>Ga0207654_10000008_pt1 | contig 375871 bp, 349 predicted proteins | sample KBSC64metaG_FD_184355 | JGI IMG/M metagenome (GOLD analysis project Ga0207654, IMG submission 184355) | Corn rhizosphere microbial communities from Kellogg Biological Station, Michigan, USA - KBS C6-4 metaG (SPAdes) (version 2) | ecosystem: Host-associated > Plants > Roots > Rhizosphere >... | reverse complement strand
CTTCGGCGATGTCCGCCATGCCCATAGGTGCACCCGGGTGGCCGGAATTTGCTTTTTGTACGGCGTCCATGCTGAGTGCGCGGATGGCGTTGGCAAGCTCTTTACGAGAGGACATGTTTTACTCCAGGTCGGATTAAAAAATCAGTCAAGTTTTCTATTTTCTCAGACTCCGCATTAAAACGGCAATCCCTAATACCAAATGAGAGCGAGTTCACAACTTATTAGCACAATTGGTCGGTTTTTCGGAATAACACTATTTTCCCGATTGTCGGCGTACACTAGTCTCAAGCGGCAAGATTTCCCTAAACTAAAATGACACGACCCCCTTGTTACTCTCACAGGAAAATGGCTTTATGAAGATCCGTACCTCTTTGATTGCATTAAGCATTGCCACTTTGGTAAGCGGCTGTCAAAACCTGAACACCGATACCCTGATGCAGTCTGGCGCGCAGGCGTTCCAGGCCGCGACGCTGAGCAATAACGACGTAAAAATCCTGAGTGATAAATCCTGCGCAGAGATGGACAGCAAGGCACAAATCGCGCCGGCCGACAGTACCTATGCCAAACGCCTGAACAAAATCGCGGCGGCGCTGGGAGATAATATCAACGGCACGCCGGCCAACTATAAGGTCTACGTCACAAAAGACGTGAATGCCTGGGCAATGGCCAACGGCTGTATCCGCGTTTACAGCGGGCTGATGGACATGATGACCGACAATGAAGTGGAAGGCGTGCTGGGCCACGAAATGGGTCACGTGGCGCTGGGCCATACCCGCAAAGCAATGCAGGTCGCTTACGGCACCGTGGCATTGCGTACCGCAGCGGCCTCGACCGGCGGCATCATAGGTTCGCTGTCGCAGTCACAGTTGGCGGATATGGGCGAGAAGCTGGTTAACGCTCAGTTCTCCCAAAAACAGGAAAGCGAAGCCGATGACTATTCGTTCGATCTGCTGAAACAACGCGGCATCGACCCGAACGGCCTGGTCACCAGCTTTGAAAAACTGGCTAAAATGGAGGCCGGTCGTCAGAGCAGCATGTTCGACGATCACCCCGCTTCCGAAGCGCGCGCACAGCATATTCGCGAGCGCATCGCAGCAGGCAAGTAAAACACAACGCCCGGCAGATGCCGGGCGTTTTTCATTTCATCAGTACAATGTCTTTTGCGGTGGCCCGGCGAAGGTTAGCGGCCCAATGCTGTTCATATCCACTTCCACCACCGACGGCCCCGGATAATTAATCGCTTCCGCCAGCACGCCGTTGAACTGCGCCGCGCTGTCCACTTTCCACGCCTTCAGCCCCATCGCCTCGGCAACCTGGGTAAATGCGGGAGTGTGCAGTTCGTTATAATACTGACGGCCGGCAAAATACTTGTCCTGAATGCCCCGCATCACGCCATAGCCGCCGTCGTTCATGATCAACAGGGTAATATTGGCCTGCTCCTGCGCCATGGTTGCCAGTTCGCCCAGGCCTAACGCCAGCCCCCCGTCCCCGACCAGCCCCACCACCTTGCGCTGCGGGTTGGCGATCGCCGTGCCAATCGCCATTGGCAGCCCCATGCCAATCGCCCCGGCCAGCGAATGAATGTTGCAAAGCGGCGAAATGGCGCGGAACAAACGGCTGCCCCACACGCTGCCGGAAACGGTGATATCACGCACCAACAGACCGTCCTGCGGCAACGCAGCGGCGATGGCGTCGTTCAATTTTGCATACTCTCCCGACTGCTGGCGCAGCGCACTTTCCGCCTGCTGTATCGCCGTGGCTATCTCGGCATCCCACTCGGCATTCACTTTTTCACCCGGGCTCAAACGAGCAGCCAGCGCGTTAAGCAAGGCGCCGCAGTCACCGTTGATTTGCTCGTCGGCCAGATAGTTGCGGTTGGCCGCCGCCGGATCGATATCAATTTGAACCAGCGGACGCGGCAGCGGCAGCGTCCAGGTACGCGTCTCATTGCTGCGCAAGCGTGAACCGGCCACCAGCGTCAAATCGCACTGCGTCAGGATCGCCTCAATGCTCGGTGAGTTGTGGAACGCACGCAGGCTGCGCGGATGACTATCAGGCAGGATACCGCGCCCATGGGTGCTGGAGATCACCACCACGCCAGCATCTGCCAATTTGCGTACCGCATCGGCGCAGGCCAGCGCACCGCCACCCAACCACAGCAATGGGCGTTTGGCCTGTTTCATCCGCTGATACAGGCGCTCAACCGCCTCGTCACTGGCCGCCGGCAGCGGCGCAGGCGCCACGGGCTGGCTCAGCACCGAACTGGAAACCAGGCTACTTTGAATATCGATCGGGATCTCGACCGCCACCGGGCCACAAGGCACCGTCTGCGCATCGAGGATAGCCCGTTGGATCACGGCCACCGCCTGTTCCGCTGAGTTGACCCGATATGCGCGTTTGGAGCAGGCGCGCAGGAAACCCAACTGATCGCGGGTCTCATGAATGAACCCGGCGTCGGCATCCAGATAGGCCTTCTCCACCTGGCCGGTAATGTGCAGCAACGGCGTGTTGGCATTCAGCGCTTCGATCATGGCACCGACCGCATTGCCTGCCCCCGCGCCCGTGCTGGTCAAGGCTACGCCCAGACCGGAGAAACGGCCGTGGGCATCGGCCATGGTGACCGCGCCCGCTTCGCCACGCGCCGGTACGAAACGGATGTTGCCACGTTGCCCTACCGCATCGGCAATCGGCAGATTATGAATCGAAATGATGCCGTACATCGCCGACACCTCGTACTGTTCCAGAGTCCGGGCTATCGCCTCGCCAACCGTTATTTTATCGCTCATCATCTGCCTTCTTATTGTGTTCGTTGTAGGGGGTACGCACCGTCGATCAAAGCTAATCGCTCCAGCGGTTCGCCTGATGGCTCAGCGCCAGGTAAAGGCTTTTCTGCTGCATATAGGCCTTGATGCCGTGCAGACCCTTTTCGCGGCCCAGACCGCTCTCTTTGAAACCGCCGAAAGGCGTAGAAATAGAGAATGTTTTGTAGGTGTTGATCCACACGGTGCCGGTTTCCAATTGTTCCGCCAGCGCCATCGCCCGCGGGAAATCCCGGCTCCAAATCCCGGCGGCCAACCCGTACACCGAATCGTTGGCTTGCTCGATCAACTGTTGTTCGTTATCGAACGGCAGTGCCACCAGTACCGGGCCAAAAATCTCTTCCTGGCAAGCGCGGGCACGGTTACTCAACCCTTCGATAATCGTTGGCAGGTAATAGCTGCCGCCGGCCAGCAGCGGATCGGCCGGCGCTTCGCCGCCTATCACTACCCGGCCGCCTTCTTGCTGCGCCAGCGCCACATAATCCGCCACGCTTTGGCGATGCTTGTCGTTAATCAGCGGGCCGAGGTGCACGCCCGGCGTCAGCGGATTGCCGACCCGCAGCCCGGCCGCCAGTTCACTCAGGCGCGCCAGCAGCGGCTGGTATAGCGAGCGGTGCACAAACAGCCGCGAGCCGGCAATGCAGGCCTGGCCGGCGGAGCTGAAAATGCCGTAGCAGATCCCGCGAGCGGCCTGTTCCAAATCGGCGTCCTCCAGCACGATGGTCGGCGACTTGCCGCCCAGTTCCAGCGAGGTAGGGATCAGCTTCTCGGCGGCGATATGCGCCAAATGGCGACCGGTATTGGTCCCCCCGGTAAAAGAAATCTTTTTCACTAACGGGTGACGCGCCAGCGCCTCGCCAATCACCGAGCCTTTGCCCGGCAGCACGCTAAGCAGTCCGGCGGGCAGGCCTGCCTGCTCAAACAGTTCCGCCAGTTTTAGCGCCATCAGCGGTGTCGCTTCGGCCGGTTTGAGGATCACCGCATTGCCCGCCGCCAGTGCGGGGGCCACTTTTTGCATCTCACTGGCGATCGGCGAGTTCCACGGCGTAATGGCCGCGATCACGCCCAGCGGCTGATACTGGCTCAACGTCATGATCTCCGCGCTGCGCTGGGTCGGCAGTTCGCCCTCCAGCACCTCGCAGGCAGCGGCAAAGTAGCGAGCCGTCGCCGCCGCGCTGGCCACCAGCCCACGGGTTTCCGCCAGGGGTTTGCCGTTGTCGCGGGTCTGCAGCTGCGCCAGCTCTTCCAGTTGCGCCATAATCAGGTTGCTGACGCGGTACAGAATGTTGGCTCGCTGATGCGGCACCAGCCCACGCCACTCGGGGGCCCGCCAGGCGCGTTCCGCCGCGGCTACCGCATCATTGACGTCTTCAATACTGGCGGCACGCAGCCGCGCATTCACACTGCCGTCGGCCGGGAACTGCGAGGCCATTTCATCGCCACGCCCTTCACACCAACGCCCAGCCACAAAAATCTTTAACCTTTCCATACTCGCTCCTGCCGTTCAGGCAATAAAACCACCGTCGATCAGACGGCGGCAGGCTTGTACCGCGCTCAGCGCCGCCAGGGTTGATGTCTTGGGATTGCTTGCCAGCGGGTTGCCGCTCAGCTCAATATGAAACTCACCGAAATTGCCGCACACCTGCAGCCGGTGGGTATTGCGTCGGGTCGCGGGATCGACCAGCAACCGCACCCGGGTGGCGTCCATTCCGAGGCCGTTGAGCGCAATGGTCGCCGCCACATTGGCGTTAGCCGGGAATAACCGCGCCGCCTCCCGCGCCGAGCCTTCGAAAAACACCTGCGCCTCGCTTACCGCATCGAGATCAATCAATTGCTCTGCCATACTGCCGCGCCAGCTGGCCGGACTTTTACACGCCTGATAAGTGACGCTGTCCAGACCGCCCTCACGTGCCGACGCCAAGCCGTCCATGCCCGCCACCGCACCGGACAGCACGATCACCTGGCCCCGATGCTGCCGACAGGCTTGCTGCAAACGCTGCTGCAACGCGGCATCCGCTAACGCGCCGGTAGAGATCACCGCTAAAGGCCAACCGCGCGTGACCACCGCCTCACCGAACTCCGCCACCGCCTGCTGGCTGGCGCACTCCAGCACCAGATCCGGTTTTTCAGCACAGTGGTCGGGGTGGGTCAACGCCTGCACCTGGCCACCAAAGGCGTTGGCAATCGCCGCATGATGAGCCGCACGCGCGACAATCCAGCCAACGCTCACCCCGTCCGGCAGGCGGGACAGCACCTCTGTGGCCATTGCGCCGTAACCAATCATCATGATCTTCTTCATCTTTTCAGCCTCTGCGGTTAAAGATGGCGGTTAAAGCCGCCGGAGACGTCCAGCGCGGCCCCGGTGGTAAAGGACGCCAGAGGCGAAGCCAGGAACAGCAGCGCCCGTGCCGGCTCCTGCGGTTTCCCCAGGCGTTTCATCGGGATGCCGCGTCGTTCGGCAATCGCCGCCGTCCACTGCTCCCAGCTTTGATCTTTATCGCTGCGCTCGTCGAAGCGGCGCCGCCACTGGCCGGACTCCACCATGCCCAACAGGATCGAGTTGACGCGAATGCCCTTGTCCACCAGCTCTTTCGACAGCGTCAGCGTCATGTTTAGCAGTGCCGCACGCGCCGCCGAGGTAGCGATCATGTGTTCTTCCGGCTGCAAGGCCAGCAGCGAATTCACACAGGTGATGGAAGCGATATCCGAACGCTCCAACGCCGGCAAAAATGCCTGCACCGGGTTAATCACGCCGAACAGCTTTAGCTCCGCCTCATGCAGCCAGGCGGTGCGCGGCGTTTGATCAAAATGCGCAACGAACCCCTGGCCAGCGTTGTTGATCAACAAATCTACGCCGCCGAAGCGTGCAGTCACCTGGGCGGCAAACTGCGTTACCTGCGACTCATCCAGCACGTCGCAGCACAGTGCCAGGATCTCCGCCTGCGGAAACTCATGGCGCAGGCTGGCTTCGGCACCGGCCAGTTTGTCCGGATTGCGGCCGCAAAATGCCACCTTCGCGCCTTCCGCCAGCAGCAGACGCAGGGTTTCGAAACCGATGCCCGACGAACCGCCGGTGACCACCGCGACCCGTTTCTCAAGCTGAAAATTCATGGTTGAATTGCTCCCGTAAAATCCTGCAGATAGCGGTTAAATTGCCCCGGCGCATCGAGATAGCTGGCATGCCCGGCCCCCTCAATCAGGCGCAGTGTCGCGTCCTGCTGTTGCGCCAGCACCGCCGCAGCTTCCGGTGGCGTGATCCGATCGCAGTCACCGCACCACACCTGCAACGGGCCGCGGTACTGCGCCAGATAGCGGCCGATATCGTCGTTGGCCAGCATCCAGGCGGCATTGAGAAACCCCTCGGGATCCAGCTGCTGCATGCCGTTGCGTACCCAGGCAATATCTTGGAGATCCGCAGCTTCACGCAGTAACGCCGCCGCCCGCTGCTCGCCGTAGCCCTGCGGCCCAAGCTGCTCAATCATCTGTTTTCTCTGGCTATAAACCTGTTGGCGTTTCTCCAGCGGTGCGTTGGCGTAGCCCTGCGCCGGATCCGCCAGCACCAGCCCACATAATCCGTCGGGATAACCGGCAGCATAGGCGCTACCGATCAAGGCACCGAGTGAGTGGCCGACGATCAGCGGTTGCTCCAACTGCAAGTGCGCCACCAGCGCCGCCAGCGCGGCGGCGTAGGCGGCGGCATCCGGCTCGCTGATCGTCAGCGGCAGGCTGCCGCCGTAGCCTGGGGCGTCCCAGGCCAGCAAGCGATGACCGTCGGCCAGCCCCGAGTCATTGAACTGCTTGATCCACGAAGCCGAACCGGAACTGATGCCGTGCAGCAACACCACCGGGCGACCGTGACCCGCCTCGCGCCAGCTCAGGGTAAACTCCCCGCAGCGCGCCTGCTGACGTTGCGCCAGGCCGTTCATCAGTTGCGTTTCACTTTGGATAACGGGTGATCCGCCGGGTAGGTCGGGGTTTCCGGTTTGGCGGTGCCGAGCATCACGCACATCAACGCCTCTTCTTCGCCGTGGTTGAACAACCCACGGTAGACTCCGGCCGGCACCGAGATCAGATCGCGCTCTTTCAGCTTGGTTTCGTAATATTCGCTACCGTCCTGGATCATCAGCGTGATGCTGCCCTTCAGCATAAAGAACACCTCTTCCACGTCATCGTGCAGGTGCAACGGGCCCTCGCACTTCGAAGGCAGCACCATGGTGGAGAAGGTGAAGTTGCCTGCCGGAATGGTATTGGTGTCGCTGGCTACCCCGGTGGCGCCGGTACCGATGTAGCGCATCTGCGCACGGCGGTATTTCGGGTCGTAATCGGCCTGGAACTTCAACGCGTTCCAGTCATATTTACGGCCTTCAAAGCGGGCGATACGCGATTCCACCCAATGCTCAATCGATTGATCCTGCGGCTTGACGCCGGCTTGCTTCTCAACCTGGGACATGTTGTAACTCCTCTGTTGAATCAAACGGTTAAATCAATATTTCTTCAGTAACGGCAGCAGAATGATGCAGCCGATCAGGGCCATCACCACCAGGAACAGCAAGCCGTTATCCATGTTGCCGGTGGCGGCGATCAGCGCCCCCATCAGCACCGGTGCCAGCGCACCGGCAAAATTGCCCAATCCGTTAAAAATACCGCCGGCGGTGGCGCTGACCTTGCTGCTGGTGGCTTTCGCCAGCAGGGCAAAGATGTTTGGCGCACCGGCCCCCCACATAAAGGTGCTGAAAGCCATGGCGGCGATCACGCTGTAGGTGCCCTGCAGCTGCAGCACCACGGCCAGCCCCAGCCCGGCGCCGCACAGCGAGACAAAACAGGCCAGCGCGCGACGATCCAGCTTGTCCGACAGCCAGGCGCCGACCACTTCGCCCAGCAGCATGGCGATAAACGGCAGCGATGACAGATAACCGGCGTGTTCCAGATGAATACCTTTGCCCTTGATCAGGTAGCTCGGCAGCCAGCCGTTCATGCCCCACAGGTAGGTCAGGAAGGCGATGTTAAACAGGCAGATCATCCAAAAATGCGGATTGCGCAGCAGTTCATGGCGATGCTGTTTACGTTCAGCAATAGCCGGTTTGGAAACGCTAGCCGCCGCGGGGCGTGACACGTTGAGATGACGCATGCCGAACAGCACCAGCAGCATCACCGGCAGCGTCAGGAACGCCATAAAGAAGAAGGTGGTCTGCCAGTCAAAGGTGTTAAGGATGTACAGCGTAACCGGGAAGCCGAGCGCGGCGCCCAATGGCGTACCCAGCAGCCACAACATGGTGGCGCGTGCCTGCAGGCGCTGCGGGAAGGCCTGGCGAATGATGGCGTAGGCCATTGGCAGCAGCGGACCTTCGGCAATGCCGAGCAAAATGCGCAGCGTCATCATGCTGTGATAAGAGCGCGTCATGCCCATCAGCACCATCAGTACGCCCCACACCACCATCATGCCAATCAGCACCTTGACCGGGTTCAAGCGGTCGCCAATTCCGCTCAGCAACATCGAAGAGATGCCGTAGGAGAACAAAAACGCGCTCATCAGCAACCCCAGCCGCGCCGGGTCAAAACTGATGCCCAGCGCCTGCTGGAATTCAGTATCGGAAAACAGCGCCGCGATGCTGATCTTGTCGAAAAACGCCAGCAGCACGCAGGCAAACAGCGCGATGGGCACCGACCAGCGCACTCGTTGCTGCGGATTTTCGGCAACAGCATCCCCCACCCGTTCAGCGCGGGCGTCAATCTCTTGCGTAGTCATGAAACGCTCCCGAGGTTACGGGCGTTATTTCAACGCCATCAAAGAAAACTCCGCATCCGCCAACTGCTGCGGTTCCAGCACGCGCCCACTGGCCAGCCAGCGTTTGCCCAGCTTGATGGTACGAGCGTCGTTAAACGCCACCATTTGCACCAACTGACGATCGGCATTTAACGTAAAGAACACCTGCGATTGCGGCGTACGCCGCACCACATGGTGCACGCCACCGGTCGGCACGCCGAGGATCTGGATATTGGCATCGTATTGATCCGACCACAGCCAGGCCACGTCATCGTAAGGGGCGGCAAAGGCGTCCAGCATCGCGCAAGCGGTGCTGATCGCCTGATTCTGCGCATAGGCCCAGGACTGCAGGCACAGGCCCAGCGTCGGGTGACGCGCCACGTCGCCGGCGGCGAAAATCGCCGGGTGGCTGGTGCGCCCCTGGCCGTCAACCACGATCCCCACGTCAATCTTCAGCCCGGCACTGCGCGCCAGTTCCAGATTCAACTCGACGCCAATCCCCACCACCACCAGGTCAAACGGCTGAGGATCGCTGACGCCGCTGCCGATCCAGGCGCTACCGTCACGATCTTCCAGCTGAATGTCACCGCAGCCGCAGTGCAGGGTCACGCCTTGCTGTTGATGCAATTCCAGCAGCGCCAGGGAGACATCCGCGCCGACACTGCGCATGCACAGCGCCGGCTGGCGTTCAAAGACCGTCACGTCAGCACCGAGGCGCCGCGCCGAAGCGGCAATCTCCAGCCCAATCCAGCCACCACCGACGATCGCCAGTCGACGGCATCCTTGCAGCGCCTGACGCAGCTTCGCCGCATCATCCCAGGAACGCAGCGTCATCACCCGAGGGTGACTGGCCCAACGGGCGTCCGGCAGGCGCGGTCGGCCACCGGTGGCAATCAGCAGTTGATCAAACTGCAGCTGCCGACCGTCGCTGAGGCTGACGATTTGTTTTTTTGCATCAATGGATTCGGCACGTAACGGCCGGCACCAGTTGAGATTCAACCCGGCGACCACCTGTTCGCTGAACAGTCGGCTGAGCGGCGCTTCGCCGTCCAGCAACGCCGCCTTGGAAAGCGGCGGGCGTTCATAAAAGTCATAGGGTTCGTCGCTGATCACCGTCAGCCGGCCCGCATAGCCACGATCGCGCAGCGTTTTCGCCGCCCAACCGCCAGCCTGGCCACCGCCGATAATGACGATCCCCGCCGCTTCTGGCTGGCTCATAGCGCCTCCGGTTTTTTCTGCTGGCGGCGCGTATCGTGGTCGATCCCCCCTTCCACCGCCCACTCTGTAAACGACACCAGCGAGTGTTCCAGCTCGCGCGGCTGCCAGTTTTCAGTCAGATAGTCATCGTTGGTGTAGTACTCAAACGCGCCGCCGGTCGGGCTGTTGACGTACCAGAAATAGGCTGAGGAAATCGGATGGCGACCGGGGCCGATAAAGGTGCTCCACTTCTCTTTGTTCATGGCGATACCGCCGCCGATCACCTCGTGGATGTCGCGCACGGTAAAAGCTACGTGATTCAGGCCACGTGGACGATTCGGCAATTTCAGCAGGAACAGGTTGTGATGCCCGCCGCGCGCCTGAGTGCGCAGGAACACTGCCCGATCGATATAGCGATCCGAGACCTGGAAGCCCAGTACCTCACGGTAGAAACGTTCGGTGGCGGCCAGATCTTCGACGAAGAACACCACGTGGCCAATATTGATCGGCTGTGCCTGCGCATATACCGGGCTGGGCTGATCGATGCGGCGCACATCTCCCCATTGGTTGATCGGCGATACCGGTAAATCGACTTCGCGCTGTTGGCTGACGCTAAAGCGCAGCGTCATACCGTTCGGATCGATACATTCCAGCTCTTCCCCCACCTGACGGAAGCCCGGCATCTGCGCCAACAGCGGCTGCAAAGCGGCCAATTCCGCCGGGCTGCCCACGCCCCAGGTCATGCGGCGCAGAGTCGAACCGCCCTCAAACGCCGCCGGCAAGGTCTCGCTCTGCAACGGATGCAGCACCACGCGCGCCCCACTCAGGGTGGTGAATTCACGTTGACGTTCGCCCCAGTGCTGTTGTGCCGCCTGCAGGCCGAAGTCCTGCATGAATTTTTCGCAGGTTGGCAGATCTTCGACGCCAAATTCCAGTTTTTCGATTCCGATTACGCTCATTGTTGTGCCTCACGTTCTCGCTGAATGCGGTTTTCAGGCATGACAAACCCCGGCCCCTGTTTGCCATGAGCCTTATCCCTGCCTGATTCATTGGTAGGGGACGAATACAGTCGTCCCGATTAATGCGAACGCAGCTTGCAGCCCCCCTACGAAAACAAGGGGTTGTCAGTTAGCCGACGTTAGCCTGCGGCGGCGCGCCCAGAAAGCCGGAGATTTTCTCTGCGGCGTCACGCACTTCCATGCGCAGCCGTTCGCGATCTGCTTTTGGGATCTCATCGAACGGCACCATGATGCTGACCACGGCCTCGACCCGCTGCTCGCGGTTAAAGATTGGATAGACGATCGAAGAGATGCCATGGCGGAAAAACGACTCGCCAATCACATAACCGCGCGCCTTATCCTGCTGCACCATCTGCCACAGCGCTTCACGATCTGCCGGGGTCCCCGGACCGCTGCCCGGCAATTGTTCCTGCGGATAGAGCTGGTCGAATTCGTCGCGGGTAGCGCTGGTCAGCAGCATGCGGCCCAGTGAGGTTTGGTGCACCGGCAGGCGGGTGCCGACGCTGACCTGATTGATTTGCGAACCGGCGGCGCTGACGCGGGCGATGTAGATCACGTCGCGCTCATCACGGATCGCCAGATGACTGCTGCACTGGCTGCGATCGCGCAGTTGCTCTATCACCGGCTGACCGGCCTGGGCAACGTCCAGAGAAGCGATATATTCAAAGCCGAGGCGCAGCACTTTGATGCCCAGCGCAAAGGTGTTGGTCCGTGGGTTGCGCTCCAGAAAACCCAGATGCTCCAGAGTTTGCACCACGCGATAGGCGGTAGCCTTTGGCATGTCGACCAGGCGATGCAATTGGGCAAAAGTCATTTCCTTATGCTGCTCGCCAAACGCCAGCAACAGTTGTAACCCGCGATCCAGTCCTGGGATCAGATATTTACACGCTTGATCGTCCGCCATGTGCTGCTCCTGGCTAAAGGTTGATTAGTTAAAAACAAAGCCGCCGTTAACCGGCAACAGTTGGCCGGTCACGAAATTCGCCAACGGCGACAGCAGGTAGAGCACCGAGCCATTAACGTCGTCAGGGTGCTGTGCCCCGGCCAATGCACGCCCTTGTTCGTACAGTTGATGACGCTCGGCGGGCACGTATTCGGTGGCCTCTACCCGCGTCAGTCCCGGTGCGATTGCGTTCACGCAAATCCCCTGCGGACCCAGTTCACGCGCCATTGAGCGGGTCATGGAGATGATCGCTCCTTTGCTGGCCACGTAAGCCATCAGGCGCGGTGCGCCCCACAGTGCGGTATCCGAAGCCACGTTAACGATCTTGGCATGTGGGGTTTGCGCCAACAGGGGTACCGCTGCCTGACTCACCAGCCAGGTACCGCGTACGTTGACCTGCATCACCCGATCCCACAGATCGATATCGTATTCCATCATGGTTTTGCCACCGACGCCGGTAGCCAGCGCCGCGTTGTTCACCAACCCGTCGATCGCACCGCCTTCGGCAATGGCGGTGAATGCCGCGCTGATCGACGCCGGTTCGGCCAAATCGATCACCTGCGTTTCAACCTGTGCGCCCTGCTCGCGCAGGTTCGCGGCGCTGTCTGCCAGTTCATCCGCCAGAATATCGCACATCACCACTCTGGCACCGGCCTCGCTGATGGCTGCGGCGAAACTCCGCCCCAGCCCGCGCGCCGCGCCGGTCACCACAATGCGTTTTCCCGTCAGCAAGCCGTTCACTGCGCCGCCTCCAGCTCACTGAGCTTCGCCAGCTGCTTCTGCGCTTCTTTTTGCATCATGCGGCGCAAGCGAGACAACCCCACATCATGCTGATACAGATACTCGCGGCCACGCGCGTTCGGGGCCATATTTTCCAGCACGATACGATCCTGCTCCAGTACGTCCCAGTGCAGCGATTCCAGGCGGTTGCGATACATAAACCGCCACATGTCACGCTGCCAGTCTTTCACCTTACGGATACGCCAGAAGAACACCCGGCAGTGATCCTTATCTTCCGGCACCACCATGCCGATGATCCAGAAGTGACCACCCGGCCCGAAGCGCTTTTTGTACGGGATCGACAAACGCATCCAGTAGGCGCCGCTGCTGCCAAACTCCACCCAGTCAAAGTTAACGCCGATCTGACCATTCTTCTTAAAGATGAAACCGTTTTCGGTCGGCTCCAGCGCCATGTCCGCCTTGCGATCCCCTTCCGCCATCGAGTGCGAGGACGAATGCAGGTAGGTGCCGTGCATCGGATCCATCACGTTTTCCAGCGCGTACTGGTAGTTGCAGTCCCAACTGGCGGTGCACAGGAAGTTGCTGTAGGCCGCTTCGTCCGCCAGTTCCGGCGGGAAGGTCAATTCAGCCGGCTCTTCATCCGCCGTCACGCCGAAATAGAGGAACACCGCACCGTAGGCTTCTTTGGCTGGGTAAGAGCGCAGGCATTTCTGCCCCACCAGCGGACAACGATCGACCGCCGGCACGTCTTTTACCGTACCGTCGCCGCCCACTTCCACGCCGTGATACCAGCAGGCGATGCGATCGCCCAGGTTCCAGCCCATGGAAAGGCGCGCACCGCGATGCGGGCAGCGATCTTCCAGCGCATGGATCGCGCCGTCGCCGTCGCGCCACACCACAATCTGTTGCTCCAGACGCGTAATGCCCACCGGGTTATTGCCGATTTCCCAACTGGCCAGCACCGGATACCACATGCCGCGCAGCCCCTGGTCGAGATAGTCCTGTAAGGTCTGTGCGGAGGATGTTGTGTTTGCTGTCATTGTCTTCTCCCGGATGCTGCTCAGAAACCGTTAACGTGAAGGAATTCGCGGAACGCCGTCTCATTCCACGGCTGGCCATTGCGATCGAACAGGCGACGCTGATTCAGGGCGCTGACGATCTGCTCCAGCTCTTCTGCACCCTGATCGAAGATCTCTTCCAGCGCCGTGACCAACGCGGTCTCGAAACCGTCGGGTACGCGAGCGCGGGTTTGCCAGATGACGTTCTGAAATTGGCCCGGCTGATGGATTTGGCCATTGCCGCCTTCGCGCGCCGGGATCACCTGTTGGGTGTCCGGCAGCCAGGGATTGAAATCGGTGATGTGCTGCATGATTACTCCTCCGCAATAAAGGTGATTTGGATTTGATTGTCGATCACCCGGGTGGCATAGGTTTGCAGATCGCGGCCGCCTGGCTCACGCAGGCATTGGCCGGTACGTACGTCGAACAATGCTTCGTGCAACGGGCATTCGACCTTGCCGTCATCAACAAACCCCTGGCTGAGCAAGGCATAGGCATGTGGGCAAACGTCTTCCAGCGCGTAATAGTTGCCGTCGATCAGATACACCCCGACCTCTTTCCCTTCCACGTTGGCGGAGAAAGGAAAATCTTCTTTCACCTGAGACACTTCGCACACTTTCGTCCAGCTCATTGCTTTTGTCCTCTATCTGATTGTTTCATATATGAAACTCAGTTTCTTATTTAATACACTCACTATAAGTCTGGTGAAACTTTCGTCAAGAGAGCAAAGCGGCAATTGTTAATGGAAAGTTGTTTAAACATGACAAATGCGGGAAGGATCACGAAAAAATGCACCGATATGAAAAACTGATGAAATCTGTGCTTTCTATCACTAATTCATGGATAAAAAGACGTTGATCTGGCTGATGCAATGCGAGTAAAAGTGCTATCTCGCTGTCTGAAACACCCTTTTTGATAACAATAAATTTACATAAAAACGACTCAAACCTGCTTTTCATCACTGTGAAATCAGCGGGTTAGTTTACTGCTGTCTAAATTCGTTATTCGCCCGCCAAAGGAGCTTACATGGAGCGCATTGTGCAACAACGTCAACGCTGGTTCGGGGTTGTGGCCCTGCTGTTTTTGATCGTCATCGCCTATGCCGATCGGGTCAATATTGCCGTGATGCTGGTAAACCCCGACTTCTTGCAACACTTTCAGCTCGACGGTAACCGTGCGCATCAGGGCATGCTGATGACGGTGTTTTTGCTCGGTTACGGGCTTTCCGCCATGCTGCTGACGCCCTTTCTGGAAACCCTGATGGGCTATCGCCGCGCGCTGACGCTCAGCATTGTGCTCTGGGCGCTACTGACTGCCGCCTCACCGCTGGCGGGGTCGTTATTGCTGCTGTTTGCGGTACGCGCACTGCTTGGCGTCAGCGAAGGGCCGCTGTTCTCATTGAAAACCATGTACATCGGCGATCACTTCGCCGCCGATGAGCGCGGTAAACCCAATGCCGTCAGCACATTGGGCGTTTCCCTGGGCCTGGTGATAGGCTTTCCGCTGGTCAGTTTCCTGATGGCGCACTTCGGCTGGGCGGTCTCTTTCTATCTGCTGGCGCTGATCAACCTGCTGCTGGGGCTAGCGCTGGTGCGGTTGTTTATCCATCCGCGCTCGTTACCGCCGAGCGCCGTCGATCCTCAGCCGGTTCTGAGCCGTGTCTGGCACACCTTCGCCCTGGCCTGGCATACCCCGATGCTGGGTTGGATCATGCTGATCGAGATCGCGACCCTGAGCTACCTGTGGGGCTCCAGCTCCTGGCTGCCGGCTTACCTGACCGACGAGAAAGGATTCTCCATCAAACAAATGGGCTGGATGGCTTCGCTGCCGTTTATCGTCAGCATCGCCTCCAAATATCTCGGCGGCGTGCTGCTTGACCGCATTCGCCCCTATCAGGCACCGTTGATTTTCGCCTTTGGCGGTGCGACAACTGCGTTGTGTATCTATGGCGTGATGCACAGTCATCAGTTCGGCTGGATTGCTTTCTTCCTGCTGGCGGCCAATGCCTGCTGGGGGGCTCAGGGGGCAGCGATCCCAACTCTGTTGCAACATTATGCGCAGCCGCAGGCGGTCGGCAGCGCCTACGGACTGATTAACGGCATCGGCAATATGTTTTCGGCGTTTGTGCCGATGATTATGGGCATGGTGATGGCTAGCCAGGGCAAGGTGTCTTCAGGATTTGCGGTGCTGATGGTGTCGCAGCTAGTAACGCTGTTGGCGGGCTGTATTCTGTTTGGCCGGATGCGGATGACGCGAGAAGCCAGGCGGGCGTAAAGCAGTCGGGGCGCACATGCGCCCCGATCCGTATTTATGTTACCGGGCCTCAGCGCCCTTTCTTTTTACGACCCGGCTGAGCAAAGCGCTTGCGCGCAGGCGCGCTGTTGCTGGGTTTGTCGGCGCTTTTCGCCCCGCCGCCGGCCGGTTTTTTCACTGCCGGTTTGGCTTTCTTCGCCGGTTTGGCCTCCGAAGTGGAACCCTCTATCGACTTAAACAGTTCGACCAGTTCGTCGTCGGTTAAATCACGCCATTCACCCGGTGGCAAACCTGCCATGCTCACATTCATGATGCGAGTGCGTTCCAGCTTGGTGACCTCATAGCCGAAATGCTCGCACATGCGGCGAATTTGACGGTTCAGCCCCTGTACCAGCACGATGCGAAACACAAAGGGCGCTTCTTTCTTCACTTTGCATTTTTTCGTCACCGTACCCAGCATTGGCACGCCGGCACCCAAACCACGGATAAAGTCGTCGGTGACCGGTTTGTTGACCGTCACCCGGTATTCTTTTTCATGGTCGTTGCCCGCACGCAGGATCTTGTTCACCAGATCGCCGTGATTGGTGAGGAAGATCAGCCCCTGCGAGTCTTTGTCCAAGCGTCCGATCGGGAAGATACGGGTGCTGTGGTTGACGAAATCAACGATATTGTCTTTCTCGCCCTCTTCGGTGGTACTGACGATCCCGACCGGCTTGTTCAGCGCGATAAAGATCAGGTTGTCTTCGTTACGAGGCTCAATCAGCTGACCGTTGACCTTGACGACGTCCCCTGGGAATACCTGATCGCCAAGAGTAACGCGCTTGCCATTGATAAAAACGTTGCCTTGTTCGATATAACGATCGGCGTCGCGGCGAGAGCAGATGCCGCTCTCGCTAATATATTTGTTAAGACGTGTGGAAGGCTTGGTCAGCATGTTTTCTCCATACCCGTCGTCTTTCAAGTCACAGCGTTGTTACCTGCACTCCCCCACCCCAGTCACTTACAAAAGTAAGCTCCTGGGGATGAGCGAGCTGGGTGCCTAGCTGCGACTTGAAATCCATAGGGTATATAGATACCGGTTGTGTGTATTTCTCTATGGTACCGTTACAAGCGACTCGGCTTACCGCCCATAACCGCCTGTTAATACTATTAGGAACTTATTTGGTTTTTTTAGCCGCTTGCAGATACAGCATCTCCAGACCCAGGGTCGCCGCAGCCAGCGCGGTGATTTCGGACTGGTCATACGCCGGGGCGACTTCTACCACGTCCATACCGACGATGTTCAGCGACTGCATGCCGCGCACCAGTTTCAACGCACGATCGGACGTCAACCCGCCGATGACCGGCGTACCGGTACCCGGTGCGAATGCCGGATCCAGGCAGTCGATGTCGAAGGTCAGATAAACCGGCATATCACCGACGATCTGTTTGATCTGAGCCAGCAGATCGTCAACGCTACGATCGTTAACCTGTGCCGCGTCCAGTACGGTGAAGCCGTTGTCATGGTCGAACTCGGTACGGATGCCGATCTGCACTGAGCGAGTTGGATCGATCAGGCCTTCGTTCGGCGCATGGAAGAACATGGTGCCGTGATCGTATTGGCTGCCGTTGGCATACGTGTCGGTATGGGCATCAAAGTGCACCAGTGCCAGTTTGCCGAAATGTTTGGCGTGTGCGCGCAACAACGGCAGAGTCACGAAGTGGTCGCCGCCGAAGGAGAGCATGCGCTTGCCGGCTTTCAGCAGTTTTTCCGCGTGCGCCTGCAGCTTGTCGCTCATGTCCTGAGCATCGCCGAAGTTGAACACCACGTCGCCGCAATCGACGACATTCAGACGATCGCGCAGGTCAAAGTTCCACGGCCAGCGGTTGCCTTCCCAAGCCAGGTTGGTGGAAACCTGACGGATTGCCGCCGGACCGTGACGGCCACCGGCGCGGCCGGAGGTTGCCATGTCAAATGGAATGCCGGTGATGACCCACTCTGCATCGCTGTCGTAAGGCATAAAGTTCAGCGGAAAGCGCAGGAAACCAAAAGCATTGGACACTAAGGAATTATCGGGCTGATGGCCTAAGGTACTCATAGTAAACCCTCATATTTCAACGTTTCGCCTGTTGAAAAATCACACAGACGCTGGCAAAAAAAAATCCCTCCCGCGTCGTTAGCCCGACGAGAAAGGGATCCATTCGAAATCTGTTTCAGTACTGCCTATGCAGCAGATTATCGCCGCATTTCGCTCGCGCTTCAAGAGCGCGCATCATCATATCGGCTGCTCGTCGTTAGCCAGTATATACCCTGAATCCTACCGTCGTGTGACCGTTGCCCTTACGGGTGCCTGACATTGTGATTTGGCATCAGGGTATAAAAAAGGCCGGACATCCGTTGGATGCCCGGCCTTTCAGAAGCGCTCTACTTATTCATCTTCTAAATAAGTATAACCGTACAAACCGGCTTCGAACTCTTCCAGGAACTGCGCCTGCAGTTCGCTGTCCAGATCGGTTTCTTTCACCTGATCGCGGAACTTGGCCAACAGTGCGGTAGGGTCAAGCTGCACGTATTCCAGCATATCGGCAACGGTATCGCCTTCATCGGACAACTCGGTTTCTACCGTACCGTCAGGGAACACGAACACGTCAACCGAGGCGGTGTCGCCGAACAGGTTGTGCATGTTGCCGAGGATCTCCTGATAGGCGCCAACCATAAAGAAGCCCAGCGCCGGCGGGTTTTCCGGATCGTACGGCGGCATTGGCATGGTGGTCGCCACGCCGTCACCGTCGATGTAGTGATCGATGGTGCCATCCGAGTCACAGGTGATGTCCAGCAGCACCGCGCGACCTTCCGGCGGCTTATCCAGGCCTTCCAGCGGCAGTACTGGGAACAGCTGATCGATACCCCAGGCGTCCGGCATCGACTGGAACAGCGAGAAGTTGACGTAGAACTTGTCCGCCATACGCTCTTGCAGTTCGTCGATGATTGGACGGTGTGCGCGGTTGCTCGGATCCAACTGCTGCTGGATCTTGTTGCAGATGTTCAGATACAGCTGCTCAGCCCAGGCACGCTTGGTCAGATCCAACATGCCGTGTGCATATTGCGTATGAACGTCGTGCAGATCCATTTGGCTGTCGTGCAGCCATTCACGCAGCGAGCGGCGATTTTCCGGCTCGTTCATTTCCTGCCAGGTTTCCCACATGCTTTCCAGCGCGCGTGGCGCGTCTTCAGCAGGCGGTAATGGTTCGCTGAATTCGTTGCGTTCAACGCCGATCACGTTGGATACCAGCACCGTATGATGCGCGGTCACTGCACGACCGGATTCGGTGATCACCGTCGGGTGCGGCAAACCGTGTTCATTACAGGCGTCGCCGATGCCCCAGATCACGTTGTTGGCGTATTCGTTCAGGCCGTAGTTCACCGAACAGTCGGACTGCGAACGGGTACCTTCATAATCTACGCCCAGACCGCCGCCCACGTCGAAGCACTGGATGTTCACGCCCAGCTTATGCAGTTCGACGTAGAAGCGCGCCGACTCACGTACGCCGGTGGCGATATCGCGAATATTGGCCAGCTGCGAACCCAGGTGGAAGTGCAGCAGTTGCAGGCTGTCGAGACGGCCCGCTTCACGCAGGGTTTCCACCAGCTTCAGCACCTGAATGGCTGCCAGACCGAACTTGGACTTTTCGCCGCCGCTCGACTGCCATTTACCGGAGCCTTGCGACGCCAGACGCGCACGCACGCCCAGGCGCGGTACCACGTTCAGGCGCTCGGCCTCTTCCAGCACCATGTTGATCTCGGACATCTTCTCGATCACCAGGTACACCTTGTGCCCCAGCTTTTCGCCGATCAGCGCCAGACGGATATATTCACGGTCTTTGTAGCCGTTACACACGATCACCGAGCGGGTCATGCCAGCATGCGCCAGCACCGCCATCAGTTCGGCCTTGGAGCCGGCTTCCAGCCCCAGCGGTTCGCCGGAATTGACCAGAGATTCAATCACGCGGCGATGTTGGTTTACCTTGATCGGGTAAACCAGGAAATAGCCACCTTCATAGCCGAACGACTCACGCGCACGTTTGAACGCGGCATTGATCGAACGCAGACGGTGCTGCAGGATCTGCGGGAAGCAGAACAGTGCCGGTAGGCGTAAACCGTCGTTTTGACGCTGCTTCACCAGCTCGGCCAGATCGACACGTGCCTGCGGGACGTCCGGATCCGGGCACACGCTGATGTGGCCCAGTTCATTGACGTCATAATAATTGTTGCCCCAGTAGGCGACGTTATAAGTGCGCAGCATCTTGCTGGCATCACGATCATTCATGGCAACCTCCTGCATGGAGCGCAAAGATATAGATTCGCCCGTTGCTGACGGACGGTGAATCAAAAGATCATCAGACATTACTCGCCTCACATCGCGTACTGACGATACAGTCAGCCACTATCGCAGCTACAACCCGCGAGAACAACCCAACAAACCGCCCTTGCGGCAGCGAATAAAACTGCCGTTCGCGGTCAGCGATCGGTTTATTACTCATATAATTGTAAGACACCCTGTTCAAACCTCGTGAATCGGGTCAAGAAACATCCCACAGGAAGGCTGCAGGCTACCCTTGTTCAGTTCTTCAGACGACCGTTAACCGGCCCGAGAATCCTGAGTAGCGCCCAAGTGTTTATCACACCTGGAAGGTGGTGTAGAGACAAGACGGGAAATAGCAGAAGAATGTGCGCCAGAACGGCACTGCTGTTGAGAACCAACAACCGGTAGACAACGGATCATTAATCCAACCACCTCCACGCACGTCGCCCTCTATGAACGACTGAGCCTCTATTAATAGTGTAAGAACGTGACCGTTCTATGAAGCGGCGACGCCAAAGGTTGGCGTCTGCGGCTGACAATCAGACCACCCGTGGAGGCGTCACAGAAGTTTACAACTTCGTACCCCGCACTGTGCACCAAATGAGCCGCGCGCGCAGTTTATACCGATAACACGGGGAAAATGCAAAATGAAAATTTGTCGGAAACTGTTTCAAGCGATGAAAATGGCGCCGGAAGCTTTGCGCAAAAGAGCGAAAGGGCAAAAAAATACTGGCAATCCGGCTAAGGCCTGACCTAAAATAGACGTCCAGATGTTAATCCATCTATACTGGTTAACTGATAAACTGCTTAACGGCTTTGCCTGAGGGGCGTTGCAGGAAGCATCTCGCGCCATCAGCGGAAGACCCTTCGCTTTGATGCCGGATCTCCAGCGCTGTGCAGTAATTTCTAACCCGTCTTATGCAAGGTAAAGAACACCATGGCTAAACACCTATTCACGTCCGAATCCGTCTCCGAAGGACATCCTGATAAAATTGCTGACCAGATCTCCGATGCCGTTCTCGACGCCATCCTGGAACAGGATCCTAAAGCACGCGTAGCCTGCGAAACCTACGTGAAAACCGGCATGGTTCTGGTTGGCGGCGAAATCACCACCAGCGCCTGGGTAGATATCGAAGAGATCACCCGTAAAACCGTGCGCGAAATCGGCTATGTTCATTCGGATATGGGCTTCGACGCCAACTCTTGTGCCGTACTGAGCGCCATCGGCAAGCAATCCCCGGATATCAATCAGGGTGTTGACCGTACCGATCCTCTGGAACAGGGTGCTGGCGACCAGGGCCTGATGTTTGGCTATGCTACCAACGAAACCGAAGTGCTGATGCCGGCACCGGTGACCTACGCGCACCGCCTGGTGCAGCGCCAGTCCGAAGTCCGTAAAAACGGCACTCTGCCGTGGCTGCGTCCGGATGCGAAAAGCCAGGTCACCTTCCAATATGACGACGGCAAAATCGTCGGTATCGATGCGGTGGTACTGTCCACCCAGCATTCCGAAGATATCTCTCTGAAAGATCTGCAAGAAGCGGTGATGGAAGAGATCATCAAGCCGGTTCTGCCTGCAGAATGGCTGAGCGCCAGCACCAAATACCACATCAACCCGACCGGCCGTTTCGTTATCGGTGGCCCAATGGGCGACTGCGGCCTGACCGGACGTAAAATCATCGTTGATACCTACGGCGGCATGGCTCGTCACGGTGGCGGTGCGTTCTCCGGTAAGGATCCGTCCAAGGTTGACCGTTCAGCGGCTTACGCAGCGCGCTACGTGGCGAAAAACATCGTTGCCGCCGGCCTGGCTGACCGCTGTGAGATCCAGGTTTCCTACGCTATCGGCGTGGCGGAGCCAACCTCCATCATGGTGGAAACCTTCGGTACCGAGAAAGTCCCTACCGAACAGCTGACCCTGCTGGTACGCGAGTTCTTCGATTTGCGTCCATACGGCCTGATCCAGATGATGGATCTGCTGCAGCCGATCTACCGCGAAACTGCAGCTTACGGTCACTTCGGCCGCGAGCACTTCCCTTGGGAAGCGACCGACAAAGCAGAATTGCTGCGCGATGCTGCCGGCCTGAAATAAGCCTGCGTATCGAATGTGAAAACGGCAAGCCTTGGCTTGCCGTTTTTGTTTTTAGCGGATGGGTGCTCGTGGATCCACGCTCAAACAACCAACAGGCGGGAGCAATACTCCCGCCGTTGGGTTGCCTTACCTTTTGGATTCGTAAGCCAGAATGGCCGCAACTTCCGTGTTGCCCGATCGGATCCGCAGCTCACAAAGTTTGCTGCGTGTTATCCATGCCAGTGATATTACAGTGGCACAAATAACGACCAGTTTTAGGACACTCCCTTTGTTCGGCATCATGCCTCCTTCTCCTTGCCTCTCGGCGGGTAAGAAGCTAACCTAACGTTGTCTGGCGTTAGAGTTGGCCTCGGGTTGATGTATATCGACACGGGGCTTTTCTCTTTCTATCCCTTACGAATGCTCGGGACGAAAGATCCAGAGCACCCGCACGCAGTATATGCACCGCCCCTCAGATCTCAGCCCCCTTTCCACACTGAATACCCGTACTGCGCAGCCGTACGCTAAACTTTGCAAATGTATGAAAATGCGAAAATAAAAAGCGCCAACAGTTGGCTGTTAGCGCTTAAGTGTACCCAGCAATTTTCTGGCTTTACTTGACTGTAATGATCTACTCATCCCAGACACTTTCATCGTGGATAAGAACACCGGAGATCGTCTAGTGTGAGGCAAGCTCACGGAAGAAAGCGGGGTTAGCCTGGATCGCCGCCAACACTTTTGCAGCCAGCCCGGTTGGGTTACGTCTTTTGGTTTCCCAGCTCTTAATGGTATCAACGCTGGTACCCAATACCTTTGCCATTTCGCTCTGAGAAACATTAAGCTGCGCCCTGATCGCCTTCACATCTGCGATATCATAACGCGTAACATTAGCAGGGGACTTAACCCCGTTCTTAATGGCGACAGCTTCTTCAAGAGACGTTTTCATATCGTCAAAAAAGCTCATGTCACACCTCATCTTTCAACAATTTCGTTAATTTCTTCAGCTCTGATTTTTCCATATCGGTCAGACTGTCTTTAATGCTTTTCGGATAGGCCATCACCAGATAGATCACCTCTTTGGTCGCCAGAAAGTAAATCACTCTGGCGCTTCCCCTTTTTCCCTGGGGGCCTGTTGCCATCCTGACTTTCCGCAACCCGCCGGTTTTCTGTATCAAATCGCCTTTACCCGGTGATTCGATGAGTTCTTTCTGGAGTTCTTTTAGCTCGTCGTCCGTGGCTATTAGCTTGATCTGCCGCGTAAACATCGGGGTCTCAATAAATACTAGCGCATGACTCACTGGCACCCTCTCCATTTAAGGTACAAAGTACACCACGAAATGTACTATGTACACCAAGTTAACGTGAGTATGGGCACTCGAGATAGGATCCTGAGCCCCGCACGCAGTATATGCATCGCCCCTCAGATCTCAGCCCTCTTTCCACACTGAATACCCGTACTGCGCAGCCGCACGCAAAGCTTTGCAATGGTATGAAAAGACGAAAAAATAAAGGCCCAGCGATGCTGAGCCTTGGAGGATAGAAACGGCAGGAAGGACGTCGGTTACGAGGTTTGCTTACGCAGCAAATAAACGAAATACGGCGCCCCGATAAAGGTGGCCAGCAGCCCGGCAGGGATCTGGTACGGGAACATCACCATGCGGCCACACCAGTCGGCAAACACCATCAGCAAGCCCCCCAACAGCGCGGCTATCACCATCTGCGGTAACGCACGGCGGAAGCCCAGCATACGTGCCATATGCGGCGCCATCAGGCCGATAAAGCTCAACGGCCCCACGGTCAACGTCGCCATCGCCGTCAGCGTAGCAGCCAGCAGCAGAATGACCACTCGCACCGGCGTCAGCGCAATCCCCACCGAACGGGCCGTGGCACTGCCCAAAGGCAGAATACTGAGCCAGCGGCGACACAATGGCGCCAACGCGATCAGCAGCGCAGCAATGGCCGCCGTACGTACCGCCTGTTCCGGTGTCACCGAGTAGGTGGAACCTGAAATCCAGGTCAGCAACCCGCCCATACGCGGATCGCCGCTCGCCAGCAGCAGGAAAATAGTGGTGGTAAAGGCCGTGCTGAGCGCAATACCGGCCAGCAGCATGCGTTCGGTGGAAAAACCACCGCGCCCGGCTGCGATCATAATCACCAATAGCGTCGCCGCTGCCCCCAGGCTGCCGGCCGGCAGCAGCCAGACAAAGGCATCCCCCGGCACGATAAACAGCATGACCACCACGCCAAAGGCCGCGCCGGAGCTGATACCCAGCACTTCCGGGCTGGCCATCGGGTTGCCTGTCAGCTTTTGGAGCAAGGTCCCCGCCACCGCCAGCATCATGCCCGCAGCCAGCGCTGACAGCACGCGTGGCCAGCGCCACGGCATCAATGACTCCAGCTCTGCGCCCTGGCTCCAGTGCCAGCCTGTGGCGTTCTGACCAAACATCAATGCCACGGCAATGCCGGCCAGCAACACCGTCGCTGCCAGTGCTGCCCACCCCCACAGATGACCGCGTTCGGCAGGTACCCTGTCACCCAGGTTCATTGGTGGCGGCGTAGCGGCACTGCGCAACCGCGGCAACAACCACAGCAACAGCGGAGCACCAAACAGCGCCGTTGCCGCCCCGGTCGGGATCTCACGCCAGACCTGCGTCAACCAGATCATCACCTGGTCGGTCAACCACAGCAGCAGCGCCCCCAGCAACGGCGCCAGCATCATGCGATGCGCCAGACGGCGCGCGCCCAGCATTTTTGCCATCAGCGGTGCAAACAGGCCAATAAAGCCAATGACGCCTACCGCATTCACCAACATCGCACTGAAAATTATCGCCACCGCCAGCGCGCAAAAACGCGCCATCGACAACCCTAAACCCAGATTGCGCGCAACACCATCGTCCAGCCCCAGCAAGGTCAGCGGGCGCAACAGCAGCACAGCCAACACCCCGGCAATCAGCAGGCGCGGCAGGATAAACTGCGCGGTGCTCCAGTCCTGCTGGTTTAACGCACCGGTGCTCCACAGGAACAGACCCTGCAGTTGATCGTAGTTGAACAGTGCCAGCAGACTGTTGACCGCCCCGCAATACAGCCCCAGCACCAGCCCGGCCAGGATCAGCGTCACCGGGGACATACGTTTGCCCCAGGCCACGCCGAACACCAGCCCGCCGACCAGGATGGCGCCAGCCATTGCCGCCAGTTGCCGGGTCATCTCACCGCCCGGCAACATCCACAAAGTGGCAATAGTCAGCCCAAGCTGCGCCCCAGCTGACACGCCGAGCGTCGCCGGTTCCGCCAGCGGATTGCGCAGCACCTGCTGGAACAGTACGCCAACCAGCCCCAAGCCGGCACCGGCCAACAGAGACACCGACAGCCGTGGCAACAGGCTGTAGTGGAACAGCATTTGGCGCACATCGTCGATGTTCGGCGCGCTCAGCGCCTGTCCCCACAGTGCCCAGGGCAGCTGTTGCAGCAGATTGTAGATCGTCAGGCCGCCCGCCGCCGCCAACAGTAACAGCAGCAATGTCAGCGGTAATGCGCGAATGCGTGCGCTCATGAATAACTCTCCTGCACCTGCTCCAGCAGATGGCAAAAACGCATCGCTGACAGCGTCGCGCCGTAAAACCACACAGCCGGCACCTGACGCAATTGGTTCTGCCTGACAAACGGCAATGCCTGCCACAGTGGGGTAGAACTGACTTTTTCCATCATGGCCTGATTGCCGTGATCGAGATAAATCGCGCGCGCATTTTTTACCGCCGTCAGGCGCTCAATGCCCACTACCGCCGTACCCCAGAAATTGGTTTCCCCCTCCCAGGCATTTTGGATCCCAAGCTGGTCCATCACCTCCTGGAACAGGCTTTTCTGTCCAATGACCAGCGCATGGCGCGTGTCCAGCAGGGAGAACAGCAGCAGCGGATGTCGGCTGTAAGACTGCAGCCGCTGACGCGCATCCTGGATAAATCGATCGAACTGGATCAGGTGCTGCTCTGCCCGTACCTCAAGGCCCAGCCGCTGCGCCAGTTGCACTAACGACTTCCGGCCCACCGTCAGCGGTTTGCCGCTGCCGTCATTGAAGCCGAAGCTCATGGTCGGGCCGATAGGGGCCAGCTTTTGCGGCGTCGGCCCGTATCCCTGCGACAGCAGCAACAGCGAGGGCCGCAGCTGCTGCAGCAATTCCAGATTCGGTTCGGTGCGTTGACCGACGTCGATCACCGACGCCGGCATTTTCGGCTCTTCTACCCACAGGTTGTAGTTGTGGATATCCGCGACGGCCAGCGGCGTGATCCCCAGCGCCAGCAGCAGCTCGACAGGCAACCACTCCAGCGCCACAATACGCGCAAGATCGGGTGGCGTTGCCGCCGCCTGGCTCGGCAAGGAAAACAGCAGGGGCGACAGCGCCATGGCCGTCAGCAGGCGACGGCGAACGGCATCATGATGAAAATCAGAAGAATCAGGCATCAGTAGACAAAACTCACCGGCGCGCCGCCGCTTGGATGCGGCAGCGTACCCATAGGAATACCGTAGATTTGCTCCAGCACGTCACCCTGCATCAACTCCAGCGGGGTGCCCTGGGCAATCATCTCGCCGCCGCGCAACGCCACCAGATGGTCGCAGTAGCGTGCGGCCATATTGATGTCATGCAGCACCGCAATCACCGTCAGGCCACGCTCATGGCTCAAACGTTGGATCAAAGCCAGTACCTCAACCTGATGGGCAATATCCAGCGCCGAGGTCGGCTCGTCCAGCAACAGGCAGCGGCTGTCTTGCGCCACCATCATCGCCAGCCAGGCGCGTTGACGCTCGCCGCCGGACAGGCTGTCGACCAGGCGGTTGGCAAACGGCTTCAGCCCCACCAGCGCAATCGCCTCTTCCACCTGTTGGCGATCGTTAACACCAAAGCGGCCCAAGGCGCCGTGCCAGGGGTAGCGGCCAATCGCCACCAGTTCGCGCACCGTCATCCCTTCCGCGGCGGGCAATTGTTGAGGGAGATAAGCGACCTGACGTGCGAAGGCCTTGCTGTCCCATTGGCTCAGCAGCTGCTGGTTAAGCCGCGCCGTACCGGCGGTTGGATTTTGGTGGCGACCGAGAATTTTCAGCAAGGTCGATTTGCCGGAGCCGTTGTGGCCGATCAGCCCGCAGACTTTCCCCACGGGAAAGGTCAACGACAAGGGTTGTAGCAGCACGCGGCCGGGAACGGCAAAGCTGGCGCTGTCCAGGGTAAAGGTGGCGTCGTGATTGAGGTGTTTATCCTGCATAGGTCCTACTCTGTCCGGGGCGACATGGCGCCGCCCCGGTAATCCGATTAGAAGCGGAAGGTTGCGGTGGCGACCACCTGGCGTTCAGCGCCCCAGTAGCAGCCATAGGTGGCAAAGCAGCTGGAGACGTATTCTTTATCAAACAGGTTGTTCACGTTGATGCCAATCGAGGAGCCTGGCAGATTGAAACGCGCCAAATCGTATTTTATCGCCGCATCTACAACCGTATAGTCCTTTACTTTAAAGGTGTTGGCTTCATCACCATAGCTGGAACCGACATAACGAACGCCGGAGCCCAGGGTCAACCCGCTGAGTGCGGTTTCATGGAAGGTGTAATCCGCCCACACTGAAGCCATATGTTTTGGAATCGCCGCCGGGGTATTACCCTGTAGCGTGGTGTCCTTGGTGTACTCGGCATCCGTGTAGGTATAAGACCCCAGCAGGTTGACGTTGGCCGTCAGTGCGGCTTTGCCTTCCAGCTCTACCCCGCGGGAGCGGATCTCCCCTCCTAGCACGCTAGCAAACGAGTGATCCGGATCGGGATCCGCCACCTTATTGTTGGTTTTGGTCAGCTGATAAATCGCAATGCTGGCAGTAATTGGGCGATCTTTAGGTGCAAACTTCACCCCGGCTTCATACTGCTTGCCTTTGGAAGCGGCGAAGGTATTGCCACTAAAGTCAGTCCCTGAAGTAGGTTCAAAGGATTCACTGTAGCTGACATAGGGCGCAATACCGTTTTCAAATACATAGTTCAAACCCGCGCGGCCGGTGAACTCGTTGTCCTTCTGTTTTGATACCAAATTCTGTTTCAGGCGGTTGGTGCTGTTGGTGTCACTCCAGTCATAACGCCCGCCCATGGTCAGTACCCAGTTGTTCCACTCGGCCTGATCCTGCACGTAAAGCCCGGTCTGCTCTTGGCGGTTAACCTGACTGGCGCCGCCGGTAATGGTATAGCTTTGATTGCCGTACTGCGGCGCCACCACATTAAGGCTAGAAGCACTGCCATACTGATAAACGACGTCGTTACGCATACGCATGTAGTCCACCCCCATCAGCAAGGTGTGATCAACCGCTGCCGTCGCAAACTTTGCCTGCGCCTGAGTGTCCACTGCAAAACTCGACAAATGCTCTTTCGAGTTCATCACCCCACGCGTCAACTCTGCAGGATTGGTCGCGCTGATGCCCTGGCCATAGATAGAACGGTAGTCCACGTCCATCTTGGAATAACGCAGGTTTTGACGCAGGGTCCACACATCATCAAAGCCATGCTCAAAGGCGTATCCCACCATCTGTTGCTTACGCGAGATGTTGTTATAACCTGGCTCACCGTCGTTGAAACTGGTTGGCAACTTGCCGTTAATCCCATTTTGTACCGTCCCCTCTTTCGGCAGCCAGCCATAGAAGCCCACGCTTGGGTCATCCTGGAAACTGCTGAGGAATGTCAGTGACGTACGATCATCCGGCCGCCAGCTGAAAGAAGGCGCAATCGCATAGCGTTTGCTCTTCTCACCGACCTGCTGCTGATCTTCATCTCGCGCCAGACCGGTCAAGCGATAGGAATAAATGCCGTCATCATCCAATGCCCCGCCAAAGTCGAAGCCGGTCTGGAACAGATTGTCGGTACCCATTTTAAACTGAACTTCACGCAGGGTTTCCGTGGTCGGCCGCTTACTGACCAAGGCGACAACCCCGCCCGGGTTGCTCTTGCCATAAAGCACCGACGAAGGACCGCGCAACACTTCCGCACGTTCCAGGAAGTAAGGGTCAATTTGGTAAATGGAATAGTTATCGTCCTGCAGCTTCAGCCCATCCAGGTACATGTTGGTACCTACCGAACTGAAACCACGAATATTTACGGCATCATAAGCGGTAGAGGCGCCGCGGTTGCCCACCATTACGCCCGGCGTATAAGCCAGTGCGCCTTTTACCGTATCCGGCTGGCGCATATCCATCTCTTCACGCGTCACGACGGAAACCGACTGCGGAGTCTTTTCAATCGGCGTGTCGGTTTTGGTACCGGTGGCACTGTGTTTGGCCGCGTAGGTCCCTACCGGTCCCCAGGCGTTTTCCTGCTGCGATTGGCTGCTGCCCACCACGGTAAGGGTCTCTTCCTTGGCGGCGGACTTGGTATCGGCGGAAAATGCCGGCATAGCCAGCGTGCCAAGGGCGGCAGCGATAGTCATCGCTAACCCACTGACGTGAGAACGGCTCTGCTTGGCCGCGGAAGGAAGACGCTTGGTCGACATAGGTGGTTTCTCTGATGAATTATTTGATAACGAATGTAAACGATAATAATTATTATAATCGCGGCATTTTATGCAGAAGCTAAATTAAACTGCAAGTCGAATTCAGCCGGTAAATTGGTGTGCGATTAACCGCTTAGCCACATCAAGCAGGTGGAAATAAACTGCGCAGAGAAATAAAAAAGCCCGCAACGGGAAGTTACGGGCTTAATAATAAAGAAAAACTTTTCACCTGAGCGGTGACATGCAAGGTCGCTTACTTGCCGAACATGTCCTTGATCCAGCCGGCAACGCCGTCAGCATCTTTTTGTTCGCCCGCTGGCTGTTGCTGCTGCTCTTGTTGCTGCTGCTGAGCGGCCTGAGTCGCCTGGCACAACCCTTGCGGATTATCGGTCCATACCGGAATGGTACGCCCACCGCCGCCACAGACGAAGTTACCGCTGCCGTCGATAGTCATCTGGTTGATACCTTCCGGCGGTTGCAGCATCAGCGGCAGCGGCGTCTGGTTTTCCAGATAGCGGCGATACAGCGTCAGCGCACCGTTGGCACCGGTCAGCTTGGCTGGGCCGTTGTTATCGCGTCCTACCCAGGCGATAGCCACTTCTTTACCGTCGATACCGGCAAACCAGCTGTCGCGCAGGTCGTTGGTGGTACCGGTTTTCGCCGCCAGATTGTAGTTGGGGAATTTCACCGACAATGAGCGGGAAGTCCCGCGCGCTACGCCCTGCTGCATCGCATACAGCGTCAGGTAAGCCGCCTGGGCCGGTACCACGCGTTCCGCCTGCGGGAAGCTCTGGTACAGCACTGAGCCGTCTTCAGCAATCACCGAACGCACCGCAGACAGCGGAGCACGGTTACCGCCACCGGCAATGGTCTGGTATTCCTGCGCCACTTCCATCGGCGTCAGGCCAATCGCGCCGAGCAGCATCGAAGGCACCGGATTGATTTCAGCTTTCGGAATGCCCAAACGCTGCAGCGTTGCGCTGACCTGATCCAGGCCAACCGACATACCCAGGTTTACCGTCGGTACGTTGAGTGAAAAGGCAAGGCCATCCACCAGCATCACCTGCCCGCGGAACTTGCGGTCATAGTTGTTTGGCTGCCAGACGGTGCCGTTCGACAATTTCAGCGTCAGCGGCTGATCCGCCAGCCAGGTGTTCAGACGATATTTGTCCGGCTCAGACAGCGCAGTCAGGTACGTCGGCGGCTTGGCCAGTGAACCGACCAGGCGACGCGCCTGCATGGCACGGTTAAACCCGGCAAACTGCGGGTTGGCACCGCCGACCATGGCGCGAACTTCGCCGCTGAAACGATCGACAATCACCATCGCCGCTTCCAGATCCTGAACATGACGAGCCGCCTTCAGGGCCGGCACGCCGTCTTCAACCGCTTTTTCCGCCGCATCTTGCGACACCGGATCCAGCGTGGTGAAGATTTTCACCCCGGACAAGTCGTTAACCTTGTCGCCCAGCTTGGCTTGCAGCTCCTGACGCACCATCTGCATAAACGCCGGCTGCGGTGTGATCACCCCACCTTTCGGCTGCACGCCCAGTGGACGAGCGCTGAGCATGTCGTACAGTTCAGCATCAATAACGCCCTGGTTCTGCAACAGTTTGAGCACCAGGTTACGACGTTCCAGCGCCAGCTTCGGGTTACGCCAAGGGTTATACAACGACGCGCCCTTGACCATGCCCACCAGCAGCGCCTGCTGATCCAGGCTCAGTTCGTCCACCGGACGGCCGAAGTAGTACAGGCTGGCCAACGGGAAACCACGAATTTGATCGTTGCCGCTCTGGCCGAGATAAACCTCGTTCAGATACAGCTCAAGGATGCGATCCTTGCTGTAACGGTAATCCACCAACAACGCCATGTAGGCTTCATTGGCCTTACGCCACAGCGAACGCTCGTTGGTCAGGAACAGGTTTTTTACCAACTGCTGCGTCAGGGTACTGCCGCCCTGCACCGCACGTCCGGCGGTCAGGTTAGCCAGCACCGCACGACCGATGGAGTAAGGGCTGATGCCGTCATGCTCATAGAAGTGACGGTCTTCGGTGGCAATCAGCGTATCCACCAGCAGGTCAGGGAAACCGGCGCGCGGCACGAACAGCCGCTGTTCGCCGTTCGGCGACTGCAACATGGTGATCAGACGCGGATCGAGACGGAAGAAGCCGAAGCTGCGCTGGTTTTCCATGTTCTCGATATTCGCGAGACGGTTGTTCTGGAAATTCAGACGCGCGTGGATCTGCCCTTCTTTGCCGTCCGGGAAATCAAACGGACGACGCAGCAACTCAATGCTGTTGGCCTGCACGGTAAACTCACCCGGGCGCGTCATGCGGCTTACCTGGCGGTATTGCATGCCCTCGAGTAAATTGACCATTTCCTTTTTGCTGTACGGCATGCCCGGTTCCAGGTTGACCATGCGGCCATAAACCGCCGCCGGCAACTGCCAGACCTTGCCGTCAATGCGGCTGCGGATCTGCGAATCCAGGTACACGCCATAGATCGCCAACAGCACGGCAACCACCAGAATCAGTTTGATCAGCAGGCCGAGCCAACGGCGTTTTTTACGCGGCGGAGTCGCTTTTACCTTACGCGGCATGCGTTCTTCCTCGTCTTCATAATCATCATCGTCATCCTGGTACTCATCTTCCTCGTAATCATCGTAATCGTCATCTCGACGACGGCGCGGCGGCTTGCGCGACGCGGTGCGTGTTGGTTGTTTCCCTTTGCGCCCGATGGGCTCGCGGTCATCCCCAGCCATTGCTGTTGTTCTCCAGACTTGGCGGCACTGCCGGCCATTATGAGTCGCTTAATCTGTCGCGGCGCCAGACCGCTGAACAGAAGAAACATCTGAATTCTTCTTCTAAATAATTGGCGTTGCATCACAACAAAACCAACGGTTTTGTTGAACAGCGCTTGCGCTGGCCCCAACGGGGCGAGGCTCTGCCGAGTAACGCGATGAGAGAGCTTATCCCGATGAGCTTACTCTAGTAAGTGATTCGGGTAAGTGAACACAGCCAACACAGATGCGGCGTCAAATATGACGAGGCTACTGATATTTTTTCGTGCGCCGCGTCGGGGCGGTATTCGCCGGATCGTCCGGCCACACGTGTTTCGGGTAGCGCCCTTTCATCTCTTTTTGCACTTCCCGGTAAGCCCCCTGCCAGAACGCCGCCAGATCGCCGGTAATTTGCAACGGCCGGTGCGCCGGTGAGAGTAACTCAAGCACCACCGGGATGCGACCTTCGGCCAACATCGGGCTGCGCTGTTCACCGAACACTTCCTGTAAACGCACCGCCAGCGCCGGAGGTTTTCCGGCATCATAACGGATGGGCAAGCGGCTGCCGGTCGGCACAGTGTAATGAGTGGGTAGCGCATTATCCAGCCGCTGTTTTTGCTGCCAGTTAAGCAACCGCGCCAAAGCCTCGGCGATATTCACCTGTTTTAATCCGCGCATGTCCCGCACGCCACCGAGCGACGGCAATAACCACTGCTCCAGCGAGGCCAACAGCGACTCATCGTCGACCGGCGGCCAGGCGGCCTCCGGCAACCAGTTTTGCGCACACTGCAAGCGCAGCCGCAGCTGTTCGGCGGCGGTATCCCAGTTGAGTACCGCTATGCCCTGAGCGCGAACCCAGTTAATCAATGCCTGCTGCAGCTCTTCGTCCGCCGGCTTGGCCAACGGTTGAGCACGCAGCGTCAGACGACCAATTTGCTGGCGTTTCCAGGCACGTAAAGTGCCCTTTTCTTCATCCCATTCCACCGCCGTTTGCTGGGAAACCATCGCCGGCAACTGCGCCGCCAGTGCATCAATTTCCACCGGCAACGCGAGCAGGATACGCGCATCGGGGCTGTTGTGCCCCTGTAGCAGGCTTGGCACGATAAGCCAGGGGGCACGTGACAATGCTTCATCCTGATTCATCGCCGCGCCCATGCCATTGGCCAGCAGATAGCGGCCATCCTGCCCCCGTCGTTGGGCAATGCGATCGGTAAACGCCAATGCCAGCAGCCGCGGTGCCAGTTCGACATCGATCCGCCCCGCTTTCACCTGCAGACGGCGAGCTAGCTGTGTGGCGCGGCGCTGCCAATTTGGCTGCGGACGACTCAGCCAGTAGCCGATATCCATTTGCCCGCCGCGCGGGGGTTCCTCCAGCAACGCAGCCAAAGCAGCGGCCGTCGCCAACCCATCCGCCCCCAGTTCTGCGCCGTGGGTCAGCATCGCCGCCAAACGCGGCTCACAGCCCAGAACAGCCATTTGTCGGCCCCGCGCCGTGAGCTTATCGGCGTCATCGGTGGCGCCAAGCTGCTGCAATAGCCTTTTTGCGGCGGTCAGCGCCGTTTCCGGCGGACGGTCGAGCCAGGTCAGTTGCCCGACGTCATGGCAACCCCATTGCAGCAGTTCCAGCCAAAAACCGGCGAGATCGCTTTGCAGGATTTCCGGCTCGGCGTGCTCTGCCGCCCGTTCAGCCTGCTCTTTGGCAAACAGATGCCAGCAGATGCCCGGTTCCAGACGCCCGGCGCGGCCTGCGCGCTGGATCATCGACGCCTGGCTGATACGTTGAGTCACCAGCCGCGTCAGACCATTGCGCACGTCATAACGCGCAACGCGTTCCAAGCCACTGTCCACCACCAACCGAATACCTTCGATGGTCAGACTGGTTTCGGCAATATTGGTCGCCAGCACCACTTTACGGCGACCGGTCGGCGCCGGTTGAATCGCCTTCTGCTGCTGCGCCAGCGGTAAAGCGCCGTACAGTGGGCACAGCTCGGTATCGGCCGCCACTTCACCGTTCAACCGCTCCAGCACCCGGTTGATTTCTGCCACGCCGGGCAGGAACAGCAGCAGCGATCCCGTTTGCTCAGACAGCAGGCGCTTCACCGCCGCCGCCACGCCGTCCTCCAGCCGTTGGTGGCTGGCCAGGGGCTGATACTGGCGCTCTACCGGGAAGCTGCGCCCGGCAGATACCACCGCCGGTGCCTGTGGCAACAGCTGCGCCAAACGGGCATTATCCAGCGTCGCCGACATGATCAGCAGTTTCAGATCGTCGCGCAGCCCTTGTTGTACGTCCAACAGCAGCGCCAACGCCAAATCGGCCTGCAGGCTGCGCTCGTGGAATTCGTCGAGGATCACCAGTGAAACGCCCTGCAGCTCGGCATCCTGCTGCAGCATGCGGGTGAGAATGCCTTCGGTCACCACCAGCAGCTTGGTCTCCGGCCCGCTTTTGCTTTCGGCGCGCATGCGGTAGCCCACGGTCTGACCGGGCTCTTCCCCTAACTGCTGCGCCAACCGGTACGCCACGTTCTTCGCCGCCAACCGCCGGGGTTCGAGCATGATAATGCGGCCAGGCAATCCGGCTTTAGCCAGGATCTGCAATGGCAGCCAGGTCGATTTACCGGCGCCGGTCGGCGCATGCAGCAGAACCTGCGGAGCGGATTGCAGCGCAGTAAGCAATTCATCAAGAACCGCGCTGACGGGCAGTGAAGACACAGAACTCTCCGTAGTGGTTAACATTAGACGGCGCACATTGTAGCATTAGACTCTGCGTTTCATTTACTTGCCGGGTATCTATGTCCAGTTCGCGCCGCCTGTTTTTCGCCCTGACCTTGCCTGATGCGCTGCAGCAGCAGGTGATCCGCTGGCGTGCCGATGCCTTTACGCCGGAAGCCGGTCGGCCGGTCGCGGCCGCCAATTTGCACCTGACGCTGGCCTTTCTCGGCGACGTCACGGCGCAGAAAGAAACGGCGTTGAAAAAACTGGCCGGTCGCATCAGTCAGCCCGGTTTCAGCATGGTGCTCGATGATCTCGGTCACTGGCCGCGTCCCGGCGTCGTTTGGCTTGGCACCCGGCGCGCACCACGTGGGCTGTTGCAACTGGCGGAATTGCTGCGCTCGCAGGCGGCGCGCAGCGGCTGCTACCAAAGCCCAATGCCGTTTCATCCGCATATCACCCTGCTGCGCTCCGCGACCCAGCCGGTCGCCATACCGCCCGCAACGCCGGGCTGGCACTTCAGCGCCAACGAATTCGCCTTATACCAGTCAGTTTTTGAAAACGGCCGCACGCGTTATCAGATGCTTGAACAATGGCCCTTAGCCCCTCAGGACACCCCATGATTTTTACGCCCCCCCTGCGCCATGCCACGCTGATTAAACGTTACAAACGCTTTCTGGCGGACGTCGTCACGCCAGAAGGGGAAACCTTCACGCTGCACTGCGCCAATACCGGGGCCATGACCGGCTGTGCGACTCCCGGCGACACCGTTTGGTACTCCACCTCGGATAATGCCAAACGCAAATACGCCCACAGCTGGGAACTGACGCATACCCAACAGGGGGATTGGATCTGCGTAAATACCCTGCGTGCCAATGGGCTGGTACGCGAGGCAATCGAACAGAATCTAATCAATGAATTATCCGGTTACAGTAAAATCAGCAGCGAAGTAAAATATGGCAGTGAAAATAGCCGTATCGATTTGTTATTACAGGCAGAAAATCGAGCCAACTGCTATATTGAAGTTAAGTCAGTCACATTACTGCAACAACAACGTGGTTACTTTCCTGATGCGGTAACGCTCAGAGGACAGAAACACTTGCGTGAGTTGCAAAGCGTGGTTGAAAACGGGCAACGGGCGGTATTGTTCTTTGCTGTGTTACATAGCGGTATTGAGCAGGTCGCACCGGCACATCATATAGATGAGCGTTATGCGGCACTGTTGGCACAGGTTCAGCAGTTGGGCGTAGAAGTGGTTTGTTATGGGGCTAAATTATCACCTGACGGTATATCTCTCTGCGATAAGTTACCGTTTTTTATCGATTAGCGCTGACCGGGTACAAATAATCCGACTACCGGTTATCGCATCGCCAAATACGCCTTCCTTCACACCATTGTCAAGCAGGCGACAGGAATAATTGCCAACCTACTCCCCATCTGGTATTTATAGCGGCCTGTTTTTCCCCCGCATTGGGGATTCGATAGTGCGTGTGTATGTAGGAGAAGCAACATGCAAGAAGGGCAAACCCGTAAAACCTCGTCCTTGAGCATTCTCGCCATCGCTGGGGTGGAGCCGTACCAAGAGAAGCCGGGCGAAGAGTACATGAACGACGCCCAGTTGTCGCATTTCAAGCGCATTCTTGAAGCATGGCGCAACCAGCTCAGGGATGAAGTGGACCGTACTGTATCGCATATGCAGGATGAGGCAGCAAACTTCCCTGACCCGGCCGACCGTGCCACTCAGGAAGAAGAATTCAGCCTTGAACTGCGTAACCGCGATCGCGAACGCAAACTGATCAAAAAGATCGAGAAAACGCTGCGAAAAGTAGAAGACGAAGATTTCGGCTACTGCGAATCCTGCGGCGTGGAGATTGGCATTCGTCGCCTCGAAGCGCGTCCGACTGCCGATTTGTGCATCGACTGCAAGACTCTGGCCGAAATCCGCGAAAAGCAGATGGCCGGCTAATACAGTTGTTATCGCTGCGGCGTGCGCGTCAGTGTGCGCCGCACAGAGAAAAGGGAAAGTTTCCCCTCTGATATGCAAGAAAGACATTATGTGGGGCGCTTTGCCCCATCGCCTTCCGGGGATCTGCATTTTGGTTCGCTGATTGCCGCTCTGGGAAGCTACCTCCAGGCTCGTGCCCAACACGGGCAATGGCTGGTTCGCATTGAGGATATCGATCCCCCGCGCGAAGTCGCCGGTGCGGCCGATCGTATCTTATCCGCTCTGGAACACTATGGTCTCCACTGGGACGGCCAGGTCATCTATCAATCCCAACGTCACGAAGCTTACCGCGCCACTCTGGAACACCTGCATCAGCAGGGACTGAGCTATTTCTGCAACTGCACCCGCAGTCGTATCCAGCAGATTGGCGGTCTTTATGATGGTCATTGCCGTGCTTTGAATCTCGGCCCGCAGGGCGCCGCCATCCGTTTGCGCCAATCCAGCCCGGTTTATGCCTTTCACGATCGCCTGCAGGGAGAGTTGCAGGCCGATCCGGCGTTGGCGCGGGAAGACTTTATTATCCGTCGACGCGATGGGCTGTTCGCTTATAACCTGGCGGTGGTGGTTGATGACCATTTTCAGGGCGTGACCGAAATCGTGCGCGGCGCCGATCTGATCGAACCTACCGTGCGTCAGATTGCGTTGTACCGTCAGTTACAGGCGCCGGTGCCCGCCTATGTTCATCTGCCGTTGGCGCTGGGTGCCAACGGCATCAAATTGTCGAAGCAAAACCATGCGCCCGCGCTGCCCGCAGGCGATCCGCGCCCGGTGCTGGTTGCCGCACTGAAGTTTCTGCGCCAACCGCTGCCGGAAAGCTGGCAAGATCTTGACCTGCCGTTATTATTGAGCTGGGCGATCGCACACTGGAAGCTGGATGATGTGCCGCGTCAGGAGGCTATTCCCCTGGACGAAAACACATCAGCATTCTCAAAAGAGCCATGGTGAGCTATGATTAGCCGCTATTTTTTGTTAGCGCCATTTTTTTCAGACACTATCGAGGTGTACCATTTTTACCCGAGTAGCCAATTTCTGCCGTAAGGTGCTAACCCGCGATGACAAGCTGCCGCGTGACGATGCGCCGGTCAGCGATACAAACGTAGTCCGCGAAGAAAGCGCGGTGGCTGCGAAGCCGTCTGCGCCGCAGCAACGTTCCGCCGATCGCGGCAGAGATACTCCTGCCCGCCGGCAGGCACCGCGTAAACGCCCACCTTTTCCTGCCGCAGAGGGAACCGGCCCAATGACCGTTATCCCCCGCGATCAGCACTCCATCTCACGTAAAGACATCAGTGAGAACGCGCTGAAGGTGCTGTACCGCCTGAATAAATCCGGCTTCGAAGCTTATCTGGTCGGCGGCGGTGTACGTGACCTGCTGCTGGGCAAAAAACCGAAAGATTTCGACATCACCACCAACGCCACGCCGGAGCAAGTGCGCAAGCTGTTCCGTAACTGCCGCCTGGTGGGCCGCCGTTTCCGCCTGGCGCACGTGATGTTCGGGCCGGAAATCATCGAGGTTGCCACCTTCCGTGGCCACCACGAACAGCAAACGCCGGATTCTGACAAAAACTCTTCCCAGCAGGCCCAAAACGGCATGCTGCTGCGCGACAACATCTTCGGTTCGATCGAAGAAGATGCTCAGCGTCGCGACTTCACCATCAACAGCCTGTATTACGGCGTGGCGGACTTCACCCTGCGTGATTACGTCGACGGCCTGCGCGACCTGAAGCAGGGCGTGATTCGTCTGATCGGCGATCCGGAAACCCGCTACCGCGAAGACCCGGTACGCATGCTGCGTGCAGTGCGCTTTGCCGCCAAGCTGGACATGACCATCAGTGACGAAACCGCCGAGCCGATCCCGCGTCTGGCCTCGCTGCTGCATGAGATCCCACCGGCGCGCCTGTTTGAAGAGTCGCTGAAACTGCTGCAGGCAGGCTACGGTTACCCAACCTATCTGAAGCTGTGTGAATACCAGCTGTTCCAGCCGTTGTTCCCGCAGATCGCACGTCACTTCACCCCGACCCATGACACGCCAATGGAGCGTATTCTGGTTCAGGTGCTGAAGAACACCGACTACCGTCTGCAAAACGACATGCGCGTCAATCCGGCATTCCTGTTTGCTGCTATGCTTTGGTATCCGCTGCTGGAACATGCGCAGAAACTGGCGCAGGAAAGCGGTCTGGCGTACTACGACGCCTTCGCACTGGCCATGAATGACGTGCTGGACGAGCAATGCCGTTCATTGGCGATCCCGAAACGCATTACCACGCTGGTTCGCGATATCTGGCAGTTGCAGCTCCGTCTGTCTCGCCGCCAGGGCAAGCGCGCGCACAAGCTGATGGAACACCCGAAATTCCGCGCCGCTTACGATCTGCTGGCGCTGCGTGCCGAAGTGGAAGAAAACCAGGAGATGTTGCGTCTGACCGAATGGTGGGGCGAGTTCCAGGAAGCCACCCCGGCGCGACAAAAGAACATGTTGAGTACCTTGGGTGACGATCCGGCGCCGCGCCGCACGCGTCAACGCCGCCCTCGCCGTCGGACGCCGCGTAAAGAAGGGGAATAATGATCCGCGTTTATATCGCGCTGGGCAGTAACCTGGCGCACCCGTTGCAACAGGTCAAGGCCGCACTGGAAGCGCTGGAGCATCTCCCGCGCACCCGGTTGATCCTTTGTTCTTCGTTTTATCGCACCAAGCCGCTGGGGCCGCAAAACCAGCCGGACTTTCTCAATGCGGTGGTGGCGCTGGATACCTTGCTGCCCGCGGAACAGCTGCTGGATCATACCCAGGCGATAGAACGCAATCAGGGCCGCGTGCGCAAAGATGAGCGCTGGGGCCCACGCTCCCTCGATTTAGACATCATGCTGTACGGCGATCAGGTTATTCATACCGATCGCCTGACGGTGCCGCATTACGGCCTGAAAGAACGCGAGTTCATGCTCTACCCGCTGGCGGAAATCGCCCCTGACCTGATTTTCCCGGACGGCGAGTCGCTGACCAGTTGCCTGAAGCGCGTGCCGGAAAACGGCATGGAACTGTGGCATAAACCCAAGTAAACGCCAGCGTCGTGCGCAGTTCATATACGGCGCCCTCACAGCACCACCTGCGCGACAAATCCCCCTTCCGGCCGATTGGCAAAGCTGACGCGCAGACCATGCAAACTGGCGATACGCTGCACTATGGATAATCCCAGCCCGCTGCCGGTTTGTTCCTGTCCTGGTGGGCGATAAAAACGTTCCCCCAGCCTTGTCAGGTGTTCCTCCGTCACGCCCGGACCATCGTCTTCGACCCTCAGCATCCGCTCTGTAAGCTTCACCGTAACGGTGCCGCCTGCCGGTGTGTAACGCACTGCGTTATCCACCAGATTGCGCACCAGCAGCGACAGCAGCAGCGCTTGCCCCTGTAACGGCGGTGGTGTGCCCTGCTGTTCATAGCGCAGCGTGACACCTGCGGCATGGGCATGACGATCCTGTTCGGCCAGGGTCATCGGCACCAGTTGCCCCCAGTCGACCGCTTCCAGTTCGGCCAGATCAGACAGTGAATCCAGCCGCGAAAGCGTCAGCAGCTGATCCACCAGCCGGGTCGCGCGATCGATACTCACCGTCAGGTTTCCCAGCGCATGCTCGCGCATCTGTTCATCATCACCCGCCAGTTGCACCACTTCCGTTTGCACCCGCAGCGCCGCCAGCGGGCTGCGCAGCTCATGGGCCGCATCGGAGGTAAAGCGCCGCTCACGCACCAATAGCGCATTAATGCGGGCAAACAGCGCGTTAAGCGCATCCACCAGTGGGCGCACTTCGGTAGGTACCTGGCGCGCGTCCAGCGGTGTGGCGTCATCCGGAGCGCGCTTGCGCAGTCCAGCGGCGACCGTGCGCAATGGCTTCAGTTCTCGCCCGACCATCAAGGCAATCAGCAGCATCAGGATCGGCAGCGTCACCAGCCAGGGCACCAGTTGCCCGGTCACCATGCCCAACGCCATATCGCGTCGATAGTCCCACTCCTGCCCCACGACGATGCGATAACGCCCGTCCGGGCTGGTCAGCCACAGCAGGCGCCAACTGTCGTCATCACCTTTGCGTTCACCATCGGTAAAACCTTCTCGCTCGCCATCAAACAGGAAATCCGCCCCGTTCTCGCCATCATTGAGCAACATCTTGCCGTTACGGTCGAAAATGGCGAACGCCAGCGCGTCGTCGTCCTGCTCGCCGCGTTTACCGTGATGCACCAGCTTCTTGGTTTTCGGCAGGCTGCGTGCATTTTCGTCGGCCAAAAGATCCCCCAGATTGGCGGTCGCCAGGCGTTTGGCGAACAACATCTGTTGGGTATCGAACACTTCGTTGATGTTGTTGCGCGTCATCATCCACGCCACCAAACTGGCGGAGCACCAGGTCAATAATGCCAGCAGGCTGAAGATCAGGATCAGCCGCAACCGCAGACTAAGATGTTTCACGGCACATCCCCCAGGGTATAACCCACGCCGTGAATGGTGCGGATAAAACTATTGCCCAACTTGCGTCGCAGGTGGTGAATATGCACTTCTACCGCGTTGCTGCTGACCTCATCGTCCCAGTTGTACAATTTTTCCTGGATCAGCGGCCGCGCCAGCACCCGCCCCTTGTTGTGCAAAAACAGTTCCAGCACCGCCAGCTCGCGCGGTGTCAGCGTGACCGGTTCACCGTTGCAGCTCACGCTGCGGGTGGCGGCGTCAAATACCACATTGCCATGCACCAGCTGCGGCATCAGTTGGCCGTGGCGACGACGGATCAACGCCTGCAGGCGAGCCGCAACTTCCGCCAGGGCAAAAGGTTTGCACAGGTAATCGTCAGCGCCGCTCTGCAGGCCGCTGACCCGCTGCTCCAACGCATCACGCGCGGTGAGGATCAGCACCGGCACGTCGTGGCCAGCCTGCCGCCACTGTCGCAGCAGATCCAAACCGTCGAGACCCGGCAGGCTGAGATCGAGAATAACCGCGTCGTAAGGCGCGCTTTTCAGCGCGTTTTTCCCCACCAGACCATCGGTAAACCAGTCCAGATTAAAGCCAAGTTTGGTCAAGCCGGCCTTGATGCCGTCGCCAATTAACTTGTCATCTTCTATCAGCAAAATTCGCATGTGCGTCCTTTTTTAGCCATTGCCGCCCATTACACCACAAGGTTCTTAAGAAGCTCTTAAGCATGATGATCTGCGCTACCCACCCCGTTAGGGTTACAGTAGAATGACAGCACTTTTTTGCAGCCAGGGCCCTGCGCATACCGCTCGGCCCTATTCAGGAGACGTAGTGATGAAACCCACCACCGTGACCCATTTGCGCCAGTGGAAGCAGGAACAACGCAAGTTTGCTTCCCTCACCGCCTACGATGCCAGCTTTGCCAAACTGTTTGAAGAGCAAGGCGTTAAAGTGTTGCTGGTAGGCGACTCGCTGGGGATGACGCTGCAGGGCCACGACTCCACGCTGCCGGTCACCGTCGCCGACGTTGCCTATCATACTCGTGCCGTCCGCCGCGGCGCGCCAGCCTGTCTGTTGCTGGCCGATATGCCTTTTATGAGTTACGCCACGCCGCAATCGGCCTGTGCCAATGCCGCCGAGCTGATGCAGGCCGGCGCTAACATGGTGAAGCTGGAAGGCGGCAGCTGGCTGTGCGAAACGGTGAAAATGCTGACCGAACGTGCCGTGCCGGTGTGCGGCCACCTTGGGCTGACACCGCAATCCGTTAACGTGTTTGGCGGCTACAAAGTGCAAGGCCGTGATGAGCTTGCCGCCAAGCAACTGCTGGAAGATGCCAAAAATCTGGAGCTGGCCGGCATGCAGCTACTGGTGCTGGAATGCGTGCCAACCGAATTGGCGCGTAAGATCACCGAAGAACTGACCATTCCGGTGATTGGCATCGGTGCCGGCAATGCCACCGATGGCCAAATCCTGGTGATGCACGACGCGTTCGGCATCACCGGCGGCCACACGCCTAAATTCGCTAAAAACTTCCTGGCGCAAAGCGGCGATATCCGCTCGGCGGTGCAACACTATATTCAGGACGTGGAGCAAGGAATTTACCCCGCTGAAGAGCACTCATTTAATTAACGGCATGGTTTAAATAGGCGTGATTGGCGCCGCCTGGTTGAGTGCGGCCAGCGCGCAGTTCCCGGAGCGTACACCTAGTACGTGAGGAGAACGAGCACTGCCCAATCGCAATCAGGCAAGCAAAATAGCCTATCAAGGAGTTATGGAATGGTAATTATCGAAACCCTGCCTCTGTTGCGTCAGCAGATCCGCCGCTGGCGTCAAGAGGGTAAACGCATCGCGCTGGTACCGACCATGGGCAACCTGCACGAAGGCCATATGACGCTGGTCGATGAAGCACGTGCACGTGCCGATGTCGTGGTGGTCAGTATTTTTGTCAACCCGATGCAGTTCGAACGCCCTGACGATTTGGCGCGCTACCCGCGCACCCTGCAAGAGGACAGCGAGAAGCTGACCCGTCGCGGCGTAGAGCTGGTGTTCGCACCCGCGCCGGCCGATATCTACCCTCAGGGGCTGGAGCAACAAACCTATGTCGACGTACCTGGCCTGTCCTCCATATTGGAAGGGGCCAGCCGTCCGGGCCACTTCCGCGGCGTCGCGACCATTGTCAGCAAGCTGTTCAACCTGGTGCAACCGGATCTGGCCTGTTTTGGCGAGAAGGATTATCAGCAACTGGCGTTGATCCGCAAAATGGTGGCGGACATGGGTTACGACATCGACATCGTCGGCGTGCCTACCGTACGCGCTAAGGATGGCCTGGCGCTCAGTTCACGCAACGGCTACCTGACCGCCGAAGAGCGTAAAATCGCCCCTCAACTCAGCAAGATCATGAATGCGCTGGCAGAACAGCTCAGCAACGGCGAACGCCATGTCGACGAGTTGCTGGAACACACCGCCGCTCAGTTGCGCAGCGCTGGTTTCACACCGGACGAACTGTTTATCCGTGACGCCGACAGCCTGCAACCGCTGGGCGTGGAAAGCCAACGGGCAGTGGTGCTGATGGCCGCCTGGCTCGGCAAGGCGCGCTTGATTGACAACCAGCAGGTTGATCTGACGCTGTAAGCTACTTTTTGTGCAGTCGTCACTGTTACAGCCCCTCTGAAAGTAGACATGGAGGGACTTATCGGTGACGATAAACGCCGGATGGATGTTCAACCTCAATCGCCTGTGAAGGCGGATACTCAGTTAGGTAAAGTTATGATACGTACTATGCTGCAAGGCAAGCTGCATCGGGTGAAAGTGACTCAGGCCGACTTGCACTATGAAGGTTCCTGCGCCATCGATCAGGACTTCCTGGAGGCCGCAGGCATTCTGGAATATGAAGCTATCGATATTTATAACGTTGATAACGGTCAGCGTTTCTCAACCTATGCCATCGCCGCCGAACGCGGCTCGCGCATTATTTCGGTCAACGGGGCGGCAGCGCGTTGCGCCTGCGTCGGCGACAAGCTGATCATCTGTTCTTACGTGCAGATGAGCGATGCCGATGCCCGTCAACACCATCCGAAAGTGGCCTACTTCGAAGGCGACAATAACCTGCAGCGCAAGGCGAAAGCCGTGCCGGTTCAGGTCGCCTAAAAGTCACAACGGGCGCCGTCGGCGCCCGTTTCTTCCTGATTACTGCACCACCAGCGTTCCCGGCTTGTTGGCGATTCTGTCCGCCATGGTCTGAATTGAGTCGGTACGCAGAATGTACAACCGCTTCAGCGTATAGGGGTTGTCCCCCGGCTTCACTTTGCCCTGCACCGTGGTCACCGCCATATGGAAACCTGCATCCTTCGCCGCCTGTATCGCCCGTTGGTTATAGCCGCCAAACGGGTATGACACATACAGCACATGCGGATTAAACTGCGACAGCGCGCGGCGCGAGTGCTCAAAATCGAATTCTATGTTGTGCAGCGAACGGCTCAGCAGGATCGGCTGACGATTGCCGTCGGTACGATGCAGGAAATGCGTATGCGACTGCACGTCGAACACGTCCTGGATCTGCTTCAGTTCGGAAATGCTCATAAACTGCAGCGAATCTGGATTCCACTTTTGCGGGTGGCGCTTGATGCGTGAGGAAATAATAAACGCCGTGGCGCGGAAGCCGTAATTCTTCAATACCGGGTAAGCGTAACGGTAGACCGATTTCAGCCCGTCATCAAACGTCAGCACCACGGCCTTGCCGGGCAGGTTGATCTGGTTGTTCAGATAGGCTTCCAACTGATACAGGGAAATCGTGTCGTAGCCCGCCTGCTTCAGGTAGGTCATCTGATTGCTGAACGCCACGTCGGAAGTGGTGGTCGAGGTATGGCGGAAACGCTTGTTCTCTTCGTTTTTCAGCAGGTGATGGTAGGTCAGCACCGGAATACCGGTGTCGATCTCGCAGTCCAGCTCACTGACATAACCCAGACGATCGCCAATGTTGATCTCATACCAGGTATTGTTGAGCCGATCCTTCAGCTTGCCGATAATCGGGTAGCGCAGATTCTCTTCCAGCACGCCAAACACATCACTGGTGTTATCCGCATCGGTATAGACGTTGATCGCCTTTTGAGTGATCAGGTTCTGGTTGGTCAGCGGCTTATTCAGTTCGCCAAGATCGTCCTTCACCTTGCGCGATTTTTTAAGATCGCGCACATCGTCTTTATCGATAAACCCGGTGCCGTGACCGAATTTGAACTCGTAATACTCCGCATCCGCCGGGAACACCTGAATCAGCTGCCCCTGCTTCACTTCGCCGACCGGAATAACGTGTTCGCCAATCAGCGAATAAACCTCGCTGTCGCGCTGCGCTTCCATATATTCGGATTTAACGGCGCTGTCTTCCGACAACAAACTTGCCAGGCCGGCCGGGGAAGCAAACGACAACAGGATGCCGAGTACTCCAGCCGCTATCTTGTGTGTAGACCGCATGGTTATATTCTACTTACGAGTACGTAATACCCGTCGTATTTCAGACTGCAGCGTTGTTACCTGCACTCGATCATCTCATGATTTACCTGAGGATGAGTGAGCTGGCCGCCTGGCTGCAACTTGAAATTCATAGGGTATATAACAAAATGGAGAAAATGTGGAGCGTCAGCATAGCACGATTTGAACAGCGGGGAGAAAGGGGTTATTCGAGCAATTTTATTGATTTACAGGATGCTTGCCGCAGATTGATAAACGCGTCCCCGTACGTCTGCCCGGGGACGCCATACTATCAGGTGCGCAAACCGCGGCCGCGCTCGATCAGGAACCAGACCAGCAGATAGAACACCGCGATAAACGCCACCAGCACCGCCATGGTGAACGCCAACGGTACATCGCTGATACCCAGGAAACCGTAGCGGAAACCGCTGATCATGTAGACGATCGGGTTCAGCTTGGACACCGCCTGCCAGAACGGCGGCAGCAGCGTCAGCGAGTAGAATACCCCGCCCAGGTAGGTCAACGGCGTCAGCACGAAGGTCGGGATCAGGCTGATATCGTCAAAGGTGGTAGCAAACACCGCGTTAATCAGGCCCGCCAACGAGAACAAGATCGCCGTCAGTAGCAGCGTGACCACAATCACCCACCAGGCATGCACCTGCAGCGGCACAAAGAACAGCGAGATCACGGTCACCAACACGCCGACGCAGATACCCCGCGCCACGCCGCCGCCGACGTAACCGGCAATCACCACGTGCGTCGGCACCGGAGCCACCAGCAGTTCTTCGATATTGCGCTGGAATTTGGCGCTGAAGAACGACGAGGCCACGTTGGCGTACGAGTTGGTGATCACCGCCATCATGATCAGGCCGGGAACGATAAACTGCATGTAATCGAAACCGTGCATTTCGCCGATACGTGAACCAATCAGGTTGCCGAAGATGATGAAATACAGCGTCATGGTGATCACCGGCGGCACCAGGGTCTGGATCCAGATACGGGCAAATCGGTTGATCTCTTTAGCCCAAATGCTCTGCAAAGCCACCCAATACAAACGCGTCATGCTTTTTCTCCATTACCGTTAACCAGGGTGACAAACAGCTCTTCCAGCCGGTTGGCCTTGTTACGCATGCTCAGGACCTGGACGCCCTGTGCGCTGAGCTGGGTAAACAGGCCGTTCAGGCCCTGCTCGCGCATCACTTCCACCTCCAGCGTCGAGGTGTCCGTCAGGCGATGACGGTAGCCGTCCAGCTTCGGCAGCGGGCTTTTCGCCGCCAGATCGAGGATAAAGGTTTCGGACTTCAGCTTGGCCAGCAGGCCTTTCATCGAGGTGTTCTCCACCAGATCACCGTTCTGGATAATGCCGATATTGCGGCACAGCATTTCTGCTTCTTCCAGATAGTGAGTGGTGAGAATAATGGTGGTGCCCTGGGCGTTAAGCTCTTTCAGGAAGCCCCACATCGAGCGACGCAGCTCGATATCCACCCCGGCAGTCGGTTCATCGAGGATCAGCAGTTTTGGCTGATGCATCAAGGCCCGGGCGATCATCAAGCGGCGCTTCATGCCGCCGGACAACATGCGAGCGCGTTCTTCGCGCTTGCCCCACAAATCCAGCTGAGTCAGGTATTTTTCCGCACGAGCCAAGGCTTCGCGGCGGGTCACGCCATAGTAGCCCGCCTGATTGACCACAATCTGCATCACTGTTTCGAACGGGTTAAAGTTGAACTCCTGCGGTACCAGCCCGAGCTGACGCTTGGCGTTAACGATGTCTTTGTCGATGTCGTAGCCGAACACCCGTACGCTGCCGGAGGTTTTGTTAACCAACGAACTGATGATGCCGATGGTCGTGGATTTTCCGGCGCCGTTCGGCCCCAGCAGGGCGTAGAAATCCCCCGCTTCGACATTGAGATCGATCCCGCGCAACGCCTTGACGCCACCGGCGTAAGTCTTGGTTAACTGCGCTAATTCCAGTGCATAATTCATAAGTTAAAAAGTACCTTGTGACGATGAGTATGCTGCTGCGTTTTTGTAATGAAGATGATCTTATCATCAGCAGCGTTTTCACTGAGGCAAATCCGTGCGGTATATTCAGGTTCCATCCCGCCATATTGAATAAAAAGTGGCCGAATATCGCCCGGCGCCACTGTTCCGATATCCAAATTGTGACGCTTGTCCTATATTACCCCAACGCAATCTGTTCGTTACAGGCCTATAACCGCCATGAAAGAGATCGAAAAGCTTATCGCCAATAACCACACCTGGTCAGCTAACATCAGCAAGGAAGACCCAAACTTTTTTGAACGCTTAGCACAGGCGCAAAAGCCCCGTTTTTTATGGATAGGTTGTTCTGATAGCCGCGTACCGGCGGAAAGACTGACCGGATTGGAGCCGGGTGAACTGTTTGTTCACCGTAACGTGGCGAACCTGGTGATCCACACCGATTTAAACTGCCTGTCGGTGGTGCAATACGCCGTTGACGTGTTGGAAGTCGAGCATATTATTATCTGCGGTCACCTGGGCTGCGGCGGCGTGGAAGCGGCGGTCGAGAACCCGGAACTGGGGCTGATCAATAACTGGCTGCTGCACATTCGCGACCTGTGGTACAAACACAGCTCACTGCTGGGTGAACTGGAACCGGAACAACGTCTCGACGTGCTGTGTGAAATCAACGTTATTGAGCAGGTCTACAACCTGGGCCATTCCACCATCATGCAATCAGCATGGAAACGCGGCCAGAAAGTGATGATTCACGGTTGGGTGTACGGGATCCAGGACGGCCGCCTGCGCGATTTGGAAGTGGCTGCGACCAGCCGTGAAAGCCTGGAAATGGGCTATCGCAAAGCCATGGCCACGCTGCAACAGGATAAAGGCATCTAAAGCTCATAGGGCGCGGCATGCCGCGCCCACAGCAGTTTACTCGTCCAGCAGCACCACTTTGCCGACGTACGGCAAATGACGGTAGCGCTGAGCGTAGTCAATGCCGTAACCCACCACGAATTCGTCCGGGATTGAGAAACCGACGTACTCAACCGGCACTTCCACTTCACGGCGTTCAGGCTTGTCCAACAGGGTGCAAATCGCCAAGGATTTCGGCCCACGCAGCGCCAGAATTTCACGCACTTTGTTCAGCGTATTGCCGGAGTCGATGATGTCTTCCACGATCAGCACGTCTTTGCCGCGGATATCTTCATCCAAATCCTTAAGGATTTTCACGTCGCGAGTCGTGGACATGCCGCTGCCGTAGCTGGAAGCGGTCATAAAGTCGACCTCATGCGGCACTTCGATGGTGCGACACAGGTCAGCCATGAACATGAAGGAGCCGCGCAGCAGCCCGACCAGCACCATATCACTGCCGCTGTCGCGGTAATGTTCGGTGATCTGGCGGCCAAGTTCGGCAATACGGGTCTTAACTTCCTGCTCGGAAATCATTACGTCTACAGTGTGTTTCATAGTTTTCAGGTCAGTTGCCGGAAGAAGGGCGCAGAGTTTAGCATAGCCTGAAGCCGGTGGCGACGCGAGTGCGCCGCCACTTGAAAGACAACGAGGAGATCAGTCAGCTACCGTAAAGCCCATCATCATGCCGGTATCTTCGTGTTCCAGCAGATGACAGTGAGCCATATAGGCGTGATCGCTATTGGCCAGGTGATCGAAGCGCACCAACACTTCACTGCGCCAACCCTCTACGCGCACCGTATCTTTCCAGCCGCTGCGATGGGCCGCCGGCGGTTTACCGTTTTCCGACAGGATGCGGAATTGGGTGCCGTGAATATGGAACGGGTGCAGCATCATGTCGCCTTCGCCGGAAAGGGTCCACTTTTCGTACTTGCCGCGTTTGGCTTCAAACATCGGCTTGGTCATGTCGAAGGCCTTGCCGTTGATCATATTGCCATGGCTGAAATCGAACGGCTTCGCGCCGTGATCCATGCCTTTCATATTGCCGTGGTCCATGCCCTTCATACTGCCGTGATCCATACCCTTCATGCTGCCGTGATCCATCCCTTGCATACCGGACATATCACCGCTGTCGCCTTTGCCCATGCCACCGTGATCCATACTCATGCCGGCCATGGACTGATGGCCATAGCGATCCATCAGCGCCTGCATACCCAGCTTATCCAACTGCGGGTTCATCATCAGCTGCAGCCAACGCTCCTGAATGCCGGTCACCGCAGGCAGCGCTGGCAATTTCACCAGGCTGTCTGGCATCGTCTTGATGCCCTGCGCCAGCGAAGGCTGGATATGCAATACCGGCAGCGGCTGGTCGAACGGTGCCAGCGTCATGCCCATCTGTTTGACCGGCAGCGTGACGATATCGAAAGCTTTGCCGTCAGAGGCATCCACCAACACTTCGAAACGTTCGCCCATCAGCATCGGCAATTCGGTTAGTTTGACCGGCTCGGCCAGAAAACCGCCGTCGCTGGCAATCACATAGAGTGGACGGTTATCGCTGGCGGCCAGGTTTAGCGAGCGTGCATTACAGCCATTGAGGAAACGCAGACGCAGCCAGCCGCGAGGGGCCACGTGGCGCGGATACTGAGCGCCGTTGGTGAACATGCGGTCGCCAAACCAACCAACGGCAGCACTCATCACGTCCAGTTGGTATTCAATTTGCGCGTCCTTGCCCAGCCGCTTGTCCTGCAGGATCACCGGAATATCATCCTGTCCCCAGGTTTTCGGCAGCGGCAGCTTACTGCTTTCGTCATCTTCGAGCAGCACCAGCCCGGCCAAGCCCTTCATCACCTGCTGACCGGTCTTGCCGTGGGTGTGCGGATGGAACCAGCAGGTAGCTGCAGGCTGCTCGATAGTGAACTGCACCCTGCGCGTTGCGCCTGGCTGAATCAGCGCCTGCGGTCCACCGTCTACGTCACCGGGGATTTCCAGACCGTGCCAGTGAACGGTACTGGCTTCCGGCAACGCATTGCGGATATCCACCGTGACCAATTTGCCACGCTGTAGGCGCACCGCCGGCCCCAGCAACGCGCCATTAAAACCCCAGGTTTGGGTCGCCTTGCCCGGCAGCCAGTTCACCTCACCGGTCTGCAGCGCCAGAGCAATGTTCCCTTGTGCGTCCGGCATCAGCAGTGGTGGGATCGGTAACGCCGGCAATTCAGCCGCCCACGCGCCCCGGCTCCACAACGGTAAAGCGCTTGCCGCGCCCAGCGCAGCGGTCAGTTTGATAAAATCACGGCGTAACATCGCTGACTCCCTTTTCTCAGTGATCTAACTCATCTAAACGTCAGCCTAAACCCTCCCCTTAGCGGAAGGTCAAGCCTTTGCTGCCGGTTATGCTACCTGTGAGTAATAAAATTTGGTGCCTTTACAGGCAAGTGTGATAACGTCTGTAGACAACAAACAGGTCTATTTTCATGATGAAAAAAACAAGTTTACTGGTGCTGTTGCTCACCATGCTGGGGTTCTCCAACGCCAGTCTGGCGCTGAATGAGTCCGAAGCGGAAGATCTGGCCGATCTGACGGCGGTGTTTATTTATTTGAAAAACGATTGCGGCTACAACGACTTGCCCAATGCGCAAATCAAACGCGCCATCGTTTATTTCGCGCAGCAAAACCGTTGGGATCTGACCAACTATAATAGTTTTAATATGAAGGCTCTGGGTGAAGACAGCTATCGCGATCTCAGTGGTATCGCCATTCCTACCCCGAACAAATGCAAATCTCTGGCACGCGACTCGCTAAGCCTGCTGGCCTACGCTAACTAATCCCCCGCCTTCCGCTATCTCTGTTTGAAATTCAGCCGTGCATCACCAGGCAGAGTTAGCTATGATGTTGCGCCAATTTTTCATGGCTGTTATTACGGAGTTCCCGCACATGACCCAGAAAGAAATTTGGTATGAAACACTGCATGCCAACTTCGGCCAGTACTTCTCGGTAGAGAACGTGCTGTATCGTGAGAAGACCGAGCATCAGGATTTGGTGATTTTTGAAAACCCGGTTCTGGGGCGCGTTATGGCGCTCGACGGCGTGGTGCAAACCACCGAGCGCGATGAGTTCATCTATCACGAGATGATGACCCACATACCGCTGCTGGCTCACGGTCAGGCGAAGAAAATCCTGATCATCGGCGGTGGTGACGGCGCTATGCTGCGCGAAGTCAGCCGTCATCAGGGCGTTGAACAAATCACCATGGTCGAGATCGACGCCGGCGTGGTGGAATTCTGCCGCCAATACCTGCCTAATCACAATGCCGGTGCTTACGACGATCCACGCTTTAAGCTGGTGATCGACGACGGCGTCAACTTTGTTAATCAGACCGATGAAAAATTCGATGTGATTATCTCTGACTGCACCGACCCTATCGGCCCCGGCGAAAGCCTGTTCACCTCGGCATTCTACGAAGGCTGCGCACGCTGCCTGAACGAGGGCGGCATTTTTGTTGCGCAGAACGGCGTGTGCTTCCTGCAGCAAGACGAAGCGGTCAATAGCCACACCAAGCTGAGCCAATACTTCAAGGACGTCAGTTTCTACCAGGCGGCGATCCCGACCTATTACGGCGGCATTATGACTTTCGCCTGGGCCAGCCAAAATCCGGCGCTGCGTCAGCTCGACTTGCCAACGCTGCAACATCGCTTTCATCAAAGCGGCTTAAACTGTCGTTATTATAACCCGGCAATTCACGCGGGCAGCTTTGCTCTGCCGCAGTATTTGCTCGACGCACTGAACGTTTCACGTTAAGCGAGAAGATAAAGGAGGTGAACCAAATTGCATAAGCTAAAACTGCACGGCTTCAACAACCTGACCAAAAGCCTGAGTTTTTGTATTTACGATATTTGTTACGCCAAAACCGCGGACGACCGCGCTGGCTATATCGCCTACATTGACGAACAATACAACGCCAACCGCCTGACCGAGATCCTCAGCGAGACCTGCTCGATCATTGGCGCCAATATTCTCAACATCGCACGTCAGGACTACGAGCCTCAGGGCGCCAGCGTCACCATTCTGGTCAGCGAAGAGCCGGTCGACCCGGACGATGTCGATACTTCAGAACACCCGGGCCCACTGTCAAAGACGGTAGTCGCACATCTGGACAAGAGCCACATCTGCGTTCATACCTATCCGGAGAGCCATCCGGAAGGCGGTCTTTGCACCTTCCGCGCCGATATCGAAGTGTCCACCTGCGGCGTGATTTCACCGCTTAAAGCGTTGAATTATCTGATCCACCAGTTGGAATCTGACATCGTCACCATGGATTACCGCGTGCGCGGTTTTACCCGCGACGTAAACGGCTTGAAGCATTACATCGATCATGAGATCAACTCGATCCAGAACTTTATGTCTGATGATATGAAGGCGCTGTACCACATGATGGACGTGAATGTTTATCAGGAAAACATCTTCCATACCAAGATGTTGCTGAAGGATTTCGATCTGAAGCACTACCTGTTTAATGCCAAACCGGACGCGCTGAGCGAAGCCGAGCGTAAAGAGATTACCGATCTGCTGTGGAAAGAGATGCAGGAAATCTATTACGGCCGCAATATTCCGCATCTGTAATCTGTATCGGGCGCGGCACGCCGCGCCCTTACGTTCAGTATTTCAGCATAAAAGAACGGTAGGCCTTCAATACCTGCAAAAAGTCTTCGACGCCGCAGAATGAGAGGCTTTCTTCGTCATAGTAATTCATCCCCTCCTCCATCTCGTCGCCCTCGAACTCCAGCAGGTTAGCGCGGATCATCACTTCTTCCCCGTCCATCAGCAACGTGTATTCATGGCCTTCCAGCTGCCATTGACGCTCGCTGCCCTTCACTTGCGCCGCCCCGGCTTCGATGCGATCGAGCAGGTTGAAGTCGCCTTTGAGTTCTTCGTTGATCCAGTGGCCAATCGCCTCATGCCCCATCGAAAATCTGACCACTACCTGACCGGTAACGTCACGCAGAAATTCGTAATCCATAGCACGCCCTCCTGAGCCCTTTCTCTTAGTGTAAACATTAATTCATGACTAACTCAGTGAGCGCTCGCAAAGTTGGCAACTGAGAAAAATAAAACGGGAGGCCAAGGCCTCCCGTTAAACAGTTGCGCAATATAGCGACTTAAACAGCGGTTTGGAAGATCACGCCGTCGGCTTTTTCCGTGTACTGACCCAGTTGGTCAAAGTTCAGATAACGGTAGGTATCCGCCGCTGACTTATCGACCTGTGCCATGTACGTCTGGTACTCGTCCGGCGTTGGCAGACGACCCAGCAGCGAAGCCACCGCCGCCAGTTCTGCAGAAGCCAGATACACGTTGGCACCGGTCCCCAGACGGTTCGGGAAGTTACGGGTCGAGGTGGAAACCACCGTCGCACCGTCGGCCACGCGCGCCTGGTTACCCATGCACAGTGAACAACCTGGGATCTCGATACGTGCACCGCTCTTGCCGAATACGCTGTAGTAGCCTTCTTCGGTCAACTGAGCCGCATCCATCTTGGTTGGCGGAGCAACCCACAGACGGGTCGGCAACTGGCCTTTGTGCTGATCCAGCAGCTTGCCGGCCGCGCGGAAGTGGCCGATGTTGGTCATGCAGGAACCGATAAACACTTCATCGATCTTGCTGTTGGCCACGTCGGACAGCAGACGCGCGTCATCCGGATCGTTTGGTGCACACAGGATTGGCTGAGTGATCTCTGCCAGATCGATGTCGATCACCGCAGCGTATTCTGCATCCGCATCGCCTTCCAGCAGTTGCGGATCCGCCAGCCATTTTTGCATGCCCTGAATACGACGCTCCAGGGTACGACGATCGCCGTAGCCTTCGGAGATCATCCACTTGAGCAGCACGATGTTAGAGTTCAGATACTCTTCAATCGGTGCCTTATCCAGCTTGATGGTACAGCCGGCAGCGGAACGTTCGGCCGAAGCGTCAGTCAGTTCGAATGCCTGCTCGACTTTCAGATCCGGCAAGCCTTCGATCTCCAGAATGCGGCCGGAGAAGATGTTCTTCTTGCCCTTCTTCTCTACGGTCAGCAGGCCCTGCTGGATGGCGTAGTAAGGGATTGCGTGTACCAGGTCACGCAGAGTAATGCCAGGCTGCATCTTGCCTTTGAAGCGCACCAGGACAGACTCTGGCATATCCAGCGGCATCACGCCGGTAGCGGCGGCAAAGGCAACCAGGCCGGAACCCGCCGGGAAGGAGATACCGATTGGGAAACGGGTGTGGGAGTCACCGCCGGTGCCTACGGTATCCGGCAGAAGCATACGGTTCAGCCAGGAGTGAATAACGCCATCACCCGGACGCAGCGACACGCCGCCACGGTTCATGATGAAGTCCGGCAGCGTGTGGTGGGTCGTCACGTCAACCGGTTTCGGGTACGCAGCGGTGTGACAGAACGACTGCATCACCAGATCGGCGGAGAAGCCCAAACAAGCCAGATCTTTCAGCTCGTCACGGGTCATCGGGCCGGTAGTGTCCTGTGAACCGACAGAGGTCATCTTGGGCTCGCAGTATTCGCCCGGGCGCACGCCGGCAACGCCACAGGCGCGGCCAACCATTTTCTGCGCCAGGGAGAAGCCTTTGCTGCTGACAGCCACTTCTTTGGCAATGCGGAACACGTCGCTGTGCGGCAGGCCCAGCGCTTCACGCGCTTTGGTAGTCAGGCCACGACCGATGATCAGCGGAATACGGCCACCGGCACGCACTTCGTCGAGCAGTACGTCGGTTTTCAGTTCGAAGTTGGCAATCAGCTCACCGGTTTCGTGGTTGCGCACTTCACCCTTGTACGGGTAAATGTCGATCACGTCGCCCATGTTCAGGTCATTGACGTCCACTTCAATCGGCAATGCACCGGCATCTTCCATGGTGTTGAAGAAGATAGGCGCGATTTTACCGCCCAGCACTACACCGCCACCGCGCTTGTTAGGCACGTAAGGGATATCGTCGCCCATAAACCACAGCACCGAGTTGGTGGCGGATTTACGAGAAGAACCGGTGCCGACAACGTCACCGACGTAAGCCAGCGGGAAACCTTTCTTGTTCAGCAGTTCGATTTGCTTGATAGGCCCAACGCTGCCCGGCTGATCCGGCACTATGCCTTCACGTTCGTTTTTCAGCATCGCCAGAGCGTGCAGTGGGATATCCGGGCGTGACCAGGCATCCGGCGCCGGCGACAGGTCATCGGTGTTGGTTTCACCGGTGACTTTGAATACGGTAACGGTGATTTTTTCCGCCAGTTGCGGACGAGACAGATACCACTCGGCATCGGCCCAGGACTGCATAATCTGCTTGGCGTGCGGGTTACCCGCCTTGGCTTTTTCTTCCACGTCGTAGAAGTTGTCGAACATCAGCAGCGTATGGGACAGCGCTTTGGCGGCAATCGCAGCCAATTTTTCGTTATCCAGCGCGTCGATCAGCGGATGAATGTTATAGCCACCTTGCATGGTGCCTAACAGCTCTACGGCTTTCTCGGGGGTAATCAGGGGGGAAGTCGCTTCGCCTTTGGCGATGGCTGCCAGGAAACCGGCTTTTACATAGGCGGCTTCGTCGACGCCCGGTGGCACACGGTTAATCAGCAGGTCTAACAGGAATTCTTCTTCGCCTTTTGGCGGATTCTTTAATGATTCAACCAGCGCTGCCATTTGGGTGGCGTCTAACGGCTTAGGGACGATGCCCTCTGCAGCACGCTCGGCTACGTGCTTACGGTATTCTTCTAGCACGACATTCTCCTCGCTCTCATTGTCATTTATTGTGCCTGGCGTTCTCTATTCAAACCGGGTTTAGCGCACGGTGTTGATGCCATTGATCCTGACGGGGCACTGCTGTCGATGTCCTGGACTGTAAGTACAGTGCCCGGTTCCGCTCAGCCAGCATATCAGGATTTGAATTGGTTGTTAATTCGTTCACATAAAAGCAACATTAAATCTTTGCTGAATCGTTGAGCGCAGTGTAATCGGCTGCGACACAGGCCCGACGGGGCTGCAGGAAGGTTCCGTTCCCAACATACATCAGCCTGACGAGCACAACACAATAACCATTCTCCTACAATGGTTATTGGTCGCAAATAGTAAAATTTGAGAGCGGAAGGCACAAAAAAACCGCCATTAAGGCGGTTCTGTTGTTCCGTTCGGTGTTAGCAGGCACCTCACGGATTTCTTACATCGTTAAGAACGATACAAGCGCCACAAAGCAGGGACATTGTGCGCAACGATGATTAAAAAATCAACAAAAAGAATGTCTGAAAATTCATTTCAACGTAATATTTAGCCGGGTCTGTTCTGCCGGTTTAGCAGTCGGTCATCGGGCTTGAGAACAGTGCTGCAACAACTGCGATACAGGCGCCACAAAGCGCTTGTTCCGCCGGGATTTTTCCGGTGAAGTCGCGGTGGTCGTGGTTCCACAAGGATCGCGCAATGAAAGGGAGTTCCATGTTTATCCTGCTCATTGTACTGGGATCGGCGTTTGGCGTGAGCAAAGGCGGTTGGTCGGTTAACGGTAACAGCCTCACGTTCAACGTGATATTCCAGAACAAGTAAGCTACTGGCCGCTCATCGAGCGGCCTTTTACCTGGATGCCGCGCATAAAAAAACGGCCCCTTTTCAGGAGCCGCTTATTCACCTTTCAAACCAGCAGAATTACTTCTTCTTGGCTTTCGGGTTAGGCAGATCGGTGATGCTGCCTTCAAAGATCTCTGCCGCCAAGCCTACGGATTCGTGCAGGGTTGGGTGAGCATGGATAGTCAGCGCGATGTCTTCTGCGTCGCAACCCATCTCGATAGCCAGACCGATTTCACCCAGCAGCTCGCCACCGTTGGTGCCGACAATCGCGCCACCGATGATACGATGAGTTTCTTTGTCGAAAATCAGTTTGGTCATGCCGTCTGCGCAGTCGGAAGCGATAGCACGGCCAGAAGCTGCCCACGGGAAGGTGGAAGTTTCGTAGCTGATGCCTTTTTCTTTCGCTTCTTTCTCGGTCAGACCCACCCAGGCAACTTCCGGCTCGGTGTAAGCGATCGATGGGATCACTTTCGGGTCGAAGTAGTGCTTCATGCCGGCAATAACTTCAGCGGCAACGTGGCCTTCATGCACGCCTTTGTGCGCCAGCATCGGTTGACCGACGATGTCGCCGATAGCGAAGATGTGCGGCACGTTGGTACGCAGCTGTTTGTCGACGTTGATGAAGCCACGCTCGTCAACTTCCACACCGGCTTTACCCGCTTCCAGCAGCTTACCGTTCGGCACGCGGCCGATAGCCACCAGCACCGCGTCATAACGCTGTGGTTCTGCAGGCGCTTTTTTGCCTTCCATAGTGACATAGATGCCGTCTTCTTTGGCTTCTACCGCGGTCACTTTGGTTTCCAGCATCAGGTTGAACTGCTTGCTGATGCGCTTGGTGAAGACTTTCACCACGTCTTTGTCAGCCGCCGGGATCACCTGGTCAAACATTTCGACAACGTCGATCTGTGAACCCAGCGCATGGTATACGGTGCCCATTTCCAGGCCGATGATACCGCCGCCCATAACCAGCAGACGCTCTGGGACAGTTTTCAGCTCCAGTGCATCGGTAGAGTCCCACACGCGTGGATCTTCATGAGGAATGAATGGCAGTTGGATCGGACGAGAACCTGCAGCGATGATGGCATTGTCGAAGTTGATGGTGGTTGGACCATTTTCGCCTTCAACAACCAGGGTGTTAGCGCCGGTGAACTTGCCCAGGCCGTTAACCACTTTCACTTTACGGCCTTTAGCCATGCCAGCCAGACCGCCGGTCAGCTGATTGATGACTTTTTCTTTCCAGACGCGCACTTTGTCGATGTCAGTTTTCGGCTCGCCGAAAACGATGCCGTGCTCGGCCAGCGCCTTGGCTTCTTCGATCACTTTGGCTACGTGCAGCAGTGCTTTGGAAGGGATACATCCCACGTTCAGGCAAACACCGCCCAGCGTGGAATAACGTTCAACCAGAACGGTTTCAAGACCTAAGTCAGCGCAACGAAAGGCAGCAGAGTAACCTGCCGGGCCCGCCCCAAGTACCACGACCTGAGTTTTAATTTCAGTACTCATCATGACCTCTTAATTGATTGTCCGGCGGGTCAGACGTCATTTTTATTGCTAATCGATCTCATAACGCCCTTCATCCACCGGGACGCTTACACCGCGAGCAGTTTACAGAATTGTTAATAATCTGCAAAGCGTGTTCGAGTGACCCGTGTCTCAACAATTTTGTCGAGTCGTGCAAAAACCGACAAAACTGCTACAGAAGCGATAAGGGCGCAGCATGCTGCGCCCTTTTTTCATTACATCACCATACGGCGGATATCAGCCAGCATGTTGTTGATGATGGTAATAAAGCGCGCACCATCTGCACCATCGATAACGCGGTGGTCGAAGGAGAGCGACATTGGCATCATCAGGCGCGGCACGAACTCTTTACCGTTCCAGACTGGCTCCATAGCAGACTTGGAGACACCCAGGATAGCCACTTCCGGCGCGTTCACAATCGGCGCGAAGTGAGTTGTCCCGATACCGCCCAGGCTGGAGATGGTGAAACAGCCACCCTGCATTTCGCCGGCGGTCAGTTTACCGTCACGCGCTTTTTTGGAGATAGCCATCAGCTCACGGGACAGTTCGGTGATGCTCTTCTTGTTCACATCTTTGAATACCGGAACCACCAGGCCGTTTGGCGTATCAACCGCAACACCGACGTTGATGTACTTTTTCAGCGTCAGCTTCTGACCATCTTCGGACAGAGAGCTGTTGAAACGCGGCATCTGCTCCAGAGCGGCAGCAACGGCTTTCATGATGAACACCACCGGGGTGAACTTCACATCCAGCTTACGCTTGGCCGCTTCTTCGTTCTGCTGCTTGCGGAAAGCTTCCAGATCGGTGATGTCGGTTTTGTCGAAGTGAGTCACGTGCGGGATCATCACCCAGTTACGGCTCAGGTTGGCACCCGAGATTTTCTGGATGCGGCCCAGTTCAACTTCTTCGATCTCACCGAACTTGCTGAAGTCCACTTTCGGCCATGGCAGCATGCCTGGCAGACCGCCACCGGCAGCAGCAGCTGGCGCCGCTTCTGCACGTTTGACCGCGTCTTTCACGTAAGTCTGAACGTCTTCGCGCAGGATGCGGCCTTTACGACCGGTACCTTTCACTTTCGCCAGGTTTACGCCGAACTCACGCGCCAGACGGCGGATGACCGGGGTGGCATGCACATAAGCGTCGTTCTCGGCGAACTCACCTTTGGCAGCTGGAGCAGCCTGTTTGGCTGGTGCCGCGCTGGCAGCCGGTGCCGGCGCTGCTTCTGCTTTTTGAGCAGGAGCAGCCGCTGGTGCAGCGCCTTCAACTTCGAACACCATGATCAGGGAGCCGGTTTTCACTTTGTCGCCGGCGCTGATTTTGATTTCTTTCACGGTACCTGCGAACGGTGCCGGCACTTCCATAGAAGCCTTGTCACCTTCAACGGTGATCAGTGACTGCTCAGCGGCAACTTTGTCGCCCACTTTCACCATCACTTCGGTCACTTCTACTTCATCGCCACCGATATCCGGTACGGCAACGTCTTTGGCCGCAGAGGCAGCCGGTGCCGCTGGAGCAGCAGGCGTTTCAGTCGCAGCCGGAGCGGCAGCAGAAGCTGCGCCAGCCACTTCGAATACCATGATCAGAGAACCGGTGGTGACTTTGTCGCCAGTGCCGATTTTGATCTCTTTCACGGTGCCTGCGAACGGTGCAGGGACTTCCATGGAAGCCTTGTCGCCTTCAACGGTGATCAGGGACTGCTCGGCTTCCACCTTGTCGCCCACTTTCACCAGGATCTCGGTCACTTCCACTTCGTCAGCACCGATGTCCGGTACGGCAACGTCTTTGGCAGCCGCGGCAGCCGGAGCAGCAGGTGCCGCAGCCGGTTTTTCTTCAGCCTTGGCAGCAGGTGCGGCCTGAGCCGCCCCTTCCGCTTCAAAGATCATCAGCAGTTTGCCGGTTTCGGTTTTATCACCGACGGCAACTTTGATCTCTTTAACCACACCCGCCTGCGGGGAAGGGACTTCCATGGAAGCTTTGTCACCTTCAACGGTGATCAGCGATTGTTCAGCTTCAACTTTATCGCCCACTTTCACCAGAATCTCGGTGATTTCCACTTCGTCTGCACCGATGTCCGGTACTTTGATTTCGATAGACATTTCTTCTGTACCTCTTATGCCAGACGCGGGTTAACTTTTTCTGGGTTGATGTCGAATTTCTTAATCGCATCAGCTACCACAGAAGCTTCAATTTCACCGCGTTTAGCCAGTTCACCCAGTGCAGCAACCACAACGTAAGAAGCGTCAACTTCAAAGTGGTGGCGCAGGTTTTCGCGGCTGTCTGAACGACCGAAGCCGTCAGTACCCAGTACGCGATAGTCGCTGGCTGGAACGTAAGTACGAACCTGTTCTGCAAACAGCTTCATGTAGTCGGTAGACGCAACCGCCGGCGCATCGTTCATCACCTGAGCAATGTACGGTACACGTGGAGTTTCGGTTGGGTGCAGCATGTTCCAACGCTCGCAGTCCTGGCCATCACGCGCCAGTTCAGTGAAGGAAGTCACGCTGTAGATGTCAGAACCCACGCCGTAATCGTCTGCCAGGATCTTCGCCGCTTCACGTACGTGACGCAGGATAGAACCTGAACCCAGCAACTGAACCTTGCCTTTGCTGCCTGCCAGAGTGTCCAGCTTGTAGATACCTTTGCGGATACCTTCTTCTGCGCCCTGCGGCATGGCCGGCATGTGGTAGTTTTCGTTCAGCGTGGTGATGTAGTAGTAGACGTTTTCTTGCGCGTCGCCGTACATGCGGACCAGACCGTCGTGCATGATCACTGCCACTTCGTATGCATAAGCTGGATCGTAAGAGATACAGTTAGGGATAGTCAGAGACTGAATGTGGCTGTGGCCGTCTTCGTGCTGCAGACCTTCACCGTTCAGGGTGGTACGGCCTGAAGTACCGCCGATCAGGAAGCCGCGCGCCTGTTGGTCGCCTGCTGCCCAGCACAGGTCACCGATACGCTGGAAACCGAACATCGAGTAGTAGATGTAGAACGGAATCATCGGCAGATCGTTGGTGCTGTAGGAAGTCGCTGCGGCCAGCCATGAAGATGCTGCGCCCAGTTCGTTGATGCCTTCCTGCAGGATCTGACCTTTTTCGTCTTCTTTGTAGTAAGCAACCTGCTCACGGTCCTGCGGGGTATATTGCTGACCGTTCGGGCTGTAGATACCGATCTGACGGAACAGACCTTCCATACCGAAGGTACGCGCTTCGTCAGCGATGATAGGAACCAGACGATCTTTGATCGACTTGTTCTTCAGCATCACGTTCAGGGCACGCACGAAGGCGATGGTGGTGGAGATTTCTTTGTTCTGCTCTTCCAGCAGTGAGCTGAAGTCTTCCAGAGCCGGCATTTCCAGCTTCTGGGTGAAGGCTGGCAGACGGGTCGGTACATAACCTTTCAGCGCCTGACGGCGTTCGTGCAGGTATTTGTACTCTTCAGAGTCTTTCTCGAAGGTGATGTACGGCAGTTTTTCGATGTCGGCATCGGCAACTGGCACATTGAAACGATCGCGGAAGTGGTGAACCCCTTCCATGTTCATTTTCTTCACCTGGTGAGCGATGTTTTTACCTTCCGCGGTTTCACCCATGCCGTAACCTTTAATGGTATGGGCCAGGATAACGGTTGGTTTGCCTTGGGTGTCCTGCGCTTTTTTCAGTGCAGCGAAGACTTTCTTCGGATCGTGACCACCGCGGTTCAGCGCCCAGATTTCGTCGTCGGTCATGTCTTTGACCAGGGCGGCGGTTTCCGGGAAGCGGCCGAAGAAGTGCTCACGTACGTAAGCGCCGTCTTTGGATTTGAAGGTCTGGTAGTCGCCGTCCAGGGTTTCGTTCATCAGCTGGATCAGCTTGCCGCTGGTGTCTTTACGCAGCAGTTCGTCCCAACGACCGCCCCAAATCACTTTCAGTACCTGCCAGCCTGCGCCGGAGAAGATACCTTCCAGTTCATTGATGATCTTGCCGTTACCGGTGACTGGGCCGTCCAGACGTTGCAGGTTACAGTTGATGACGAACACCAGGTTGTCCAGTTTCTCACGGGTAGCGATGGTGATCGCACCTTTGGATTCCGGCTCATCCATCTCACCGTCGCCCAGGAAGGCGTAAACGGTTTGAGCAGAGGTGTTCTTCAGGCCACGGTGTTCCAGATATTTCAGGAACTTCGCCTGGTAGATGGCGCTGATTGGGCCCAGGCCCATGGAAACGGTCGGGAACTGCCAGAATTCAGGCATCAGTTTAGGATGCGGGTAAGAAGACAGGCCTTTACCGTGAACTTCCTGACGGAAGTTGTTCATTTGGTCTTCGGTCAAGCGGCCTTCAAGGAAGGCACGTGCGTAAACGCCCGGAGAGATGTGGCCCTGGAAGTAAACCAGATCGCCGCCGTCTTGCTCGTTGCGTGCACGGAAGAAGTGGTTGAAGCAGACTTCATAGAAGGTCGCGGAAGATTGGAAGGAAGCCATGTGGCCGCCCAGGTCCAGATCTTTCTTGGAAGCGCGCAGCACGGTCATTACCGCGTTCCAGCGGATAGCGCTGCGGATACGACGCTCAAGATCCAGGTTACCAGGGTAAGCAGGTTCGTCTTCCACCGCGATGGTGTTGACGTAGTTGTGAGCCGCAGCACCGGCTGCAACGCTAACACCGCCTTTACGGGCTTCACCCAATACCTGATCAATCAGAAACTGAGCTCGCTCAACACCCTCTTCACGGATGACCGATTCGATCGCCTGCAGCCAGTCGCGGGTTTCGATCGGATCCACGTCATTGTTTAAACGTTCTGACATGGTGGTATTCCTTATCTGTCTAATGGTTTGTTTTGGAGCCTGTCTTCCTGTGTTCTGAGGCAAAACACACGAAGACAGGCCCATCAGTTTAGTTGCCGCTTAAATGCTTAACTAAGCACTTCGAACGAAAGCTCCGCAGGCTGGTGTGCCCTGAAGAGAACGCTCTTAATCCTTGCGTTGCTGGAGACGCCGTAGCGATCTCTCGCGCCGAGTATGCTCCCGGCTGAGATCCAGCAAGATTTCCTCGATAAACGCCAAATGGCGGTGCGAGGCTTCACGGGCCTTTTCCGGCTCGCGTGCCACAATCGCCTCAAAAATTCCGGCGCGGTGGCTGCTCACCTTTGCCAACATCTCACGGCGCGAGTAGAGCAATTCAAAGTTCTGACGTACGTTCTGTTCCAGCATCGGCCCCATGCAGCGTAGCAGGTGAAGTAACACAACGTTGTGGGCAGCTTCGGTCACGGCGATTTGGTATTGCATGACCGCGTCGGCTTCGGCGTCGAGATCGCCGCTTTCCTGGGCCTGCTGGATCACAATGTGGCAATCGCGGATGCGCGCCAGATCTTCGTCGGTGCCGCGCAACGCCGCGTAATAGGCAGCAATGCCTTCGAGGGCATGACGGGTTTCCAACAGATCGAATTGTGATTCAGGGTGGTCGGCCAACAGTTCAGCCAGAGGATCGCTGAAGCTCTGCCACAGATTAGTTTGCACAAAGGTACCACCGCCCTGACGGCGCAGGAGCAGCCCTTTGGCTTCCAGGCGCTGGATGGCCTCTCTCAGAGAAGGACGGGAAACATCAAATTGTTTCGCCAGCTCGCGCTCCGGTGGCAGTTTTTCGCCTGGACGCAGTGTTCCCTCGAGGATCAGGTGTTCGAGCTGCTGCTCGATAACATCTGACAACTTGGGTTGGCGGATTTTGCTGTAGGCCATGGGTGAATTCTTCTCTGCGAATGGCGCGGAGTCAATTGGTAATACCAATTTCAAAAACGTGACGGTAAAGTAACAAAGTATTCACCTCCTGTCCATATGGGCCTTGATCGAAATCAGGTTACCCGCACATTTTAACACCTCAATACCAGAGCTGCTGCAAACCGCTAACGCACGCTTGGTAATACCATTTACGAGGTAGGTTTTTGATTTAACTTTTGCGAAACCTGCCGTCAGGCAGACTGAAGCATCAAAGGCAGGATTTTATTGCATGTTTATTAAGCTTTAACGAATAGCTATTTGCAGCGCATAAGGTGCGCTCAACCGGTCAATATTTCGCCGAACCAAAGTGACCAGCGCTAAATTATTTTTGCGCATTATGTGATTTGCTGCTTATTTCATGCACTGAATCCCCCCTGCCGTCACACAACCCGCATTTTGTTTCCTAAACTGCTGAAATCTTAATCACTCACCCTATAAAGCAGGTGCAAACTGACGCGCATAACATTATTCTTTGCCAAACGGTAGCGGCTCCGTGGAATTAATAGATATAACGCCGTAAATAAAATAAAACACACATCGTAACCACTGCTTTACAGCATGTGAGTAATTCTGCAACGACAGAGGGTTTCATTGATGGATGGTCAACAGCATGGCGACCAGCTGAAGCGCGGCCTGAAAAACCGCCATATTCAGCTTATTGCTCTAGGGGGCGCTATTGGTACCGGGCTATTTCTCGGGATCGCGCAAACAATAAAAATGGCCGGTCCTTCGGTCATTCTCGGCTATGCCATTGGCGGCTTTATCGCATTTCTGATCATGCGCCAGCTGGGTGAAATGGTAGTGGAAGAGCCGGTTGCCGGTTCGTTTAGCCACTTCGCCTATAAATACTGGGGCAATTTTGCCGGCTTTGCTTCCGGCTGGAACTACTGGGTGCTGTATGTATTGGTGGCGATGGCGGAACTGACCGCGGTCGGTATCTATGTGCAGTACTGGTGGCCGGAGATCCCAACCTGGGTATCGGCGGCGGTGTTCTTCCTGGCCATCAACGCCATCAACCTGGCGAATGTTAAGGTCTACGGCGAGATGGAATTCTGGTTTGCCATCATCAAAGTCGTGGCGATTATCGGCATGATCGTGTTCGGTGCCTACCTGCTGTTCAGCGGCCTGGGCGGCCCGGAAGCCACCGTAACCAACCTGTGGGCACAGGGCGGGTTCTTCCCGAACGGCATCATGGGGCTGGTGATGGCAATGGCGGTGATCATGTTCTCGTTTGGTGGGCTCGAGCTGGTGGGTATTACCGCCGCGGAGGCCGACAACCCGCAGAAAAGCATTCCCAAAGCCACCAACCAGGTGATCTACCGCATCCTGCTGTTCTATATCGGCTCACTGACCATTTTGCTGTCGCTGTACCCTTGGGGCAAAGTGGTGGAAGGCGGCAGCCCGTTCGTGCTGATCTTCCACGCGCTGAACAGCAACCTGGTAGCAACCGTGCTGAACATCGTGGTGTTGACCGCCGCCCTGTCGGTGTACAACAGCTGCGTTTACTGCAACAGCCGCATGCTGTACGGCCTGGCGAAGCAAGGCAACGGTCCGAAGAGCCTGCTGAAGGTGGACGGCCGCGGCGTACCGGTTATCGCTATCGCCGTCTCCGCCACGGCCACCGCGTTCTGCGTGCTGATTAACTACCTGATCCCCGGTCGCGCATTCGAATTGCTGATGGCGCTGGTGGTCTCGGCGCTGGTGATCAACTGGGCGATGATCAGCCTGGCGCACCTGAAGTTCCGCGCAGCCAAGAACCGCGAAGGCGTAGAGCCGAAGTTCAAGGCCTTCTGGTATCCGTTCAGCAACTACCTGTGCCTGGTGTTTATGGCCGGCATCCTGGTGATCATGTACCTGACGCCGGGCATTCAAATCTCGGTGTTGCTGATCCCGGTTTGGGTGGCAATTTTGGCCATTGGCTATATCGTCAAGCAACGTAGCCAGCGTGCAATGAGCGCAACCAGCCGCAGCTAGTTCACGCCAAAAACAAAATGGCCCGCAGTGTAAAACTGCGGGCCATTTTTTTAGCCTGACTTAGGCTACTTCTTGCGCAGGGCCTTCACCTGCTCGGCGGTGATATCCGCCGGCAAGCCCCCCCAGGTTACGCGCAGATAGTTCACCAGCTCCGCCACTTGCGCATCGTCCAGACGTTCGCCAAAGGCCGGCATGCTCTGCATACTTTCGCCGTTGGGGAATTGCTGCGCCGGTAAACCGTCCAGCACCGAGACAATCAGATTCTTGGCATCCGGTTGGCGCAGCGTGGCGTTATCGCGCATCGCCACCGCTACGTGCGGTTTGCCCTCACCTTCCCGTGCATGGCAGCCGGAGCACTGATCCAGATAGCTGATACGCCCGGCATCGCTGCCCTGGCCGATTTTAACCGGCACTGCGGCCGGCGGCTGTTCACCCATCAGATAGGTCGCCAGTGCTTGATGGTCTTCCGGCGTCAGATGACGGGTGCTGAGATCCACCACCATGTGCATCTCACTGAACGCAGATCCCTGAGGTGCCATCCCGGTTGCCAGGAAACGGTTGAGGTCATCCGGCGTCCAGCCGCGCTGGGCCAATCCGTGCGGCGTGATGTCCGGTGCCATAAAGCGCCCCAAATCGCCCCCCTGCATCGGCTTGCCAAGATTCATCTGCCCCAGCATGCCGCGTGGCGTATGGCATTCCCCGCAGTGACCCAGCGTATCCGCCAGGTAACGGCCGCGTTGCCACTGCGCCGAATTGCCTTGTGAACTGGCTGGCAACGGCGCCTGGCTGCGGAACAGCAGGTTCCAACCGATCAGCGCCATGCGTTGATTAAACGGGAACGGCATGTCGTTTTCAGGAATGGCAACATCCACCGCCGGTCGGGTCATCAGATAGGCGTAGATGTCATCGGCATCCTGGCGTGAAATACCTTTATACGAAGTATAAGGCATCGCCGGGTACAGATGACGCCCGCCCGGTGCCACACCCTGAGTCAGCGCCAGGAAGAAATCGTCTTTGGTCCAGCGGCCAATGCCATGATCGGCCGAAGGCGTCAGGTTACTGCCATAGATAGTGCCGAACGGCGTCTCCAGCGGATAGCCCCCGGCTAAGGGCGCGCCGCCGCTGGCGGTATGGCAGGCGGCGCAGTCGGCGGCCTGCGCCAGATAGCGACCGCGGGCAACCTGTTCCGTGCTGGCGGTTACCTGCTGCACCGGGCCATCGTAACGGCGGTTTTCCCGCCACCACAGCACGGCGATGACGATGATGACCACCAGCAGGATCAACAGTGCGAGACGTTTTTTCATTGCGCCGTCTCCTTCAGCAGGCCCGGGGTTTTGAGCACCACGTCACGAACCGCTTCATAGTAACGAACATAGCCGGTACAGCGGCAGATATGGCTGTCCAGTGCCTGTTCAATGGCGCTTTCCAGTTGCTCACGGGCAATGGGTTCACGCTTGAGTTTTTCCACAAAAATGGTGGCGGCGTTGACAAAGCCCGGCGTGCAGTAGCCGCACTGGAAGCTGTAATGCTCCAGAAACGCCTGCTGGATAGGTGACAACTCCACCACTTCGCCCTGCGCATCCACCTTGGCATGCCCCTCTACGGTGCGGACTTTTTTGCCGCTGAAGAAGTGCGCGCCGGTGATACAGGTACGCACCTCTTCGCTGGTACCGCTTGGGTGATCGACAATTGCAACGCAGGCATGGCAGATACCCTGCCCGCAGCCAAGACGCGAGCCGGTCAGGTCGAGATACTCGTGCAGGAAATCGATCATCATCAGCCCTTCAGGTACGTCGATCGGGCCGTATTGCTTATCGTTGATGGTCAGGGAAATCGGCTGGGTTTTGATGCTCATTGTAATACCTCACGAATATTTTCTGCACGAACGGGCAAATCACGGAAACGGTGGCCAGTGGCGTCGGCGATGGCGTTGACCAAGGCCGCGACCACCGGGATCATCACCACTTCGGCCATGCCTTTGGGCGGATCGGTTTCCGACAACGCGGGCAGGATGTCATCGGTCTGTTTCCAGACCGCCACATCGCTGGCGCGTGGCAGGTGGTAACGGTTAAAGTTCCAGGTACCGTTACCGGGCCCGTCTTCGTACAGCGGTAAATATTCGTGCAGTGCATGACCAATTCCCATCGCCAACCCGCCCTGCAACTGGCCGGAAACCAGTTCCGGCACAATCAGGTTGCCGCACTCCATGATCGAATGGTGATTCAGCAGTTCTACCTGGCCGGTGGCGATATCCACCGCCACTTCCGCCAGGGTTCCGACGGCACTGTAATAGGTCACCGCCGCGTTATTGCGTTGAGTCGGGGGATAATAGACCTGATTGCGTGGCAGCGTTTTGAACTCGCCACCGGCGTTGCGCACAGCCAGGCCATCAATCGGCAGGCGTTCGCTATTGCCGCTCAGGGTAAAGTCCGCTTCCGCCCACTGCCAGCGGTTGAAAACGTGCACCGCTGCGCCTGCGATCCCGCCCATCTGGTAAAGTTGTTTTGCCAGCCGCTCCAGGCTCAACACCTCCATACCGGCAGCGGTCAATCCCCCCTCCACCCAACGCGCATCCTCTCGGCGCACCACTAAAGGTGCCGCCTGGCCGCCACCGGGGCCGGATTGCCAAATGGCCATCGCTGCCGGCCACAGGCCATGATCGAATATCAGCCGCGCCGCTTCGCGCGTACTGTGCGAGAAGTAATACGCCGAGTTGCTGGCGCTGGAAGGTGAGCAGTAGCTTGGCGTCCAGGCCGGATTGGTTTGCAGCCGATCCTGATCGGCCTGCGACATAACGTAGGGATCGCCACTGGTAACCATCGGCAGCACTGACCAGTCGGTCACCGAGAAGTGAGCCTCGTCTGCCGGTTTGCCCAGCCACTGTGCGCACAACACCGATTGTGAGGTCGACATGCCGGTGCCCATCTCGGCACCGCTGTGATGCAGCATAATGCGCCCGTCTTCTCCCAGCTCGACGCGGGCGAATGAAGTTTCGGCACCGGTACCGAAGTCTTTTTGCACGCAGCCAAAGCCTACGCCATAGCGTTTGCCCGGATGCTGGCTTTCAAACTCCGCCTTGCGCTTGGCGCGTTGCAGCCACATCTCATGCTTCGCCGCCTTCTCCAGCACTTCATCGGCGCGAATAGCCCCGGCAGGAATGGCCCCCTGCGTATTTTTCATGCCGGATTTCAGTACGTTGCGCAAACGGAATTCAATCGGGTCAATCTTCAGTTCGGCAGCCAGCTCATCGACCATCATCTCGGTGGCGGCCATGCTTTGCAGCGTACCGTAACCCCGTGCCGACCCTGCGTCGATAGCGCGCGAAGCCAGCCCCACCGCAGACAAATCGCTTTTCGGGAAGTAATAAATCGACTGCGCCGCGGTCGCCGCCACCATCACCACCGAAGGCGTAAAGTTGCTGCGGCCACCGCCGTCTGCCGTCATCTCACCATGAAATGACTGCAGCACGCCGGTTTGGCGGTTTACCGCAATGCGGTAATTCATGTCGAAGGCGTGGCGTTTCAGCGCAGTCTGGAACTGTTCGAAACGGTCGTTGGCCAGCCGAACCGGGTGCCCGTCGCCGTACATCGCCGCCACCGCGCCGTAATACGGGAAATTAAAGTGATCTTTCGAGCCGTAACCGACGGTGTAGCATGGGTGCAGAATCAGCTGTTTAACCGGCGGATTGCGTTTTGCCAGCATGCGCGGCATTTCATCTGCCACTTCCTGCGGCGATTGAGTCGGCACCACCAGATGCAGCGTTTGCGTCTCGGCATCGAACCAGCCGTTGGCGTTGTCCGGCTCCAGCGCGGAGGTGTCGACGGACTGCGTGGTATAGCGGCGTGACATCACCAGCCACTCATCCGGCGGCGTTTTCAACTCATCGGCAATCATGCCGGCGTAATACATGCCTTCCTGATCCAGCTTGCCGCCTTCGCGTCCTTCCGGCCAGACCGGCAGGTGTTTCTTCATCGAAACCGGGAAAATCGGAGTATCCTTCAGGCTGGAAAAACGGTCGTCATCGAACGGCTTGTCTCCCCCCACCCGCACATAGCGGAAAGTGCCCCAAGGGTCGCGCTGCAGCGGACCGGTTTGCGCCCCGTATTTAATCGTGCCTTCGCGGAATTTCAGCTTGTCTTTGGCAAAGCGGAAACGGGCAAAATCGTGATAAATCAGGATTGCCACCGCCTGGCCCAGGTAAGCCGGGGTTTTGCCAATCGGCAGCAGCATGTCGTCGCCGTAAAATGCCGGGAAGGCTAGACCGTCACGCGCCAAATCCTCGGCGGTTACCAGCCGATCGGGCTGCAGGTCGTCGCCCAGCAATGAGAGATCGATACCTTCGAACAGCTTGTCTGCTTGAGTGACGCGCAAAATAAAGGCGTGCGCCTGCTGCTGTGGCCAGTGCGGCATATCCACCGCGCGAATATCACGGGCAAAGACCTTCTGCCCCATGACCTTGGCACGGCCATCGATACGAAAGCGTATACGTTTCTCGTGGGCATCCCAGTTCGGGGACTGGAGGATCTTCTGCTCAAACAGCGCGGCATAGGCACGGCTGTACAGGGGCGCGAGGTACACGGAGACCCCCGCTATCACGGCGCTTTTGATAAAGCGACGCCGCGACGGGTTGAAATTGCTCATAAAAAGTCCTTTGCATCTTTATTGTAGTTTTGTGTTCAGCGGTGGTGTTGCGCAAACGCTGACGACCTTGCCGTAGACGTCATAAGCATATGCTTATAACCAAAATTATGTGATGATTAACATGCGATTTTCAATAAAAACACATCTCAACAACACATATTTTTAGTAAGGTAATTAGAAGTTGCGCAAATTCGGGCGGATAAGATGACAACAGGCATAGTGATCGCCGCTGCCGGACGTGGAGAACGCTTCTCTCAAGCCGGTGGCGCAGGCAATAAATTAAATGCCGAGTTTGCGGATGCCACAGGCCGCCAACGCTCGCTGTTTGAACAGACGCTGCGTCAAGCGTTGGCTTCCGGCCTGCCCCTATGGGTGGTCACCCGGCCAGACAACCGCCAGGTTCAACAGATTTGCGCCGCCTATCAGGTTCCGGTCACGCTGCTGGCCAGCGTCGGCCTTGGCGATTCCATTGCCGCCGGCGTTAACGCCACGCCGCACTGGCAAGGCTGGTTGGTTCATTTGGCGGATATGCCGTTCGTTACCCCGGCGGTTTTCCAGCAGGTAGCCAGCGCGTTGCAGCACCACGCCATTGTCCGTCCCCGTTTTGAACAACAGCCGGGTCACCCGGTTGGGTTTTCCGCTCTATTGCGCAAACAACTGAGCCAATTACGTGGCGATAATGGTGCACGCGATCTGCTTAAAGAGCAGGCGGTACACTGGCTTAATCTTGATCAACCCACTGTCGTGCAGGATATAGATCTTCCGTCACAGCTACCGGTCAGCGAGTAACTCATCTATGCAACATCTCGATATCACCGTGGTCAGCCAGGCGATAAACTGGCTGAAACAACAACCGGTGTGGCTGTGCACCGTGCTGAGCACTTACGGCTCCTCACCGCGATCGCCGGGGGCGCTGTTGGCCGCCACGCAGGACGGACATTATTGCGGCTCGCTGTCCGGAGGATGCGTGGAAGAAGACTTTCTGCGGCGCCTGGCGGCCGGGGAGTATCAGGCTGCCAGCCAAGTCATTCGTTACGGTGAGGGCGGTCTGGAGCCCAACGTAGCGCTGCCCTGCGGCGGCGTGCTGGAGGTGCTGATTGAGTATTTACCGGCGGGCGACGAGAGCATCGATTATCTGACAACCCTCGCCGGCGCGTTAAACGGACACCATGCGCTGGTCAAACGCCTCACTCTGCCGGATGCCTGCGGCAGCCTGACGTTGACCGATTTCGCCAGTGCGACCCAGGTGGAACGCCGCGGCCCGCAAATTACCCTGCATATTGCCGCAGCCCCGCGTTTGCTGATCGCCGGTCTTTCCAGCGTGGCATTGTACTGCGCCGATTTCGCCAGTTCGCTGGGGTTTGAAGTGTTGGTGTGCGAGAACCGTCCGGAGGCGCTGGAAAATTTCGCCCCGCAGCTGAGATCCAACGTGACGCTACTGCGTCAGTTTCCGGCCAAGTTTATTGAAGACGGCGGCTGTCACGCCAATACCGCGATTGTTGCGCTGACGCACGATCCCCGCATGGACGATCTGACGCTAATGGAGGCTATCCATACCCCGGCGTTTTATATCGGCGCCATGGGATCGTTGCGCAACAGCGCGCGTCGTCGCCAACGCCTGCAGCAGATTGCCGAATTCAGCCCACAAGAGCTGGAGCGAATTCATGCCCCGATTGGCTTACCGCTCGGCAGCAAGACCCCGGCTGAAATCGCGCTGGCGGTGATGGCAGATATCGTGCAGCAAAAGAACCGCTCTGCCACCCCGCTCAGTCAAGGGGAGTCACCGGCACCAGGTGTTGGAGCTCAAGATGCAGCTCCTCCCGCTCATTTAGCGAATAGTTGAACATCGTCAGGTCAGGCCCTTCCCGGCGAGCCAGGCCAAGTTGCGGCAAGACCTGAGTGTACATCTGCACGATATGATCGTTCAGGGCCACTGGCTTGCCGGCATAGCAAAAACGACAAAAATCACCGGAGATATCCGGCAGCGCTTCAAGCCCGGCACCGTCACTGACCGGGCAGTCTGCCGCAACGCCCAGGGTATAATCCACCCGCACTCGTTCCCCATCCGGCACAAACTGGGCCAGCGAATAGGTCAATGCAGGGCGCTCACCCAGCAGAGCATAGAACGTCTCTTTGATTTTGCTGCGGATGGGAAGGTGCGACTTATCCAGATCGGTAATGTCCAGATGGTAAGGGTAACTCTTCCCTCGGATAGCATACTGCCCCTTGGCGACCTTGATGCGATCGACCTTGATATCCCCCGGCTGATTCACCGACAGCGAGCGAACCAGATGGCTGAAGTCCTGTTTACGCGCATGGCGATAAACACTGGGAGATTCGGCAAAGTGCTTTTTGAAGCAGCGAGAAAAGGTTTGTTGGTTATCGAATTGATATTCAATAGAAATATCAAGAATGCTTTTTTGCGTATAACGCAAGGCGAAAGCGGCGAGGTACAAGCGGCGTGCGCGAATATAGGAAGCCAGCGACAAACTGGTCTGCTTTTTGAACATTCGCTGCAGATACCATTTCGAGTAGCCTGATTTGGCAGAAACGATATCCAATGACAAGGGATTGGTTAGGTTGTCTTCAATCCAGACCAGCAATTCCCTGATATGACTTTCCTGCGTTTCCATGAGTTTGCCGAACCTTCTGTTCCAAATATGCCTTTATGCGCGTATTAGTGCTTTGCGCGTAGGGTATACAGGTTAAAACATCGCGTCCAGCGGGCTACAGTAATTTACACAGGGGTTGATAAAACCTGAAATTTGCCGCCCCACTGCGGACGGCAAATCCTTTCGGCGGTTACTTCACGCAGCGAGAACACTGGCCAGACTGGATCTTCTGGAAGAAGTCATTGCCTTTATCATCCACCAGAATAAACGCCGGGAAATCTTCCACTTCGATTTTCCAGATCGCTTCCATACCCAGCTCCGGGTATTCGACGCAGGTCAGGCTCTTGATGCTCTGCTGCGCCAGTACCGCCGCCGGGCCACCGATGCTGCCGAGGTAGAAGCCGCCGTGCTTGTGGCAGGCGTCGGTCACCTGCTGGCTGCGGTTGCCTTTCGCCAGCATGATCATGCTACCGCCATGAGACTGCAGCAGGTCGACGTAAGAATCCATGCGCCCGGCAGTGGTTGGCCCCAGTGAACCAGAGGCGTAGCCGTCCGGCGTTTTGGCCGGGCCCGCGTAATAAATCGGATGATCCTTAACGTATTGCGGCAGACCTTCCCCTCTGTCCAGACGCTCTTTCAGCTTGGCATGCGCAATGTCGCGGCCCACGATGATGGTGCCGCTCAAGGACAGGCGGGTGGATACCGGGTATTGCGACAGCTGCTTGAGGATCTCGGCCATCGGGCGGTTAAGGTCAATCTTGATTGCCTCGCCCTCACCGGCCTGACGCAGCTCCTGCGGGATAAATTTGCCAGGATTATGCTCCAGCTTCTCCAGCCAGATGCCGTCACGGTTGATCTTGCCTTTAATGTTACGGTCAGCGGAGCAGGAAACCCCCATTCCGACCGGGCAGGATGCGCCATGGCGCGGCAGACGCACCACGCGAACGTCATGCGCAAAGTATTTACCGCCAAACTGCGCGCCCAATCCCAGGTTCTGCGCTTCTTTCAGCAACTCTTCTTCCAGCGCCACGTCGCGGAATGCCTGACCGTGCTCATTGCCTTCGGTCGGCAGGCCGTCATAGTACTTGGTCGACGCCAGTTTTACGGTTTTCAGCGTTGCTTCCGCCGAGGTACCGCCGATAACGAACGCCACGTGGTACGGCGGGCAAGCCGCGGTGCCCAGCGTACGCATTTTCTCGACCAGATAATCCTTCAGCTTGCCCGGAGACAGCAGCGCTTTGGTTTCCTGATAAAGGTAGGTTTTATTGGCAGAACCGCCGCCTTTAGCAATACACAGGAATTTGTATTCTTCACCGTCGACGCTGTAGAGGTCGATCTGCGCCGGCAGGTTGCTGCCGGTGTTGACCTCTTTATACATATCCAGCGCGGCGTTTTGCGAATAGCGCAGGTTGTCTTCGATAAAGGTGTTGTACACCCCGCGTGACAACGCTTCTTCGTCGCCGCCACCGGTCCAGACGCGCTGGCCCTTTTTACCGACGATAATGGCGGTACCGGTGTCCTGACAGGTCGGCAAAATACCTTTGGCGGCGATTTCTGAGTTACGCAAAAATTGCAGCGCAACGTATTTGTCGTTTTCGCTGGCGTCCGGATCCTTGAGGATATCGGCAACCTGCTGCTGGTGCGCCGGGCGCAGCATAAATGAGGCGTCATGAAACGCGTGCTGGGCAAGGAGGGTTAACGCTTCAGGGGCTACTTTCAGAACTTCCTGGCCTTCAAATTCGCTCACGGAAACGTGATCGCGGCTTAACAGATAGTATTCGGTATCGTCTTTCTTCAGCGGGAACGGATCTTGATAATGGAACGGTTTATTCGACATTGATCTCTCACTTGCAACATCAGCTGCGTTAAATTCACACTTACTCAGCCAGCTCGGGGCAGGCCGCGTCAAAAAACTTCCCCACACCTTACGTATTTTTAATCAGTCGGTTATTGCGCTAAATCGCATAATAACCCCTGCGTTAGAAAGGTATTTTCTCGGGATGCTTTTCAATCTTTTCTGTGAGCGCTGCGGGTACAGACTCAGCATGTACGGTTTATTATCCCGCAGTTAACACATTGATTACAATCCATCAGCGTCGATCGGGTTATCAATGCGATGAAAAACCGGCCCGGCAGGCGGGATGAGAATTAGTTTTTCGTCTTATTGCCAGCCGTCGCGCCATTGCTTAAGCTAGCCGCAATGAACAAAGTAAGAATCCCCATAGCGCTGCAACAGGCGGTGATGCGCTGCCTGCGCGAAAAACTGCTGCTGGCGCGTCAGCATTTTTCCGTCGAGTTTCCGGAACCCAAAGTCGTTTACCAGCAACGCGGAACCAGTGCGGGCACCGCCTGGCTGCAAGCCTGGGAAATTCGGCTGAATCCGGTTTTGCTGATGGAAAATCAACAGCCGTTTATCGACGAAGTGGTGCCGCACGAACTGGCGCACCTGTTAGTCTTCCGCCAGTTTGGCCGCGTGGCCCCACATGGACGCGAATGGCGCTGGATGATGGAAAGCGTGTTGCAGGTACCGGCCAGCCGCACCCACCAGTTTGAAATTGCCTCGGTGCAAAGCAAAACCTTCCCCTACCTCTGTCGTTGCCAACAGCATCAGCTCACCGTACGTCGGCATAATCGGGTGCTTCGCGGAGAAAGCGAATACCGCTGCCGTCAGTGCGGCGAAAAATTGAAATTTATCGCCGGTGAGCCTGTTTAAGCGAAAAATCCAACCTCTGCTCCCTACGTCCCAAGTTACAGCCAGACTCCGACGCTGGCTTGAAAAGTCACGGGGTTAACGCCCGTCGTTTGCCACTGCCGTTGACTTCCGCTACCCTGCCTGCCTTTCCAATTTTGAGCAGTTTTGGAATATGCTTCGCAAAATTTTGTTTACGGTTATTTTCACCACCGGCGCCGCACAGGCGCACGGCATCAATAATTTTTCTCAGGCCAAGGCGGCAGCGGCCAAAATCAACCAGGACGCGCCCGGTTCTTTCTACTGCGGCTGCGAGATCACCTGGCAGGGCAAGAAAGGCATCCCAGATTTAAACAGTTGTGGCTATCAACCACGCAAAAACGCCCAACGCGCACAGCGTATCGAATGGGAACATGTGGTACCGGCCTGGCAGTTCGGCCACCAATTGCAGTGCTGGCAACAGGGTGGCCGCAAAAACTGCAACAAAGACGCGAGCTACCGCCAAATCGAAACCGACCTGCACAACCTGCAGCCGGCGATTGGCGAAGTGAACGGCGACCGCAATAACTTCATGTACAGCCAATGGAAAGGCGGCGAAGGTCAGTATGGCCAGTGCCCAATGAAAGTGGACTTTAAAAATAAGCAGGCCGAACCGCCCGCACGCGCTCGCGGTGCGATCGCCCGCACCTATTTTTATATGCGCGATCGCTATCAACTGCGGCTTTCCCGCCAACAGACCCAGCTTTTCGAGGTGTGGAACCGTCAGTATCCGGTCAGCCAATGGGAATGCCTGCGGGAGGCACGCATCGCTAAGGTACAGGGCAACCATAACCTCTATATTCAACAGGCTTGCCAGCAACGAAAGGGCTAAATCCCCTTCGTACTTAAAACTGCAGCGGTGTTGACTGCGTGAGCGCCCCCGAATCACTTACTTAAGTAAGCTCATCGGGATGCACTCACTTGCCGCCTTGCTGCAGCTTCAATTACTTTGGGTATATACTCTTTTTTTTTCAAGCTGCAGCACTGATGACTGCATATTAGTCAGGATCGAATATTCAATGCGTATACCCCGTATTTATCACCCGCAGCCGTTAATCGACCATGCAGAAATCGCACTGAGCGAAGACGCCGCCAACCACATCGGGCGTGTACTGCGAATGAGCGCCGGCCAGGCACTGCAGCTCTTCGACGGCAGCAACCAGGTATTTGACGCCGAGATCACCCAGGTCGACAAAAAAAACGTGCTGGTGCGGCTAGCCGCCGGCCAACCGGAAGACCGTGAATCGCCACTCAATCTGCATCTGGGCCAGGTGATTTCTCGCGGTGAGAAGATGGAATTCACCATTCAGAAATCCATCGAGCTCGGGGTCAACGTCATTACTCCGCTGTTTTCCGAGCGCTGCGGTGTGAAGTTGGACGGCGAGCGTCTGGCGAAAAAAATCCAGCAATGGCAGAAGATCGCCATCGCCGCCTGCGAACAATGTGGCCGCAACCGTATTCCGGAAATTCGCGAGGCGATGAAACTGGAAGACTGGTGCGCCGAGCAAGATGGCAGCCTGAAACTCAACCTGCACCCACGCGCCAACCACAGTATCAATACCCTGCCGCTGCCGGTGGAACATGTCCGCCTGCTGATTGGGCCGGAAGGCGGTTTATCCGCCGACGAAATTGCGATGACCACAGGCCACGGATTTACTGATATCCTGCTTGGGCCACGCGTTCTGCGTACAGAAACCACAGCGCTCACCGCAATTACCGCTTTGCAGGTACGTTTCGGCGATCTGGGTTAAAGGAGAAAAGATGATTAAGCTCGGCATCGTGATGGACCCTATCGCCTCCATCAACATCAAGAAAGACACCAGCTTCGCCATGCTGCTCGAAGCGCAGCGCCGTGGCTGGGAACTGCACTACATGGAGATGGACGATCTCTATCTGCACGCCGGTGACGGCCGCGCCCGCACTCGCCTGCTGAGCGTGAAGGAAGATAAAGAGAGCTGGTTCAGCTTTGGCAGCGAGCAGGATCTGGCGCTGCATGATCTGGACGTGATCCTGATGCGTAAAGACCCCCCTTTCGATACCGAATACATCTACGCGACCTATATTCTGGAACGCGCAGAGGTCAAAGGCACGCTGGTAGTTAACAAGCCGCAGAGCCTGCGTGACTGCAACGAAAAGCTGTTCACCGCCTGGTTCCCGGAACTGACGCCGGACACCCTGGTCAGCCGCAGCGCGGCGCACATCCGCAAATTCCACCAGCAGCACGGCGACATTATTCTCAAACCGCTGGACGGCATGGGCGGCGCGTCTATCTTCCGCGTGAAGCAGGACGACCCTAACCTGTCGGTGATTATCGAAACCCTGACCGAGCACGGTAGCCGTTTCTGCATGGCGCAGAACTTCTTGCCGGCAATCAAAGAGGGCGATAAGCGCATTCTGGTGGTTGACGGTGAGCCAGTACCTTACTGCCTGGCGCGCATCCCGGCGCAGGGCGAGACCCGTGGCAACCTGGCGGCCGGCGGCCGTGGTGAAGCGCGTCCACTGAGCGAAAGCGACTGGAAAATTGCGCGTGCGGTAGCCCCGACGCTGAAAGAAAAAGGGCTGATCTTTGTGGGCCTGGACGTGATTGGCGATCGCCTGACTGAAATCAACGTCACCAGCCCAACCTGTGCGCGTGAAATAGAAGCGGCCTTCCCGGTTTCCATCACCGGTATGCTGATGGATGCAATCGAGAAGCGTCTGGCAGCGAAGTAATCGAAATGCGGGTGACTTGCGTCGCCCGCCTTCCCGACCTCCCTGAATGACGCTGTCAGCCCGCGTCAACCGAGTCGCGGCTTGAAAGGCGATGGGGATAGCCGCATACTGGCGGCTGTTTAACTTCTCACCAATCAAATACCTTAAATAACACCATGAATTTACAACACCATTTTCTTATCGCTATGCCATCACTTCAGGATCCTCGCTTCAAACGCTCGGTGATTTATGTCTGCGAGCACAATGAAGACGGCGCCATGGGCCTGGTGATCAATAAACCGGTGGAACAGTTCACGGTGGAAACAGTGCTGAGCAAACTGAAGATCATGCCACAGGCACGCGATCCGGCCATCAGTCTGGATAAACCGGTGTTTGCCGGCGGCCCGCTGGCTGACGATCGCGGTTTTATCCTGCATACGCCGTGCAAAGGCTTCGGCTCCAGTATCCAGATCTCGCCGGATACCATGATCACCACCTCGAAAGACGTACTGGAAACCTTGGGCACGCCGGAACAGCCGGAGGACGTACTGGTCGCGCTCGGCTATGCCGGCTGGGAAAAAGGCCAGTTGGAACAGGAAGTGCTGGAAAACGCCTGGCTGACTATCGAAGCCGACACCGACATTTTGTTCCATACGCCGATCGCCAGCCGCTGGCGCGAGGCCGCCAATCGCCTTGGCATCGATATCCGCAGCATTGCCAACCACGCAGGACACGCCTGATGACCAACCGCACCATTATCGCCTTCGACTTCGGCACCAAAAGCATCGGCGCGGCCATTGGCCAGGAGCTAACCGGCAGCGCCCGTGCGCTGGCGGCTTTCAAAGCGCAGGACGGCTCGCCGGACTGGCAGAAGATCGAGAAGTTGCTGAAAGAGTGGCAACCGGATCTGGTGGTAGTCGGTTTGCCGCTGAACATGGACGGCACCGAACAGCCGGTCACCGAGCAAGCGCGCAAGTTCGCCAACCGCCTGCACGGCCGCTTTGGCGTGCAGATCGCGCTGCATGATGAGCGTCTCAGTACCGTCGAAGCCCGCGCCAACCTGTTTGATCGCGGCGGCTTCCGCGCGCTGGACAAGGGCAGCGTGGATTCCGCCTCGGCGGTGGTAATCCTGGAAAGCTGGTTCGAACGGCAATTGGGTTAATCCCTTGGCAAAGTCCCCTCCGCGCCGCCCAGTAATCCCGCACAGATCCGCTGTTGCAGACCTTGCTCAAAGGTCTGCATGCCGGACTGCCCACCGGTTTGCAGCACGCTGGCAAGCTGATGGGTTTTGCCCTCGCGGATCATGCTGCTGACCGCCGCCGTCGCCGTCAGCACCTCAAAAATCGCCACCCTGCCGCCCCCGGGCCGACTCAACAGCTTCTGTGCAATCACCGCCTGCAGGCTACCGGCCAACTGTGCACGCACGTAGGGCTTTTCTTCCGCCGGGAAAACATCCACCAGCCGATCGACCGCCTGCGTCGCGCTACGGGTATGCAGCGTCGCCAGTACCAGATGGCCGGTTTCCGCAGCGGTAAGCGCCAGCCTGATGGTTGTGGTGTCACGCAGCTCCCCCAGCAAGATGACGTCTGGATCTTCACGCAGGGCAGCACGTAATGCGTCGTCAAAACTGTGGCTGTCGCGGCCCAATTCGCGCTGCTGAATTAAAGAGTGTCGACTGCGGTGAATAAATTCGATCGGATCCTCCAGCGTAAGGATATGCCGCCGCTGGTGCTGATTGATGTCGTCAATCATTGCCGCCAGGGTGGTGGATTTACCGCTGCCGGTCGCGCCGGTCACCAAAATCAGGCCATCTTCCCTGCGCACCAGGGCCGGAATGATGTCTGGTGCTGCCAACGCCGCCAGCGTCGGGCACTCGCCGGCAATCAGCCTCAAGGCAAGCGAAACCCCGAGGCTTTGCAGAAAGAAATTGGCGCGCAGCCGAATATCGCCCGCAAGCGTCAGCGCCAGATCAAGCTGCCCCTGCTGTTGCAATTGCTGCCGCTGCTGGGGTTGCAGCAGCGCATTGCACAAGCGATGCATCTTGGTCTCGGTCAGTTTTTCCGTACCTGCCAGCGCCTGTAATTCACCATCGATGCGCAACATCGGCTGATGCCCCGTACAAAGGTGCAGATCGGAAGCATTATGCTTTACACTAAGGGCCACGAATTCACCGATATCCATATCAATCTCCTGGGTCAATGATGAGCACTATCCAACAGAATCTGCAGGATGTCAGAAACCGCATTGCCGCGGCCGCTCAAGGCTGCGCTCGCGCTCCAGAAGAAGTGACGCTGCTTGCAGTGAGTAAAACCAAACCTGTGGCGGCGATCGCAGAAGCTATCGCGGCAGGCCAGCGGACCTTCGGGGAAAACTATGTACAGGAAGGCGTGGATAAGGTTCAGCATTTTGCCGCGCTGCCGGAAGGCGCAACGCTGGATTGGCACTTTATCGGCCCTTTGCAATCCAATAAGAGCCGGCTGGTGGCAGAGCACTTTGCCTGGTGCCATACCGTCGATCGGCTGCGTATCGCCCAGCGGTTAAGCGACCAGCGCCCGGCAGACATGCCGCCGCTTAACGTTCTGATCCAAATAAATATCAGCGATGAACAGAGTAAATCTGGCATTGTACTGGCTGAACTGCCGGCGCTGGCAGAAGCGGTTGTCGCCTTGCCGAACGTCCGGTTACGCGGGCTGATGGCGATTCCTGCTCCGCAAGAAGACTACCAGAGCCAATTGGCGGTATTCCGCCAGATGCACGACGCCTTCCTGGCGCTGCAACAGCATTATCCACAGGTGGACACGCTGTCGATGGGCATGACCGATGACATGACGGCGGCCATTGCCGCGGGCAGCACTCTGGTTCGTATCGGTACCGCCATTTTTGGCGCGCGAGATTATTCGCAGTCCTGACACACTGACGAGGAATTTTAATGCAACACCGTAAGATTACCTTCATTGGCGCCGGCAACATGGCCCGCGCAATCATCGCCGGCCTGGTGGCGGGCGGTTACCCGGCCAAATCCATCAGCGTCTGCGCGCCTTCGGCTAAAAACCGCGATGCGCTGGCTGCCGACTACGGCATCGTTAGCAGCGGCGATAATCTTGCCTGCGCACGCGAGGCCGACGTCATCGTACTGGCGGTGAAGCCACAGATGATGGCAGATGTTTGCCAGCCGTTGCGCGATCAGATCGATTTCAGCGGCAAACTGGTGCTGTCGATCGCCGCAGGCATTCAGGTCAGCCGTTTTTACCAGCTGCTGGCCGACAATCTGAATATCGTACGCATTATGCCAAACACGCCATCGCTGGTGGGTAAAGGCATGAGTGGCCTGTATGCGCCGCAGCAGGTCAGCCAACAGGATCGTGACTACACCAGTGATTTGATGGCGTCAGTTGGCAAGGTATGTTGGGTGGATGACGAAAACGGCATCAACAGCGTGATCGCCGCTGCGGGCAGTGCCCCGGCCTATTTCTTCCTGTTTATGGAAGCCATGCAGCAGGAAGCCGAACGTATGGGCTTCGACAGCCAGACGGCCCGTGCGCTGGTGCAACAAGCGGCATCCGGCGCCGCTGCGCTGGTGGAAGCCAACCCGGAGACGCCGTTGTCGACCTTGCGTGAGCAGGTAACGTCCAAAGGCGGCACCACCGCCGAGGCGCTGCGAGTATTCAACGAGCAACAACTGCCGGCAACCGTGGCCAAAGCCATGCAGGCGGCAGTTTCCCGTGCGCAGGAAATGGAAAAATCATTTTAAATAATCGAGAGTTAAGGAGAAGGACGACTTCATGCTAACGCTGACTTTTTTGGTCAAAACCGTTATTGATCTTTACGTCATGGTACTGCTGCTGCGCATCTGGATGCAGTGGACACGCGCTGACTTTTACAACCCATTCGCGCAGTTTATCGTGAAGATCACCCAGCCGGTGATTGGCCCGCTGCGCCGTATTATCCCGTCAATGGGACCAATTGACAGCGCATCACTGCTGTTGGCTTTCCTGCTGATGACCATCAAGTATCCGCTGTTGCTGCTGATTCAGGGCGGCGCGATGTCACTCAGCCCGTATAACCTGCTGTTTGGCTTGATCTCTCTGGTAAAGTCGGCCGGTTATCTGATCTTCTGGGTGATGATTATCCGCGCGCTGATGAGCTGGATAAGTCAGGGCCGCAGCCCGATTGATCAGTTGATGTATCAACTGACCGAACCGTTGATGGCGCCAATCCGCCGTATTCTTCCGGCAATGGGCGGCATTGATTTTTCAGCGATGGTAGTGATCCTGATCCTGTATCTGATCAACTACCTGGGTATGGATCTGTTCGGTGAGATCTGGTTCCTGCTGTGAGTGCAGTCACCCCCGTGCTGGACGGGCTGGCAATCAGGCTATATATTCAGCCGAAAGCCAGCCGCGACCAGATTGTCGGTTTGCATGGCGACGAACTTAAAGTCGCCATTACCGCCCCGCCGGTAGACGGCCAGGCCAACGCTCATCTGATCAAGTTTCTCGCCAAGCAGTTCAAAGTGGCGAAAAGCAACGTCACCATAGAGAAAGGCGAGCTGGGGCGGCATAAACAGTTACGCATCGTTAATCCGCAACAGATCCCCGCCGTGGTCGCGGCGCTAATCGAATAAATTTCAAGGTAGTCATCATGCAAAAAGTCGTTCTTGCCACCGGTAACCCGGGTAAAGTGCGCGAACTCGCCGACCTGTTGGCCGATTTCGGCCTGAACGTGGTCGCACAAACCGAATTGGGCGTGGAGTCCGCCGAGGAAACCGGCCTGACGTTTATCGAAAATGCCATTCTGAAAGCCCGCCATGCGGCGCAAATCACCGGTCTGCCGGCGATCGCCGACGACTCGGGTCTGGCGGTTGATGCACTGGGCGGCGCGCCAGGCATCTATTCTGCACGTTACGCGGGTGTAGACGCCTCTGACCAGCAAAACCTCGACAAGCTGCTGGTTGCGCTGAAAGACGTGCCCAAGGGCAGCCGTGGCGCACAGTTCCACTGCGTGCTGGTGTATATGCGCCACGCGGAAGATCCGACACCGCTGGTGTTCCACGGCAGCTGGGCCGGTGAAATCACCGATGCCGCCGCCGGTGAAGGCGGTTTTGGCTATGATCCTATCTTCTACGTTCCGGAGCTGGGCCGCACCGCTGCCGAGCTGAGCCGTGACGAAAAGCGCGCCGTATCACACCGTGGTAAAGCCCTGAAGCTGATGCTGGAAGCGATGCGCAATGCTTAAGTTGCCCCCGCTGAGTTTGTACATTCATATTCCGTGGTGCGTGCAGAAATGCCCGTACTGCGACTTCAACTCGCATGCGTTGAAGGGCGAAGTGCCGCATCAGGAATACGTCGATCACCTGCTGGCGGATCTGGATGCCGATCTGCCGCTGGTCAGTGGTCGCGAAATCAGCACCATTTTTATCGGCGGCGGCACCCCCAGCCTGTTGAGTGCCGAAGCGATGCAATCGCTGCTGGACGGCGTGCGGGCACGCATTCCGGTGATTGACGGCGCCGAGATCACCATGGAGGCCAACCCGGGTACCGTGGAGGCCGATCGCTTCAGCGGCTATCAGCGCGCCGGTGTGAACCGCATTTCTATCGGCGTGCAGAGCTTCAGCGCCGAGAAATTGACTCGCCTGGGTCGCATTCACGGCCCGGAAGAGGCCAAACGCGCAGCTCACCTGGCTACCGGCCTGGGTTTGCGCAGTTTTAACCTGGATCTGATGCACGGCCTGCCGGACCAGTCGCTGGAAGAGGCGCTGGACGATCTGCGCCAGGCAATCGCCCTCAATCCACCGCATCTGTCGTGGTATCAACTGACTATCGAGCCCAATACGCTTTTCAGTTCACGCCCGCCGGTGCTACCGGACGACGACGCGCTGTGGGACATTTTCGAGCGGGGCCATGAATTGCTGAGCGCCGCCGGCTATCAGCAGTATGAAACTTCGGCCTACGCCAAACCGGGCTATCAGTGCCAACATAACCTCAACTACTGGCGCTTTGGCGACTATCTGGGGATTGGCTGCGGCGCGCACGGCAAGTTAACCTTCAGCGACGGCCGCATTCTGCGCACCGCGAAAACCAAGCATCCGCGTGGTTTTATGCAGGGCAAGTATATGGACAAGCAGCATGAGGTGACGGCGGCGGACCGGCCGTTCGAATTCTTTATGAACCGCTTCCGCCTGCTGGAAGCCGCACCGCGTGCTGAATTCGTCAACTACACCGGGCTGGATGAAAGCGCGATCCGTGCTGCGCTGGACGAAGCGCTGGCGAAAGGTTATCTGGTAGAAACGCCGGAGTATTGGCAGATCACCGAGAAAGGCAAACTGTTCCTTAATTCGCTACTGGAGTTGTTCCTGGCGGATGAATGAAAAAAAGCGCTGAGTTTTCAGCGCTTTTTTATTTGAATCAATCTGGGTAAAAATCTTGAGCAAGGACTTGCTGAATGTCCCAAATACCGTTTTCCGGATAAACATCCAATCCGGTCTCCGTGGTGGCAAAGGCGACTGCTTTTGACCATACCACATCCAGCCAGTCTGCATCGCCGAGTTTGCTTTTTAAGCTGGGCGACTCTTTCAAGCTATAAAGCACCTCTTTACGCTGTGCCTTAATCGTTCTTTCCCAACTGGTTCCGCGCCGAGCCGGCTGGTATTTCCATTTCAGCAAGTGTGCTATCAGCACCGTCATTCGGCTCGCAAGTTCCCTTTGCTCGCTCTTTCCCACGTCCTCAATCTCCTCGGCGATCTTTTCAACATCGATCTCAGACAATTTTCCGGAGCGCAAAAGAGCTGCCTGTTCATTTGCCCAGGCGACAACATCAGTTTCGTAGCGAGTATGGCTCATAGCGTTCTCCGTAAACACCCATGAATCTGTACGTAGTTTAACCAGTCTGTCAGATAACCGTCAGGAGGTCAAAAAACACGCTATCCGCTGTGATTTCATGTTACTTCAATGCATTAAGCAAATCTTTGCGCTGGGTTTCCAGGCCGGTAACGCGGTTGCACACGTCGTGGCCGAAGTTCTGGAAATCCTGCTCCTGGTTATTCCATTCGTTCTGAATCGCCTTCTGCAGGCCGCCCAGATTGCCCATGATCGCCTGCAACGGGTTGCCGCCGCTATTGGCTGCCTGCTTAACGCCCATCTCATTCAGGCTGTCCTGCAATACGCCGCCCATGCTCTGCTGGACGATATTGCGGCCATCCTGCTCAACCTGATCAATCGCCTTGTGATGGAAGGTCAGGCCGTCGCTGCGGTGCTCAATGATACGGTTCATCTGTTGCTTAAGCTGACCGTTCAACGTGGTCAGACGGTTACGCACGTTGCTGTCGCTGCCCAACTCTTTGACGATCACCTTGTCCAACGCCACCCGCGCTTTTTCCAGATGTTGCTGAGCGCCGTTGTCGATCCACGGCAACTCTTTGCGCAATGCGCTCTGGTAACTGAAGGCCTTCTGTCGCTGGCTGTCTGTCAGGCTCAACGCCTGGCCATTGCGGGTTACATCGCCATCCGGTGAAATCTGCAGATTGCCGCTGGCCCCGGTCACCTGTACGTTCTGCGGGCTGATAATCACGTCGTCCTGGGGTTTAACGCTGCACTGATACTCGGCATGGGCCTGTGAAGCAGTCAACAGCAGTAAGGCTAACCCGGTTTTCTTTAACATATATTCTCCTGACGCCCTTCCGTGGTGGGGCTAAAAAATCGAACGGCTAATCCGTTGAGACAACAGTTCCAGCGCCGCAGTTCCCGCCAATGAGTTACCGGAAGCATCCAGTTCCGGCGACCAGACGGCGATCGACAGCTCGTCGGGGACGATAGCGACAATACCGCCACCCACGCCGGACTTGCCCGGCATGCCCACGCGATAGGCAAATTCCCCCGCGCCGTCGTACATGCCGCTGGTCATCATCAGCGCATTAATCTGGCGCGCCTGCAGGGGGCTTATCACCTCGCGTCCGCTAAGATCACGACCGTGATTGGCCAGATAAACAAAGCTGCGAGCCAGCTCCTCACAGCTCATTCGCAGCGCGCAGTAGTGGAAATAGGTTTGCAGCACGGTAAGCACGTCGTTTTCGAAATTGCCGAACGACTTCATCAGGTAGGCTATCGCCGCATTGCGATCGGAGTGTTCGAACTCGGAACGGGCCACCCGCGAATCATAGGCCAGGTCATCTTCACCGGCCAGTTGACGCACCACTTCCAGCATTCGCTGCTTGGGCGCGCTGAGCCGGGTTTGCAGCATGTCGCACACCACCAGCGCACCGGGGTTGATAAACGGATTGCGCGGTTTGCCCTGCTCCATCTCCAGCTGCAGCAGCGAGTTGAACGGCAGACCGGAAGGCTCCTTGCCAACCCGACGCCAGATCTCCGCCTCCTGGTAGCGCGTCAGCGCCAGCGTCAGGCTCAACACCTTGGAGATCGACTGAATAGAGAAACGCTCGTCGGCGTTACCGGCCTGGAACATTTCGCCGTCGACGGTGCAAACGGCGATCGCCAGACGATCGGCCGCCACTTCCGCCAGCGCCGGTATATAGTCCGCCACCTTGCCCTGGCCAATCAGCGGGCGCACCTGTTGCAGGATCTCATCCAGCAACGCGTTATCCAATGTTGTTACCACCGCGGTCACACTCCGGACAAAATAAAGGTGCCGTAAAGGCACCTTAAATCAATAGATTCAGCGCGACGCCAGGCCGCGCTTATCAGGCAGGAAAATCAGTCCCACCAGATATCGAACAGATCGCTGACCTTAACGTCGGTCAGTTTACGCGCTTCCAGCCATTTTTTGACCAGTTCGCGTTGCTCGTCAGTGCAGTGACCGATGGTCTGCAGACAGATCAAGCCTTCCCACTGCAGGTAGCCGCTACCGTCAAAGGCCATGCCGTTCGGCTCAATCACTTCGTCGATAAAAGCGTCCAGCGTGCTGTCGATATCTTCAACCGCGGTGCCTTCGGCAAAGCGCCATGCAACGGAGAAGCCCAGCTCCTGAAACTCTTCAATGTGTAACTTTTTACGTAAACGACGACTGCGGTTCTTAGCCATTATTCTTTCCTCTCAAACATCAAGTCCCAAACGCCATGTCCCAGACGCTGGCCGCGTAATTCAAATTTTGTCAGTGGGCGTGAATCCGGACGCGGCACATAATCATTATCGCTGGAAAGATTGCGATAGCCTGAGATCCCGTTCATAACCTCTAACATATGTTCTGCATAAGGTTGCCAGTCGGTGGCCATGTGGAAGACGCCGCCGACTTTCAGTTTGCGACGCACCAGTTCAACAAACGGCGTCTGTACGATGCGGCGTTTGTTGTGGCGCGCTTTGTGCCACGGATCGGGGAAAAACAGCTGAACCATGTCCAGCGAGCCGTCCGGGATCATATTCTCCAGCACCTCAACCGCGTCGTGACACATTACGCGCAGGTTGCTCAGTTCCGCTTCGGTAGCGTCGGCCAGGCAGGCACCCACGCCCGGCGAATGGACTTCTATCCCCAAGAAATTCTGCTGCGGGTTATTGCCCGCCATGGTCACCAGCGAGGCGCCCATGCCAAAACCGATCTCCAGCACGGTCGGCGCGTCGCGCCCGAACAGTGCGGCGATATCGACAGGTTCAGCCTGATACTCCACGCCCATCACCGGCCAATAGTTGTCCAACGCGTGCTGTTGGCCTTTGGTCAACCGCCCCTGGCGGCGGACAAAACTGCGGATACGGCGCATCGCGCGGCCGTTCTCATCAAATTCCGGGGAGATGACGTCATTAATCATAGTGCTTTCTGTCTGTTTGGCTGCCAATTAGGGAAACGCGCATTATGCAAAGATACATTGGTTTAGCAAGTGTTCATCTAATGTACCTGCCGTGCGACGTCGGAAAGTTCCGGTTTACAGCATCATGACTCTATGCTGCAATCGCGCTTCATTTTCTGCCGGATATCGAATCAGCTTATGATGCAAGCACAGCAGTTCGCACAGGTGGTGCTTGACTGGTACCAGCGTTACGGCCGTAAGACCCTGCCGTGGCAGCTTGATAAGACCGCCTATCAAGTATGGCTCTCTGAGGTCATGTTGCAACAAACTCAGGTTGCCACCGTGATCCCTTACTTCCAGCGCTTTATGGCACGTTTTCCCAACGTGCGTGCGCTGGCTGAAGCGCCGCTGGACGAAGTGCTGCACCTGTGGACCGGCCTGGGCTACTACGCCCGTGCGCGCAATCTGCATAAGGCGGCGCAGGCTATTGTCGCACAGCACGGCGGTGAGTTCCCGACAACCTTTGAAGAAATCCACGACCTGCCCGGTATTGGCCGTTCAACGGCAGGCGCAGTGCTGTCGCTGGCGCTCGGCCAACACTACCCAATCCTCGACGGCAACGTAAAACGCGTCCTGGCCCGCTGCTATGCCGTCGAAGGCTGGCCGGGCAAGAAAGAAGTAGAAAACCGACTGTGGGAAATCAGCGAAAACGTTACCCCGGCCAAGGGCGTTGGCCAGTTCAATCAGGCGATGATGGATCTGGGGGCGATGGTCTGCACCCGCTCCAAGCCGAAATGCGAACTGTGCCCACTCAGCCTCGGCTGCATCGCCTATGCCCACCATAGTTGGGCAAAATATCCGGGTAAAAAGCCCAAGCAGACCCTGCCGGAAAAAACCGCCTACTTTTTATTGCTGCAGCACGGCGAACGCGCCTGGCTGGAGCAGCGCCCCGCCGTCGGTCTGTGGGGTGGTCTGTTCTGCTTCCCGCAGTTCAGCGAACGTGAAGAGATGGAACTCTGGCTGCAACAGCGCGGTCTGAAAAACAATCGCCGGGAGCAACTGACCGCATTTCGTCATACTTTCAGTCATTTCCATCTTGATATCGTGCCAATATGGCTGGAAATGGACGCCGCAGGCAGCAGCATGGATGAGGGCGCCGGTCTCTGGTATAACTTAGCGCAGCCGCCATCGGTCGGGCTGGCCGCACCGGTTGACCGCCTGTTGCAACAGTTGGCAAAACAGTCCCCGCGCCGACAGGGTTTATAGCCTAAATAATTCGAGTTGCAGGAAGGCGGCAACTGAGCGAGTCCCGATGAGCTTACTGAGGTAAGTGATTCGGGTGAGAAAAGGCAGCCAACACACCTGCAGCTCAAAGTATGACGGGTTTATTGGCAATAGCGCCATTGATGAGGAATTAGCATGAGCAGAACCATTTTTTGTACCTTCCTGCAGCGTGACGCCGAAGGGCAGGACTTCCAGCTTTATCCAGGGGAAGTCGGCAAACGCATCTATAACGAGATCTCGAAAGAAGCCTGGGCAGAATGGATGAAAAAACAAACCATGCTGATCAACGAGAAAAAACTGAACATGATGAACGTTGACGACCGCAAATTGCTGGAAGCGGAAATGATCAAATTCCTGTTCGAAGGGCATGACGTCCATATCGAAGGCTATACGCCACCAAGCGAATAATGCTGTTGGGGCCAGGCGCTGGCCCTTCCAATACTTCTCGTATACGGCTTTAAGATGAAGAAAATTTTAGCTTTGCTAGTGATAGCGCCCCTGCTGATATCCTGTTCCGGCAAAAAAAGCACTGAAGTCAACGAAGCCTGGGTCAAAGACACCAACGGCTTCGAAATCCTGATGGGTCAGTTCGCCCACAACATCGAGAATATCTGGGGTCTGAACGAAGTTCTGATCGCCGGGCCAAAAGATTACGTTAAATACACCGACCAGTATCAAACCCGTAGCCACATCAACTTTGATTCTGGTGCCATCACTATTGAAACCATCGCCACCACCGATCCTGCCGCTCACCTGCGTCAGGCGATTATCAGCACCTTGCTGATGGGGGACGACCCGGGTTCTATCGATCTCTATTCCGACGTCAACGATATCCAGATCAGTAAAGAGCCGTTCCTGTACGGCCAGGTACTGGATAACAAAGGTGCGCCGATCCGTTGGGAATGGCGTGCGGCGCACTTCGCCGACTATCTGTTGCAGACCAAGCTGCAAAAACGCACCTCCGGCCTGCACGTAATTTACTCGGTCACTATTCAGCTGGTGCCAAACCACCTGGACAAACGTGCCCACAAATACCTGCCGATGGTTCGCAAGGCGTCGGAGAAATACGGCGTGGAAGAGTCGCTGATCCTGGCGATCATGCAGACCGAATCGAGCTTTAACCCGTATGCGGTGAGCGGTTCAGATGCGTTGGGCCTGATGCAGGTGGTGCAGCACACTGCCGGTAAGGATGTGTTCCAGATGCGTGGGAAATGGGGCAAACCAAGCCGCAGTTACCTGTTCGACCCGGAAAACAACATCGATACCGGTACGGCTTATCTGGCCATTTTGCAGAATAACTATTTGGGAGGGATTCAAAACCCGACCTCACGCCGCTACGCGGTTATCACTGCCTATAACGGCGGCGCCGGCAGCGTGCTGCGTGTGTTCTCTAGCGACAGGACCCGTGCGGTGAGCATCATCAACGGCATGCAGCCGGGCGACGTCTATCAGACGCTGACCACCAAGCATCCGGCCGGCGAATCTCGCCGTTACCTGGTGAAGGTGAACAACGCCCAGAAGAGTTACCGCAGAAGATAATTTGCGGTGGCGTTATCAATGAAAAGGGCCGGTGCAAACCGGCCCTTATTTTCTATTGCTTGATCATATAGCCGAAAATGCGTTTCCAGCCGTGATCCTTTTTCTCGATATAAACGCCCTGCAACTCCGGGGAGAAGCCCGGCAGCCGGTTGATGCCCTCTTCCAGCGCCATGAAATAACGCTGTACCGCCCCGCCCCAGACTTCGCCCGGCACTACGCATAGCACGCCCGGTGGGTAAGGCAACGCGCCCTCTGCCGCAATGCGCCCTTCGGCCTGCCCGATCGGCACCAGTTCAACGTTGTCGCGGATAAACTCCACGTTGGCGTCCTGCGGGTTCATCATCACCTGCGGGAAATGACGCTGACGGAACATCTCTTTTTGCAGCTGCTTAACGTCGAAGCTGACGTATAAATCGTGCATCTCCTGGCACAGCTGGCGAAGGGTATAGCCGCGATAACGCTGCTCGTTCTTGCGATATACCGTTGGTAGCACCTGGCTCAGCGGCGCGTCCTCTTCCACGTAACGTTCAAACTGCACCAGCATATCCACCAGTTGTTGCATCTTGGCCGGGTTTTCCGCCGGGGTCAGCAGGAACAGGATCGAGTTAAGGTCGCACTTCTCCGGCACGATACCGTTCTCGCGCAGGAAATTGGCCAGAATGGTGGCCGGCACGCCAAACTCAGTGTATTGGCCGGTGGCGGCATCAATACCCGGCGTGGTCAGCAGCAGTTTGCACGGATCGACCAAATACTGGTCCTGCGCATAGCCTTCAAAACCGTGCCATTTCTCATCCGGCACAAAGTTGAAGAAACGGGCGTCGTTGGCGATCAAATCGGTGTCGTAATCCTGCCAGTTCTTGCCCGCGATTTGCAGGGGGACAAACGGCCTGAGCTGCGAACAGCGTTCCAGCAGTTGCTTGCGCGTCTCGATGCCAAGCCTCACGCAGTCCATCCACATACGGCGACCGGCGGCCCCGGCATGCATCTTGGCGTTGACGTCCAGCGCCGCAAACAGCGGATAGAACGGGCTGGTAGAGGCGTGCAGCATGAAAGCGTTGTTCAGGTGCTTGTGGTTGCAGTGACGCTTCTGGCCCTTGATATGGTCGTCTTTCTTGTGGATCTGCGAGGTTTGCGAGAAGCCGGCCTGCTGTTTGTGTACCGACTGGGTAACAAAGATGCCCGGGTCAAGCTCGTCCAGCTCCAACAGCAGCGGTGAACACTCTTTCAGCATCGGGATAAACCCTTCGTAACCCACCCAGGCCGAATCAAACAGGATGTAGTCGCACAGGTGACCAATGGTGTCGATCACCTGACGCGCATTATAAATAGTGCCGTCGTAGGTGCCGAGCTGAATGATTGCCAGGCGGAAAGGACGCGCTGCCTCGGCTTTCTCCGGCGCTACCTGACGAATTTGTTCGCGCAGATAACGCTCGTCAAAGCAGCGGGAATCGATACCGCCGATAAAGCCAAACGGGTTGCGCGCGGTTTCCAGATACACCGGTGTCGCACCGGCCTGGATCAACGCACCATGGTGGTTGGACTTATGGTTGTTACGGTCGAACAGCACCAGATCGCCACGGGTCAGCAGCGCGTTGGTTACCACCTTGTTGGCGGCCGAGGTGCCGTTGAGCACAAAATAAGTTTTATCGGCGTTGAACACCCGTGCCGCATGCTTTTGGGCGTCCTTGGCCGAGCCTTCGTGGATCAGCAAATCGCCCAATTTAACGTCGGCGTTGCACATGTCGGAACGAAAAAGCGTTTCACCGTAAAACTCGAAAAACTTGCGGCCCGCCGGATGCTTGCGGAAAAACTCCCCGCCCTGATGCCCCGGACAGGCAAAGGTCGAGTTCTCCATTTCCACATAGGTTTTCAAGGTTTTGAAAAACGGCGGCAGCAGCGCCTGCTCGTAAGCATCCGCCGCGGCTTCCAACTGCGCCATATAAAACGCCTTGCTGGCACCGTCCAGCGCGAAAACACCGCTGATAAACGGCAGGTAGTCCGGCGAGAGATGCTCATCTCCGGCCACCGCCACAAAGGTGGGGATCTCGAACCCGGTGGCTTTAAGCTGTGCCAGGATGCCGGCGTTGACGTCATCAACCGACACGACCAATGCCGCAACGTCGGTATAATCCGTCTGCTCGACGCGGACAATCTGGCGCAGCGTTTCAATGGCGGCGACCAGGCTGGCGCTGGTGGCTATCTTCAATTCTTTCATAGTGCTAACTCTCAAACGGTTAAGGATGAGGCTGTGCCACAAGGCACGGTGATGAGATAACAAAGGTTATCCCGGCAACTTGATGTCCGGGGTGGCAGCATAGAGCGCATGCGTGACCGGCTGACTCTCTTAAGATTATCAGGCCACTATCGGGAACTGGTATCGGCAGCGTCCGATAGACATCAGTAAAATCAGAGCCACAGCTCTATTTTTAATAATGCCTAACAGCGAGCATGAAGTTGCCTTACCGCATGCTGGGCTGGGCGTTTATGGAGGACGACGTTCGGGAAAGATCGCGGCGGAGTAGCGGCATCATCAGATGTCTGGTGCGCAGTAGCGCTTGAGTAGCCATACCAGTCATGCCTGCAACCCTCTGACTTAAATGAGCGGAAACGCCGTTAGGGGACGTAGAGTGCTAAAATTTGCGCAATGATTGCATGTTTTTTTATGAGGTTCAAGTAACTATTATGTCTATTAATTACATAATAATTTAAGCATAACCCATTGTTATAAAACACATAAAAACAAACACCAGAAAAACCAAAACGGTATAAATACACGGATTCTTTGCATATTTATTACATCAACCCTCCTCCAGGCCCCACGAACCTTACCCGCCGCTGCATGAAAATAGAGCAATCGATCGGCTTTGTGACAGAAACCGATTGACGATATCCGGCCAATAGGGTTAAATGCGCCCCGTTGCCCGGATAGCTCAGTCGGTAGAGCAGGGGATTGAAAATCCCCGTGTCCTTGGTTCGATTCCGAGTCCGGGCACCACTATTTAGAAAAACCAGCCTTAGGGCTGGTTTTTTGCTTTCTGGGGTAGGACTCTTCATCGAACACGTTCGATTATTCGGCCAGAGGCCTCACCCTGCGGGCCAACGCTAAAGCGTTGTTCAATCCGGTGCAAGCACCGGTTGTCCGAGTCCGGGCACCCTATTTAGAAGAACCCGCCTATGGCGGGTTTTTTGCTTTCTGAGACAGGACTCTTCATCGAACACGTTCGATTATTCGGCCAGAGGCCTCACCCTGCGGGCAAACGCTATTCCCCCACAGGAAGGAACAATCACCATTCTTAAATAGCTTATTTAAATGATTACATTACCTCTCATATATCACGCGCTATAAAATTATAATTACAGTAGTAAACATTCATATTATTTATTTAAAGCATGATATAAGTAATTCTACTTTCTTATAAATCAATTAATTATTAATTCAATCAAAATTATACCAGAATATTTTAGTTTTCAACGTTAAGCCCCCGGTAACCCAGGCTCTCATAAACCCAAAACAAAAACCACAACCCTTTGACTTTAAATAAAAATACATAGAAAATAAAAAACATAAGCAGTAAGTACATTACATATTAATTCATAACAAAAACAAATAACATCAAATAGTCTAACCCACTTTCAATAATCAATAAAAATCAGAACTGAAAGCTTTACCCCAGTTTCAAGCTGAGCTATTTTAGCCATGTTAGATACTGAGAGAGATAACAATCAGCCTCAAAAAACAAATGCATTACCACCCTATTCTTCGGCCAACTCTCCCTCAATCAAATAAAATATCAATCATATATATGTTAACATAAGGGACGTTAATACCATGTTAAGTTTTAAAGTTAAAAGAATATCTTACGCCATTAATGGCGCATTAATACTAGGCACTTCGTGTTTTTTACCTGGCCTGCCGAATGCTTTGGCAGAAATGCTTATTGTCAATAATGGTAAGCAAATCGATGTAGAGAACAAAACATTCGATATCATTATTTCCTCTGGAAAGGATAGTTCTATCACAGGAAAAAATATAACTGTACTTACCGCTAATTCAGATTATAAAACTGGGGTGATTGCCCTTGACCAGTCGCATATATCACTGACGGATGGAAGTATTACCACCCTTGGAAATATGGGGTCTGGGCTTATGGCGTCTGGTAACGGTTCGACTATCAACACCACGGGCACCACGCTGGATATCAGAGGAAATGGCACAAAAGGGGCTATGGCTCAGGATGCTGCGACAGTAGCCCTGAGCGGCGGCAGTATAAAAACTGCGGGTGAGATGAGCGATGGGCTCCAGGCAGTTGGCGTCGACAGTTCCGTTAAGGCATCTGATGTCGCCGTAGAAACAAGTGGTAAAGAAGCCTATGGTGCGGCAGCTTACCAGGGCGGGAAAACCATCGTCAGCGCCGGGAGTATAAAAACCACAGGAGACAAAAGTTATGGGGTCTATGTCAAAGATGCTGATTCATCCATTGAAATCTCCGATGCCAGTATAGAAACAACAGGTAAGGATTCTTATGGTGTAGCCGCATATCAAAGCGGAAAGCTCATCATCAACGGCAGTACGATAAAAACCACAGATATAAACAGCCACGGTATTGCCGTTACTGATACGGGATCATCCGCTGAGGTTGCTAAATTAGCCATCGAAATCACCGGGGACAACTCTGTAGGGGCAGTGGCTCTGAATAATGCCAAAGTCACTGTTCGTGATAGCAGCATAAAAACCGCCGGTGAAGAAAGCGTGGGGATCCTGGCCAAGGATAATAGTGCTGCTATTGAGACGTTTAACGTAAACACCGAAACAACCGGAAATGCCTCATATGGCGCGGTGGCCTATAAAAGCGGCAAAGTCGCCATCAACGGCGGTACGATAAAAACTTTCGGTGACAAAAGCCTCGGGATAGGAGCTGCAGATGAAGGCTCATCTGCATCTGCAATTAATGTGGCCATAGAAACACAGGGGCTCAATTCTGTAGGTGCCGGTGCCGGCAACAAAGGAGAAATAACTCTGGTTGGCGGAAGTATAACAACAACCGGTGAACTCGCTCACGGCCTGATCATATATAACGGCGGCCGGATGACCACCACTAATACTCAAATCCAGACAGAAGGGAAAAATGCCGCTGTTATTTTTGCCAATAGAGACACACTATCCAAAGATAATGATGTCAGTACTGTCAGCATAACTGACAGCACGCTGAAGTCTTCCCTGGGGAGTATTCTGATTTCCTACGGAGCCGCGTTGGATGTGACGTTTAAAAATGTCATTGCCCCACGCTCCGGCAGCGGCCTGCTGATTACCTCCTTTGACGCAGATCCCGGTGAACATGGCGTTGTCAATCTCACTGCACAAAAATCCAGCCTCTATGGTGATATCATGGCCGCCCCAGAAAACGTGGTATCGGTCAGGCTGGAAGATGCCACGCTTACCGGGGCAGCCAAAAATGCCACTAATATGACCCTCGACCAAGGCGGCGTATGGACGGTAACCGGTAATTCAACCGTATCACAATCTGTCAGCAACGCCGGCACCCTTGCCTTCTCACCCCCGACCGGCGGGCAGTTTAAAACACTCACCACCCAAAACTACACCGGTAACAATGGCACTCTGATCTTCAATACCCTGCTGGGTGACGATAAGTCGCAAACGGACCGGCTGGTGATCACCGGTGACTCGGCGGGTAATTCAAACGTTCAGGTAAATAAGGCCGGCGGCGGCGGCGCACAAACTGTCGAAGGCATTGAGCTGATTTCCGTCGGCGGAAAGTCTGAAGGCGTTTTCACCAAAACAGGACGTATTGCTGCCGGTGCCTATGATTACGAGTTGGTGAAGAAAAACAAAAACTGGTATCTGTCCAGCACGCAGACAAACCCTGTCTCCCCCGGCATATCGGAAGAAAAACCTGTTATCCCCCCTGTAGACCCTGGGACGCAGGAAAAACCTGTAACGCCAGCGGAGCCTGTAATACCGGGGGACCCCGCAAAACCGATTTCGCCGGTATACCCTCTGGAACCAGAACGTCCCACTGAGCATATCTTCCGCCCAGAAGCAGGCAGCTATGCCACGAATATGCTGGCCGCCAATACGCTATTTACTCTCTCGCTGCACGACCGTTTGGGTGAAACTCAGTACACCGACGTGCTTACCGGTGAGAAAAAAGTGACCAGCATGTGGTTGCGTAATCAGGGTGGGCATCAACGCAGCCAGATGGCTGATGGTCAGAACAAGACTCAGGCCAACCGTTATGTGGTGCAGTTGGGTGCCGATCTCGCTCAGTGGAGCACTGATGGACTTAACCGTTACCACCTCGGTGTAATGTCAGGCTATGCCAACCAGAAAAGCCATACACACTCATCAGTTACCGGCTACGGCTCACGTGGGAACATTGATGGCTACTCCACCGGCATTTACAGCACCTGGTATGCGAATGCGGCAAATAAGTCTGGTCTTTACATGGATGGCTGGCTGCAATACCAATGGTTTAACAACGAAGTGAATGGCGATAACCTCAACGCCGAGAAATATAAATCCCGTGGATTTACCGCATCATTAGCCAGCGGTTACAGCTTCCTTCTCGGTGAAAGCAAGAGCCGCCAGGGCATGATCAGAACCTTCTGGTTACAACCTCAGGCTCAGGTTACCTGGATGGGCGTGAAAGCGAAGGAACATACCGAATCCAATGGAACTCGCGTGCAGGGCGACGGGCAAAACAACATCCGTACCCGTCTTGGCGTCAAGGCGTACCTTAAAGGGCACAGCGCTATCGACGAAGGTAAAGATCGGACATTCCAACCCTTTGTCGAAGCCAACTGGCTCCATAACAGTAAAAACTTCGGCGTAACCCTGGATGACACCAGGGTCTCTATGGCCGGCACTCGCCACATCGGCGAAATAAAAACAGGTGTGGAAGGGCAACTCGGTAACAATCTGAATCTGTGGGCAAACATTGGGCAACAAATGGGGGATACAGGCTACAGCGACACCCAGGCTGCGCTTGGCGTGAAATATCTTTTCTAAAATGCACTTCTGACTGATGTCAGAGTTGGCCGGGGTTTAGCTCCTTAAAGGAATTTCCTCCCCGGCCAACACCTCTTTTACAGGATGATGGTACAACCACCGCTAACGCCGGCCGTCCAAGGTCGGCTTCCTATGCAAAGATAGGGTCGAAAGACAGGTTTTTTGCTTCCCAACATAAATGCTAATATCCCCTTTTCTTGATAAACAGAATCCAGCATGCCATCGTCTTATCGTCGCTGTCTCACCCTCGTTATCGCGCTGATTATCGGCGTTGGCTCCCCCATGCTGGCGCAGGCCAGGCCCGATCTGGAACGTAAAATCGGCACAACCCTGGTCGATTCAAAATCGCCTGATTATCAATTCAGCGATCTGCGCTTCACTTCGGCGGACGGTCAGCGCCGTTATCGTGTCCGCATAATAAAACCGCGCATTGCTCCGCCCTTGGGCGGCTATCCGGTTATCTACTTCCTGGACGGCAACGCAGTATTGATGGAGTTGAACGCCCAGTTGCTGGCTCAGCTTGCCGTACAAAAACAGCCGCCGGTTCTGGTGCTACTCAGCTATGACAACGATCTGCGTATCGACTCCAGAGGCCGCAGTTACGACTACACACCGGCTTCGCAACAAGGTTCAGGAAAGCAACCCCATGGTGGCGCAGACGCTTTCCTTAAACTGATCGAAACCCAGATTAAGCCTGCCGTTGCCGCTCAGGTCACCGTTAACCCGCAGCAGCAAACGCTGTGGGGGCACTCTTATGGTGGCCTTTTCGTTCTGCATACTCTGTTAACCCAACCTGCTACTTTCCAGAATTACATCGCGGTGGAACCTTCGCTGTGGTGGGGGAAAGGCTTTATCCTGCAAGAAGCGCAACGTGTTATGGATAGGCATCCGTCTTTGTCCGCCCATTTGCAGTTGTGGATCGGCGGTGCGGAGAAAATGCGTGAAGCCCCGCCGATTATCAGGCAGAGTCAGTTACCCGCAGATGCGGCTCATGGCCTGGCCACACGGCTGGCGACACTTGACGGACTTAAGGTTGACTATCGGGAATGGCCCGGTTTAGACCATGGGACAATGTTCGGTGCGGCCATACCGCCGGCTTTGGAAGGCATAGCCAAAGGCGAGGCGGCGGGTAAATAAGGCTTTAAAAGCGGGTTCTGGGAAAAGGCTGTACGCGGCGGCTCCCCTTTGGCAAGTTAACTTGCTCTACCGGTGGAGCCTGAATAGCTAATGTATTTCCTGGATGGGGCCCTGGTGAGGCACAATAGGAATAGATAGACTGAGCAGGACCAAAGGCTATTTATTACCGCGTATTACGTTATTTTCTGGCCCTGTCGCAGCTAATATAGCCCCTTGAGTACGTGACGGGAACGGGTGAAAACCACCCTTGTAATACATTATGAAAAGTGATAGTTAAACCGGTTGGAGTAACCTCCGTTTGATTGCACCGCCTAATAATTATCACAGGGAATTATATTATAACGATGAATATCAATATTACCGACCAACCGAACCCGAAAGACGAAGAATTTGTGATTGACAGTCTTTGGGCCCACAACGCCAAAATTGAACCCGTCGATATCCACCCCTTATTCCTGACCGTCACCGATGACGAGGGTAAAATCGTTGCCGGACTGGTTGCCAGAACCTGGTGGGGCGGGCTTGAAGTGCAGTATCTTTGGGTCAGCGACCAATACCGTAAAAGCGGTTATGGCCGTCAACTGATGGTACAGGCCGAAGAAGAGGCCAAGAAACGCGGTTGCCACATGGCCTATGTCGATACTTTCGATTTTCAGGCCCGCGGCTTTTATGAAAAATTGGGCTATCAGGTTTACGGCAACTTAGGCGACTATGCCAAACAGCATACGCGTCACTACCTGGCGAAAAAGATTTAACCCAATTCCAGTCGGTGAGGTCAGAATGGATTCGCCCGATAAAAGTAATGAATTCTATTTGAAAGGCCTGATTGCCATGATGGAGCACTTAAGTGAGCCATGGGGCATCAAGGACCTGGCATCCCGTCATCTTTACATGAACCGGGCCGCCTACCTCTATACCAATACGCCATTAAATTTTGATATAGCCGGTAAACGAGACGACGAGTTCCCCGCCGACTGGGCCGAATCTGCAGCCGATTTTGTTGAACATGACAAAATGACCGAGATCTCGCGGGATCGGGTTGCCGTGATAGAAACACATTATTGGTACGGGAAAGACAGCCTGACACCGTTTATCAGCGAAAAACTGCCTATCTACAACGACAAGAAAGAAGTCTTCGGGGTAATGTGGAACGCCAAACCGCTTAACACCTTATCCCCGCTTAACTATATCAACCATCAAAAACCCAGCGTACTGACCACAGAAACCAACAGCACCATTTTTACTCGGGCTGAGCTGGACGTTATATTTTTAATGCTGCAACGGCTGTCGGTGAAAGAAATCGCCAAAATATATAACATCAGCAATAAGACCATAGAAAATAGAATATATAACATTTATCAAAAATCTGATGTCCACACACAGCAGCAGTTTGAGGAATTTTGCAAATATGCTCAGCTGGACAGCTACATTCCCGATCGCCTGATAGCTAAAGGCATCCAGTTTATTTAAATAGCAAGGAATACCTCACCGTGATCAAAATCGAAGACTATCCGTTAACCCGGGTACCTCAGGATAAAAGAGTCTCGTTTTTAAGCGTAGCCATAGTGCATATGGGCATGCTGACCGCGCTCGATCAGTTTATGCTCGGTGCCGTACTCGGCCACTCCATGACGCTGCTCGATGCATTTACCGCCATTTTCATCGGCAGCCTGATCTTTGGCGTGGTGACCTATGGCCTGGGCCTGGCGGGCATGCGCGAAGGGATCTCCGGCAGCCTGTTGGCCCGTTGGTGCGGCTTTGGGCGACTCGGATCGGTGTTGATCGGGGTGGTAGTGGCCGTCAGCCTGCTGGGCTGGTTTGGCATTCAAAACGCCATCTTCGCCAAGTCGCTGGATTTCGCGTTGGGGAACAAGCTGGGCTTTGGCCTGGCGGCCGGTCTGTCCGGCACCCTGCTGACCATTCTGGTGGCGTTCGGCTTTAAAGCCTTGCGTATCGCCGCCAGGATTGCGGTACCGATGTTTATTATGCTGGTGGCCTATATCTCCATCATCACCCTCACCGGCCACAATCTGCCTGAAATTATTCAACTGGTACCACCAGGCGAACCGCTGTCGATCAGCGCCGGTATCACTATCGTGGTCGGCGGTGCGATTGTCGCCAGCCTGATGACGCCGGATCTGACGCGCTACTCCAGGAACGGCAAGCATGTCTTTGGCGTCACCATTTTCACCATCATTGCCGGGGAATTCGTGGTTAACGGGCTGGCGATACTGATCGCCAAAACGCTGGGCACGGCGGATGTGGTCACCATCATGTCACAGGTCGCCGGTGGTGCAGGCCTGCTGGTCGTGGTGTTTTCTACCCTCAGGGTTAACGACCTCAACCTGTATTCCTCTTCGCTAGGCATCGTTAACGCCGTCGAAGGCATGACGGGCAAAAGACTGAAGTACACCGCCACCACCCTGGTGATCGGCGTGCTGGGCACCACATTGTCGGTACTGGGGATCCTCGACCGCTTCGTCGACTTCCTGACGGTGCTTGGCGTGGTGTTCCCGCCGATTATCGGCGTCATGCTGGTGGATTATTATCTGCTGCGTACTCACCGTAAAATTCTCGACGAGAGCCGTCGCGAAGGGAAATTGCCGGACCAGACGCCGACTATCGGCTGGGCGGCGATCATCGCCAGCATCGTCGGCAGCATTGTCGGCTTGGTGACTGAGTGGGGCGTGCCGACCATCAACTCTCTGCTGGCTGCCAGCCTGATCTATTGGGTATTTAAGTTGGCCATGAGCCGTTCTCAGAAACCTGCGCCTGCGCAAAGCTGATTGATATCCCTACTCTCCCGCGCTGGGGAGTGGGGGTAATCGGTACAGAAAGGGTGTTTGATTAAGTTGTCGCCACCTTTTTTAGGCGCAACAAATTGATATCGGTCGGCTAAAAAGCCGACTGGCATCAATATGAAAGCGGGTTTTTTACTGCGAAGGTAAAACAGAAGACGTAATGGGGATCCCTGGTGTCGGTAGCTAAAACATCCTTTAATACCCAGAGAATGGAAACGCCTCCCTCCCCGAGCTTTTTATTATAGAAGTTGTCAGACAATCGTTTATTAACCGTTTTGACCGTCAAGAAACACTTCAGTGTGGATGAACAGTAGCTCACGGAAACCACCGTGGTCAACACAAAAGTAGACACAAAACCCACTTTTGTGTCCACTTTCTCCAGTCTTAAACCTAACCAATTGATTTATATTTAATTACCTTTGTTTTACATTTTACTCATCATGATAAAAGCATCAGTTGGCATGATACGTGAGAGATCAAAGCCCATTTCCAATGATTAATCAGCCGGTTACCACCCCAGCCTCAGCGTCAGTTCTGGACAATGTCGGCGCGTGCGATATAGTAATGCCGGCCAGAATATTGTAAGGAATGCTTATGAAGACCACTAACGCGCAGCGCAAAATCAACATCATTAAGAATATTGAATATCTGATGCGCACCCGGGGCGAAACTAAAGCATCCTTCTCTAACCGCACTGGCCTGACGCGTACCACCATCTATAAAATTCTCGACGGCCGGGTTAACAACGTGCAGCAGGCCACCATCAATCGGATTTCAGATTTCTTTGGCGTTTCCTGTGAAGAGATCGAAGATTATGATCTGGCCAAGCTGGAACTGCTCAATGAAACGCTCTCTACCGAAGGCAATAAAAACCCGTCCGCAGTGCCCGTTATTCCTCAGTCGCGTTTTTTAGCAGTTGCCGGTTGGAAAGTCGGTCAGTTGGTAACGGAGTTCCCTTTGACTTATTTCTTCGGCGATGAGTCAAATATGGTAGCAATGAAAATAGAGACCGAAATAAAAGGTTCATTTATTCCAGGCGAGGTGATTATTATAAAACGCCCGCCGGTGCTGGTTTGCGATTCGCCTTTATTGTATCACTCGGGAAAAAATGGCTTCTTTGTGGTTAACGACAAAGAAGATTACTGCATGGAAAAAAATCATCAGGATACCGTGCAATTCCTGGGTTATATCTTTGGAGAACGGCTATAAATGGAACCGAATCAAAAGTTCAAGCTATTGGGCTTTACCCGGCATGGCACCCTCGCCGCCAATGTCATGATATTGGCCACCGGCAAAACCATCACCATGGGGCTCAATGAGCTGGCCGACAGCGAAATATCGGAAGATCTGAGCCGGCATGAGCTGCAGGCGCTGTACCGCAAAATCTACGGTAACAATCAGCAGCAAACCGCCTATGAGCTCAGCGATCGCCATGAACGATCGTGGTACGCCTATCTGATCATTACCGTCGCACTCAGCGTGATTTATATCTTCTCAACCCTGTGTGGCGTCAAACCGATTCAAATTCCCGCATTGAACCTCATCACTCCCCCGGCGATTTTTATTTACCCCCTCACCTTTATCCTGGTGGATATTCTGAACGAGTTTTACGGGCTGCGACTGGCCAGGCGCACCATCATCATCTCGTTTATGGCAAACCTGATTTTCGTGCTGGGCGTCTGGGTCACCACCTTGGTACCCAGTATTCCGCAATGGGAATTCAGCAAGACCTATGACGGCATCGTCCACAGCATCATGGCGGTCCTGGTGGCGTCATCTGCGGCCTATTTAATCTCCGAGAACGTCAACTCTTACCTGCTGTGCAAAATCAAAGAGCTGACCAACTCCCGCTACCTGTTTGTGCGCGTGATCACCAGCACCGTGGTCGCCTCGGCCATCGACAGCGTGGTGTTTTGCACGCTGGCGTTCTACAACGTTCTGAGCTGGGATATCATCAAGACCATGATCCTGTCACAATTCTTGATCAAGGTGGTCTACGCCCTGGTGGGTGTCGGGCCGATTTACGCCGCTCGCAGCCTGTTTAACCGCTATATCAATACCGATCATGCAAGGAGCAATGAATATGCATATCAAAAAACAAGATAAAATCACCCATCTTGGCGCAAACTCCGATTATCCGGACCAGTACGCTCCCGAATTGCTCGAGGCCCTGCCACGCTCACGCGGTCGGGATCTGATCGGTGTAGATGAACAAAACCTGCCGTTCAGCGGCTTTGATCTGTGGACCGCCTTCGAGCTTTCCTGGCTCAACGCCAAAGGCAAGCCGGTGGTGGGCATTGGTGAATTCACCCTGCCCCATTCTTCCACCAACCTGATCGAGTCCAAGTCATTCAAACTTTATCTCAACAGCTTTAACCAGACACGCTTCGACAGCGTGGAACAGGTGAGTGCCGCGATGCAAAAAGACCTGTCGCAAGCGGCAAACGGCCAGGTTGTGGTTAAGCTCTATCCGGGTCTGGACGGATATTCGCCGCAGATCGATAGCCTGCCAGGCATCAATATCGACGATCTGGATATTGCCGTCGATGATTTCGACTTTAAGCCGGAATATCTGCACGGTGCAGCAGACCAACATGGGGACATCGTGACCGAAACCCTGTCGTCCAACCTGCTGAAATCCAACTGTCTGGTCACCAACCAGCCGGACTGGGGCAGCGTGGTGATCCACTATCAGGGCCGGAAAATCGATCGCGAGCGCCTGCTGCGCTACCTGATCTCCTTCCGCCAGCATAACGAGTTCCACGAGCAGTGCGTTGAGCGCATTTTCAACGACATCAAGCAAAGCTGCCAACCGGAAAAGCTCAGCGTTTTTGCCCGCTATACCCGCCGCGGCGGCCTGGACATCAACCCGTTCCGCAGCGACTTCGAAACGGCGCCAACCCTCGGTCGTCTTATCCGACAATAAGCTTCCCCATCAATGCCCCCATGCGGGGCATTATTTTTCCCCTGTTCATCTCCTTGTTATTTTTCGCTATTACCGTCGTTAGCAACTATCTTCAAAGCAAACCTCAGGGAGTTTAACGACGCATGCCTGACTTTTCGCGCAGAGAAATACTGCGGGCTGCCGCCATCGGATCGGCTTTTTCACTGTTACCCGCGTCGATCCGCAAAGCCTTGGCGATCCCAGCCAATAACCGCACCGGCACCATCAACGATGTCGAACACGTGGTGATCCTGATGCAGGAAAACCGTTCCTTCGACCATTACTTCGGCACGCTGCCCGGCGTACGCGGCTTTAGCGATCGCATAACCATTCCTTTGCCCGACAACCGTCACGTCTGGCAACAACAAGGGGAAGATCGACTGGTGCTGCCTTACCATCTGGACAGCAAACGTGGCAATGCCCAGCGGGTGAGCGGCACGCCGCACTCGTGGGTGGATGAGCAAGCTGCCTGGGACAGCGGCCGCATGAGTGCCTGGCCAACCTACAAAACGCCGACCTCGATGGGTTATTACCGTCGGCATGAGCTGCCCTTCCAGTTTGCCCTGGCCGAAACCTTCACCCTGTGCGACGCCTATCATTGCTCGATCCACGCCGGCACTAACACCAATCGCTTGTTCCATTGGACCGGCACTAACGGCCCGACGGCAGCCGAGGTCGCCGTAGTGGTCAACGAATGGGACAGCCCAGGCCCACCCGGCGTAGGCTACCAATGGCAAACCTATCCCGAACGGCTGGAAGCCAGCGGCGTCAGTTGGAAGGTCTACCAGTTTTTACCGGATAACTTCACCGACAACCCTTTGGCGGGGTTCCGTCAGTACCGTGCGGCCAGCGTGAAAGTGGGCAATCCGGCGCAGCCGCCGAAGGACTTTACTGCCTTTGTCCCCTACCGCGACAAGCTGAACGCCGAAGCGCCGTTATACAAAGGCAATGGCAATACGCTGCCGGCGGCAGACGGCAACGATTTAGAGGCCATGTTGGCCGGTTTCCGCGCCGACGTGCAGCAAGGCAAATTGCCGCAGGTAAGCTGGATCATCGCTCCGGCGGCCTACTCGGAACACCCCGGGCCTTCCAGCCCGGTGCAGGGTGGGTGGTTTACCCAGGAGATCCTCAATGCGCTGACGGAGAATCCCGAGGTGTGGAGTAAAACCGTGCTGCTGGTCAATTACGACGAGAACGACGGCTTCTTCGATCATATGCCGTCGCCCTCCGCACCGTCACTGCGTGAAGATGGCACCTTCGCCGGTAAATCGACGGTGCCGTTCGACAGTGAAATCTTTCAGCATGTCGCCCCGCCAGGCTCACAGGAACAACCGCCGCCGGACGGCCGCATCTATGGCCCCGGCCCGCGTGTGCCTATGCTGGTGCTGTCGCCCTGGAGCCGCGGAGGCTGGGTTAATTCACAGGTGTTCGACCACACTTCAGTGCTGCAATTTCTCGAGAAGCGCTTCCAGGTACACGAACCCAATATCAGCGCCTGGCGACGCGCGGTATGTGGCGATCTCACTTCGGCCTTCAACTTTGTCGATCCCAACGGGGAAACCTTGCCCAATCTGCCCGCCACCAGCCGCCATTCCGCCGACAGCCTGCGCCAGCGGCAGGAGCAATTGCCGCAGGTGCCTCTGCCGGCAGCAGACAAACAACAGTTGCCGCATCAGGCACGGCTGGCACGCCCTTCACGCGCCCTGCCTTATCAATTGCATGTTGAAGAAACTCTCTCCCCCAGCCAGCAATTACTGACGCTCAACCTGTACAACACCGGGGCACAGGGGGTGGTATTTCACGTTTACGACCGGTTGGATTTGAACCAGATCCCACGGCGCTATACCGTCGAGGCCGGCAAAGCGCTCAGCGATAACTGGTCCGTGACGAACCAGTATCACCTGTGGCTGCTGGGCCCGAACGGCTTTCATCGTGAACTGCGCGGCGCCATTGGGCAACCGCAGCCGCAAGTCCGCCTGACGCCGCAAGGCGACCACTTGTCATTAACCCTCACTAACCCCACCCGCCAGGCTATAACCGTGACTATCGCCCGCTGCCCTTATACGCAAAACGGCCCCTGGTCGATTGAGCTGCCGGCAGGAGAGCGCCACCAGCAGGCCTTTGACACCAGGGCCAGCGGAGGTTGGTACGATATTTCACTGCAGGCTTCTGACGGTTGGCAACGCCGCATGGCCGGGCGGCTGGAAAGCGGCGAGCACAGCGTCAGCGATCCGCTAATGGGCAAAGCCTAAGATATCCGCACGGGGGTGTTCAAAAAGCGAAAGGATATGGATTATCATTAGCCTCTTTATTCAACACCCCATGCCCAAGGATCTCCATGCCTGCCGTTCTTATTGCCAAAGCCAGCCGTTGGCTGGCCGCCTGCGCCCTGCTGATGGTCAGCGCCGTACAGGCCGCACCGATCGTCGTCACCGATGTCGCGGGTCGAGAAGTCACCCTGCAGCAGCCCGCCCAACGGGTGATCCTGGCCGATGCCCGCGCGCTGCTGGCACTGAATATCCTGCATCCGCAGGAGCCGTTGAAAAATATCATCGCCTGGGATAACTCGCTGAAGGTGAAGGCACCGGATCTGGTGGAGGCCTACGCGAAAAAATTCCCGCAGGTGATGCAGATCCCCACCTTCGATAACCCTTACGTCAGCGATTTCAGCGTAGAAAGCGCCGTTGTCCGTAAGCCGGATCTGATCATTTTCGACATCGGCCTGCTGAGCAAGCTGAAGGACAGCGGCGTGCTGGCCCAGTTGGAAAAAATCGGCATCCCGGTACTGATTATCGACTTCCGTCAGCAGCCGCTGACCAACACCGTCGCCAGCATGCAACTGTTGGGCAAGGTGTTTGACGAGCAGCAAAATGCCGACGCCTTTATCCAGCTCTACCAGCAACGTCTGGATCTGGTACGCCAGCGGGTGGCTACGCTGAAGCCGGAACAACGCCCCAGCGTGTTTATCGAACGCAGCGCCGGCATGAAAGGCGAGCAGTGCTGCAACACCTTCGGCAAGGGCAGCTTTGGCCAATTTATCGATACCGCCGGCGGCAACAACATCGGCAGCAAACTGTTCCCGGAAATGGGCGGTGAGGTGAACGTGGAACAGATGATCGCCAGCAACCCGGATTTCTATCTGATGACCGGCGCCGACTGGAGCCGCGGTCATAAAGGTACATTGGCGGTTCCCTTGGGCTATGCCACCGATACCGCCACCACAGAGAAAAAGCTGGCGGTACTGATGAACCGCACCGGCCTCAACGTGCTGAAGGCGGTAAAGGAAAAACGCGTGATGGCGATTTACCACCAGTTCTATGACACGCCGCTGAATTTTATTGCGGTCGAGGCCATCGCTAAATTCCTGCACCCGGACTTATTTAAAGATATTGATCCGCAAGCGGATATTGAAATGGTGCACCATAAATTCACCGCGCTGGATTACAGCGGCGTGTTTTGGGTCACCGCAAAATAATCCCCCGCTCGGGGCCCGCCGGCCGGGCTCCGACACCTTTCCCCGCCACTTGCTTACCGGTTGAATTATTCCGCAACAAAGCTATTTACTTGCCAATAATTATCATTAAGATTGTCATTTCTAAAAAAACACATCCGGGTTCGAAACTTTTAAGGCATTATTATGTCAATTCTTTTTCGTCTTTCGCTGTTGGCGGCTTCCGTTGCCATGGCAATGCCAGTCCTTGCTGCTGATAATAAATCTCAAAATGATGCGCCAGCCGACACTATTACCGTCGTCGGCAACTGGCTGGATAACCCGGATACCAGTTCGGTGTTGCTCAACCACCCCGGCGCACGTTCCATCGTGACCGAACAACAAATGCATGAACAAGGCGATCAGACCATTGCCGATACCCTGCGCGGCGTGCCTGGCGTGCAGGTGCGCGACAGCAACGGTACCGGCGGCAGCGATATTTCGCTCAACGTCGGCGTACGTGGCCTGACTTCGCGCCTTTCACCTCGCTCCACCATTTTGATGGACGGCGTCCCCTTGGCGGTCGCGCCTTACGGCCAGCCACAGCTGTCGATGGCACCGCTGTCGATTGGCAGCCTGCAATCGGTTGACGTGGTGCGCGGCGGTGGCGCGGTGCGTTACGGACCGCAAAACGTCGGCGGCGTGATTAACTTCGTCACCAAGGACATCCCGAAAACCTTCGGTGGCGCGGCCAGCGTCCAGACCCAGGGGGCCAGCCACGGCGGCCTGAAAACCCTGACCAGCACCTCGCTCGGCGGCACCGCCGACAACGGTTTCGGCGCAGAGCTGCTGTATTCCGGCCTGCACGGCCAGGGCTATCGCGACAACAACGACAATACCGACATCGACGATTTCATGCTGAAAACGCGCTATGCGTTTACCGATCGCGATGAGTTACTGGCCAATTTCCACTATTACGACGCAAAATCCGGCATGCCGGGCGGGCTGAGCAGCGCGCAGTATGCGCAAAATCCGTTCCAGTCGACCCGTCCGTGGGACCAGTTCGAAGGCCGCCGCAAGGACATGTCGTTCAAATATAAGCACCAGGAAGACGACAAGCAGTTCGAAGTGCTGACGTATTTCACCGACAGCTATCGCGGCAGCAGCATCGAATCGGAAGGCACCGGTAAAAACGCCGGGATGAAGCGTATGGTGTCTTACCCACGCCACTACTCCACCTGGGCGATTGAACCCAGCTACTCGCAGGTCTTCCGTTTCTGGGACATGGCGCACGAGATCACCCTCGGCTACCGCTACCTGAACGAAACCATGGATGAAAAAGCGTCCCGTTCAGCCTGGTACAACCCGACAGATATCGGTTCTACGCCGGAAACGCCGGATTACTATCAGCACACCTCCGGCGGCACCGCAGCCCACGCACTCTACATTGACGACACCATTAACGTCGGCAACTGGACGGTTACGCCGGGCCTGCGCTATGAAAGCATCCGCACCCATGTGGATGATTCGTTCAACAACATCAGCCGCGAGAAGAGCTACAGCGAACCGCTGCCGTCACTGAACGTCATGTACCACATGTCCGACGCCTGGAAGCTGTTCGCCAACGCCAACACCTCGTTCGGCAGCATGCAGTACTTCCAGCTGACCAAGGGCGGCAACGGCAACCAACCCGCGCCGGGCCTGACGGCGGAAAAAGCCCATACCTATGAATTCGGTACCCGTTATGACGACACCATCGTCAAAGCCGAGGCCACGCTGTTCTATATCGATTTCGATAACCAGCTGCAGTACATCAGCAACGATGTCGGCTGGACCAACATGGGCGCCACCAAGCACAAGGGTATCGAGCTGGCGCTCAGCTACGATCTCAGCGAACTGAACCGCGCGCTGGATGGCGTAAGCGTCTACACCAGCTACACCTATACTAAAGCCAGCACTGACAAGGGCGACTTCGCCGGTAAGGATTTGCCGTTCTATTCGCGCCAGGTGTATACCGTCGGCACCCGCTACGCCACCGGCAGTTGGGTGTGGAATCTGGACAGCTATGCCCAGTCCAAGCAGCACTCGCCGGGCACCGGGCCGGATTACGTCACGCAGGAAAGCGCCGACGGCCAGTTTGGCAACATCGCCGGGTATATGGTGTGGAATATGCGTGGGGAGTATAACTTCGGGCCGCAGCTGTCGAACCTGACGCTGGGTGCCGGGGTGAAAAACCTGTTCGATCAGCGCTACTTCACCCGCTCCAACGACAACAACTTCGGCAAATACGTCGGCGAACCGCGCACCTTCTTCGTGCAGGGTTCCGTGGCATTCTAAGCGTTTAAAGCCCCCCGGCTCGCCAGAACCGGGGGGTTAATCTTGCGAACGACGCGTAACCTCAGAGTCGTAAGCACGACAAGCCAGAGTACGGGAATAAAAGCCCCTGCTGAGCTTTTTGTTCAAAGCCACGCTGGATATTACTGTTGCTGATACCAAGGCTCATCAGAAAAGCGTCGATCGGCGGGGAATAGCATGGCGGCCTCCAGACGGTAGCGTTCAGCCAACACCATTCGCCTCTGGTGGCGTAAGATAGTTATCAGGCTGGCGTAGACATTGACATCAATGCGCCGTAACAAATAGGCCCGTGCCCAAGTGACATGTTCCACCAGCAGTAACTCGTCATTCGTCTGGTTATAGCTCATCAAAGCGTTAATCTGCAGGTCAAACTCTCTGCGCTCATCATGCACCCACGCAGACAATGGTGACATCTGTTTCAGTGGTTCGATATCGCGCATACCATTGCGTTCAACCGCCGTCAGCTCTATCCCGCCCCGAAAGGCAGCGATCATCACACTGATGATCATCACAGCCATAACCAGCATTCCCCCTTTTACCAGTATTCCGCTGCCCACCCGACGACAAGCTATACGCTTTTTCGTTAAGCCATCTAATGTGGCTAACAGCAGTAAAAACAGTACCCAATGCGCGGCAGAAATATGAAATGGATATTCAAGTTGGCTATGAATCAGGATAGGAACCAGTACCCAACAGAGCGCGGTTGCTTCTCCGGCTCCACTTCGCCCAGCCCTCCATGCCTGCCGGTCATTATACATTGCTCGTATCAGCAATAGTCCTCCCGCCACAGCGATCATCGCCATGCCCATTAAAGCAAGTAATCCTCCCTCAACCCACCACAACAAAATTTCGTTATGAGGATGCCGAGCGATTTCCAACACTGCAGTTGGAGGGCTCTGATTAATACGAAAGTGCTGGAAACTGAATTCGAAACCACCGTATCCCCAACCGCTCAAAGGTTGCCGGATTATCATTGCCAATGTGTCCATCAGCATCGACAATCGCGCGTGGTTAGATGACTCATGGCTGATATAGCGTAGCATTTCACTATGCTGCCACTGCATCACGATAATCCCCAACAACAACCCCACAGACATTAACCCAACCGCCTTCGCACAAAACAATGGCTGATGCCGCCAGAAACTCAAACAGAAACCCAACGCCATCAACCCTGAGCCTAACCAAGCGGCCCTCGACTGTATCCAAATCAGTAATGCCGGGAGTAAAACTAACAGCAAAGCGAGCGCCAAACGGTGATAACGTCCATAACCCGAAACCGCCAGCATTTTCCTTGGTAGCAGATAGAGCATCAATGTTAGCCCCAGCCCGGTGGCGATAAAACTGCCCAGCACGTTAGGTTGCTGGAAAACACCAGATACCCGGCGTCCTCCCGGCGGCATACCACTCCATTCAGGGGCAAACAGCTGCAATAACGCCATACCCGCCTGTTGCACAACGAGCAGTAACAACAGTACGTATAAAGTACGCCGATAGTGACGGTTCAAGGGGAGTTGCAGCCAAGAGAAATAGAGCACCAAGCCAGCAAAAAACGCCGCCATTCGCCAAGCTGCAGCTGGCAACCATTCTGGGCGCGTAAACAATAGCGGAATACTCAACATAATCCCGCCAAGGAAAAAATAGCGGAACGTCGAAGTGATGGTTATGGACCGCCTTCTTACCATCCGCAGCCATATGAGCAATATCAAGCTTGCGCTGGCAGCATAGACCAATGTATTCACCGGCAGATTTAATCCCACCCCTCCCATATTTGGGAAGTAGCGAAAAACAAAAAATAAAACAACAAGAAAAAGTAGAAACAAATAATTATCACAATACTTTATTTTATATAATACACGCATATCTTTCCCAACCTATACATATCCCCGTTCATTGTAATGATGGAAAGCGTTAATAACCCAAGGAGTATTAATTCGCGGTTCTATCTGTGCTAATCAATAGTCATTAAAACGATCAATGCTTTCGAATAAGTGCCTGGTGTGACCGTCGCTCCAGTTTTTTCTAATATCGAATAGACAACCACCGTGGCTGCCTGCCAACTCGGTACAGAGACATTTAAATCGCTGTCTGCCGGTGCGCCGTTGAGAGTTAAGTGTGATATTAACGACCGGTCGTCAGTCAACGCCAGACCACTGGAGTGGCTATAGCCATTAATCCTGAGTCGCACTCCGGCTGCTTTATTGCAAGAAATCGTCAGGTTGCCTGTCGCGATATTGCCCTGCAAGTCAGCGACACTCAACGTCTTATGATCAAGCGTCGTACTTGACGCTAAACAACTGGTGGGCGGCTCAACGGGTGTAATCGGGATACCTTCAACACCACCGCCTCCTCCTCCACGTTGTTTGGGAAGATAGTTGTTAGAGCTCCCGGAGGTGCCGCTCACTGACAATATAAAAATCATGCTCCCCTGCTGGGCAGACCCGACATACGCCATCTTACCCGTGGCAGACAACAGATTCCTCAATTGGGCCACTGACAACGCATTAATATTAGTGGATTCAAACAACGTTGAATATTCACATCTGGCTCCGCACAATTCTCGTTCAACACGGCAAGAAACAAACCTGCCAATACCAGTAACGAGATTAAAAGCACTTAGACAAGGATTGGTCACTGTATTTACACGCAGCGACAAGTCGGCCTTATCGACAACAGCATACCCATCCTGATCAATATGCCATTCATAATTATTGAAAGATGACACATTAAAATAGCCACTACCATAGTCAGAGGGCATTCCATAAGAAATGGATGTATAAAAACAAAATAAAAGATACCCAATACGTAATGAAATTTTTCTTATTTCCATAATTATTCTCGTAGAAAACACCAGTCAGAAATATAGAATATGGTTGAAAACCTATATCGGGGAGATGTTGTCCACCTTATTCATACGTCAACCGAAAAGTGGACACCGCGGTAAAGGCTCCCAGCACAACTGACCTGTTAGCCAATGCCAGTGGTTCCACCTGCACATAAGCTTTGAGATGTATCACGTTGCTGCCTTGCGTCAGCGGGTAAAGTTCACTCGCTTTATCAAGCTTAATGGTTTGCCCTGATGCTGTTTCCAGCCCTATAGCAATTCCCTTCGCGTTACCAACGGGAACCAACAACCCTGGCAGCTCACGGCTCTCTTCCGATGTCGTAAACGTTACCGAGATGGATTTGGCTAAACTCAGGTCGCACTGTGCCAGACGCAGCTCGAAGGGCATTCCAACCGTTCGGACATTCTGGTAAAGATATTTATCGACGATTACACCAAACGCCAACTGAACCTCTTCGTCCCCCGGTGCGATAACGCAAGGTTCTGCCACCAACGCGCCACGAAAACGAAGGTTGTCTTTTTCGGCAAGAGCACTCGTTGTACTTAGTAGCGTCAACATCCCCAGAACACACACCAAAGGATGGTGTTTCATTTTTATGGTTATCATGCATTTCTCTGCTACTGATAATTAACCTGCAGGGTCGCAGTGGCCTCAAACTGGCCTTCGCTCAACACCGCACCGGGACGCTGTACTGGCACCGCCTCCAGTTGCGGCGGGCTAGAGGGATTAATGGCAATCTTGCTACCCGGCGCCATCGGTTGATCATTCTGATAAATGCGGATGCCCAGATCACTCATGCTAGTTTGCAGTGCTGCCTTATCGAAAGTGCTGACAGCGCCACTAAAGATAAGTGTCATGCCGTCCATGCCAGTACTCCCCTCACAGCTAATTCGGTAATTCACGGCTTGTCGGTAGTTCACGCCATCAACCTTGTTCACACCCAACCGATCGCCAAAGTTCACATCCACAATCCCGCCATCATTAATCGAGCAAACTGGCGGCTCTATCAGTTTGCCCCGAAATTGCATCTCGGTTGCCTGCCCCACCCCAGCCTTCCCCAAAGCCAACAGCAATAGAGCGTGAATATGCCAATATCGGCGCATATTTATAGATTGCATGAGACTCATCCCGCATTTGTCATTGGTAATCCACCGCCAAGGTTGCACCAGCGCTAAATTCCCCCCCGGTTAACGTTACACCAGCGGCTTTAACCGGAACCGACGCCAATACCGGTGAGTTTGGGTAAGTAAAGTTGACCCAACGATTAAGAGGTAGCCGGATATCGTTATGTAATAAAGCGATACCTAACCCCGTCTTATTGGTCAGCAGCACTTCGTGATCAAACAATGCGCCACTGCCTTTAATTTGTAATTTCATAGCGTTGGATACTGCGCCACTACATGCGAGGCTATAACTGATCGTTTGACGATAGTTGCTGCCGTCAACCTTCATCGTACTGACTTCGCCAAAATTCACTTCTATTGGTTGATTTTGATTAACGACGCAGGGAGGGGGTTGAACAACAACCACTTTTACCGTTACCGTGGCGGCCTGTATCACCCAAGGCGCAGACAACGCCAATAAGCTCAACAGACTTGCTGCCATGCACAGGTTTTTCCCCGCCATCTTAGTCACCTCATTCATAAAACAGCCGGAAGTGGATCACCGCACTATATGCGCCAGCTTGCAACGCAGCGGGTGTACGCACGGGTGTCACCCGATAAACCAACGCATTATTACCAGGGGAGAGCATCAGTGGCGTACCAGGAAGATCAAGACTCACGGGTTTTCCCTGACGGTCAGACAACAATAGCGCAATACCCGATGCCCCCTGCACTTCAACTAATCCCGTCGTATCTGCATCTTGTAGGGCACTGAAACTCACCGTGCCCGTGGGATATTCGATTCCCCAGGCTCTTTTTCCCACGAGCTCATCCCGCTGGTCGGTCTGAATACGTAAACAATCTTTCAGCCGCAACTCGAGCAATACTGAGGCACCGCGATCACCAGGTTGCTGTAACTGTGCCGTTCCTAAACTCCCCAGACTCACAACCTGATCAGCACTCGCCATATCCAGTCGACAGGCACTTTCCGTCAGTGAACCCGTGATCAGTAGCACACCATTGGCACCATCAACCTCACCACCATCGGCTTGGGCTTGTTGTATCAATAGCATCATCATGACCAATGTCAGCAACACCATCAGCAGCGCCGCAATAATCAACCCTATCCAGCGATGTAGGTAGCGACTATAGCCGTCGTCCCCCCCACAATGCTTAGCTCCCTGCATTGCCATTTCCTCTCCAAATACCTTTAGGGTTTATCCATGACTACATGGCATTCACTACCGCTGCAGGTAAAGGTGAGCTGCGGACGCCCACCGTAATCATTCACATAGGTCAACACAGGGGTTTGCCCCAGAGCCGCTGAAGATACGTTCAGCATGCCGTTGCCTTTAGGTGGCAACATCAACGGTTCAAAACCCGTAATGCCCGGGCTCCCTTTTTTGACGCCGCCATCGACAATCGTTACGTAGTACGGTGTCGGGTTATTGACGCGGTAGGTATTCCCTATCTTGGTCAGCGTCAGTTTTTCCTGCCAAGGCGCGGCGTTTTGCTGAGGCGCTATGGCCGCCGGGCGATAGAACAGTTTGATCCGCGTCTGCAGCGCAATCTGCAGCGTGTTCGGCTTACTACTTTTTGGTGGGATCTCACGGAGGTTGAAGTAATACAACGTCTCTCGATCCTGTGGTAGCTGTGCGATCTTCGACAACGCCAACAACTTCACCTGACTCGCTTTCCCCGGCTCAATACGCTGAACCGGCGGCAGCACTGTCAGTGGGCTTAGGATTTTATTCCCCCGTTCGTCTTCCAGCCACCCCTGAGCTAAATATGGCAACTGTTTGTTTTGGTTGCTAATATTAAGACTTACGGATTTCAAGTCACCGTCAAAAATCACTCTAGTGCGATCCAGAGCAATAGCGCCCTGCACCTGCCAAGCCGTCATAAAACCTAGCAAAACAGCGATAACCGCACTCAATTTGGATATGCCACGGCGTTTTACATAAGTCATGATCATCAATACCTACATCCTGATTGTTATTACATTATTCTTTGTGCTGAGGAGAGAGCCTCCCCCTACACACTGTTCATGGCAGCATCATCGCCCGCACACTTTGCTGGCTTAAATCGCTCCCCCTACCTACCGGTTCACACGGCAATAGCAGGTTATTCATCAGCAAATCCGCTGGCAGCGACGCCGGCATTTTCACCTCGCATTGCACATGGCCCGCCCAGCTCACCTTCATGGTCTCACCTGCATTGATACCACTCAGGTAAACACTGCCACCGTCGTTAACAATGCCAGTTTCCTGATTGCGCACGTTCAACACCGTCGCACCAAAAGGCGGCTCACTGCCATCGGCGAGTCTGATCATCGCCATAGCCTTTTCACCGGCTATCACGTCAAATCGTCGAGAACCAATCGCGCCTTCGGTGAGCGTTGCCTGCACCACCGAAGTTATCGCCTCCGCGCTATCACTTAGCTGGTTCAAATCGATGCTCACCTTATTGCGGTAATAGCTGTTTACTTCTGCGACAACCGCTTTGCCAAAGCGGTTGCTTCTGGAGGTACTGCCATATCCACGCACCGGCACACCACTGACCCCATTGGTGTCAATCAACAAACGTGTGCCTCCCATCATGTTGCTGCGGTGTAATGCCCCACCTTCGGACGTTAACGTCATACCCCCCTGCGCATAGGCACCCAATGCGCTATAGCTGCCTTGCTGATAGCTGGCATTGGCACTGACCCTGGCAATATCCCCTTCATAATCGTAATAACCACTCAGGTTGCCACCACGGCGCGATGTGCCAGCGGACAACTGGTAGCTGCTATGCTCGTCAATCCGATCGTAATAGCCAGCACGGTGCACTGTGTCCTTATGATCAAGCATTAGGCTGTAATTAAGTGATGCTCTATTTCCCCATGGCATCGACACGGACAACGTCATTCCATCCTCATTGCGACCGTTAAAACGGTTGCGGTAAGCCCCTATCGACAAGCTGAGATTTTTGATATTGCCGAAATCAAAGTAGCGCGACAGCGTCAGGTTATAGCGATCATTGGTTGGTCGATTCCAATAGGTCTGGTGGTTGTAGTTGAGATAAGTGCTTAATCCCCAGTCCCGAAAGTTCTTGTTCAGGGTGACGGTGTACATTTCCCTGCTGCTACCGCTTCTGTGGCCGGTATAGCGCGCATCAAGATATTCGCTCATTGTCATAAAGTCCTGCGCCGAGAAACGGTAACCAGCAAAGGTCACTTGACTGTCCAATTCGTCAAAGGTCTTCGAATAACTGAGGCGATACGAGCTGCCGCTAAAGGCTCTCTCTTGTCGCAGCTGTGTCCGTGACTGGGTCGCATCAAATGACAGCGCACCCAGTGCCATTAGATCGCGCCCAATCCCCAATGACAGCGCGTTATAATCGCCACCGCCTAATCCACCACCGTACAGCGACCAACCGTTGGTCACTCCCCAAGAAAACTCCCCGGCAGTAAACAACGGGCCTCGCAGCTGATGCCCCCATTCCGCTGGCCGTCCTGCCGCCAGTTTGAAGCGCACCAAACCTGGGCGCGTTAAGTATGGAATGCTGGCCGTGTTGACCGTAAACGTTTGCACCACACCTCCGTCCTGCTCCTCCACCCGCACATCAAGCTGCCCTGATACAGCGTCACTAAGCCCCTGAATACGAAATGGTCCAGCAGCAACCTGTGTCTCATACAACACCCGCCCCTGTTGGCTGATGATGACCTTGGCATTCGACTTGGCTATCCCCGTTACTTCTGGCGCATAACCTCGCAGATTCGGAGGTAACATGTTGTCATCGGACCGTAAACTGAGCCCGGTAAATCTGAAACTGTCAAAAAGGCTGGACTCCAAATACTCCTCACCCAGCGTCAATTTTGCACGCCATGCCGGAATAGCCCGGTAGATGTAGTAGCGGCTCCACTCCAGCGAACGCTGCATCCGTTGTTTCGAACCGGATTGGCTGGCCAGTCGCCCTTGCCAGTCAGCGCGCAACCGCCAAGCACCTGCGTTCCCTCCCAAAGTCCCATTGCCGCTGATGTCATACCCATTGCCAGCTTGCCGCTGATTCCACTGCGTTTGAGCATTGACGCTATAGTCCAGCAGGATCCCTGGAATCCCCTCATCCCAGCGCGACGGTGGATCCCAATAATCGGAAGTAAACTCCAAATAGGCTTGAGGAACGCTCAGATACAACGCCGATGATGCCAAATCACCACGTGCTTCCATCCCTTCCAGACTGTGCAAGTTAAGGCAACGTCCATCGCGTGACCAAGAAAGCTGAGGCAGAATGCTCTCCTTTAACCCCAGTTGCTGAACCAGCATAGGCGACAAGCAGGCCTTGCTGTCTTTGGGATCATTTTCCGGCGCGATAAACAACACAGATTGCTCAGCAAGTTCGTTCTTGTTCACATGCACCGTCATGGCATAGGTGCCTGGCATAATATAACCGCTACGAGAGAACTGACTTAAGTCGATATTTTCTCTATCGTTTAAATCCAGTACATCCGTATTAAACTGGATCTCTTCTACGGCATAAACCACCCCATTCGGCTGCCAGAAATATAAAAAAAAACACAACCTGGGCATGTAAAAATTCAATAACGTCCTTGTAGGCTTTCGCATAATTAAAAACCTTATCTATTACTTAACTTTCAGACGCGTTCTAAGATTCGTCATAAATAATCTAATCTGAACCGAATGGTGAAAAAATACCCACCCACCTTGAGCGGATGATGAACCGCAACAAGTGTCATAAAGTAATTGAGCATTTTATTTCCTGGAGCAAGAGTTTCCAGCGGCATCGCAACACCGGGGATAGCGACATTTCCATTATGATCCGTAATTCTTATCGCTACCCCCTTCCCTCTGCCTTCCCCCTGAAAGAGTCCGTTATCGTTATTACCATCAAACGTAAGTTGCACGTATTTCCTGGCGGAATCATGCGCACTCTGTGTTTCCAGAGTGCAATTAATTAACTCAATAGAAAAGGCTTTGGCATTCCCCTGCCCACGCCGATAAATATCTGAGACAGAGATATTTCCCATATCAATGGTTTGCTCGCGGCTTTTGGTAGAAATGGCGCATGCCGTTGCTACAATCTCACCTTTTATATTGACCTGCCCTCGTCCTTGCGATGATAGGGCCTCTGCATTTGCAGAAACAATCAATGCAAACACAAAAATTAAAGGGGTTATTATCTTTACTCTCCCCTTAGATAACATGGCCTTACCCTCATTGAGCGCTAAATCAGGCATGCGGTTTCCGCATGCCTATCTAGCACCAGCTACTTAATAATGTTTACTGGTAAGCCAAGGTAAAGTCAGTCACGGCGCTGAAATCACCAGGTGTAGCTGAAGAAGCACCATCGCCTTGTAAATAGGCGGAGAAACTCAAAGTATTTTTCCCCGATTGCAAGGTCTGAGCATTCGTTGCAGTTCCCAGCTTAATGACTTCACCAGTCCCATCAGTAATAGCAATACTTGCCCCCTTAGCCGTACCGGTAATGCTCAGACGACCATCCTGGTCTTTACCGCTTGCCCCTGTGAAAGTCAGGTTCACTGCGTTATTCTTCCCTGGACCAGAAGTGGTTAACTCGCAGTTCTCTAGGTTAATATAAAAAGGTTTCACCGTAGATTTACCACCATCCTTCAGCGAAACCTGAGAAACCTGCCCCAATTCAATGGTTTGGTCTGCTGAATCAGCAGCAATAGAGCATGGCGCATCAATAATAGATCCGGTGAAAGTAACCTTACCGGAACCCTGGTTCACAACAGCGGCATTAGCGATAAAAGAAGCACCCATAGCACCCATGATCATCGCCATCTTAATCTTATTAATATTCATTATTTAATCTTCCATCACAATAAATTACCTCTTACCTTGAGAGGAAACTTCCCTATATAGAAGCATCCCTCTTCCCAAGACGAAAATTAATCAAAACCTTCGACGAGATAAAATATAACACCGTCAAAACACCACTACTCAATGAATAAATCTAAAGTTAATGAAATTAAAATAAATTCATTAAAAACAATGACATAAACTTAACAATTAAAGTTGGCAGATAATTTAAGATGTCTTAAAAAAACTAAACAAGATGAAACAGAGCATTCTAATCATTTTTACACTAATAAATAATGTAACAATCACGAATTACATCCGTTTTTTATTTGCCCCCCCACAGATAAAAGATGTCAACTCCAGATTATTTTTTAACTTTAGCTTTTTCATCGCAGAGTACTTCTGCGTATAGACTGTTTTAGCATTTCTACTCAAGATATAAGCTATGCTATTAAATGAGAACCCAGCAGAAAGAAGCTCGATAACATCAATCTCGCACTGAGTCAAAAGCTGCTTACCACAGGATTGACAAGTTGATGACAACGCATTGCTGTAGCCGCCCTCTTTATTCATTGACAGCTGGCTGAAGTATTTTTTTATTTTACCTACAGTTTCTGATGTAGAGTCCCGCTTTGAGAATTTCAATCCAGAATTGAAAACAGAACATGTTAACGACCCACGACCTCTCTTGACGTCTCTTACATCTCTAAATACCGGAAAAACCACACCACAGAATCCCTTACTGATTAATGGCAATGACATGGCACAGTCGCCATCCCCCTCCACTTCCTTAAACACAACATCAGCATAGTTCAGTTTGCTCTTATCAAAACTCACATTTCCAATGAAGCCGCCCTCAATAAATATTTTATCAATTAACAACTTTAACCCCTGTGCATAATACTTATCACTGCCAACAATAATAACATTGTAACTAAGCATATATTCCCTTATCAATCTAACAACTATAGATTAATCACACTACAGATTGATGATTAAGATAAATAATTAACTTAGCTAAAAAAAACTTATAAAAAAACCTGACATTAACGTCAGGTTTTTTTAGATTTTATACAATTGTAGCATCCACTTGGATGCTCAGCGTTCCTTACAAACAAAGTGAGGAATTGAGTTAGTGTAAAAAGTATATTTATTATGGTAATCCTTGACCACTCTAAAGCTAACCCAACCGTCAACCCTATCGAGGTAATCATAAAAATATTTTTTCGACAGCACATCAGGCACATTATCCGAAACATCGGGATGCACGGATTTAGTTTTTATAAAATAAGAGGTGCCATCATGCACAACATACTCTACTTCAGCATAGCGCTTAACGTTATAATTAACACCTGCGGAATTAATCTTACCGCTGTATGAAATAATCCCAACATTTTTATCCAAAAGAAATAACATGCCAAGCTCCAGGCGGTCACTCCCACTTGATGATGGATAAATAAAGCTCGCATGCGCATAGCAACCCAAGCCATTCTCACGCTTAGTCAGTTTTTTATAAAAAAACATCCAGCAAGAGAACCAAGCAGCAATAAAAATATCACAGCTAAAAAAAACCTATTTTTCATAACGATGCCCCCCTTCACGATAAATATAGTAGGAAGAGCAATCCGTGTTTTCGCTCAAAATATCACCATTACAGCTAATCAGGGAAACTCTCGGCAACGTATTGAAATAACTGATGTATACCCTTTCACTCTGTGAACAGGTTTTACCTGCTTCGGCTAATGCGTCTGAAATCTTATCTCTCGACCACGCAATCTCTTTTTTATAGAGATAAATATCGCAGCCGTTAACTTTCATGGCGTGATGATAATCGTGGAACCGGCCGTTTTTGGTCGAGAAAAAATACGCCATTAAAACCGTTGCGATCAGCGCCACACTCAATGTCAGCAGTGCAATGAGCAACCAATTGATAATGCTGGGCCCTCTGGCATCTGCCGGAGCTTTTTCTGGATATTGCTGATTATCAACTTCAGCCGCTGGCTGTAAAATTATATCAGGCGCTTTTTCGATTACCCTACCAGGCTGGCCTAACCTTTCAATACAGGGAACCTGTTTACCTCCCGCTAATGCTGCAACATGCAGCCCCGCCGCCAAGCACATGCCACGACGAGGGATCGTCACTATCACGTCATCGTTCATACCAAGCTGTCTGAATGCACGGCGAATCATAGAAATATGCTGATACAGCGTATTCACATTAACCGGGATCCCATGCTGCTCCCATACTTGCTCAAACAACACTTGTTGAGATGTTGTATTAGGAGAGTTTAATGTAATGATAGCCAAGCAATCACGTGAAGGCGTAGTTAATGAAACTCGGTTACCTTCATTATTAGCCTCATACAAACAACAGGCGTTAAAGTCAAAAACGACTTTATTATTAAATATCTTGTTTTCTTCCATAAAACGCCTTTAAATACAGTAAAATCAAGAAAAAAGTATGTCAAATTAACCATTTTGGTCAAGCAATACATAGGAAAAATCCCAATGAATAATTCAACTCATTGATTTTGAAATATAAATTTAAACATTAAACATTCTTATGGTTTTGTTTTTGCCGTTTTTTTACCCAACTAAATTGCATTAAAAATAATGCTATAACTACAAAGGTGAGAAATGGAATTAAAATACCCCCATTAAGATAAAGATATTTTTATAAATTAATGACAGAGAGATTTTCAGCTGTTTTTTTATAAGTGTACAATACGTAAATTACGCAAAAATAGAACATCGTAGATATCTACTGATTGGCTAATTAAGTGGTTTGCACATTTCGCTCAACACTGCCGGTTTTTGGTTAACACCTCAGCGACAGTGCAGACGAAACAGGCGCGCCAGGTGTGCGCCCATCGGCGTCAGCGTGGTGTCCTTACGCTGAATCAGATAAAACGTCGCCTTTGGCAAGCTTTCTTCCAGCGCCAGCGGCACCAGATGCTTACCCAGTATTGGGTCAGAGATCACATCTACCGATAAAATACTGACGAAATCACTTTGCGCCACCAGGCTGGTGCAGGCCATAAATGTCTCACAGGTCACGCTGATTGACGGCGCCATTCCCAAATCCCCGAACAGATCGTGCAGCAGGCGATAGTAGCTGCCTTTGGGCGTCGGCATGGTCCAGTCGCAGTGCTGCAGCTGTTTCAGGGACGTCGCTCCTTCCATCGGATGCCCCTTGCGCACCACCACCTTGTACTCTTTTTCCATCAGCCGTTCGTACTGTAATTCATTGTCCAGGCTGCTGGGGTAATAAGTATTGACGGTAAAATCCAGCTCGCCCTGGCGCAGCTCCGGGATCATCGATACCAGCTGTCCTTCGACAATCCGTACTTTGACCTTCGGGTATTCACGATGAAACTGGGTGATAACCTGCGGCATGACGGTGCGCGCAATGCTGCCGCCTACGCCGATATTCACTGAACCACCCGCCAGCCCCAGCCGTTGCTGAATATCCTCCTGCGCCACCCGCAGCTCTTCGAGGATCAGGCTGGCATGCTGGAAAAAGTTATCGCCGCAGTCGGTCAGCACCACACCCTGGCTGCGGCGAATAAACAGCTTAGCCCCCAGCACCTGCTCCAACTCCTGAATCGACTTGGTTAACGCAGGCTGGGAAAGGCGTGAAGTGCGGCTGGCGGCGCGGATGCTGCCCTGGCGACTGACTTCTACAAACGCACGTAATTGGTGCAATTTTATTGAGGCTGGCATAGGCAAATGGCGATAACCGTTATTTATCAATAGCAAGATATTGGCATCTTATTTAGCCTGATTCCATTGTGTACATTCGAAAAAAACAGAATATATAACCAAATTCTTATTTCGCTTAATTAAGCGCATTTTCTGCGCCGATAAGCGCTATTCGCGGCAGTTAGTCACTAAATACGTCTTTTTTTCATTAAATAGCTTCACCGTCTGATTTGGTTCAGCGCACCACTGCTGCCCGGCATTTACCTGGGCGCGATAACTTATGAGATATCAAAATGAATAATCCGCTTTCGATGTTGGTGACCGATCTGTACCCGCAGCTGCAGGCCTGGCGGCGTGACTTTCACCGCTACGCCGAGTCCGGCTGGTTTGAGTTCCGCACCGCTACCCTGGTGGCGGAAGAGCTGGATCGACTGGGCTACCGCCTGCAACTGGGTCGTGAAGTGATTAACGCCGACGCCCGCATGGGGTTACCGTCGGCCGAGGCTCTGCAGGCTCAGGAGCAGCGCGCCCGCGAACAGGGTGCGCTGGAAAAATGGCTGCCACATTTTTCCGGCGGCTTCGCCGGTATTGTCGCCACGCTGGATACCGGCCGTCCCGGGCCGGTGATCGCCTATCGCGTTGACATGGACGCGCTAGATCTCAACGAAAAGCTGCAGCCGGATCACCTGCCGTTTCGCGAAGGTTTTGCCTCCTGCAACAGCGGCATGATGCATGCATGCGGTCACGATGGCCACACCACCATCGGCCTGGGACTGGCACACGTTTTCAAAAGCCTGGAACCTCAGCTCAACGGCACCATCAAACTGATTTTCCAACCGGCGGAGGAAGGCACCCGAGGCGCAAAATCCATGGTGGAAGCCGGCGTAGTGGACGACGTTGATTTCTTCACTGCGGTGCATATCGGCACCGGCGTGCCGGCCGGCGAACTGGTGTGCGGCAGCGACAGCTTTATGGCGACCAGCAAACTCGACGTCACCTACCGTGGCGTGGCCGCCCATGCGGGGGCCAAACCGGAAGATGGCCGCAATGCGCTGCTGGCGGCGGCACAGGCCACGCTGGGGCTGTACGCCATTCCACGCCACAGCGAAGGCAGCTCGCGCATCAACGTCGGTGTGCTGCAGGCAGGGACCGGTCGGAATGTGATCGCCGACCACGCATTCATGAAAGTAGAAACCCGCGGCGCCACCAATGCCATCAACGAATTTGTCTACCAGCAGGCGCTGAACGTGATTGAAGGCGCGGCAAAAATGCACGGCGTTGAGTGCGATATCGCGCTGATGGGCGCGGCACAGAGCAGCAAACCGACCCAACCGTGGGTGGACTACATTCACCGACAGGCGCAGGGCATTGCCGAACTGAGTTCGGTGGTCGACCGCCGCGAGCAGGCCGCCGGTTCAGAAGACGCAACCTACATGATGGAACGGGTGAAATCGCACGGCGGGCAGGCCTCGTACGTGATCTTCGGCACCGAGCTGAGCGCCGGGCACCACAATGAGAAGTTTGATTTTAACGAACAGGTCATGGCGGTGGCAGTGAAAACGCTGGCGTCGCTGGCGCTTAACCTGCCTACTTTTGGGAGCCAAGCATGAGCCATCCACAGCTGCTGAAGTTTATCCATCACTACATTGACCAACACCAGCCGCGTTTTAGCGCACTGAGCGACAGTATCTGGGATCACCCGGAAACACGCTTTACCGAAACCTATTCTGCCAATTTGCTGGCCGATGCGTTGGAGCAAGAAGGTTTTACGCTTGAACGCGGCGTCGGCGGCATTGAAACCGCATTTATCGCCAGCTATGGCAGCGGCCACCCGGTGATCGCCCTGCTGGGCGAGTACGACGCCCTTGCCGGATTAAGCCAACGGTCAGGCTGCGCCACGCCGCAACCGCTGGTCGAAAACGGGAACGGTCACGGCTGTGGTCACAACCTGTTGGGCACCGCCGCATTGGCGGGAGCCTTCGCGGTCAAAGCCTGGATGCAGCAACAGCACCTGACCGGCACCGTGCGTTTCTACGGCTGCCCTGGCGAAGAGGGCGGTTCCGGCAAAACCTTTATGGTACGCGAAGGGCTGTTCGATGACGTCGACGCCGCACTCACCTGGCACCCCGAAGGCTTCAGCGGCATGTTCAATACCAGCACCCTGGCCAATATTCAGGCGGCGTTTCAGTTCAAGGGGGTCGCCGCGCACGCCGCCAACTCACCCCACCTTGGCCGCAGCGCGCTGGATGCCGTGACACTGATGAACACCGGTGCCAACTTCCTGCGTGAGCACATCGTGCAGGAAGCGCGATTGCACTATGCGGTTACCAATACCGGCGGCAGCTCGCCCAATGTGGTGCAAGCCGACGCCGAAGTGCTGTATCTGATCCGCGCGCCGCAGCTCGATCAAGCGCAGGATATTTACCAGCGAGTGATCAACATTGCCAAGGGTGCGGCGCTAATGACCGATACCCAAATGACGGTACGTTTCGACAAGGCCTGTTCCAACTACGTGCCAAACCGCAGCATGGAGCAGGTGATGTATCGCCACGTCTGTGGCTTCGGTCTGCCGGAGTACAGCGAGGAGGAGCGCAGCTTCGCCACCGAGATCCGCCAAACGCTGAACAAGGACGACCTGCGTAATGCCAAGCTGAATATCGCCCGGACTGGCGGGGCGGCCGGGCGTGAATGGGTGCAAAACCTGGGCGACAAGGTGCTGATGGATGAAGTCGCGCCTTATGTGGCCTCGGAAGATCTGCTGTACGGTTCCACCGACGTCGGCGACGTCAGTTGGGTGACGCCGACCGCTCAGTGCTTCAGCCCGTGCTTTGCGCTCGGCACCCCGCTGCACACCTGGCAACTGGTGGCACAGGGCCGCACCTCTATTGCGCACAAGGGCATGTGCCTGGCGGGCAAGGTGATGGCGGCCACCGCCATCGATCTGTTGAGCGACAGCGCTCTGCTGGCGGAGTGCCGCCGCGAGTTCGAACGCCAACGAACAGAACAGCCGTACAGTTGCCCAATCCCGTCGGGGGTTAAACCTTCGCCGTTAAAATAAAGACAGAACGACACAGGCCCACCCACGGGCCTGTGAAAATAATTATAAATAAATCAAATAATAAAAAATAAACACAACAGGACAAACACAGAGGGTAAGACAATGAGTGAGGCCACAACGTCAGTCAATAAAAGCCCCGGTCGCATTTTTTACTGGGTAGAACGCATCGGGAATAAAATTCCCAATCCTTTTTTACTGTTCGTCTATTTAATCGTTGTTTTAATGCTGTCCACGGCGCTGTTCTCCTGGCTGGACCTAGCGGTGAAGAACCCGGCCACCGGCGAGCTGATCAAGGTGAATAACCTGATGAGCGTAGCGGGCATGCAGTGGATTTTCCCGAACATCATTCATAACTTCAGCAGCTTTGCGCCGCTGGGAGCCATTCTGGCACTGGTCATCGGCGCTGGGCTGGCAGAGAAAGTCGGGCTGTTGCAGGCGCTGATGTATAAAATGGCCTCACGCGTTAGCGCACGCTATGCCAGTTACATGGTGCTGTTTATCGCCTTCTTCAGCCACATTTCATCGGACGCCGCGCTGGTGGTGATGCCGCCGCTCGGCGCACTGATGTTCCTTGCCGTGGGCCGCCATCCCATTGCCGGGCTATTGGCCGCTATCGCCGGGGTCGCTTCCGGCTTTACCGCCAACCTGCTGATCGTCACCACCGACGTGCTGCTGTCCGGTATCAGTACCGAGGCCACCAAAGCGGTAGACGCCGCCGTTCACGTCAGCGTGATCGACAACTGGTACTTTATGGCCACCTCGGTGATCGTGCTGACCATCGCCGGCGCACTGCTGACCGATAAGTTTATTGAACCCAGGTTGCCGGAATGGCGCGGCAGCGCGGAAGATAAAATTGAAGCGCTAACCCCGTTACAAAACCATGGGCTGATGATGAGCGGCATCGCCGCACTGGTGTTTATCGCGATTATCGCCGCGCTGGTGGTACCGGAAGCCGCCCCGCTGCGCGATCCCAAAACCGGTTCGGTGATCCCCTCGCCGTTCATCAAAGGCATTGTACCGATCATTATCCTGTTCTTTTTCACCGTCGGCATTACCTATGGCGTGGTGACCAAACAGATCCGACGCCCAGACGATATTCCCCACCACCTGATAGAGCCGATGAAGAGCATGGCCGGCTTTATCGTGATGGTGTTTCCGCTGTCGCAGTTCGTGGCGTTCTTTAACTGGAGCAACATGGGCAAGTTTATGGCCATCGGCCTGACCGACATGCTGGAAGCCGCCGGCATGAGCGGCGCACCGGCGTTCCTCGGCCTGATGTTCCTCTCTGCCTTCCTGTGCATGTTTATCGCCAGCGGTTCGGCCATCTGGTCGATTCTGGCACCGATTTTTGTGCCGATGTTTATGCTGCTCGGCTTCCACCCGGCGTTCGCGCAGATGATCTTCCGCATTGCCGACTCCTCGGTGCTGCCGCTGGCACCAATGTCGCCGTTCCTGCCGTTGTTCCTCGGTTTCCTGCAGCGTTACCGCAAAGACGCCCAGCTCGGCACCTATTACGTGCTGATCCTGCCGTATCCGCTGGTGTTCTTTGCCGTGTGGATTTTACTGTTGCTGGCGTGGTACGCACTCGGCCTGCCGATCGGGCCGGGGGTCTATCCGAAGATGGGGTAAAGATTACCGGCCTCTTGATATCGGGAGGCCGGAAGCATGCAACTATCAGAAACGATAGCCAATGCCGATATTGAAACCGTTGATAGAGCGATTTTTACCACCGGCATCCAGTTTGGAGCCTTCATAACCGATATCTACCGCCAAATTTTCCATTGGGTTAACCTGGAAACCAACGCCGTACATAAAGGAGGTTTTCTTCTGGTTACCGCTCTCTTCACCCATATATTCGTAAGTGTTGTATGCGTAATTGCTCCAGGATGACTTGTAATCCACCTTGTTATAATTCAAACCCAGCAGCCCGTAAACGCTGACAAATTGATTAAAACGGTATGCCGGACCAACGGACAGTGAGTAATATTTAACTTCGGCATGATTATTAACTTTGTCGCGATAGACATTGTAAGACTCGTCCTTGTCACCGCTCATATAGGTAAATGAGCTGATAACGCTGATTGGCGAATCCCACTCGTAACGGTACTTAACGTTCACGCCATTGATATTCTTGAAGTCCTGTACCTTGCTCTGCGCATAACCGGCAGTGATGGTACTTTGCCCAGCATGGGCAGCCATGCCGAAGCCCAGAGTGGAAAGAACCAAAGTGGAGATGATTAACTTTTTCATGCAATCTTCCTTAATCGTAAGTGGAACAACATTGGTAAAAAAATAACTATCCATGTCGTATTGGCGGCATAAATCATTAATTTTTCATTATCAAGAAAAATTGGTTGATAAAATTAGATTATAGCAAACCCTGTTTTATTATTAATTAGTTGAACGTGCAATTTGCTAACCACCTTTTAGAAAGAACAATCACGCTATCTTTAGTCGCTGGGAACTGTCTATTCGCTTTCAAACTACTCCCTACTCTACTTTATGGCAATAAAGGGGGGATTCACCCGGAACCCTGACCACATAAGACGGGAAATCGGTGATTTCTGTCGTCTGATAGGGCTGGACTTCTTGCGTTGCTGGAAGCCGATCCCGAAATCCTTTGGCTACAATCGCCTCACTCGAAGGGCTGACCGGCATTGAGACTTTCAGGCTTTCCGGATCGATATAAACCCGCTGACCATTCTCTTCCATAATCACTTTCTGCCGATAGCTCAGAGTAATTGTTGCCGTTGATGAGCCATGAGGAATGAACATCACGCGGACATCGGCGTGGCTTAGATTTTCCGCTCTACTTATGATATGCCCACGAATTTTTGTGGTCATAGGCAATAGATTTTTACCATTCCCGGCAAGTTCGGCCTCGCAGTTAACAATACTGCCAGGCGGATAGGCGGCATCGAGTGTCCGCATTTCTTCGCGTGTGACAGCACCAGCACTCAGGGGGCTAAGCACTGCAATACCGATGTTCATCGGTAGCAAAACAGTCTTGCAAAGTCGTTTCATTTTTTCTTTTTAATCTCTTCTATCTTAGCAAACACCCAAACCCCAATGCCTAATGGGACGCCAGCACCTGCTCCAGCTTTGCAAGCAAAAATAAACGTATCTAACCGATACTCAAAAACTCCATTACGAACGAAGAAAATTATTGGCGCGATAAAACTAGCTAAAATAGCTATTCCTATTATCAATAATGCACACGAAAAAAATAAATATAAAAACATTGAAAAACCTACATGTTTATTTTTCATTTTTTTTATCCTCAGCTTTCATCCCAGCTTCAATTCCTGCCCCTACAACTGTCCCAGCCACACCGCCACCCACAACCCCAGATGCTTCAGCAGTAATGGGTGATATACCTTTAGATATAATTTTTCGGTTATTTTTTCACCACTTTTACTTTGTCGAAGATCGGGCTTAACGTCTGATTGGCGTGCTCCACGTCGCGGCTCAGGTCGTTGACGTCCTGCGTTTGTTTGTCCTGATCGCGGATGATGATGGTGCCGTCGCTTACCGCCGCTGGTCTGACAGAATTTCATTTCAGCAGATCATGCATCTACCTGCTTACTGCTCAGATAGTTATTCTCGACAACCGCAAGAAGGTGGCCCTGTGGCTGAAGGATTTTCCGGGCCCGCTGAACGATATCGGCGATGCGCCGGTGTTCAAGCGCCGTGACGGATGGTGCTGGTAACGGCTGATAAAAGGATCCCGGCTCGGTAGTCGGGATTATTTCAAGTCCATAGCTCTCCACCATCAGGTGTTAGCCAAACGACCCCAACAGGTGCCTTAACTAAAAACCACATTCCATATTCATCTAAATCATCATCTTCATATGGGTAAGCAGGCCAGGCCTCTTCCAACATTTTTATTTGTTGCTCAACAGGAGCAGTCAAAAACACGCCATTCGTAGCTAGTTTAATTTTTTTATTATTCAATAAGTTACCTAAAACAACAAAAAATATTTTTTTCCTGAAAGAGTAGTTATCAGGCAACTCAGAACATTCAACACTGATATGTTGCCATATAGCCCCCAAAGACAATCCATAAGAACTTTCGGCAACAGATTTATATATCTCATTGATATTTTTAATCATTTAAATTTAATCTCCACCCTTCTTCCACCATTTATAGATGGAGTCATTAAATCTATGGTCCATTTAGCACCAGTTTGTTGTGCTGACGTTGAAAAGTCTCTCAATGTCAAAGTGCTACCAGCAGAAGGTCCTTCTGTGACTTTTAACGAATATACCGTACCTTTACCAGGAACCACCTTAGCTGATTGCATATTCTCTGACCTCGAAAGTTGCTTAAAGTAAGTCATAACATCAGCGTCAGTAGCTCCTTTAAATACAGGAGCACCTAAACTTAACGGTGGAGCTGCAACCATTGTTTTCCCATTAATATTTAACTGGAAGTCCTTCGGATGTACTGCCGGATTATTAAACTGAGTGGCAAGGCCATCAAATTTTTTTTCACTGCTTGCTGCTGTAATATCGCCCCAGATGGTTTTCCACTTAAATCAGAACTATTTTTCGCATTTTGCCCGATTCTTTCTAATGCTTCTTTTTCAGCTGATAATTTTCCAGCATTCATAGCTGTCGACTCAGCCTTACCCGCAACCTTAGCTGCAAACTTCTCCGTCAGTACCACTCCGCCCTTGGCCAGCCCAGCACCACCGGCAGCCAAAGATGCAATATCAGTCAGTAGTTTACCACCCTCGCCCCCTGCATTGAATGAGCCGCTGGCTCCCGCCTTTTGATACTCAGTGGTCAGCTTATCTATTCTGTCGATATAAGATTGTTTTACTGCTCCGCTAACATTACTTAATACACCATCACCGTCGAATAAGGCAGAGATTGAGTTCCATGTGTCCACTGGGCTTAAGCCCATTTTCACAATGCCTTCTACCGTTTCGTACAGTGAAGCAGGCACGCCCGCGACCATCCCCGCTGCAAAGCTGCCATCCTGACCCGCATCTATTGCAGTCCATTTCGCCTGAGTACCCGCTTCGCATACCGCGAAAGGGTTTCAGGCTTAAAAATACTAACCCCGGCTAAAGCCGGGGGAATTAGATCAACTTATACTTTGCATTTGTTTATAAAAAAACTCGCCAAAATCATTTGCTAATGGCTTAAATGCGAGCTGATGATCATTCACTCCAGGAGACCATAGCTTAACAGGAGCTTCTGAGCCTGATTGAGCACAATCCAAGACCACATAATCCCCATCTCCCGTAGCACTGACAATTATATAATTATCTGGTAAATTAGAGTTATTTCGTTCTTGGATCGTTATCCAAACAGCATCAGGAACACTTGAGTTAAAAAAATCAGATTTAATTAGCCCATAAAACTCTTGACCCGCGATATCCCCACATCCTAAATTCTCTAAAAAGAATCGATATGTTATAGGAAAGCTTAAGCCAAGTACCTTCTCAGCAGATTTAATGAGCGCATCATCTTTAGGCCCATCAAAGTCTGCCTCGTCAATCTTACCATTAATAATATCAATGGCATTTTTCATATCGTTCAAGCTCATATCATCTACCTTTTAAAAGCCTGAGCACGTTCTTTCCAGTAATTAGAACGCCATTTGTCAAACTCAGTCCGATTAATGCCAGAAGGAATACTGTTATCATTGATATGGATAACCCCATGATTCTCTTTATGGAAAGCTTGAGTTACCTCCGCTATAGGGCCATCTTGACGTTGCAACATATGATGTAAATTCACAGAGTTTCCATTTGCATCAAGTGGTGCCAACCCTTTTTCCATCCTTTGAATATTGCTTCGCCCCCTGGCATCTACAGCATTAGGATCAAACAAATCATTCCGCTGATAGACCTTGTTACCATTAAATTGTATTGGTTCAGCAGACCAATACTTCCTTTCTTGGCCGAAGTACTTGGCGCTGCTTACTTCATCACTGGCCTTATTGAGTAACTTCGATGCGTCAGCAACATCACCTTTTGCCAGCGCTTTCTCTGCCGCCTTGATGAACTTACCGGCACCATCGCCCAGTACAGGAACCAACCCTACTGTCGCGGCCAGGTAATCCAGTGCGCTCTGCGCTTCCGCAAAGCTCTTGATATCCCCCACCACAGGTACAAAGTCTATACCAAAACCGGCGGCGCCTTTCAGCATTTCATCTCTGTTAGCGTGCAACTTGGCCGAACAAGCATCTGGACTCAACCCAGCACAGGTTTTCTGCTGGTAGGCCTCTACTGCCGCTTTAAGCTCATCCTGCGCTCTTTGGTATTTTTCTTCCTGCGTTATTCCAGAGAATTTATTCTCTACGATATCGCTAATCGCATTGTTCTCCACCACCGTCTTACCGGTCTGCGCACCCGCGATTGCATCAGCACTGCTATCACCAATCAAGCCACCAGCCAGGCCCGCTGCCAATGTCGCCAATGCCGAAACCGTCTGCTTCTCTGTTTCATTCAGTTCACTTACCGGCTTGCCGTAGGAATCGCTCGCTATCATGCCGATAAGTTCCCCCGTCGCAGCGCCACCCGCGCCAACCAAGGCATTGTTGCCCTGCGCTGCTGCCAACGCACCATTAACCGCTGCGTGCGCCAGGACTCGTGCTGCCGGATCTTCGATACTGTCGGCTATGACTTTAGTAATATAAGGTGCGGCACCATTAGCCAGTGCGCCCGTCAAATCACCACCAGACAATCCTTGAACGGCTGCCGTGGCCGCCTGCATCGCACGTTGAACCTTACCGCCCGTACCATAGCCCGACTCGCTGAACGCCTGGTTATACGCCGTCTGGTAAATCTGTTCGTTGATATCCTTATCGGTGATGACCTTGCCAGGTTTCTCTTTCGCCAGCTTATCCGCTGCTGCCTGGCGATCGGCATCGGTAACGTTATTCATTTTCTCGTTGGCGGCTTTGGTTGCGGCGATCGCCCCCTCAGTCCGCGCAATATCCATCGCCTGATTGCCGATCTCGCCGATCAGCTGCGCCTGCTGTAGCCGTTTTTGCTCTTTCTCTTTGTCGAAGATCGGGCTTAACGTCTGGTTGGCGTGCTCCACGTCGCGGCTCAGGTCGTTGACGTCCTGCGTTTGTTTGTCCTGATCGCGGATGATGATGGTGCCGTCGCTTACCGCAGCAAAGGTGGTTGAGCTGTCGTGTCCGCTGTTGTTGGCCCCCACCAGCAGGCCGTTGGCCATGTTGCCGGCGAACTGGCTGCCAATGCTGCCGCCGGAGCTGATGCCTACGCTCTGGTGCTCCACGTCGAAATCGGCCTGATTGTGAATGTCCTTAAAGCCCAGCGTGCCGGTATCGAGCGTGTTTTTGTCGGCAGTGGCGGTGCTGCCGATCACCGCGCCGTTAAGCTGGGTATGTTCGCCCACCGTCAGGTCAAATCCGCCCTTGCCGGCGAAAATGCCCGTCTGCTCCTGCACGCTGTCGTAATTGCTGTGCATCTTGTCTTTGCTCAGGCTGATGCTGCCCGAACCGGTCATCGAACCGAAGGTGAAGCTGCCGCCAGCGCTGGCATTCTGCTGTTTGGAATCGTAACGATCGCTGTCCTGCTGACTTTCCAGCAGCAGATTGCGACCCACGTCGGCCTTGACCGATTCGCCGGTGACCTGTGCGCCGATCAGGTTGGTATCGCGCCCGCTGGTAATGTTGACCTGATTACCGGCGTTAACCGTGGTTTCGGTGTGGCTGGTGCCGTTGCCCTTCTCGTTACCCTTGCCCTTGTTGACGCTGGCGGAAACGCTCAGCCCAATACCGCCGGAGCCAACACCGATACCCACGCCCAGCGTGCCGCCCTGGCTCTCGTTTTTACCGTCCAGATACTGGGTGTTTTTGGCGGAAAGCAGGTTCACGTCGCGGTTGGCATTCAGGGTGACGTCCTTGCCCGCCTGCAACTGGCTGCCCTGCACCAGGATGTCGCCGTCCTGGCCCTTCACGCCGTTGCCGCTGGCGGTAATGCTCAGGTTATTGCCCGCCGTCAGGCTGCTGCCCTGCGCGGTGCTCTGCCCGCTGTTTTGAGTAGAGGTGGAAGACTGGGTACCGTAGGAAATGCTGATCCCCACCATGTTGTTATTGGCCGGATCGGCGCCCTGCGCCTGCGCCAAACGCGCCGCCTGCACCGCCTGTACGCCGCTCAGCGCCGCCTTGGTACCCTGCAATGCCGCCAGGCGACTGTCGTCGGTGGATTTCGCCTGCTGCGAGGTCTCTACCGCAGTGTTCAGCGCACTGCCAACCGTGCCGGACAGTGCCAGTGTCAGACCGGATTTCTTCTGTTCAACCTTGTGAGTCTGGCTGTTCTGATCCTGCGCCTGCGTCACCGACACATTCTTGCCGCTCAGCGCCATGTCCTTGCCGGCCACCAGCTCGGACCCGGTCACCGCCAGGTTATTACCGGCCCCCAGGGTGACGTTGCCGTTTACGCTGCCGACGGTGCTGCCCTGATTGGTCAGCCCCTGCGCGGTATCCGTGGTTTTCAGGCTTTCGGTGCCGTAGCTGATGCCGATACCCCCGCTGCTCATCAGGCCGGATTTTTTCTCCTGCTTGAGGTGCAGTTCGCTGTTGCTTTCGGTCGCGCCGGTGATGCTCAGATCGTTCCCTGCCAGCAGTTTCACGTCCTGAGTCCCGGCCACGCTGCTGCCCTGAACGCGTAAATCATTGCCCGCCAATACATTAATGCTGTCGCCGCTCAGGGTAGTGCCCTGTACGGTCTGGCGATCCAGAGTGTCGCGGGTGGTGGTCGTGGTTTTCGACATCAGGCCGTTACCGCCGGTCACCTTGTGTCGCTCGTCCAGATCGAGAGTGTTCTCGCCGCTGAGAATATTGATGTCATGGCCGGCATTGAGGTTCAGCGCATCGCCGGCCGAAACCGTTGCCGCATGGGCAGTAATATCGTTCCCGGCATTGAGGGTCACGGCCCCTTTGCCCACCACTTCGCTGCCGACCTGCTGGCTGTTGCCCTGTTTCAGGCTGTTGTCGCCATTCCAGATCAGGTTGTCGCGGCTGGCCGTGGTCACCGTATTCAGGGTGAGATCGCGCCCGGCACTCAGCAGGGTTTGGCCATTCTCACCGCTGTTAACCACCTGCGCCGCATCCAACTTGATGTCGCGACCGGCCTGCAGCATCAGCTTGCCGTCGGCTCCCTGCACGTACATGCCTGCCACGCTGTCGATGTTGGTGCGTTCGAAGCTGTTGGCACCGTTAACGCTCTGCACCGTACGGGTAGTGCTGATGGCGTTGATATCACGCCCGGCGCTGGCCAGCAGCGAGTTGTTGCCCTGGATCACCCCGCCGATATTGTTAATGTCGGTACGGGCAGTCAGGCCAACGTCGGCCCCCTGAATCTGGCCCGCCACGTTGGTGATGTTGGCGGCGCTCAGTTTCACCACTTCACGCCCGGCGATATGGCCGCTGTTGAACAGGCCTTCGCCCAGATTGAGATTGACGTTACGCCCGGCAATCAGCGCACCGGAGCCGTCCAGATCGCCCGGTTGCATGCGGGCATACACCTGCGGTACCAGAACGTTTTGCTGGCTGCCGTCCGGCAAGGTGACTTTGGCGTTCACCAGCCAAACGATATCTTGGGTCAACAACCCCATCTGCTCAGCCGTCAGCGCCACGCCCACCTTCAGGTTATATTGCTGGCTGAAGGCCAGCCCCTGATCCATCAGCGCCTTAAACTGCTCTTCGTCGTTGTTGAAACCGTCCAGATAGCGCTGGCCGGTCAGGTTGATCACCTGTTCGCGGATCAGCCGCTGCTCGTAGTAACCGTCACCCAGGCGCTTCAACACGTTATCCGGATTATTGGTCACTTTACCCATCATGTAATCCGAGCCCAACCAGGCTTTCTGGTTGGTGAAGCGCGGATCGGTCTCCACCAGATACTGGCCGCCCGGCGCCGGATTGGTCTTGAACAGGCTGTTGTCCGGTAAACGGGTGTCTGGCCCGACAATGCGCACCACGCTGTCCGCCGCGTCGCCCTGCTGGTTATTGACCTTGTTGGCGACTTCGAACTGCTGGCCCGGCTGTAACGCTACGGCCTGGATCACCGGCAGAGCGCCGCTGCCAATGGTCTGCAGGCCGGCGGAAATATCACTGCCGCTGACCACCGCATTGACCCCACCGGCAGCGCCGATAGTGGTATTGGTGCCCTGCTGCGTCAGCGGGGCAATGGCGATTGGGTTACCTGCCACCTGCCCGTGGTCAATCAGCTGGCTCGGCTTCAGCGAAATGGTCTGAATGGTGGTCGGTGGCGTATAGGCCGTGGCATTGTGCCCCTGCTTATCTTTACCCTTCTTCTTGATGCGGTAGTAACTGGTCACTTCGCCGACGTCGGTGGTCAGGCGCTGGCCCGGCACCGCCACGTTATCCACGCTGCCGGCATTAATCGCCAGCGTGCCGCCCGCGATCACCTGGCTCTTGTCGTTCAGCAGATGCCCGGCGTTGATCGCCATATCGCCACCCGCGATGATTTTGGCCGGATCGCTTTCCTTGACCTGGGTTTCCTGCACCGTGCGGTTGTAGTCGTATTGCGTAAATCTGTCGTTGTTATGCCCAGTTTTCCCTGGGGTATTCAGGTTCAACAGCGAGTCTGATGAATTGCGGTCAACGAAAACGCCCGGTTCTCCGGCCATCCAGCGTACCGGGTCGCCCGATTGCTGATACTCGGTGATTTTTCCGTTGGAAACGGTGACCAGTTCGGTAGTAAAGCGGTCGTTGACGTTGTTGATCTGTCCGGCCGAAATAGCCATGTTGCCCGCAGATTCAAGGGTCGAACTGTGATTATTGAGGGTGCCGGCCTGGCCAGTGGCCAGGTGGTTGGCGTCAAGCTGGCCGCCAATCGCCATGTCCCCGCCGCTGTAGATCAACCCATGATCGTAGTTATTCAGCGTTTGGGTGCCGATATCCACCCGTTCGCGCCCGGCCAGCGTGGCAGCGGTGCCGTTTTCCGCCAGGTTGTTAAAGGTGACGGTTTGCACGCCAATAGCATCGCCATAAATACGGCCGGTGCCAATGTTGGTCAGCGTATTGGCCTGGATCAACGTATGTTTGCCGTCAATCAGACCATAGTTGTTCAAGGTACCGTTGACCGTCAGCCAGTCCTGCCCGGCGTTTATCTCGCCGCTGGCGGCATTGAACAGATTATTGGCGCGCAGATCGAGCTTGGCACCTGCCAGCAGTTTGCCGCTGTTGGTCACATCGCCCGGCGTGGTGAAATTGAAATTGCCGTTGGCAATCATCTCACCGCTGTTATTGATGCCCTGTGCGCTGACCAGGTTTATATCGCCCAGCGACAGCAATTGCCCGTCGCCGCCGACCGCTGCTGCGTTGATGTCCAGCAGCTTGCCCGCTTTAACGATACCGCCGGTGTTCAGCAGGTTAAGCGCCGCGCCCTGCAACCGCAGGTTTTCGCTGGCGGCCAGTTGGCCTGCGCTGTTATCCAACTGACCGCCGTTGGTGATAGTCAGCTGTTGGTTAGCCAGAATGCTGCCGCCACGGTTGCTCAACGAGCCGGTGTTCAACGCCACGGCTTGGCCTTCCAGCCCTTTATTTTCCGCCTTGGTGTCGTCGTTGATGAACTGCAGGGCATTGAGCGTCACGGTGGCGCCGCTGCGGATCAGCCCCAGGGCGTTGTCGATAACCCCCTGAGCGCTGTCCAGCAACAGGTTGCCGACTGCCTGAATTTGTCCGTTGCGGTTATCCAGACCGGCGCTGGCGAGTTGAACCGCCTGTTCGCCAACAATCCGCCCGCCGTTACTGTTGTCCAATTTCAGCGCCGCCAGGGCAAAGTCACCTTTGGCCCCCAGCGTTCCGCCCTGATTATTGACGTCGCCACTGCTGAGCTGCAGTTTACCCAGGCTGTGCAGGGTACCGTTCTGGTTATCCAGCAGTTGGTCGTGGGTATCGACATGCATATCCGCACCCGACTGCACCAATCCACCCTGGTTATTCAAGCCGCCTGCGCCGGTGGTATTCAGCACCAATGCCTGCTGTGCCACCAGTTTGCCGCCACCGTTCAGCAGCGCTTCGGCATCGAGCTGCAAGCCCTTGCCGGCAATCACCACGCCCTGGCCGTTATCGAATACACCGGTAGTGAGGTTCATCGCCCCCTGGCTGGTGATGCCGCCCTTGTCGCCGCTGTTGGCGTTGGTCAGCCGCTCAACGCTCAGATCTAACCCCTCACCACTCTGGATCAGGCCACCGTCGTTGTTATTGAGGCTATTGCCGTGCAGCTCCAGCGCCGTCTGTGCCGCCAACTGGCCGCCCTGATTCTCCAGCAGGCCGAAGTTAATCTTCGCCACATCGGCGCTGACCAGCGTGCCCTGATTGTTCACCAAATGCGCGCTGTCCAGCTGCAGTTTTTTGCCTGCGCCAATCACCCCAAGATTGCTGTTATCCAGCAATTCTTTGGCATCCAGCGTCATATCCTGACCGGACTTGATCGCCCCGCCCTGGTTATTGATCACCCTAGCGGTGGCCGACAGCTGCTTCTCTGAAGCCAGCGTGCCGCGGCGATTATCCAGTTGCTCGCCATGCAGCTGCAGGTCACCCGCACTGGCGATAAAACCGGCCTGGTTATCCACGGCACCGCTGGCGATCGTCAGTTTGCCCAGGCTGCTGATACCGCCATTCTTGCCGCTGTCGCGATTGCTCAACGCCTGACCGTGGGTATCGATGCGCGCATCGCCGCCCGCCTGCAACAGTCCACCGTCGTTGGTCAGTGCCAGGCTGTCGATATTCAGCTTCTGCTTGCCGACCAGAGTGCCCTGGCTGTTATCAAGCTGGGCGGTGAACAGATCGGTCGTCCCGGCGCCCACCAGCATGCCCTGACTGTTGTCCAGCGCGCCGCTGTGGATCGTCAACGTCCCCTGGCTGAGGATGCCGCCGGTTTCACCGCTCAGGCGGTTGCTCAACGCCGCGCCCTGGGTGTCAATATTCATATTGCCGGCGGATTGCAGCAGGCCAGCGTCATTGTTCAACACACCGCTGCTCAGGCCCAGATCTCCGCTGGCGGCGATAACGCCCTGTTGGTTGTTCAGCGCCCCTTTGCCCAGCGCCAGCGAAAGCGCGCCGCCCACGACCTGCCCGGCCTGATTCTCCAGCCCGGTACCGGTCAGTTGCAGAGCCTGTTTGGCCTCAATACGGCCGCCGCGGTTATCCAGCGCCTGTCGCGCCGTAACCTCAGCATTGCCCGTCGCGGCGGAAACCAGCCCCTTGCGATTATCCAGCTTGTCCGCCCGCAGCTGAGTATGGCCGCTGGCCGCCAGTTGTCCCTGTCGGTTATCGATAGCGCCGCTGACCTGTGCCTTCAGGCTGCCGTCCTGCGCAGCAATCACTTTGCCGCTCTGGTTGTTCAACCGCGCGGCGTTAAGCGCGACGTTGCCGTTTGCCGCCAGTTGGCCGCCCTGGTTATCAATCCCCTCGCGGGCATTAAGGCGCATCTCACCCTTGCCGCTCTGCACCAGTTGGCCGTTGCGGTTAGACAGACTGCCGGCATCCAACGCGATCTGCTGTGCCGAAGTGGTGCCGCCGTCCAATACGTAGTCGCCGCCCTGCATGCTGAGCTGGCCGTTGGACAGCAGCTTGCCACCATCGCCCTGCAAGCGACCGGTATTCACCGCCAGCGCACCTTTACCGGCATGGACGATTTGCCCGCCCTGGTTGTCGATCAGACCCGCTTCCAACGTCAAGTCATTGCCGTTGCTGGCAATACGGCCACCGGCGTTATCCAGTTTGCCCTGTGGGTTCAACCGGAGGTTGTCTTCGCCAAGCTGGGTGATCTCCCCCTTGCGGTTGGATAAGTCATGCGCATTAAGCGCCAGTTTATTCGCCGCCAGCTTGCCACCGTCATTATTGAACCGCTTGCCGCTGCTGGCGGTGAGCTGTTGCGCGGCTTCAACCTGCGCATTGGCCGTGGACAAATCGCCGGCCCCGGCTTCCAATGTGACCTGGGTAGCCGCGGTACGGCTGCCGCTGATGTCCACGCCCTGCCCATTGGCACGCAGGTTGCCTGCTGCCAGATTTTGGCCCTGCGCAGTCAGTTTTCCGCTGGTGGTTAGCGCCAGTTCGCCGCTGCCGCCAAGCCGACCATCCTGTTGCACACCGGCCGCCAGCGTACTGCCTTTGCCACTGTTCAGGCTGGCTGCCTGGATACGCACATTATTGCGGGCCGCAATAGAACCGCTGTTTTGTACCTCACCGTCGCTGCTGACATCGGCATGGCCTGCCGCGAACAGCGAACCGCTGTTGCTGACGCCGCCCTTCGAGGCCAGTTGCGTATCAGCGCCGCTGCTGATTTTACCGCTGTTTTCAATACGGCCATCGGCAGTGACTATCACGCTGCCGGCCTGCGCACCGATGTTACCGGCGTTACGTACTCCAACGCCGGTTTCGGTGCCGATCATGCGGATCTTACCGGCGTACATACCGCCCAGCTTAGCCACGTCCACCGCAAGTTGTGGACGGGTGGCCGGCTCGTCGCTTTGTTTGTCGATCTGTTGATGCGCAGCATCCACCTTGTTGCGACCGGTGGTGACTTTGAGATCGTTCGCCCACAGTCCGGCATTAATCTTCGTCGAACGTGCAATGATCTCGGTGTAATCCTGGCGCGAACTGTCCATACCGGCGCCTTCAACCACCACTTCACCGCGTTCGACGTTAAAGCCGGTCAGGTTACCGTTGTTCATCTGCGCCTGCCCGGTGGTCAGGGTGGCGCGGTTGGCGTTGATAAAGCCGCAACCGTTACAGGTAATGCCTGACGGGTTGGCGATCACCACCTGAGCACGCTGCCCGGCAACCTCGATATAACCGTTCAAACGGCTGGGATCGCGGGAGTTGACCTCGTTGAGGATCACCTTGGCTTCGCCTTTCGCCAGCCACGGGTTACCGTCGACCCAGCCGCCCTGCTGGGTTTGAGTCATTTTGTGGGAGTTGTTGAGGATCGCACCCTGTTTGTCGACGTCAAACTGGCTATAGGTATTGCGAGAAACCCCACCGGCGCTTGGCGTCTGGATATTGACCTGTGGCGTACCGTTAGCGCTGTTGACGATGGTCGGCTGCTGGCCGCCCGGCGCATTGCCGTCAGCAATAATCGCCGCCTGCACCGGTTGGATAGCCCCCAGCGCCATCAGCAGGCTAAAGCTGACGGCGTTCATCTTGCCTATGCACTGGCTCAGGGTATGCCCCAAACCAGACGAACGGGCTGACCCGGCACGGCCGGAGCGGGCGATATCCGCCACCACCATCAGCATGCCACGCGCTTTGTTGAAAACGATACGATACAGGTTCTTGTTCATGGCAATGTCCTTATTGGATTTCTGACGGCTCGACGGCTAACGGGTGGCTCGCCCACCATTGCTGCGCCTGTTGATGGCTAACCTGCGCGCCTTTAAAGTTCACCACGCGCTTTCCGCGCTGCTCTCCGCGGTGATACAGCGCCCGCATGCACAGGTGCGGGAAGATTTCCCGGGCGATCAGATTGCGCATTTCTCGCGTGTGCCCAAAGGGCGCTATCCAGTCGCAGAACCACAGACGATCACCACTGTTCCAATCACTTTCCAGCATATTCACCGCAGGCTGCGTCAAATACCGCGCCTCGGCCTCTTGATTCATCCAGGCCCAACTGAGGAAAAACACCGGCTGATTCTGGTGCGACGCCAGCACATATTGCTGTCGCTTGATGATCGGCAGCAGCAGGGTCGGCAGGGTGTGCAGCGGGGCGTCGCGGTGCATCGGTGAATGCATCCACAGCCATACCGCCGCACCAAAGGCTTCTGCCTCACTGTCTTCGCCGCCGAGGATCAACGGCGCCCTGATATCGTATTCGCCTATGCGCATGGTCGTGCCCTCAGTAGTTCCAGCTCAGGTTAAAGCCCAGGGTGACCGGGCTGGTGCTGAACCCCTCGGGTTTGGAGAACGGCACGCCGGCGAACAGATCGTAACCGACCTTGAAGGCGTAGCCGCGCAGCCCCACCACGCCACCGGCCAGGTGCTGCCCAACCAGATAGTCGGAACCGTAACCGCCCACTTCGCCGTAGTCGGCGCCGAGGTACAACTCTTGCCCCTTCAACGGTGTGCGCCAGGCCAGATCGTTACGGACGAACCAGCCGTGATTGGCGTTCAGGGTGCGTTCGCCATCAAAGCCGCGCACCGTCCAACGGTTGCCGATAGCGAACTGATCCTGCGGCGTCAGCGGCGTATCGCTGATCTGACGCTGGTATTGCACGTTGTAGCGGAAATTCTGGCTGAACAGGCTGAATGGCACGTCGAGCTGGGCGTTAAGCTGCACAATTTTGCTGAGCGCCGTGGCCTCGCCAAAGGTCTCTTCCGGCGCAGGCAATGCGCCGAACCAACGGGTACCGCGCTGATAACTGACACCCGCGTCCAGCGTAGCTTGTTGAATGTAGTGGCGGTGCTGCAGCCCCAGGCGCCAGCCCGAGGTGCGTCGGCGCTGCACTTCCACTTCGGTATCGTTGATGTAGTTACTGGACTCGCGCGCCAGCACGTCATAGGTCAGCGTAGTTTTCTGGCTGCCGTTGCGGTGCAGCACCCGGCTGAGTTGGAAATCCAGATTCTTGCTTTTGCCGCTGTAGCGGTAATCCTGATTCTGACCGGCAATGGTCTGGTGGTAGTCATAGCTGTTGGCGGTAACCCCGGCCATCCAGTAACCGAACGGTACCGAATAGTGCCCGGTGATGTTCTTCGATCCCTTGCCGCCCTGGTTTTGCAGATCGGTAGAGCCGGAGATATAGAACAGATCGCTGAGCGAAAACGGGTTATCCAGCGACAGCGTTAAACCACCCTGATAGCGCCCGGTACTCTTGGTGCCGGAATCATCCAGCGAGGCACCAATACGCCACATGCGTTCCTGCTTCCAGCTCAGGGCGATGTCACTTTCGCCGGGCTGTTCGCCGGGGATGATTTCCATATTGGCCTGCACCGTCGGCAGGCGCTGCAGGTTCTCCAGCCCCTGTTCGATATCGCGCAGGTCCAGCAGGTTGCCCGCATGGGCCGGGAAGCTGCTGTAAGGCTGAATGTAATGGCCGCTGTCAGGCGTCAGTTTCACCTGCCGCACGTAACCCGGCACCACCACCAGCCGCAGCTTGCCGCTTTTCAGATCCTGCGTCGGCGCCAGCACGCGCGTAGTGATGTAGCCGTGATCCACCAGCCGGTTTTGCAGGGTACTCATCAACAGGTTAATGCCCTGCCCGCCCAGGCAGCGCCCCTGCGCCTGATTAGCGATGCGCTGTAACGGCAGCCAATGAGGGAGTTTGTCCTGGCCACTCAATTCGACCTGATCGATAGGGAAGCAGGGTTTTTCCTGCGGGAAAGCAATACGTCCAAAACTGGATGAAGGTGGCGACAAGCGCACATCCGGCGTCGGAGGGGTCAGCTGTTGCTCCAGCGCCTTTTGCCGCTGCTGCTGTATGATCAGCTGTTCGCTGTTTGATGTTGCCGCCAGCAACGGTTGGCTGAATATAAATAGCGGCAAGACAACGGAGCCAAATGGAATACAGCCCTTGCGCACAGCAAGGCCGAGCGAAGAGTAAGCGGAGTGGCGCATTACTTTTTCCCTGTCGAAAGACAAATAAAAGATAAGAATTGTAAATAAACGCAAACATTATGCGCACGAATAGCTCACGATCAACTTAATTTTGCTCGGTAATGGGCGCTGGGTAACAAAATGCTTAATAAGAAGGATCTGCAATGCTAATGCCAGCGCTGTTAAGCCAAGCCAAAAATAACAACTAACAAATTGTTTTTAATCACTATATTTATAAATCCATTTTAATCGACATTCATATTCATGAATAATTGCATCTAAACAATGCAATTATTCATCACCGAGTCATTAACGCTAAACAGGTTACAACCTTTAAGAAATTTCCTATTTAAAATACGATTAACCACTTTATTAGCTCCCACCAGAAATCAAATTCGCGATTAATTGCCATGCTATTTTTTAATTATATTTGTCAATGCGTTACTTATTCGCAATCGATATAACTTATTCCGCCATCAGGTCATAGCCACCTCGCAGTCTGCTGCCTTTCGCCTGGTGCGACAGATTCTTTCGTTGCAATGCTAAACCGGTTCTTCTATTTTAGCTCGCCATCTGACACGGGTGAAAACAGAGGTTGAACATGGTTAATCGCGTATGGGTTCTGGGTGATGCAGTCGTCGACCTGGTGCCTGAAAACTCAAACAGTTACCTTAAGTGTCCCGGTGGTGCGCCTGCCAATGTGGCGGTTGGCATTGCCCGCCTGGGCGGCGACAAGCGCCTTTATCGGCCGGGTTGGCAAGACAGTTTCGGCACCTTCTTGCAACAGGTACTGAGCGAAGAACAGGTGGATATTGGCCATATGTTCCAGGACCCCGATCACCACACCTCCACCGTGGTGGTGGACCTTGATTTGTCGGGCGAGCGCTCCTTCACTTTCATGGTCAATCCCAGTGCCGACCTGTTCCTGCAGCCTGAAGATCTGCCTGAATTCAACGCCGATGAATGGCTGCACGTCTGCTCTATTGCCCTGTCGCAGGAGCCCAGCCGCAGCACCACGTTTGCCGCCATGGAGAACATCAAGGCGGCCGGCGGCTGGGTCAGCTTTGACCCGAACATTCGTGAAGAGGTCTGGCGTCAACCGGATGCGCTGCGCACCTGTTTGCAAAAGGCCCTGCTGCTGGCAGACGTGGTGAAAATCTCGCTGGAAGAGCTGAGTTTTATCAGCAATATCGGTGAGTTGGAGAGTGCCATTGACTGGATGATGCAACGCTATCCGCTGCGTTTATTGCTGGTGACGCTGGGCGGCAACGGCGTATGCGTACACGACGGCAAGCAGATCCGGCATTTCCGTGCCCCCACAATCACCCCTGTCGATACTACCGGTGCAGGCGACGCTTTTGTTGCCGGCCTGCTGGCGGCGCTGGCGCAGATCGGCGCTTTGCCGCAGGAGGAACAATGGCCGGCGGTGATCGCTCAGGCTCAGGCCTGCGGCGCATTGGCGACTACCGCCAAAGGTGCGATGACCGCGCTGCCGCATGCCGACGAGCTCCGGGCCTTCCTTCGCCGTTGAGCCGCCCACAGTAAACCCGGCCCCGACAGACCCGAGATTAAGCAAACAATATCGGGGCCACATTCGCCCTTGCCAGTTCAGGCACAATTTGCGGAGTCGATCACAATAGCTGAATCGGGTTAGCAAACTTGATTGCCAGCCGCACAGCAACTCACTATCTTTCATCCTGAAAAACCGGTTTAGCAATTTAGCAAAAAATAATAACAACCTTCCCGGATGATAGAAAATCATGAAAAAACTTAGCTATCTGGCCATCACTACAGGGCTTCTCATCTCTACCTCTGCCGCAGCGGCAGGCACCAACGACAGCATCGAAGCGCGCCTCAATGCGTTGGAACAGCGGCTGCAGCAGGCCGAACAACGGGCGAGCCAGGCAGAAACGCGCGCCACGGCGGCGGAGCGCAAGGCTCAGCAGTTGGAGCAGCGTACCGCCAACACCGAGCGGCAAACCGTACAAGTGGCGCAGCGTACCGCGACGCTGGAAACCCACGCCGCACCGGCCAGCAACCTGAAGCTCACCGGCTTAACCGATCTCAAGCTGTACGGCGACGTCGAATTCAACCTGGACGGCGCCAGCCGCAGCGGCCAGTTGACGTCGCTGAAAGGCAGCGACAACAAGGACTGGAAGCCCGGTAACAAAGAAAAGTGGGATATCAACGGTCGCATACTGGTCGGCGTGGACGGTTATCGCCGCAACCAGGATGGCAACTTTTCTGGTTTCAGCGTGCAACCGCTGGCAGACATGACCGGCAAAATGAACCTCGACGATGCCGCCTTCTTCTTCGGTAACGAAAAGAACTGGCAAACCAAGATTGGTCGCTTTGAAGCCTACGACATGTTCCCGCTCAATCAGGACACCTTCATCCAGTATTCCGGCAATACCGCCAACGATTTGTATGCTGATGGCTTCGGTTATATCTACATGATGAAAGAAGGCCGCGGTCGTAGCAGCAGCGGCGGTAACCTGATGCTGAGCAAGTACGCCGGCGACTTCTACTTCGAGCTGAATACGTTGGTCGAAGACGGTACCTCGCTGTTTCAGGACGACGCCTATCACGGCAACAGCCTGGATAACAAAAAGAATGTCGCCTACCTGCGGCCGGTGATCGCGTGGAAAAATGATCGGCTCAGCGCGGCGGTGGCGATGGAAAGCAACGTGGTCAACAACGCCTATGGCTACCATGACAGTCAGGGACAATTCGTCGACCAATCCAAGCGCAACGGCTATGGCATGACCCTCAGTTGGAACAACACTGCCACTCATCCGGACAACGGCGTGGTCGCCAACCTGAGCACTGCCTATCTTGACGCCTCCGGCGAACAGGACTTTACCGCCGGGGTCAACGTGCTGTGGCGCCGCTTTGAAGTGGGTTATATCTATGCTCACAACAATATCAAAGAGTTCAACACTGCCGGAATGACGGCCGATATCAGCAACCCGCTCAGCGAGCCGGGCAAGTATGACATCCACACAATCCATACTTCGTATCAGATACCTAACATCATGAATATGAAGAATTTCAATTTGTACCTCGGCGCCTACGTTTCGATGCTGGAGGCCAATGCCGAGAACAAGATAGCCAACGCCAATAACGATCAGCGCTATGGCGTACGTGCCAGATTCAAGTACTTCTTCTGACGCGGATGAACTGATTTCCGCCGCGAAAAACCGCGGCGGCATTTTTATTTATGAAGGGAGTGAACATGGACATAACCGCAACCGCCAACGCGCTATTGCCGCTACTCGGCGGTAAAGAAAATATCGCCAGTGCCGCCCACTGCGCCACGCGCCTGCGTCTGGTGCTGGTGGATGACAGCAAGGTAGACAAAGTGGCGATCGGCAAGCTGGACGGGGTGAAAGGCTGCTTTAGCAACGCCGGGCAGATCCAGGTGATTTTCGGTACCGGGCTGGTCAACAAGGTGCACGCGGAATTTATCAAAGCGGCCGGCGTCAGCGAATCCAGTAAATCGGAAGCTGCCGACATAGCCGCTAAAAAACTTAATCCGCTGCAACGCATCGCCCGCCTGCTGTCGAATATCTTCGTGCCGATCATTCCGGCCATCGTCGCCTCCGGCCTGCTGATGGGCCTGCTCGGCATGGTGAAAACCTACGGCTGGGCCGATGCCAACAGCGCCCTGTTCGTGATGCTGGACATGTTCAGTTCGGCAGCGTTCATCATTTTACCGATCCTGATCGGTTTCACCGCGGCGCGCGAGTTCGGCGGTAACCCCTATCTGGGCGCCACGCTCGGCGGCATTCTGACGCATCCGGCGCTGACCAACGCCTGGGGCGTGGCCGGTGGTTTCCATACCATGGATTTCTTCGGGCTGGAGATCGCCATGATCGGCTATCAGGGCACGGTATTCCCGGTGCTGCTGACGGTGTGGTTTATGAGCGTACTGGAAAAACAGCTGCGTAAGGTGATCCCCAACGCGCTGGATTTGATCCTGACGCCGTTCCTGACGGTGGTGATCTCCGGCTTCGTCGCCATGCTGTTTATCGGGCCCGCCGGGCGTGCGCTGGGTGACGGCATCTCCTTTGTCCTCAGCACGTTGATTACCCACGCCGGTTGGTTTGCCGGCTTGCTGTTCGGCGGTCTCTATTCCGCTATCGTGATCACCGGTATTCACCACAGCTTCCACGCCGTCGAAGCCGGACTGCTCGGTAACCCGAATATCGGCGTTAACTTCCTGCTGCCGATCTGGTCAATGGCCAACATCGCCCAGGGTGGCGCCTGTCTGGCGGTGTATTTCAAAACCCGTGACGCAAAAATCAAAGCCATTGCGGTACCTTCGGCCTTTTCCGCCATGCTTGGCATTACCGAAGCGGCGCTTTTCGGCATCAACCTGCGCTTTGTGAAACCGTTTTTGGCGGCTCTGGCGGGCGGTGCGCTCGGTGGAGCCTGGGTGGTGGCCAATCATGTCGGCATGAACGCCGTCGGGCTCACGGCCATTCCGGGAATGGCAATCGTGCAGGCCAGTTCGCTGGTGAGTTATATCATTGGTCTGGTGATCGCCTTTGGCAGCGCCTTTACCCTCTCGTTGTTGCTGAAATACAAAACGGACAGTGAATGATGGAAGAACTAAACCTGATGAAACAGGCCGTCCAGGCGATGATGAGCGGCATGCCCAAGGCGCTGCGCGATCCGCACCGACCGGCGTGGCACCTGGCCCCCAGCGTCGGGCTGCTCAACGATCCCAACGGCTTTATTCAGCATAACGGGGTTTACCACCTGTTCTATCAGTGGAACCCGCTGGGCTGCGATCACCGCAACAAATGCTGGGGTCACTGGCAGTCGACGGATCTGGTCCACTGGCAGCACCAACCGGTGGCGCTGGTGCCGGGAGCCTGCTACGACAGCCATGGCTGTTATTCCGGCTCGGCGGTAGTGGCAGACGGCAAAATCATGCTGGCCTACACCGGCAACGTAAAATATCCCGACGGCTCGCGCACCGCCTATCAATGCCTGGCGCAGGAAAATGCTCACGGCGGTTATGACAAGCTCGGGCCTGTATTGCCGCTGCCGCCGGGTTATAGCGGCCACGTGCGCGATCCGAAGGTCTGGCGCCATCAGGACAACTGGTACATGGTGCTCGGCGCCCGTGACCTGCAGGATCGCGGTAAGGTTTTACTACTGCGTTCCGCCGAGCTGCGCAACTGGCAGTTGCTGGGTGAAATCGCCGGCTCACAGCTGAACGGCATCGGTGACTTCGGCTATATGTGGGAATGCCCGGATCTGTTTACGCTGGACGGTGCCGAGGTGCTTATCTGCTGTCCGCAAGGCCTGGCGGCGGAGGCCGAACGCTATCTCAATGTTTACCAGGCGGGGTATTTCACCGGCAGGCTGGACTATCGACAGGCCACTTTCGACCATCAGGATTTCCACGAACTGGATGCCGGGTTTGAATTCTACGCACCGCAGACCACCCTGACCGAAGACGGTCGCCGGCTACTGGTTGGCTGGATGGGCGTGCCGGAGCAAGACGAGGATTGCCACCCGACCCTGCAGTATGGCTGGATCCATATTCTGACCTGCCCACGGGAGCTGTCGTTGCATAACGGCAGACTCTGCCAACGTCCGGCACGTGAACTGCAACAGCTGAGGGGCGAAAACCGCCAATGGCAGGGCACCGCCGACGACGCGCCCTGCTGGCCTGTCGACAGCGCGGAACTGCTGCTGGCGCCAAACGGCGCGTTCAACGCCAACTTTGGCGGGGCGATGGCCCTGAATTGGGATGGCACCGTGCTGCGGCTGACGCGCAACAACCTGCGCAGCGGGCAGCCGGAACACCGTTACTGGCGCGGTGAGCTGACTCAGCTGCAGATATTGTTCGACCGTTCGAGCGTGGAGATTTTTATCAATCACGGCGAAGCGACCATGAGTTCGCGCTACTTCCCCGGCCCACAACCCTTGCTACACCTGAGCGGTAAAGCGCAGCTGGCGCTCGAGCACTGGTCGCTGACGCCATGCATGCTAGAATGACGCATCCTTCGATGAATTCAGATGCCGTCAGTGAAAAAAAATAAACGCATAACCATCAGTGATATTGCCGCACTGGCCGGCGTGTCGAAATCGACCGCCAGCCTGGTGCTTAATGGCCGCAGCAAGGAGTATCGGGTGTCCGACGATACCCGCGATCGCATCTTGGCGCTGGCTGGCGAGCACCATTACCAGCCCAGCTTCCATGCCCGCTCGCTGCGTTCCTCCCGCAGCCATACTCTGGGGCTGGTGGTGCCGGAAATGACCAACTACGGTTTTGCGGTGATTTCACGCGAGCTGGAAACCCTGTGCCGCGAGGCCGGTTTGCAGTTGCTGATCGCCTGTACCGACGAAAACCCGGCGCAGGAAATGATGGCGGTGAACAGCCTGGTGCAGCGTCAGGTCGACGGCCTGATTGTCGCCTCCAGCCAGCTCAACGATGCGGAATACCAAAAGATTAACGCCAGCCTGCCGGTAGTGCAGATGGACCGCTTGATTACCGGCTCCGAACTGCCACTGGTGATCACCGACTCGCTGAGTTCGACCGCTACGCTGGTGGAGAACGTCGCGCGCCAGCATCCTGACGAGTTCTATTTCCTTGGCGGGCAACCGCGCATCTCGCCAACCCGCGATCGATTGGCCGGTTTTCAGCTCGGCCTTGAGCGCGCCGGCGTGGCGTGTAAACCGGAATGGATCATCAACGGCAATTATCACCCCAGCTCCGGCTATGAGATGTTCGCCCAGCTGTGCGCACAGTTGGGCCGTCCGCCAAAAGCGTTATTTACCGCCGCCTGTGGTCTGCTGGAAGGGGTGTTGCGCTACCTGAATCAGCACCAGTTGATGGAGAGCGACCTGCATTTGTGCAGTTTCGACGATCACTACCTGTTCGATGGCCTGACGCTGAAAATCGACACCGTGGCCCAAGACTGTCGTGCTCTGGCGCAACACAGTTTCGACATGGTCAGCGCGCTGATTGACGAGCGGCCCCTGGAACAGAACGCGCTTTACCTGCCAGGCAATATCCACTGGCGCCACGCCGGTTCGAAGGCGCTGCTCGGCCAGCCCTGACTTGAGGTTTTTCTTTTTCCGCTTAAGGAGCTCAGCATGAGCCGTGAGATTAACAAAGATACCCAGCTGTGCATGTCGCTGGCCGGTCGCCCTGGCAACTTCGGTACTCGCTTTCATAACTATCTGTATCAGGAACTGGATCTGAACTTTATCTACAAGGCGTTCACTACCCAGGATATCCAGGCAGCAGTGGGCGGCGTACGGGCTTTGGGCATCCGTGGTTGCGCGGTTTCCATGCCGTTCAAAGAGAGCTGCATCCCTTTCCTCGATGAGCTGGACGCTTCCGCAACGGCGATTGAATCGGTCAATACCATCGTCAATGACGCCGGTTTTTTGCGGGCCTATAACACGGATTATATCGCCATCGCCAAATTGCTGGCCCAGTACCAAATCCCGACAGAAACCGCCTTTGCCCTGCGCGGCAGCGGCGGTATGGCAAAAGCGGTGACCGCGGCACTGCGTGACGCCGGTTTTAAAAATGGCCATATCATCGCCCGTAACCCGCAGGCCGGACAGGCTCTGGCAAGTGCATACGGCTATCAGTGGCAGGCGCAAGTCGATGAGCTAAAAGTGGATATGGTGATCAACGTAACGCCAATCGGCATGGCCGGCGGTGCAGAAGCGGAGCAATTGGCTTTCGCGCCCGCGACTGTCGATGCGGCGAAAATCGTCTTCGACGTGGTGGCGCTGCCTGCGGAAACCCCGCTGGTCCGTTACGGACGTGAGCACGGCAAACAGGTGATTACCGGGGCAGAAGTGATTGCGTTGCAGGCGCTGGAACAGTTTGTCCTCTACACCGGCGTACGTCCTACCGATGAGCAAATCGCCCGTGCTGCAGCGCACGCTCGCGGCTGAATATTTTCGAACTCTGGACGTAAAAAAGGGCGCCTGAGCGCCCTTTCAAACTGCTGACAAACCTGTGAAAGGCTAAACCGGTAGGGGTCGAACATGTTCGACCCGATTTAACCCATTGATTATGCTATTGGGCGCAGCATGCAGCGCCCCTACCATTAAACAACAGAGCACTTTGTCAACGGCCTCAAAGGGCGCCTGAGCGCCCTTCTAATCCTGGGTAATGCCAGCCCGCTACTTGGCGGTGCCTTCCATCCCCACCAGCCCCACTTTCAGGTAGCCGGCTTTACGCAGCGTATCCATTACGCTCATCAGCGTTTCGTAGTCCACGCTCTTATCCGCCTGGAAGAAGATGGTGGTCTCTTTGTTCGCCTGCGTCCGTTGATCCAGCACCGACGTCAGTTGATCTGCACTGACCGCCTGCTCACCAACGTAGAGCTGTTTGTCCGCTTTCACCGACAGGAACACCGGCTTTTCCGGACGCGGCTGAGGTTTGGCGGAGGACGCCGGGAGATCGACACGGATATCTACCGTTGCCAGCGGCGCGGCCACCATAAAGATGATCAACAGCACCAGCATGACGTCGATAAACGGCGTCACGTTGATTTCATGCAGTTCGCCGCTGTCGTCCAGATCTTCATTTAAGCGCATCGCCATAACTCACCCCACCCGCAGTTGGTGTGAATGCTGTGAGCGTTTGGCTTCCGCCGTGGCGGCCAGATCCAAATCACGGCCCAGCAACAGCAGAACCTGTGCCGCTACGTCGCCAACCTGAGCGCGGTGACCACTGATCACACGCGCAAAGATGTTATAAATCACCACCGCCGGAATAGCGGCGACCAGGCCCAGCGCGGTAGCCAGCAGCGCTTCTGCGATGCCGGGCGCAACCACGGCCAGGTTGGTGGTTTGTGAGTGGGCGATGCCGATAAAGCTGTTCATGATGCCCCAAACGGTACCGAACAGACCGACAAACGGCGAAATGGCACCGATGGTCGCCAGGAAGCCATTGCCGCGTCCCATGTTACGGCTGTAGCCCGCTACGCGACGCTCCAGACGGAAACCGGTACGTTCCTTGATGCCGTTGTTGTCGTTGGACGCCGCCGACAGCTCCAGTTCGTTTTGCGCATCGTTCAGCAACACGGAGCTGATGCTTTCTTCCGAGAAGCTCTGCGCCAATTCGGACGCTTCGTCCAGCGAGCGTACGTTGGCCAACGCCAGCTGTTCGCGGCGCAGACGGCGCTTGGCGCGGAACAGTTCGCTGCCCTTGGAGAACAGGATGGTCCAGGTGACGATAGACGCCAGCACCAGGCCGATCATCACGATTTTCACCACGATGTCCGCATGCTGGTACATACCCCAGACGGACAGGTCCATACCGCGGGTTTCCGGCGGCTGGATGGTCGGTTGCGGGTTGACCGGAGTGAGGGTTTCAGGCGCTGCCGCAGCAGGCGCGCTGGCTGCCGGAGCCACGCTTTCGGTAACGGCCGGATTAGTCGCCGGTGCCGCATGAGCACTGCCGGCCAGACCTGCCACCAATACCATTGAAGCTAACAGACCACGGCCGAACGCCTGGCCCCATTGCGCCCGGCCCTGACCGAACGATCCTTGATTTAAATTCTTGCCAGCCGTTTTCACGCTGTGCCTCCACCCGTTACCGATCAAAATTGAGGAATAATTCAGCGTGCGATCATATCAAACCAATCAGGGATTGATAGTAGTTCTCATTATTATTTACCAAATAATCGGGAAAATTACTCCTGCGGCGCACTTATGGCTCCCTGGCGAACCCATTCGCCGCCTGTTCGAACCTATATGTACCCTTTATAGGGCTATTTCGTCACTTTTACCGCACAGGGCTGCAACAAAGACAGGGGATTTGTCGCATTTTACTGTTACATCCCGGTCTCACCGATAAACTCGCTTGGTTATCGCCGTCAGGCAGAAGGATGGCATGCGAGAGCACGATTGAGCAGAAGATTATAGCCGTTTCTACATTTGGATGTTAAAACGTCTGGATGGCTATAAGGTGTCATGCTAACGTAAGGGCTATTGCAAATGGCCCGTGAAGATCAAGCAAAGGTGAGCCCGCTCCTATGACGTCTAAAAACATCGAAACTACCCTGATTGGCGCCGGGCGCAGCAAGCGCTATACCCAGGGCTCCGTCAACCCCGTCACCCAACGCGCTTCTTCATTGGTATTTGACTCCGTGGCGGCCAAAAAAGAGGCTACCGCCAAACGTGCTCATGGCGAGCTGTTTTACGGCCGACGCGGCACCCTGACCCACTTCGCGTTGCAGGATGCGATGGTCGAGCTGGAGAGCGGCGCAGGCTGCGTGCTCTATCCTTGCGGCGCGGCGGCGGTCTCCAACGCCATTCTGTCCTTTGTCGGCGCAGGCGACCATCTGCTGATGACCGGCTCCGTCTATGAGCCGACGCAGGACTTTTGTACCCATATTCTGAGCCGCATGAATGTGGAAACCACCTATTTCGACCCGCTGATCGGCGCCGATATCGCCGGACTGATTCAACCCAATACCCGTGTGGTGTTCCTTGAATCACCCGGCTCGATCACTATGGAGATCCAGGATATCCCGGCGATGGTGCAGGCGATTCGCGCCGTGGCACCTGAAGTGGTGATCATGATCGATAACACCTGGGCGGCCGGCATCTTGTTCAAGGCGCTGGATTTTGATATCGACATTTCGATTCAGGCTGGCACCAAATATATTATCGGCCATTCCGATTATATGCTCGGCACCGCCGTGGCTAACGAGCGCTGTTGGGACCAACTGCGTGAATACTCTTATTTGATGGGCCAGATGGTAGACGCCGATACCGCTTATATGGCCAGCCGCGGTTTGCGCACCCTGGGCGTACGCCTGAAGCAGCACCAGCAGAGCAGCATCGAAGTCGCCCATTGGCTGGCCCAGAGACCAGAGGTGGCAGTGGTCAATCACCCGGCGCTGCCCGGTTGCAAGGGCCACGAGTTTTACCTGCGCGATTTCAACGGTTGCAACGGCCTGTTTTCTTTCGTGCTGAAACAGCGCCTGAGCGACGTGCAGTTAGCCGAGTTTCTGGATAACTTCAGCCACTTCAGCATGGCCTATTCCTGGGGCGGCTTTGAATCCTTGATCCTGGCTAACCAACCGGAAGAACTGGAAGCCATTCGCCCAGCGGGTGGCATAGACTTCTCCGGTACTCTGGTACGCCTGCATATCGGCCTGGAAAATGTGCAGGATCTGATCGCCGATCTCGCCGCCGGGTTCGACCGAATTGCCAATACGCGCTAACAGAACGCCTGCTTGCATCGGCAACTTTATTCGCCTTGTTTAATGTGTGCTTAAGCTATTAGCGTTACACTAGGCGGGTAACTGTCAGATACGGCCAACACTGTGCCCTGGATACCCTGAAGCCAGGCGCAACCGGTATGCAACAGGATAAATAATGGATGTATTACGAGAGATTGTTCATGCGCTTTGGCAGCAGGACTTCATTGCCCTTGCCGATCCCAGCGTAATTTGGGTGGTTTATGCGGTGCTTTTCACCACTCTATTTTTAGAAAACGGACTACTGCCAGCTTCCTTCTTACCCGGCGACAGCCTGCTGCTGTTATCCGGCGCGCTGATCGCCAAAGGCGTGATGGCCTTTGTGCCGACGCTGATCATTTTGACCGTCGCCGCCAGCCTGGGCTGCTGGCTGAGCTACCTGCAGGGCCGTTGGTTGGGCCATACCAATCTGGTCAAAGGCTGGTTGCTGCAACTGCCCGCTCAGTATCACCAACGTGCACACAACCTGTTTAACCGCCATGGCCTGACGGCGCTGGTCATCGGCCGTTTTCTGGGTTTTGTTCGCACCCTGCTGCCCACCATGGCCGGGATTTCTGGCCTGAACAGCACCCGTTTTCAGTTCTTTAACTGGCTAAGCGCGGTGATTTGGGTAGGTGCAGTGGTCGGCCTCGGCTACGCTTTCAGCCAGATCCCTTTGGTTAAACGCTATGAGAGCCAGGTGATGACCGGGCTGATGATCCTGCCGTTGGTGCTGCTGCTGGTTGGCCTGGTGGGCGGCATGCTGGTTATCTGGCGTAAAAAACGCGCCGCCTCTTCCTGATACCCGGACGGGCGGCCATCGTCGCCCTTAAAGCGCTTTTTCAACCAACGCCAGTCTGGGAGGCAGCTTGCTCACCAGCGTATCCACCGCCAATCGAACCTTCAAAGGCAAATGTGGCGTTTGCGGCCAAACCGCGTGAACGTCGAATGACATGCCGGGCCGATTGCGCATCAGCCTGACCAATTCCCCTTTCAACAACGCTTCGCGCACCAGCCAGCAAGGTAACCAGGCTATGCCAAACCCCGCTACCGTGGCATCCGCAATCGCCTGCAGGTCATCCATCTGTAACCCTTTCTTCGGTATCACCTCCTGCTCTTTTCCGCAGGCATCCAGAAGCGTCCAGTTAAGAACCACGCCGGCGCGCATGTAGGTCACCGCATCATGTTGTGCCAACTGTTCGAGGGTTTTGGGTTCGCCGCTGCGCAACAGATATTCCGGAGCCGCGCACAATGTCATACGGTGGTCGCCAACGCGCCGTGCCACCAACCCACTGCTACTGACCAGCGTACCGTTGCGGATCGCCAGGTCAAAACCGTCCTCAATCAAATCCACCACGCGGTCGTTGAATGACAGCTCCAGCTCCAGCCCAGGATGCTCACGCGCCATACTGGTCAACAGCGGCGCAATGCACATGCGGCCAAACAGCACCGGCATCGACACCCTCAGCCTGCCGTTAACCTGCTGCTTCCCCGACTCCAGCAGCATTTCTGCGGTACGTATCTCTTCCAGTGCCCGCAGACAACGTTCGTAAAACAGCGCACCGTCGTCGGTCAGGCTCAGGCTGCGGGTCGTGCGATGAAACAAGCGAACGGCCAACCGTTGCTCCAGGCGGGCGATGGTTTTCCCCACCGCCGAACGCGAAAGGTGTAGCCGGCTGGCCGCCAGCGCAAAACTGCCTGCCTCCACCGCGGTGACAAATACCGAAATGCCGTTCAATCGATCGCTCATGATTTGTAGCCCTGAAAGAAACAATCAAAGGAAATCTTATCGCCACTGGCGAACTTCTATCAACGATATTATCAGCAGGTCTGTTTATCGCTGACTTTGGAGTCAATCATGGCCGAAACAATGCAACGCTGGACAATGGACGCCCTGGGGCGCCAACACCTGCAACTGAACGAAAGCGTCATACCGCAACCGGGACCGCACCAGATCAGAGTGAAAGTGAATGCGGTATCGCTCAATTACCGCGACAAACTGGTCATTGAAACCGGCATGGGGCTAGAACTGCCGCAGCCCTTCACGCCAGCCTCCGACATGGCCGGCGAAGTCGACGCCATTGGGCCCGACGTCACCCGTTTTCAGCCCGGCGAACGGGTGATTTCCACCTTTAGCCCCGGCTGGATCGATGGCCGGCAAAAACCCTATGGTAATGCGCGCATCCCACCCTACCGCACTCTGGGCGGCTTTTATCAGGGCATGCTGGCGGAATACGTGGTGCTGCACGAAGACTGGTTGGCGGCTGCGCCCACCTCGCTGGACGACGCGCAGGCCAGTACCCTGCCCTGTGCCGGACTGACCGCCTGGTTCGCGCTGGTGGAACAGGGCCAGCTGCACGCCGGAGAATCGGTGCTGGTACAGGGCACTGGTGGCGTGGCGCTGTTCGGACTGCAAATCGCCAAAATGCTGGGTGCCGAGGTCTATGTTACCTCCGGCAGCGACGAAAAACTGGCGCGAGCCAAAGCCTTGGGTGCCGATCATGGCATTAACCGTCTGACTGCGGACTGGGTAGAAAAGGTGTACCAGTTGACCCAGGATCGCGGCATCGACCACGTGATTGACACCGTGGGTGGCCCTAATCTCGGTAATTCGGTACGCGCCGTTGCGGTGCACGGGCGTATCTCGGTGATCGGGGCGCTGGAGGGCTTTGAAGTTTCGGCTCCCGCAGGGCCGCTGCTGATGAAATCGCCGGTCATTCAGGGTATTGGTGTCGGCCACCGCCGCGCACTGGAAGATCTGGTGCGTGCGGTGGACGTTAATGCCCTACAGCCGGTGATCGACCAGCGCTACCGCTTTGATCAATTGCCGCAGGCGCTCGATCACCTCGATCGCGGAGCATTCGGTAAAATTGTGCTGACGCGCTGAATCACTGCCCGGCGGCGAGATTAACCTTCCATCATTAAAGGAGGGTTTTCGCGCAGTCGGGCAACTTCGTCACTCGGCGTCACGCCAAAGAAACGTTTGAACTCGCGGCTGAACTGCGAAGCGCTTTCGTAGCCGACACGGATCGCCGCGGTACTGGCTTTCAAACCGTCGTGTACCATCAGCAAACGCGCCTTGTGCAAGCGATAGGATTTCACATATTGCAGCGGCGAGGTGTTGGTCACCGCCTTGAAGTTATGGTGAAACGCCGAGATGCTCATATTCACCTCCCCCGCCAACTGCTCAACGTTGAGGTTGTCCGCATATTGGTTCTCAATACGCCGCAGCGCCTTGGCGATTTGGCTGAAGTGGGTATGGCGGTTAACCAATTCCTGCAATGAGGCGCCACAGGCTCCGCGCAGTACGTGGTAGAGAATTTCACGTACAATCTGCGGCCCCAGTACGCGTGCATCCAGCGGTTTGGCCATCACATCCAGCAGGCGTTCGGTAGCGCACAACAGTTCTTCCGACAGCTCGGCCAGGTTCACCCCGCTGCTTTCTCTGCGCGGCTTCACCAGGTAGTCGTCATCGCCGATGTCGATCAACAGGTCCTGCAGCATTTGACTGTCGATGTTCACCGACAACCCCACCAGCGGCAATTCCGGGCTGGCGAAGGTTTCGCACTCAAACGGCAACGGCACCGTCATCAACAGATAATTGCGCGGGTCATACTGGAAAACCCGATTACCGCAGTAGCCGACCTTGTGCCCCTGAAAAATGATCACCACACCCGGCTCATACATCACCGGCTGGCGCGGGCAATGACGATCGACATAAAGAATTTTCACCAGCGGCACCGGCGAGGGCGTGTAACCGTTGCTCTCGGCAAAGCAGGCCGCCTGGCGCGCCATGCGGCCGCGCAGTTCATCGATTTCGCTCACGGAAACACCCTCTTACATTAAGAATAATTCGGCATAAATAATAGTTTAAAACTCTATTTTTCTACAACGCTTTGTAGGAATAGGCAAGACTCGGGCAGGAATGTGCATTGTGCTGCTGAGCCAAGTTACTGACAATACACCTCAGATATTTTGCGCCAGCGGCGCTTGCCACATGCAGAAGAGAAATTACCCATGCAAAACTTTATTCTTCATACCCCAACCAAAATCCTGTTCGGCCAAGACCAAATCGCCGGCCTGGCACAGCAGATCCCTGCCGACGCACGCATTCTGATCACCTACGGTGGCGGCAGCGTGAAGAAAAATGGCGTGCTGGATCAGGTTTATGCCGCACTGGCGGGCCGCAACGTGCAGGAGTTTTCCGGCATTGAGCCTAACCCAACCTACGAAACGCTGATGAAAGCGGTAGAAGTGGTGCGCGCAGAGAATATCGATTTCCTGCTGGCGGTCGGCGGCGGCTCCGTGGTTGATGGCACCAAGTTTATTGCCGCAGCGGCCCACTATCAGGCGGATGCCGATCCATGGCACATCCTGAAAACCGTGGGCAGTGAAATCAAAGGCGCGGTGCCAATGGGCTGCGTACTGACACTGCCGGCCACCGGCTCTGAGTCCAACAGCGGCGCAGTGATCACCCGCAAAAGCAGCGGCGACAAACAGCACTTCTTCTCGCCACACGTGCAACCGCTGTTCGCGGTGCTGGATCCGGTAGTGACCTACTCTCTGCCGCCGCGCCAAATCGCCAATGGCGTAGTCGATGCCTTTGTCCACACCATCGAGCAGTACCTGACCTACCCGGTCGACGCCAAAGTGCAAGATCGCTTTGCCGAGGGCCTGCTACTGACGCTGCTGGAAGATGGCCCGCGCGCGCTGTCCGAGCCGGAAAACTATGCGGTGCGCGCCAACGTGATGTGGAGCGCAACCATGGCCTTGAACGGCCTGATCGGTGCCGGTGTGCCGCAGGATTGGGCAACCCACATGCTGGGCCACGAATTGACCGCCATGCACGGTTTGGATCATGCCCAGACGCTGGCGATTGTTCTGCCTGCGCTGCTGATCGAGAAAAAAGCGCAGAAACGCGAAAAACTGCTGCAGTACGCCGACCGCGTTTGGGGCCTGCGCGATGGCAGTGAAGACAGCCGTATCGACGGTGCCATCGCCGCCACTCGTGCCTTCTTCGAACAAATGGGCGTACCGACCCGCATGGCGGATTACCAGCTCGACGGCAGCTCTATCCCGGCGTTGCTTGATAAACTGCATCAGCACGGCATGACAGCACTTGGCGAGCATCAAGACATCACCCTCGAAGTCAGCCAACGCATTTATAACGCGGCGCGTTAATCGCAAACCGCCTATTTCCTGCTAGGCTTTAGTTTCAACTTCTCTCCTGCGCCCGACTCTTCATCGGGCGCAGTTCAATGCGCTATTCGCGCTGCCGATCTTCATCTGATTAACCCATGGGAGAAAACATGACCTGTAGCCGCCCTATCCCGACAGCGCTGGAATTTGGTTAGCAAACTCAGCACTCCCCCAATTTGCCAACTAGAATTTATTAATAGCCGTTTCCGGTGCATGCAGCACCGGGCAATCCGTTGACAAGGAGATACGCATGACAACGCAACAACCCATCATCAAACTCCACGATGGTAATCTGATGCCGCAGTTGGGTCTCGGCGTTTGGCAGGCGAGTATTTCAGAAACCACCCAGGCGGTGCTTAAAGCACTGGAGGTGGGCTATCGCTCGATCGATACCGCTGCAATCTACAAGAATGAGGAAGGGGTTGGCGCAGCACTGCAATCCACCTCAATACCACGCGATGAGCTGTTTATCACCACCAAACTGTGGAACGACGATCAGGGCGACCCGCAAGGCGCGCTGGAAACCAGCCTGGAAAAACTCAAGTTGGATTACGTCGATCTGTATCTGATCCACTGGCCAAGGCCGCAGCAGGACCAATATGTCGACGCCTGGCGCGGGCTGATCAAACTGCGCGAGCAGGGGTTGGTCAAAAGCATCGGGGTATGCAATTTCCACACCCCGCACCTGCAGCGCCTGCTGGACGAAACCAATGTCGCACCGGTGATTAACCAAATCGAGCTGCACCCGTTGCTGCAACAGCGTCAGCTACGCGCCTGGAACGCAACCCACCATATTGCGACCGAATCCTGGAGCCCACTGGCACAGGGTGGCGAAGGGGTATTCGACCAACCGGTGATCAAAAACCTGGCGGAAAAATACGAGAAAACCCCGGCGCAAATCGTGGTGCGCTGGCACCTGGACAGCGGGCTGATCGTGATCCCGAAATCGGTCACGCCAGCGCGCATTCGTGAAAACTTCGAAGTCTTCGACTTCAAACTGGATAAAGACGAACTGGGCGAAATTGCCAAACTGGATATCGGCAACCGCCTGGGGCCGGATCCGGACTCACTGTAATCTCCCTGCGCCCGGCTTCGGTCGGGCGCAGCATCATCCAAAATACGCTTATCGGCGATAGGCCTCCGCCAGATTTACCGACGCTCTCCGCTCCGCCTCCCTAAGCCAGGCAACCGCTTCTGCTCCGGTGATCTCTGCACGCCCGAGTGCCGCCTGCTGAATACGCGCCAGCGTCTGAGCGGCACGTTGCCGGATGGCGGCCATATCCTGTCCCACCAGTTCGCCATGCCGCTTGCGGATCTGGCCGTTGATGATCACCGTATCTACATCGGCGGCATGGGACTGCAACACACTGCTCGCCCTTGGGAAAGAAGAAGGCACCATCGCCCGCTGATGTTTAAGCATAATCACATCGGCCTGTTTTCCCGGCGTCAGCGAACCAATACTTGTCTCCATTCCCAGCGCAGCCGCGCTGCCGTGGGTCGCCCAACGCAACGCATCCCCCACCGAGAGAGAAAGTTCAGAAACCACTTCCCCACGGATATGGTGCTGATGGTTATCCAGGCAGCGCTGGGTTTGCAGCCCCAGCCGCATCTGCGAAAACAGATCCCCAGACCCCACGCAGACAATGTCAGTGCTGATCGCCGGGGCTATCCCGTGATCCAGACAGGCTCTGATGGGAGGAAAGCCCATGCCCATTTGCATTTCAGTTTCGGGGGCGATGCTGACTTTAGCGCCGGTTTTAGCCAACAGCCGCCATTCGGGATCGGTCAGACCGGAACAGTGAATATGCAGGTGACCGGGCTGCAGCAATTGATGATCGTCAAGCTCCTGTAACCCTTTCAATAACCGGCTATTCGGTAGTGCGCCGGTATGAGAAGCAATCAGGATATCCTGCTGCTGCGCCATGCGGATCTCCGCCGCAGTCTGCGTAAAGGGCACGGTGCCAAAATCGCTGAGCAAGGTCCCCATACGCAACAAACCCTGATCGTTGCTAAAATAACGCTCGCGCAATTCAGCGGCAAAATTGACGCGTTCTTGATGGCTGGAAAAACCGGCGGGCTGAAAATCATAAACCTGAAATCCATAGGAATACACGCCACGGATACCGGATTGTTGCAGTGATTCGATCGCCGCGACGGCATGATCCGGGCTATTCACACAGTCACAGCAGTCGAGGATGGTTGTGACCCCGCTGTCTATGGCCTCGAGCGCCCCCACCAGGGTGGCAGTGGACAAATCCTCGGCGGTCACCAAGGCCCCCAGCCCATAAAACGTATTTGCCAGAAATTCCGGCAACGACATATCGCCGGAGATCCCCCGAAACAACGACATCCAGGTGTGGCGATGACTGTCGATCATACCCGGCAACACGATCGCACCACGCGCATCGATCACTTCGGCATCCAGATGACTAAACGCCTTTGCGTTTTCCGCCAGCGCTGCGATCCGGCCATTTTCAATCAGCAGCGCCCCCTGGGACAGTTCCCCATACTCTTCATCCATGGTGATAATATGACCGCCAGTGATGACCTTACGATCGACCTGCATGCTCATGTTTTACCTCCTGATTACCCACTGGAAAACAGGCGTGCACAATGTCGGTGGTTTAATCACGGCAGACAGGCCGAACGACATAAATACGGCTACGCACATTCTTATGAATCTGCTCATCATTAGGAGCGCTGTTGCTACGGCGGGATGTTGCCTAGCCAATAAATGACCGGATTTCCATCACCACTTTGTCCGGCGATTCCAGGGTGGGGAAATGACTCGCCCCCGCAATTTTTACCGGATTGAACCCGCGGTGGCGTTGAGCGAATTCGCGCTGCAACTGGTCATACTCTGCGCTATGCGGTTGTGAATAGAGGTGCATTACCGGACGCTCAGGGGTGAGCTGTTCCAGGCGTTGCAGGGGAGAGCCAAATTGCCCATAGGCCAACTCGATTTCCCGACAAGAACGGATCCACATCTCCTGATCGAATCCGGCCATTTCCTGTTGGACATGGTTGATCACATCCTGGTTATCCGTATGGGCTACCCATTCCGCAAACAGGGCATCTCGCGCCTGTTGCCAGCTTTCCGGCCGCTGGCTCTGCTGTAAATTCTGCAGCAGATCGGTAAAAGCTCCGGTCATCAACCAGTCCACCACGATGGTTTTCGGTACCCGCAACGGGCCCAGTTGCTGGCTTAAAGCGATGTTGGCCCAGCCGCCATGGGATGTAGAGAGCGGAATCAAGCGCTCAACATCCAGCCGGTCAAGAAACAGAACCAGATCGGCCGTGAGATCATCCATACCAAAATCGCCGTCATAACTGCGTGCGGCATTGTGCCCGCGCCAATCAATATTAAGTACGCGATAGTGTTGCGCCAGCAGCGGTATTAGGTGTTTAAAAAGCCGGTGATCCTGGCACCAACCGGAAAGCAACAGCAGGGTGGTGTCCCCGCTGCCGCTGTCCTGGTAGTCGAATGAATTGCTGCCCAGCGTTATCGTTTTCATGCTCATGCTTGTTCCCTCATCATGCAGAAAGTGGGATGCAGGGGTGAATGGCGATACGGCCAGATTTGGCCGTTTCCCACAAGAACTGTAGTAGATGCTTATGCTCTGCCAGCCGGCGAGGAAAATTGTGTGGCGGTTCAAGCGGGAAATCGCTCATCTCCCTCCTCCTGTTTGTGATGGTACGGTAAGGCAATAATTTGACTATATGGTGTTTTTATAGGCGGTGAGTAATGAATAGTCACAACACGGGTATGCCGAAATGGAATAGCAAGAGGGGATTTTGAGAAGGGAATAATTGACAGACAGATCAGAAAAAGAGGGTAAGTACCCGCCCAGGCTAAAGTGTTGCCTATCAGCCTGGGACATACTGAGACTTACCCCTTTAGCGAGCTACAACCGTTCGCCGTTGGTGGCGATCACCCGCTGGTACCAGCCAAAGCTCTGCTTTTTCTTACGTGCCAGATTGTTGTCGTGATCGACATACACAAAGCCGTACTGTTTCTGATAGCCGTTGAGCCAGGAGAGCAGATCGATAAACGACCACGGGTAATAACCACGAACATCCGCGCCCTGCTCGATCGCCGCGCCGATCGCCTGGATATGATCGCGTAGATAATCAATACGTGGTTGATCGCGCACCTCACCTTCGACGATCGGATCCTTGGCTCCCAGCCCGTTCTCGGTAATGTAGATTGGGATATTGCCGTAGCGTTTGACGATACGGCCAATGGCATCGGTCAATCCCTGCGGATAGACCTCCCAATCCCAATCGGTGTAGACGCCGTTCGGATTGCGAACCTGTTTAAACAACCCCTTGAAGCCCAGCTCGCGCCCGCTGCCCTTCTGCCCGCTGGTGTTGATGGTATAACCGTCCACGTCATCGTTGTGCGCGACCATTTCACGCTTGTAGTAATTCAGACCGATAAAATCGACGATATTCTCTTTCAGCAATGCCTCATCGCCCGGCGCGAAATGCGGCACGCCAAAGGCCTGCTGCGCCATCGCCAGCAGCTCTGACGGGTATTCGCCCTTCAGCACCGGATCGTACAGCCAGTGGGTGAAGATCCCTTCGGCTATTTCGCAGGCGCGGCGATCCTGCGGTGAATCGCTGATCGGATCGTTCGGTTGCAGTACGTTGACGAAGCCGATCTGGCCGTTGATCTTCATTTCACGGAAGCTTTTTACCGCTCGGGCGTTGGCCAGGAACACATGGTGACACGCCTGAATGCCCTTTTTCGGATCGGTCAGTTTGGGTGGGTGCGCCCCGGTGAAATAGCCCATGCCGATAAATACGATGGTTTCATTGAACGTGGACCAGAGTTCGACCCGGTCGCCAAACCGCGAGTAACACAGACGCGCATATTCATCAAAAGCATCGACGATCTCTCGTGATTCCCAACCACCAAATGCGTCCTGCAACGCCTGCGGCAGATCCCAGTGGTACAGGGTGATCATCGGTTTGATATTGTGCTTGAGCAGTTCGTCGATCAGATCGCTGTAGAATTGGATCCCGGCCTCGTTCACTTCTCCCCGGCCTTGTGGCAGCAGCCGTGGCCAGGAGATCGAGAATCGGTAGGTCTGCATACCCAGCTCGGCCATCAGCGCCACATCTTCACGGAAGCGATGATAGTGATCGACCGCCACGTCGCCGTTAGTCCCCTGATAGGTGGTGCCTGGCAGGTGAGAGAACAGGTCCCAGTTGGACAGGCCTTTGCCGTCGGCATCATAGCCGCCCTCGACCTGATAAGACGCGGTCGCGGCCCCCCAGAGAAAGTCTTTCGGAAATACGCTCATTGGTTTTTCACCCCGTTTTGCTCCAGTAATCGGTAAATTCTCACCAGCTCCTCCACCAGATCGCGCGCCAGCATGGCATTCATGATGTGGTCCTGCGCGTGCACCATAATCAGGTTGACCGGCAGCTTGCCCTCCCCCTCGTCAAAACCGATCAGTTCGGTCTGGGTGGCGTGGGCACGCTTGGCCGCCAGTTGCGATTCCGCCAGCAGAATATCCACCTGGTCCCACTGGTACTTACGCGCCGCATACAGCGCCTGCATGGCGCAGCTGCGCGCCTCTCCGGCGTTGATGATCAGCTCCATTACCGCCGTTTCCATGTCCATCATTCGGTGACTCCTTGCGTCTGTTCAATCTGCTCCGCTTCGCTCACTTCCTGATCCAGCAGCTGTTGCTCATAGACTTTGAAGAACGGGTAGTAGATCAACGCCGAAACCGCCGCCAGCAGCAGCACCAACAGCGCGGCGCGAAGATCCCAACCGGTAGCCCAGGCGGCACCAATCGGCGCCGGAGCGGTCCAGGGCACCACCGAGATCACCCGCCCGATCAGATCCAGCTTCACCGCCGCGTAGGCGATGATCGAATTGACGATCGGCGCGGTAATAAACGGAATAAAGAAGGTAGGGTTCATCACGATCGGCGTGCCGAAGATCACCGGTTCGTTGATGTTGAAACAACTCGGCACCAGGCTCAGCTTGCCGATCGAACGCAGGTGCGCCGAACGGCTGCGCAGATAAAGCAGTACCAGCCCAAAGGTGGCGCCGGATCCGCCGATGACGATAAAGAAGGTCCAGAAGGCCTCCATAAAGATGTGCGGCATCGGTTGGTTGGCGGCCAGCGCGTCTTGGTTAATCCCCAGGTTGGTGAGCCAGAAGGCCTGCAGCATGCCGGAAACGATCACCGCGCCGTGAATACCCGCAAACCACAGCAGATGGCCGATCAGCACCGCCAGCAAGATCGCCGGCAGCGAATCCGCAGCGGAGATCAAAGGCTGGAACAGCGCCATGATCGCCTGCGGCAACAGTAGGTTGAACTGGTGCTGCACCAGCAGGCTCAGCGGATACAGCGTGATCACCACCGCCAAGATCGGGATCAGCAGATCGAACGACTGCTTGATCTTGGCCGGCACCTGCTCCGGTAATGAGATGCCGATATTGTGCGCCTTGAGGAAGCGGATCAGTTCGGTGGTATATATCGCCACCAAAATGGCGGTGAAGATCCCCACGCCGCCCAGTGCGGCGGTCGGCAGCATTTTTTCGCTTTGCGGCGCGGCCACCAGCAAGAAAGACATCAATGCCAGCATCGCCGCCATAAAGGGATCGAGCTTATAACTCTGCGCCAGGTTGTAGGCAATGGCGGCGGTGATATAGATGGACATAATGCCCATCGTCATATTAAACGGGGTGAGAATAGCGACCTGATGTTTTTCCGCCGCCCCCAGCCACCATTGGGCTATGCCCCAACTGCTGTCGGCGGAAAAGGGCGGATAGGCAAACACCAGCAAGAATGAACCGACGATCATAAAGGGCATCGCGGAAATAAAACCGTCGCGGATCGCCATAATATGTCGCTGAGTCGATAATCTCCCGGCAATCGGGCTGATGCGGTTTTCGATAAAATTGAATGCGGCCTGGCTGATACTCATGGTTCAACCCTCGGGAGGTGCTGAGTCAATGGTCACAGGATGGGAAAACCGGCGGAAACGGCCTGATGCCGGCGGCCCGGTGGGATCAGTGTTGTGCGATCATCTGTAAGGCTTCGGCGAGAATTTTATCGCCGCGCATCATGCCGTAATCCATGCTGTTTATTACCGCTATCGGCTTATTTTCCCTGTCGGCAATCTTTTTAAAATCGGCGAACTTATATTTCACCTGCGGCCCAAGCAGGCAACATTGGTAATTCGCCAACGTGGATTCAAATTCCTCCAGGCCGACGGCGATAATATCAACCTCAATCCCCTGCTGTTCGGCAGACTTTTTCATTTTATTCACCACCATGCTGGTCGACATTCCTGCGGCGCAGCATAAGAATATTTTTTTCATCCGTTCTCCTGGAGGCATAGGTACAAATGATTCAGTTGAAGAATGAGTATGGTTTCAAAATCGAGAAAACCGCAACCGGTTTCAGTAACCGGTTGCAGAGTTTGAATGGGTTCTGTGAAGGAGATCCGAATTTTAATTTTCGGGCTTAAAACGCGGAATAACTGAGCAACATCGTCTGGCTAAACCGTTGCCCTTTAGCCAGGCGGCGCAGCCCGCCCAGGTCAGCCATGTTATGCCCGTTGGCCGCGTGGGACATGGGTTCCAGACAGAAAAAGTCGAATTGATAACCCGGATCGAACGCCGGATCCGAGACGAACAGGAAATAAACCGGACAGGCCGGCTGAGTGTTCATTCGTAACCGAGCTCCCTGCTCCGGCCACTGGATCTCCGCCTCGCCGTTCCAGCCGCTAAAGCCGTTGTTCACCCAATGACGCGGCAATGGCCCCGGCTGGTTGAAATCCATTTCTTCGCTCAGCGCTGCCTGCTCGCCCGCCAGCCAGTCTTCGGCTTCCCGCCAATAGGCCGCGGCGGATGCCTGTACCCGGGTATCCGCGGTTAACGGAAAGTACGGATGCCAACCCAGCCCATAGGGCATCGGCTTTTCACCGGTGTGCTCTACCGCCAGTTCGATGCTGAGTTGGTGCTGATGCAGGGTAAAGTATTGTTCTACCTGATAACGATAAGGGCCATTCTCATGCTGATAGCGCAAGTGAAGGACTTCGTCGCCTTGCTCAACACATTGCCATTCCTGCAGCCAGCCGTCACCATGCAGATAATGCCGATCCCAGTCGGTATTGGCGCTGAGCCGGTAGTCTTGCTGCTCGAAGCTGAAGCGGTTTTGATTGACCCGATTGCCGAAGGGGACCAGAGGAAAACATCCCGATTGCAGCGCCGGCGTAGCGTCACTCACTACCGCAGGCCGCAGCAGAGGGAGCTCTCCCTCCGGTGTATAAGCGGTGAATTTCAGCACGCTGCCGCCCAACGAGGAAACCACCAGCGAGACGCAGCCGTTATCCAAACTAAACAGTGCCATAGTGCCCCCTGGCGTTAATCGGCGAAGTTAATCACCACCTTGCCACACTGCCCGGAAGCCATCAGCGCATAAGCATCGGCAGCCTGTTCAAGGGCAAAGCGGTGGGTAATCGCGTGATGCGGATGCATTTTCCAGTCGTGCAGGTCGGTACAACATTTTTCCATATGGTGCAGGCTGGTGACCCATGAGCCGATAATTCGTCGTTGGTGATGCATCAGGTCTGCACTGACCTCAAATTCCACCTTGCCGGTTTCACCGATGTAGACAACCCTTCCCCAGTCCGAGGAGGCCTGCAGCGCCAGCAGCCGTCCTTTAGCGTTACCGGAACAGTCGAGGGTGACGTTGGCGCCGCCCGCGGTCAATTCGCGAATGCGCTCTGTCACCCCCTCACCGGTCAGAAAACCGTGATCCATCAGCCCCAACCGCTTCGCGGTCGCCAGACGTTCCGGTATGACATCTACGCCAATCACCGTTTTTGCCCCCCGCCCCTTCGCCAGCATCATCGCCATCATGCCGACCGGGCCCAACCCTACGACCAGCACGTGATCGCTGCCGGACACCTCGCCGCGCACAATGCCTTCATAGGCCGTGCCGACGCCGCAGGAAATAAAAGCGCCGTCTTCGTAGCTGAGCGAATCCGGCAGATGGATCAGATCCTTTTCCTCCGCCAACAGGTAGTCGGCGTGGCCGCCATCCCGTTGCCAGCCATAGGCAGCCTTGCCAACGCCGGTACAGGAAATCGGATAGCCCCGGCGACAGTTGCTGCAAAAGCCGCAGCCGGAAATGTGGTACACCAGCACGCGGTCACTCTCGCGAAAGTGCCGGCAACCGGCCCCCAACGCGACAATCTGCCCACAAGGTTCGTGACCGTTAATAAATCCCCGGTACAAGGGCTGATCCGGTGCGGCAGCCGTGCCACGGTGCTGATGATAAATATAATGAATATCGCTGCCGCAAATACCGGACGACTTCATTTTAATTAATACCTGGCCAATACCCGGTTGCGGAATATCCACCTCGCGCAGCTCTGCCGTGGAATTTCCGGGTAAATAAGCCGCCAACATTTTTCCCATAATATTTTCCTTCCAGATTTAATGCGTTATTTTTAGTGGTATACGAGGCTATTGCTTATTGTTCTTCTGCATCACGATAATATTGGCTAGCACCGCCAGTACGATAATCACCCCTCTGACCACCTGTTGGAAAAAGGAGTTAATCCCCAGCAAGACCAGACCATTGCCAATCAGGGTGATCACCAGCACGCCGAGCAGAGTGCCGAGCATCGAACCGCGCCCGCCGGACAAGGCTGTCCCCCCGACCACCACGGCGGCAATCACGTCAAACTCCAGGCCACTGGCCGCACCGGCATTGCCGGAGCCCAGGCGCGCCGCCAACAGAATACCGGTGACGGCCGCCAACAGGCCGGCCAGGGTAAACAGCAGGACACGAATGCGTTTGACGTTAATGCCGCACAGCTGGGCGGCGCTGGCGTTGCCGCCAATGGCGTACACCGAGCGGCCAAAGGCGGTTTTCTTGCTGATAAACTGAAAAACCACGAACAGGATCAGCATAATCACCGCCGAAACCGGCAGCCCCAGTACCTGCCCACCCAGCCAGTCCAGCACGTCATTTTCGTCGATCGGCACCGGCAAGGCGTTGGTCATAAACAATCCCATCCCGCGCAGGGCGCTCCAAAGCCCCAATGTGGCGACAAAGCTGGGCACGTTGAACCAGCCTCGCAACACCCCGGCGACCGAGCCTAACGCCGCCCCCAAACACAAGGCCAGGATCAACGCGAACGGCAGCGGGATCGCGTACTGCATCAAATAAGCCAGGATCACCGAGATAAACGCCACCATCGGGCCTACGCTAACGTCGATTTCCCCGGAAATAATAATCAGCGTCATGGCCCAGGCGGCAATGCCGATGGTGGCGGCGTCGCGTAGAATATTCATTTGGTTATTCAGCGAAATAAACCCGGTGGCATAAATAGAAAATACCAGGTAAAGCACGACAATAATTGCCAGCAGGCCCAGTTCATTGGCGTGCTTCGATAATTTTCGGGTTCGGGTTATTTTTACTTCCGGTACCAATGTGGACATTGTATTACCTCCGGTGCCTTCGAATGTGGGCAGAATTATTGGATCATCAGCACTTCAGACATCAGCTGTTCAACATCCACGGGCGAGATAAATTCCTTCACTATGGTTCCCTGCTGCAACAACAAGATCCGGTCGCAGACCTGGGGTAATTCCTCCACTTCGCTCGATACGAAAATGATACTTTTACCCTCTGCCGCCAGCTCACGCGCAATACGGTAAATTTGATTTTTCGCTTCGACATCCACGCCGCGCGTCGGCTCATCCAGCAACAGGATCCGGCTTCTGGCGTAAACCCAACGGCCGATCACCACCTTCTGCTGGTTACCGCCGGAAAGCGTCATGATCGGCGTGCCGGTTTCTGCGGTTTTCACCCGCATCCGGCTGACGATCGCCGAGGTTGCCTGTTTGATTTTCTGCCAATTCAGCACGCCAAAGCGGCTGACGGAACGGCTGTCTGTCATCACGGTATTTTCATCCACGCCCAGCAACGGCATGATGCCCTCCGCCTTTCGGTTTTCCGGCGTGTAGGCCATACCGCGCTGGAGCATCTGGGCGTAATTCGGGCAGATCAGCGTTTCACCGTCGAGGATCAGCTCGCCTTCGACGAACGGCGTCAGGCCAACGATGGCTTTCAGCAATTCACTGCGGCCTGCGCCCAACAACCCGGCAATACCCAGTACTTCGCCCCGCCGCAGCTCGAAACTGACCTGATGCAATTTGGGCGGCAGCGATAATTGTTTAACTTCAAAAACCTTGTCCCCGCCCTTCGGGGCCGTCACGGTTTGCGTATGGTGGTCCTGATGGCCCAGCATCAGGTCGACAATTTGCTGAGTTGAGGTGTTGTCCAGCGCCACGTCACCCGCCACACGGCCGTCGCGCATAATGGTGCAGGACGACGCCAGCCGGCGGATCTCGTTCATTCGGTGGCTGACATACACCACTGCAATCCCGGCGGCGGAAAGGCGCATCACTGCCGCCGCGACCAGATCGGCCTCGGCGTTGGCCAACGAACTGGTTGGCTCGTCGAGGATCACCACTTTGGGATCCCCCTGACAGGCCCGGGCGATCTCCACCAGCTGCTGCTGCGCCGGGCTGAGATCGCGAACCCATTGTTGAGGATCGATGTCCACCCCGAGCAGCGCCAACGCGTGCCGGGCCTGCGCCAGCATGCCTGGTGCGTCAATCACGCCGGCGCGCTGCGGCCAGGCCCCCAAACACAGGTTTTCCGCCACGCTCATGTCCTGTACCAGGCTTAGCTCCTGATAGACGGCCCGCACGCCAAGCTCACCGGCCCGGCGCGTCAACAGCGCATCTGGCCCCTCCAGCAGTCGATCGCCGATAAACACCTGCCCGGCGTCCGGCCGCTCACTGCCGGTCAACATGCGGATCAAGGTGGACTTGCCCGCGCCGTTTTTCCCCAGCAGAGCGCGCACCTCGCCACGCCGCAGCGTGAAATTCACATCTTGCAGCGCCACCCCCCCCGGGTAACGCTTATGCCCCGATTGAATGCGGGCCACGACCGGTTGCTGCGCCAATTCGTTTAAGGCTCTGTCACTCATGCAAGCCACCGACATTAAGAGCCTATCCCAGTAGGCGTCATTGTTGCAGGCAGTTTGGACAAGGACAGCGCGGAAGAACCGGAGCGTACACAGAGTACGTGAGGATTCTGAGCACTGCCCAGGGCCAAACGGACAAATAAAATAGCCTAATGGAATAGGCTCTAAGGTAAGCCGTCTTTGTGAGTCGTCAGCCAATCAGTAGCGCTCTGCGACGAGGCGTAGAGATCGATCGGCACCTGCACCACCTTTTGGCCGACCGGCCGCTGGTTGATGGCGTTCATCGCCTGAGTAAAGACCAACGCCCCCATTTTCTTGCCCGAGATATCCACCACCGCCTGCAGTACCTGACGGTTCACCAGTTCCTGTGCGATTTCAGTGGTCATGTCCGAGCCGAATACCACCGTTTGGCCGACCTTGTTCTGGTTGCGCACGGCTTTAACCGCCCCGAGCGTAGCGCCGCCGGATTCGCCGAAAATGGCATCGACTTTCCCGGAGGAAATCAGCAGTTTCTCGCCGACCGATATCGCCTTGTCCAGCACGGTGCCTTCCTGATTAGCGACGATTTTCATGCCCGGTACTTTCGCTTTTAACGCCTCTTCAAATCCTTTACGCCGTTGCACGCAAACTTCGAAGGCTTCGCAATTAATAACGGCGATCGCAGGCTCGGTTAATTTCTTTTCAATGAAGTAGTCGGCGGCGGTATTACCCAGTTTTTTGCCAAACTCGTAGGGATCGCCGACCAAATAGGCATAAACATATTTATCTACGCCTTTCTCATTAATGCAGGTGTTGTAACAAATCACCGGAATGCTGGCTTCGTTGGCACGCTTGATGGCCCGCACGCTGCCATTCACCGAAACAGCGGAAAGCACGATGGCATTCACGTCGCGCGCAATCATGGTATCGATAAACGAACTTTCTTTAGAAACATCACCCTGCGCATTGGTTTCTATGATTTCAATTTTCCCTTTGTCCTTGGCGGCGCCGTCTTGCACGCCCCAGCGGACCCCGGCGTAATACCCCTGGGTATCGAGATAAATAGCGCCGATGGCAGTTTTGTCGTTTTTAGCCTGTGCGCCTGCACTGAAAATAATCAGGCCCCCGGTAATGGCTAACAGCACGTGTTTTATTTTTTTTAGCAACATCGTTATTCTCCAGTTAATGTTCATTAACCTCTTGCTGCCTATTTTTATTATCCCGCCTGAAGGCTTTACCGCTGTTCGCCCTCAGGCGGAGCACAGACTCATTACACTAAATGATCAAACTGATTACTTACCGCCACAGGATCACGCATTAAACTAAACAGGGTTAAGTAAACTTTTTCTCCCTGGCGCGATCCGTACCTGCTGCACTGAGCTGTTCTTCCAGTGCTTCCAGAGTAATGCCTTTGGTTTCCGGCACTCTGGCGTAAATGAACCCCGCACCGGCCAGGCAAATGACGCCATACAACAGGAAACTGCCCGCTGCGCCTAATGCGGCATTCAGCAACGGGAAGCTATAGGTCAGAACAAAACAGGCCACCCACAGCGCAAAGGTGCCGGCGGCCATGGCCGCTCCGCGAATGCGATTGGGGAAGATTTCAGACAGCAGTACCCAGGTAACGGGGGCAAGCGTGACGGCATAGATAGCGATGGCGACCAACACCAGTAACAACACCGGCAGCCCCAGCAAACCATAGGCGTAAGCCGCCGCCATCAGCAGGTAGATCACCGTTAATCCACAGGCGCCTATCAGCATCAGCCGGCGTCGGCCAATACGATCCACCAGCGGTAAAGCCAGCAAGGTGAAGATCAGGTTGATCAACCCGGTGGCGACGATCGACTTCAACGTATCGTTAATATCAAACCCTGCCGACGCAAAGATCTCCTGCGCATAGTTAAAGATCACGTTGATACCGCACCACTGCTGAAATATCGCCAGCACAATGCCTATCACCAACACCGGCCGTACATCGCTGCGCAGCAGCGCACTGAGCGGCACCTTGCCGCTGTCCTTGTCCAGCGTTTGACGGATCTCCTTTAGCGTTTGCTGCGCATAGCTTTCATTGCCGATGCGTCGCAAGACCTTCTGCGCCTGCTCGTGGCGGCCGACCTTCGCCAGCCAGCGCGGCGACTCCGGCACTGCCAGCATCAGCAGCAGGAATGCCAGCGCCGGTACCAGTTCGGCGCCAAACATATAACGCCAGCCAACCTGTCCGTTCCAGCTGGCCAACAACTCCGCCTGACCGGCATTGGCCGCCACCGGATCGGCGATCAGCAGGTTGATCAACTGCGCTGCCAATACCCCGATCACAATGGTCAATTGGTTCACCGCAACGAAGCGCCCCCGCTGTGCCGCCGGGCTGATTTCGGCGATATACACCGGCGACAGCGCCGAAGCCAGGCCAATGCCAACCCCGCCGACAATGCGATAAATGATAAAGGCGTCAAAACTGGTGGCCACGGCGGTGCCCCAGGCCGAGATCACGAAGGTCAAGGCGGCAATCGCCAGCGGCAGCTTGCGGCCAAAACGATCCGACAGCAGGCCCGAGATCACCGCGCCGAAAATACAGCCCACCAGCGCCGAACTCATCGCCCAGCCTGACTGGGCGGGATCGGTGATGCCAAAATAGGCCTCGTAGAAAGGCTTGGCCCCGCCTATGACCACCCAGTCGTAGCCGAATAACAGGCCACCGCAAGCGGCGACCAGGCAGATAGTCCAGACATAGGGCATGTTCAGTTTATTCGTCACATTGGTCCCCTTTTGGGCATCAGTTGGCTAAAGTCTGGGCCAGCACGGTGAATAAACGCGCTTTGTCATGCGCAGGATTTATCGCCAGCAGCTCGCTTAACGTTTGCTGCGCTGCGGCTAACTGCCCTAACCCCAGTTGCGCCAAAGCCGTCACCAGCAGGCAGTGCTGTTGATGCGCCTGTTGCAGGTCATTGTCCAACGCCATCAAATCCGGCAGCGAAACGGCAAAGAAATCGGCGCCAGGCAACATCTCAGACTGCTGGCTTGCCCACTGCTGCATTTGGGTGAACTGCTGTTCGGCCTGTGCCGACTGCCCCAGTTGCTTGAGCGCCATGCCGCGATAGAACAAATAATCCACCGGTTGATCGTTGTAGTAGCGGCTTTCAGCCAGTTCGCCGTGTCCCGCGCAGGCCTGTTGCCAGCAGGTGGCCGCTGCCTCGAGCTGGCCTTGCCGGGCAGCACAGATACCCAGCCAATAGTAGATATCGTTGTCGCTTTGCCCGGCCAGACGCCCTTCCCCCAGATTTTGCGGATAGTGCAACGCCGACTGCAGCAAATGCTGCGCCTGCTGCGGCGCTCCCTGTTGCAGTGCCTGGAATGCCAACCGTTGCAGATTGATCAGATACTGGCCGGTGACTTTGCCTTCACCACCTTCCCACGGGTGAAACTCACGCTGCTGCAGGATCCGTTGCGCGTCACTCAACCGATCGCACTGGTTGTAAAGGCTCAGCAATTCGGCGGTAAGGTCGTCACGCCGGGCCACTACCGGTAAATGTTGCTCCAACATCGCCAGCCGCTGAGCAGGTGCAGTACCGAGGCGTTTGTTCAGTTGATCCAGTTCAAACAGCAGCCGAGCGTCATCAGGTTGCAGAGCAAAGGCCTGCTGCAGATGCGCCAGCGCCACGTCATGCTGCTGGAGTTTATTGAAGGCGTAGATCCCCAGATTGCGCCAGGCGTCGGCAAACGTCGGCTCCCGCTCCACGCATTGCTGCCACAGCGCTACCGCCTGCGGGTAGTTGCGCTTGCTGTAATGGAAACAAGCCAACAGATACTGTGCAAAAACGCACTCCTGCAGTTGGCTTAGCATCTGCACTTCATTCAGGGTATTGGGGAAGCGCACCTGGTGGCCGAAGCCGTCGCGCGCCTGCGCCAACAGTTGCCGATATTCCCGGTCACTTACCGCGCCTTTGCGCAGGCTGGCCAACATATAGCGCGGCAAGGTTTCCTGGCTGTCCAACAGCGTCAGTAACTCAATCGCCTGCTCTTTGGCTCCCCATTCACAGAGTTGACCGGCAATGTTTAGCGCATTGATCCCACGGCAACCGGTCACCGACCGCAGCCGTTGTAAATCGGCCTCGGCGTGAGTTTGCGCATAGCGCAGGTAATACAGGCTGTAATGCAGCGGACGGGCGACAAGCTGGTCATCGATATAGTCCAGGCTCTGTGCCCCTTTCCCCAAGCGTTGCAACAGCAGCGCTTTCAGGGCGATCAGCGGATAATGGCTGGCGTTAACACTCAGGCTGCTTTCACAAAACGCCAGCGCCTGCTGATACTCCCCGCGCCGCGCCGCGACCCGCGCCAGACCATAGAAACCGCCCGGTTTACCGTTACCACTCCAGATGGCGCGGTAGAAATCCTCGTAGGCCGCGTCGTCGTTACCCAATTGTTCCTGAGCGCAGGCACGAATCAGGCTGGCTAACCCGCACTGTGGGTTGCGGTTAAGGTTATGGGCTCGTGTCAGCGCGTCATCCGCGTAGGCAATCGCGCGTTGGAAATTGGCGCGGTTATATTCCAGCGTGGCCAGAGCCAAATTGCAGCGGTAATCAAGAGGATCCAGCGTCAGGCCCCGCTGGTAGTAATCGAACGCCGAACGGCTGGCATGGTGGTACTGCTCCAGATGCTGGCCGATAAACCAGGCTTCATCGGCGCTGACGATCTGTTCTGCCGCCAGTGGCGCTTTGGCGGGCTGCGGCAACTCGGTGCTTTCGCTCGCCTGATGCTGGCGATAGCTGAGTACGCTGCGGCCCTGGGCGTCCTGCAATTCAATCGTCAGGCGACCGGAGAAATCGCCGGTCATGGTCTCCAGCAGCGCCGCACCGGGGGTGAGATCAACGCGGCGGTCGAGCAGCAGCTGCTGATCGCTATCGCTGCGGATCACCAACCGGTGCTGCGCCAGCGGCGCGACCGCATACAACCCCCACACCAGTTGTCGCCCGTCGCTTTCCAGTTTTAGTGCGGCACGGGTGTTGGCGTTCTGCACCATGCCCAGGGTGTTGTAGGGCAGGAAATTCTGCACAAAGCATTTTTCTTCGTAGGCGTCGAGCCAGGTGAAATCCGGTTGGTTATCTGTGTAAACCCCGGTCATCAGCTCAATGTAAGGGCCGTTATTGTCGGTCAGATTGCGATCCCAGGCCTGGCCAAATTCGCCGTGGCCCCAGCTCCACTGTTTCTTGCCGGGCGACACATGGCGATCGGCGATGTGCAACAATCCGCCCTGCTCATCGTGGCTGTAAGCGCCTACAAAGTCATAGTCCGACTTATGCGCCATGTAAGACGTCGGTACCGGGATATTCTTGTAGCGCGAAATATCCACACCGGCCGAATAATCCACCTTGTAGTAGGTGCCGGTGGCAATAGGGAACGAAGAGACATCGCGCTTGCCATGGTCAAAAACGGCGGTCACATCCGGCGGGAATACACTCTGGTGATCGTCTCCACCTTTCACCGCCGGGTTGGCCCACCACAGGAAATGGCGCGGCGTCGGGTTAGGGTTAAAAATCTTGGCGCTGATTTCAATCAGCGCGCGGTCAGGATACAGCGTGAAACCGGCCATCACCTGCAGCCCGCGCATCGGCTCCACCTCCCCCAGCCAGACGGTCTGCGCCCCGTTATCGTGCTGCTGGATCTGGCAGTCCACCGGCATATAGGTGGTCGGACGGTGGTGTTGCGGCCAGTTGAACTCGATCCCCCCTGAGATCCACGGCCCCAATAACCCCACCAGCGCCGGTTTCACTACCTCGTTGTGATAGACAAAATCGCGCTGCTGCACTTTGTCGTAAGCCCGATGAATACGCCCGCCCAGTTCCGGCAACAGCATCACGCGCAGGTAGTCGTTTTCCAGATATACCGCCTGATAGCGACGCAGAGATTTTTCACCACTCAGGGTGTCAATAACGCCATAGGGATAAACCGCACCGGACGATCCCTGATAGACGCGGTTTTCCAGGAACATCGGGTGCGAATCCTGCTCGCCCGTGCCGTAAGTGGGTAATTCAACCTGCTCTTGCCAAACCTTGACTGTCCCGTGCATGTTTTCCTCACTAAAAATACTGAAGGTTGCTTTTCAGGCAGTCTAAATGACAGAATCGGCTACTTTACGCGCTACCATCACGCAATACAGTAAACGGGGTTTAATGAATGGCATTGCAAGGGTTGAATAACCAACGGGTGCGCAATTTTAATAAACGGGTGCTGTGCGCGCTGCTGTATCGGGAAAAGGTGGCCAGTAAATCAACGCTGGCGCGGCTTTCACAGCTGTCTATTCCTGCCGTCGGCAAAATTCTCGATGAGCTGCAGGAAGAACGCCGGGTTGAGCACGACCAGCAGAATTTGCACCGCCGCGGTCTGGGCGGCGGCAGTTACCGCATCGCTGCCTCTGAGCAACGGATCCTGTGCCTGAACGTGTCGCCCTATCTGATTGAAAGCATCGTGGTGGATGGCCTGATCACGCCGTGCAGCGCCTTCACACCGCAACCGATCGTTGCCACCACGCCACAGGCGATGCTGCAGGAAATGGTGCAGATCTATCACCTGCACAGCCGACAACAGGGGATGCCGCTGAAAATAGCGCTGTCGATCCACGGCCAGGTAAACCCGCTCACCGGGGTGTCGCAGCGCATGCCACAGGCCCCCTGGGAAGGCCCGGTGGAGATAAAATACCTGCTGGAAGAGCGCCTGAAGACCGAGGTCCTGCTGGATAACGACTGCGTGATGCTGGGGCTGGCAGAAAAGTGGCAAAATAACGCTAACGCGCAGGACTTCTGCGTGATTAACGTCGATTACGGCATCGGCTCGTCGTTCGTGATCAACCAGCAGATTTACCGGGGCAGCCTGTTCGGCAGCGGCCAGATTGGCCACACCATCGTCGATCCCGATGGTGGCCTGTGCTCCTGCGGCCGTTACGGCTGTCTGGAAACCATTGCATCACTGTCGGCACTGAAGAAAAAAGCGCGCATTCAGCTAAAAGTCACCCCCAGAGCGCAACACGAAGGCGAAAGGCTTAAAACCCCCACCACCGCCGAGCTGATCGCCCGTTATCATCAAGGGGACCCCGCGTTGCAAGTGTTGGTGCAACGCGCCGCCCAAGCGATTGGCCTTAGCCTGTATAACTTCCTTAACATCTTAAATATTAACCGTATTTATCTTTATGGCCGCAGCTGTGGCTTCGGTCAGGCCTGGCTGGAGACCATCATCAGCCAGACCGGGTTCAACCCCTTCGATCGTCACGATCAGATCCAGACTCAGGCAACGCATATCGGCTTTGGCCAACTCACGCGCGCGCAGCAGGTGATGGGTATTGGCTATCTGTATGTCGAACAGGCACTGACGGAGATGCTATGATGCCGACTTTTATCCCAGCAAAAACAATACGGAGCACCATGAAACCCACCCTACGACACTGGTCGCGCGCAGGCGTGATATGCCTGATGCTGATCCTGGCCGGTTGTTCCAGCAAAAAACCGCGTACCAGTTATGATGCTCATGCCTTTGACGACGCGATTGAGGATGCTGCGGATAAATACGATGTCGATCAAAAACTGATCGCTGCGATGATCAAGGTCGAGTCCGGTTTTAACCCGGCGGCAATCAGCCGCTCCAATGCTATCGGGTTGATGCAGTTGAAAGCCGACACCGCCGGCTGTGACGCCTATCGCTACAAAGGGAAACGTGGCTGTCCGGACGACGACGATCTGCTGGATCCGGATACCAATATCGACCTCGGCGCAGCCTATCTGGCCGTGTTGCAAAAACAGCAGCTTAAAGGCATCGACGATCCTGTCACGCTGCGTTATGCCACCATCATCGCCTACGTCAACGGCACCGGTGCGCTGCTGCGGACCTTCTCCAGCAACCGCCAGCAAGCCATTTCGATGATTAACAATCTGTCACCGGAAGCCTTTAACTGGCACGTGCGCAAGTATCATCCCGCCCCGCAGGCGCCGCGCCACTTGATGAAGGTAGAAGCGGCCTACGAGCAGCTCTGATTTTCAAAAGCAAAAAAGGAGAACCCGAGGGTTCTCCTTTTCATTTAAGCCAGTGCCGAGCCGTTATGGCTTGCCGTTACGAATCGGCTTGCGTGGCGGCTTGTTGGACGGCGTACGCTGACGGGTGATGTCGGTGTGCTTGGTCAGCGCCGGGCGGGTATGACGCTGCAAGCGCTTGGCTTCGCGCTGTTCGTCAATGCTCGGAGCCGGCACCAGACACTCGCGACGGCTGCCGATCAGGTGCTTCATGCCCATTTCTTCCAGGGCGGTGCGGATCATCGCCCAGTTGGCCGGGTCGTGGTAACGCAACAGCGCCTTGTGCAGGCGACGCTGACGATCGCCTTTCGGTATCACCACATCCTCACTCTTATAACCCACTCTGCTCAACGGGTTCTTGCCGCTGTAATACATGGTGGTGGAGTTCGCCATCGGTGACGGATAGAAGTTCTGCACCTGATCGAGACGGAAACGGTTTTTCTTCAACCACAGCGCCAGATTCACCATATCCTCATCGCGGGTGCCCGGATGCGAGGAGATGAAATACGGGATCAGATACTGCTCTTTGCCCGCCAGCTTGGAGTAATGGTCAAACAGCTGTTTAAACCGGTCGTAGCTGCCCATGCCCGGCTTCATCATTTTCGACAGCGGGCCTTCTTCAGTGTGTTCCGGCGCAATCTTCAGGTAGCCGCCAACGTGGTGGGTAGCCAGCTCTTTGATATAGCGCGGATCTTCCACCGCCAGATCGTAACGCACGCCAGAGGCGATCAGGATCTTCTTGATGCCCTCCAGCGAGCGCGCACGGCGATACAGCTTGATGGTCGGTTCGTGGTTGGTGTCCATGTAGGTGCAGATTTCCGGGTACACGCACGAGGCGCGGCGGCAGGTCTGCTCAGCGCGCGGGTTGGTACAGCGCAGCATGTACATGTTGGCGGTCGGGCCGCCCAAATCGGAGATCACACCGGTAAAGCCCGGTACTTTGTCACGAATTTCTTCGATCTCGCGAATAATGGAGTCTTCCGAACGGCTCTGGATGATGCGCCCTTCGTGCTCGGTGATCGAACAGAATGAACAGCCGCCATAGCAACCGCGCATGATGTTGACCGAGAAGCGGATCATGTCATAGGCAGGAATGGTTTCCTTGCCGTAGGACGGGTGCGGAATACGCTGGTACGGCAGGGCAAACACGCTGTCCATTTCCGGCGTGGTCAGCGGGATCGCCGGTGGGTTGATCCACACGTAACGGTCGCCGTGCGACTGCATCAGCGCACGGGCACAGCCAGGGTTGGTTTCATGGTGCAGAATGCGCGAAGTGTGCGCATACAGGACCTTGTCGGCCTTCACCTTTTCAAATGACGGCAGCAACACGTAGGTTTTTTCCCACGGCTTGGGCTTGGCGGCGCGCACGGTGACCGGTTTGGCCTCCGGCTCCGGTTTACCGCCGTCAGCACACGGCAGATCGTCGCCGTAAGGGTTCGGGATAGGCTCAATGCGGCCCGGCTTGTCCAGACGGGTAGAATCCACCCCGGTCCAGCCCGGCAACGCACCCTTGCGCATCACCGCGGTGTTGCGGATGTCGTGGATCTCGCTGATTTTCTCGCCCGCAGCCAGGCGGTGCGCCACTTCAACCAGCGGACGCTCGCCGTTGCCGTAAATCAGCATGTCAGCTTTGGAGTCCACCAACACCGAACGGCGTACGGTATCAGACCAGTAATCGTAGTGAGCGATACGACGCAGGCTGGCTTCGATGCCGCCCAGCACGATCGGCACGTCTTTATAGGCTTCTTTGCAGCGTTGACTGTAAACCAGCGTCGCGCGATCCGGACGTTTGCCGCCCACGTTGCCGGCGGTGTAGGCATCATCGTGACGCAGTTTGCGATCGGCGGTATAACGGTTGATCATCGAGTCCATGTTGCCGGCGGTGATGCCGAAGAACAGGTTCGGTTTGCCCAACCGCATGAAATCTTCTTTATTGCTCCAGTCCGGCTGCGCAATGATGCCGACGCGGAAGCCCTGCGCTTCCAACATGCGGCCGATGATCGCCATACCAAAACTCGGGTGGTCGACATAGGCGTCACCACTGATAATGATCACATCGCAGCTATCCCAGCCCAGTTGATCCATCTCTTCGCGCGACATCGGTAAAAATGGCGCGGTGCCATAACATTCGGCCCAATAAGGCTTATAGGAAAACAATTCACGATCGGGTTGGATCAGGCTGGTAGTGCTCATTCTGGTGCTCTTTCACAGGTTAATTAATCGCCGGGCGGCGATTATACGCACTAGTGACAAAAAGAGCATGGTTATTTCACGCCTTCACCACAGCATCTCGGGCTTCCCTCTCGACTCCACGCGCCTGCGCGGTCATCATAGCGCATTCTGTTCGGCCCACCGGCCGACAGCGGAGGAGATCAATGAGTGAGTTTTTAGCAGTAAAACCGATTCTGGCCCTGGGCAGCGCGATCGTTGAGGTGACGCTGACGCAGGAGCAAAAAATAGGTGGCTGCGCGTTTAATGTTGCACGGGCGCTCAAGCGCCTGCAGGTCCCGGTGCTCAACGGTATGCCGGTCGGCAATGGAGTATGGGGCGCGGCGATTGAAGCCGAGATGGAAAGTTTAGGCCTGCAGGTGCTGCTGCGCCATGGCCAGATGGACAACGGCCGCCGTCTGACACAGATGCAACCCAACGGCGAGTCGCTGTCGGTGATCGAGCCCGGCTGCGAAACCCAGTGGAATAAAGCCCAGTTGGGCACGCTGCCCCTGAGCGAAGACACGCTGATTTACATCAGCGGCGAGCAGTTGGCCGGAGAAAGCGGCGAGGCGGTACGTGAATGGTTAACACGTTTGCCGTTTGACCAGTGGCGGCTGATTGATCCCGGCCCGGGCATCGCTCAATTGGATGAAGATTTCTTTGCCATGCTCAGCGACAGCCACACCCTGCTGACGCTGAACCGAAATGAAGTGGTTACGCTCTGCGGCGCGGGCGATGCGCTCACTCTGGCCCAGCAGTTTGCCACCGCGCACAATATCACGCTGATCTGTCGGTTGGATTGCGATGGCGTCTGGATTTGCCGTGGCGACACCCCGCCGCTCCAAATAGCGGCCTATCCGGTGAACGTCGTCGACACTCTGGGTGCGGGCGACGCCCACTGCGCCGGCCTGCTGGCCGGGCTCTCCGCCGGTTGGCCATTGCCGCAAGCGGTCGATCTGGCTAACCGCGTGGCCGCCTGCGTGGTAACAACCCAAGGTGCAAGCGGCGGGCCAGACTGGCAACAGCTGCAACAGCGTTTCCCCGACGTTTGATGCCTAATGGGCGCGGTTTGCGCGCCCCTCTTCTTTTTCTAATGCGCTCGCTCTACCGGCCCGACATATTCTTCCGGCCGGTGCTGATAGTTGAAGGTCAGCGCAAAAATGATCCCCAGCACCAATGTATACAGCGCGAAGATCAACCAGATGCTCTGCCAATCTTTGACGCCGTCGTGGGTGAAGAAATCTACCACTTCGCCGCTGGCTATCGCCCCCAGATACGCGCCGATACCGTTGACCATGGTCATGAATAGCCCCTGCGCACTGGCGCGGATGCGGCTATCGGCCTCTTTCTCAACGAAGATGGCCCCGGAGATATTAAAGAAATCAAAGGCACAGCCGTAAACGATCATCGACAGCAGCAACAGCACAAAGCCGAAACCAACCGGGGTCCCATAGGCCAGGAACAGGAAGCGCAGCGTCCAGGCCGCCATGCTGATCAGCATTACCTGTTTGATGCCGTATCGACGCAGGAAGAACGGAATGGTGAGGATAAAGAACACCTCGGAGATTTGTGACAACGACAACAGCACCGCCGGGTATCTAACGCTTATGCTGTCCTGATACAGCGGGTTGCTCGCGAAATCATGCAGGAAGGGATTGCCGAAGGTGTTGGTGATCTGCAGTGCCGCGCCCAACAGCATGGCAAACAGGAAAAACAGCGCCATACGCCGCTGGCGAAACAGCACCAACGCGTCCAGCCCCAGCACACTGAACCAGCTTTTCGATTTTTCGACGTTGCTGGTCGGGCAATTCGGCAGCGTCAGAGAATAGCAGGCCAGCAACAGTGACACGGCAGAAGCCAGATACAGCTGCATATTGCTCAGCTCAATTCGGCTAAAGCCGATTAGCCACATCGCCACAATAAAGCCCAGGGTGCCGTACACCCGCACCGGGGGGAAATCTTTCACCGTGTCGTAACCGTGCTTTTCCAGGCAGAAATAGGCAATGGCGTTGGAAAGCGAAATGGTCGGCATATACACCATGGCGTTGAACAACATGACCCAGAACATCACCATCGGCTGCTCAACCTGGGCGGCGCAATACAGCGCAAGCGCACCGAACAGATGACAGAGCGCGTACAGGTAATTGGCCCTGATCCAGCGGTCGGCAAGAATGCCCGCCAGCCCCGGCATAATCAGCGCCGCGACGCCTTTGGCGCTGTACACCATGCCCACCTGCAATCCGCTGAAATGCAGGGTATTAATCATGTAAGATCCCAGCGTAACCAGCCAGGCACCCCAAATAAAAAACTGCAGAAAAACCATTACCTTCAGTCGCGTTTTTATTGCCATCACCATCACCTTATTATTTTGATTAAAACGATGATTCACGCGGCCAGGCCCCTGCACCTCGCCGCGGGGGAATTTGCAGCGTTACAGCGTTTTGAAGAACTCACGGATCAGGCGCATAAAGTCTTCTGCCGCCAGGGCCGCGCAGCTCAGCGTTTGCTCGTGGGACAGTGGCGTATCGGACAGCCCTTCGGCGTAGTTGGTCATCGCCGAAACCACCAGTACTTTCAGTCCGCAATGGCGCGCCGAGAGCACTTCCGGCACGATGGACATACCGACCACGTCGCACCCCAGCGTTTGCATCATGCGAATTTCAGCCGGGGTTTCGAAGTTGGGCCCGGTGTAAGCGGCAAACACCCCTTCCGCCAGCGGAATACCCACGCGCTGGGCCACCTGCGTCAGTTGAGCACGCAAATCGCGATCGTAGGCATTGGCCAGGCTGAAAAAGCGCGGACCGAAACGCTCGTCGTTATCGCCAACCAACGGCGACTCGGGCATAAAGTTGATGTGATCGGTGAGGGCCACCAGGCTGCCCGGCGACACCGACTGGCGCAACGAACCGGCGGCGTTGGTCGCCAGCAGGAATTCGCAGCCCAACAGTTTGAAGGTGCGCACGGCAGTGGTCATCACCTGCATACCGCGCCCTTCGTAGTAATGACCGCGTCCTTTCATGCACACGACAGGAACACCTTCCAGCCAGCCGGCAACCAACTGGCCGGCATGCCCCACCACGCTGCTGACCGGGAAACCCGGCAGTTCGGCGTAGTCGATGGTCAGGGTGTCGGTCATCACCTCCGCCAACGCCCCCAAGCCGGAGCCCAGAATCAAAGCCGCTCGCGGTTGGAAGCCCGGCAGGCGGGCGCGGATAGTTTCAGCACAGGAAAAAGCATCTTCTTGATTAAACATAGTATTCTCATCTGTGGAAGGGTGAAATAATCCCCATAGTAGAGAGCGATGCGCACCGGCGACCAATACATTATTGGCGGCTGATTTATTCCATTCACCTATAAATTGCTCGCATCAGGAGGCCATCATCAACCTAAAGCAGCCACAGCAACTGCCGGATCCCAGCCGGATTAACTTCCGCCTGCTGCACTATTTTCGCGTGGTGGCGGAAGAGATGAACTTCACCCAGGCCGCACTGCGGCTGAACATCTCCCAACCCCCGCTCAGCAAACACATCAAAGAGCTGGAGAGCCAACTGGGCGTAGAGCTGTTCAAACGCACCACCCGCTCGATGGCGCTGACGCTGGCGGGCCGAACCTTGTTTCACAACGTCGAGATGCTATTGGATCAGGCGGGTAATGCACTCAATCAGGTGCAGCAATTGGGGCGTGGCGAAGCGGGCCATATGGTGATTGGCATGGTCGGCACATCGGTGTGGGGTGGGCTGATACCGGCGCTGAAGCGCTTTACCGAACAAACGGCCAACGTCACCTGGGCGTTGAACGAACTGACACCCGGCCAGCAAATAACGGCGCTGCAAAAACGTCATATTGATATCGGCGTGTGGCGAGAAGCCAGGGAACAGATATTACCGGGGCTGGCATGCCAACTGCTGGCACGGGAGAACATTGCGCTGGTGCTACCGCTCGATCACCCGCTGGCACAGGCGGAAAGCCTGCCGCTGGCGGCGCTGCGGCATGAAAAATTCATCGTGCTGCCGCCTCATGAGGCCAGTCTGGGGCTATATCTGCACAACCTGTGTTTGCAGCAGGGGTTCAAACCGGATATCGCCTATCAGGTCAACGAACCGCAAACCCTGATGGCGCTGGTGGCCGAAGGCTATGGCATCACGCTGTTGCCGGACAGCTACGGCCGCATTCCGTGGCCCGGCGTGCGTTTTTGCCCGCTGCAGCAGGCACCGTCGGCGGATTTGTACGCCATTTACCATGCCGACAGTGCGACGCCGGTGGTGCAGGCCTTTCTGACGATGTTGGGTACGGCAGCTTAGCGCCGTACCCAGCGGGTTTAGAGTGCAGGCTGCACCATAAACTGGCCTGCGCTGCCGCGATCTGCCATTTCCAGCGTCTGGCTGTAGTAGAGGAACGGGAAATGTTCTGAGGTGGACTGATTGAAGTAAACCAACAGCTCAACGTCTCCGTCGATCCACACCGTGTCTTTCCAACCGCGATCTTCCGCCATTGGCTGCGCACCGTTAACGCGCTTGACCAGGAACTGTACGCCCTGAATGTGGAACGCCTGCGGGGTATCCGCATGGATATTCCAGCGCTCCCAGCTCCCCTGCTGAGTTTGCACATCGATGCGGTTCATGTCCCAGATCGCCCCGTTGATCCCGGCCTGGCTGTCGCCCAAACGGAATTCGCGGGTGCGGCTGACGCTGCCGTCCAACAGTTGATCGGCCAACAAGCGCATCGGCAGGTTATCGGTCACCAACGGCAACAGCCCGGTCGGTTTCAGCGTCAGCACCTGGGTAGAGACCAGAATGCTCGAAGGTTCAAACAAGCCGCGCAGGCGATCCATAATGCCTGCCGCTTCGCCGGCGGTGATCGTCACCTCATCGCCTTTTGACATGTCGATCAACACTTCACGACGTTCGCCCGGTGCCAGCGAAAGCTGCTGTACCGCGACCGGCGCAGGCAAGAAGCCCTGATCGCTGGCGATCACGTTGAGCGGTCGGCCGTCACTCAGTTGCAGCATGTAGCGACGCGAGTTGGAAGCATTAAGCAGGCGCAGGCGCACCCAACCGCGGGAGACTTCGATATAAGGATTTTGTACGCCGTTAACCAACAGCGTATCGCCGACAAAGCCCCCCTGCGACGGCGGGTCATATTCCGGCGTGCCGAAGTTATCGAGGCGCTTGTCCTGAATGATTAGCGGGAAGTCATCTACGCCATAGTGATTCGGCAAAGGCAGCGATTTGCTGACCTCGTCTTCGACCAGCCACAGCCCGGTCAAGCCATTGTAAACATGCGGCGCCATGCGGTTCGGGGTGCTGGCGTGATACCAGCAGGTGGCCGCATTCTGGCGGATCGGCAGCACCGGCGACCAGTCAACGTTGGGAGACATCATGCGCGGCGCGCCCCCCATCAACGTACCCGGCACTTGCAGGCCGCTGATGGTCATCGCCACCGGCTCCGGCAGGCGGTTGCTGTAAATCAGCTTTACGTCATCACCGTTGTAAACCCGCACCGTCGGCCCAAGGTACATGCCGTTGATGCCCCACACCGACGCCTTGCGGTTATCCATAAATGCCCAGTGGGCACGCTGTAAGGTTAAAAACAGCGGTTGCCCACGGCGGGATTCCAGCAACGGGGGGACAGGTAACGGTGTCTGCGTTCCGCTCGCCTCAGCCCTCAGCGGCACGGCTCCCGCGCACAGCGCCAAGCCCGATGCCTGAATAAACTGACGTCGACTGAGTGACATATTTTCTCCATGAAAAGCAATGACTAAACCGTGTGCAAAGACCGGGCCCCTGTTAATCAGATTAGCAGGAGCCCCGGCGTTAACGGCATTTGGCGCCGTTTAAAAGTTCATTCTTTGAAGCCGGTAGGAATATTATTTTCCGGCGGCATTGCGCTGGGCGACTTCCGCATCCAGCTCGGCGATTTTCGCCAGCATCAGCTCATGGCAATGGGCCGCCAGCTCACGCACATTTTCTCTACCGTAGCCGCTGATATCGACCGGCTCCAACATTTCGACAATCGCATGACCATTATTCCAACGGTTAAGATTAATTTTACCGCTGGTGGTGGAAACGCAGATGGGCACAATCGGCACCCCGGCGGCGATTGCCGCATGGAATGCGCCGGTTTTAAACGGCATCAGCCCGCGCCCGCGGCTGCGGGTGCCTTCAGGAAACATCCAGATCGAAATGTCGCGTTTTTTAAACTGTTCGGCGACCTGTGCAATGGTGCCGTGCGCTTTGGCGCGGTTATCACGGTCAATCAGCAGGTTACCGGTCAGCCAATACAGTGGACCAAAGAACGGCACCCACAGCAGGCTCTTTTTACCCACGGTCACGGTACGCGGCTGCACCGCTTTGGCGGCGGTCACCATATCGTAGTTATTCTGGTGGTTGGCGATATAAATGCAGTTGCCATTTTTGGCCGCATCGGCCGGTACGCGGACTTCCACCTTCAAACCGAATAACCCGGAAAGGCGGCCAAACAGGTGACCGAAGGTCGCCACATGGCGAGGATCGCGCGGGCTGAACAAACAGTAAATAGAACCGAAGATGCACACCAAAATACAATACAGAGTGGCAAGAATGGCACGCAAAATTAATAACATAACAACCTCATTAGCACACTGCCGACACAGCCTGAAACGCTGTGCAGGTCCCTTTTTCACTTCATACTTGAAGCTGCATCTGTGTTGGCTGCGTCCGCGCACCCCAGTCACTTAGTTTACTAAGCTCCCAGGGATTTACGGCCTTGCCGCCTTGATGCAACTCCAATTATTTTGGGTAAACTCATTCTTTGATTGCAGGGGCTGAAAACCTGCCCTGCATTTTTTTGCTATTTTCCCGCCAGCCGGCGATACGCACAATAATTTTATGCAGAGAAATGTTAACTATTTGAAAATAATTGCCGGTTGCGTGAAAAAAAGCGGGCGCAATATGCTGCGCCCGCTTGTTATTCCCTCAGGGTTACTCTTCGCTGTCGCCCGTCGGCGCTCGTGCAGGCGCGTCGATCTCTACGCGATCGATACGCTGCAGGCCACGTGGCAGTGAGGTGCCTTTACGGCCCCGCTCCGCACGGAACTTCTGCAAATCTTCCGGACGCAGCGTCAGCTTGCGTTTACCCACATGCAGCGTCACAGAGGTCTGCGGCGGCAACACGAACAGCCATGTCAGCTTGTCTTCACCGGAGGCGGCCTGCGCCGACGGGATAGAGACGATCTTGTTACCCTTGCCCTTCGACAGCTGAGGCAGATCGGCAACCGGGAACAGCAGCATGCGACCGGCTGCGGTGATCGACAGCAGCATATCGTCGTCGCCGTGGATCTCCATCGGCGCCAGCGCTTTGGCGTTGTCCGGCAGAGTAATCATCGCCTTGCCGGCACGGTTGCGTGCCACCAAATCGTTGAAGGTACAAACGAAGCCGTAGCCGGCGTCGGAAGCCATCAGCAGTTTTTGGTCGTCCGCCGCCATCAGCACCTGCTCAATGGTGGCGCCCGGCGGTGGCGTCAGCTTACCGGTCAGCGGCTCGCCCTGCCCGCGTGCCGAAGGCAGCGTCAGCGGATCAAGCGCGTAGCTGCGTCCGGTGGAGTCGATAAACACCACCGGCTGGTTGGTTTTGCCGCGCGCCGCGCTGCGGAAGCTGTCGCCCGCCTTGTAGCTCAGGCCGCTTGGGTCGATATCGTGGCCCTTGGCGCTGCGCACCCAGCCCATTTCAGACAGCACAATGGTCACTGGCTCTGAAGGTACGAAGTCGTGCTCACTCATCGCCTTGGCTTCCGAACGCTCGGTAATCGGCGAGCGGCGATCGTCGCCGTAGGCCAATGCATCGGCCTGGATCTCTTTCTTGATCAGAGTGTTCAGCTTGCGCTCGGAGGCCAGCAGCGCCTGCAGTTGATCGCGCTCTTTGGCCAGTTCGTCCTGCTCACCGCGGATCTTGAACTCTTCCAGCTTCGCCAAATGGCGAAGTTTCAGTTCGAGGATGGCTTCGGCCTGAGTGTCTGAAATACCAAAACGCGCCATCAGCACCGGCTTGGGTTCGTCCTCAGTACGGATGATGTTGATCACTTCATCGATATTGAGGAACGCCACCAGCAAACCTTCGAGGATATGCAGGCGTTTCAGCACTTTTTCCAGGCGGTAATTCAGGCGACGGCGTACCGTATCGCGACGGAACGCCAGCCACTCGGTCAGGATTTCTACCAGCCCCTTGACCTGCGGGCGGTTGTCCAGACCGATCATGTTCATGTTGATGCGGTAGCTGCGTTCCAGATCGGTGGTCGCAAACAGGTGGTTCATCACCTGTTCCAAATCGATACGGTTGGAACGTGGCACGATCACCAGCCGCGTTGGGTTCTCGTGATCGGATTCATCACGCAGATCTTCAACCATCGGCAGCTTTTTGGCGCGCATCTGGCTGGCAATCTGCTCCAGCACCTTGGCGCCGGAAACCTGGTGCGGCAAGGCGGTAATCACCGCGCTGCCGTCTTCTTTCTTCCAAACGGCGCGCATACGCACTGAACCGCGGCCATTTTGATAGATTTTGCGAATTTCGTCGCGCGGCGTGATGATCTCGGCTTCGGTAGGGAAGTCAGGCCCCTGCACGAACTCGAGCAGGTCTTCAAGCGAAGCGCCCGGCCGCTCGAGCAGCTCCACCGCAGCGGCGGCCACTTCACGCACGTTGTGCGGAGGGATATCGGTCGCCATGCCCACGGCAATGCCGGTGGTGCCGTTCAGCAGAATGTTGGGCAGACGTGCCGGCAACATCTTCGGTTCTTGCATAGTGCCGTCAAAGTTCGGCACCCAGTCAACGGTGCCCTGACCCAGCTCGGCCAGCAACACTTCCGCATATTTGGACAGCCGCGATTCGGTATAACGCATCGCGGCGAAAGATTTCGGATCGTCCGGCGCACCCCAGTTCCCCTGGCCGTCTACCAGCGGATAGCGATAAGAGAATGGCTGCGCCATCAATACCATAGCTTCATAACAGGCGCTGTCGCCGTGCGGATGGTATTTACCCAGCACATCACCGACGGTACGGGCGGATTTTTTGAATTTGGCGCTGTTGCTCAGCCCCAGTTCCGACATGGCGTAGATGATGCGGCGTTGTACCGGCTTCAAACCGTCACCGATGTACGGCAACGCCCGATCCATGATGACGTACATGGAATAGTTCAGATAGGCGTTTTCAGTGAATGTGTGCAGCGGTAAACGCTCTACACCGTCATGAGTCAGATCACTCATTACTCAATTATCCTCAGACCGTGGCTTGGCAATCCCTGGACGACAAAGGGTTGATTCTGCCTGCGATAGTAACCCATCAGCAGGGTAGCTGTCACAGATGGCGCAGCAATCATCCGGCGAAGCCGGTGTATCAGGCAGTTTTGTGCAAAATAGCGCTATGCGGTGGCGCATTTATTGACTCACAGTCAACACTGTTGTGCGCTGGATCGCATTTTTACTTGTATTGCTAACGATTACACTGCTTCTCAGCGAAATGTTTCCCGCCCCCGGCGCGGAGAACATCACACATTCTAATTCTGACAGGAGCCGTGAATAATGAGCAATATCCTGATTATCAATGCTAAAAAGCAGTTTGGCCATTCCAACGGCGAACTCAATCAAACCCTGAGCGACGTGGCGGAAAGCTTCCTGCGCGATGTACCGCACCAGGTGCAGGTCACCGTCGTCGACGACGGTTACGACATCGAAGCCGAGGTGCAAAAATACCTGTGGGCCGACGTGGTGATTTATCAAATGCCGGGCTGGTGGATGGGCGAGCCGTGGATCCTGAAAAAATACATCGATGAAGTGTTCACCGCCGGGCACGGCAGCCTGTACGCCAGCGACGGTCGTACCCGCTCAGACGCCGGCAAGAAGTACGGCTCCGGCGGCCTGATCCAGGGCAAGAAATACATGCTGAGCCTGACCTGGAACGCCCCGCTGGAAGCCTTTACCGACCCGGACCAGTTCTTCCATGGCGTCGGCGTCGACGGCGTGTATCTGCATTTCCATAAGGCCAATCAGTTCCTGGGAATGGAAGCGCTGCCGACCTTTATCTGTAATGATGTGATTAAACAACCGGATATCGACAGCGACATCGCACGTTATCGCGCGCATCTGACCGAAATTTTTGCTTAACTGATAGGTTATTCCCGAGATAATTCAAGTTGCATCAAGGCGGCAACCAAACGCATCCGCGGGAGCGTACAAGCGGTACGTGACCGGGGTAAATACGGACAGCCAACAAAGAGGCTGCTTGAAGTATGATGGGAATACACGTCAACCAATGAGGTAATGATGATCACCGTAATTGCAGAAATCAAAACCAAGCCGGGCCACCGTGAAACGGTTCTGAAGGCGATTGAGAAACTGGTCCCGCTGGTACTGGCAGAAGATGGCTGTAGCGAATACACGCCGATGATCGACAGCCACACCCAGGCGCCATGGCAGAAGCTGTCGCCGGACTCGGTGTTTATGCTGGAGAAATGGGCCAGTCAGGCGCATCTGGAAAAGCATCTGGATATCGCTCACATGCACCGTCATCGTGACACCATCAAAGACAGCGTGCTGGGCGTGACCATCCACGTGCTGGGCAACGCCCTGTAAGACCGGTTGGGAACAGCCAGTCGTTTTCTACAGCGTCTGCGCATCAATATGCGCACTGACGTAGTCCAGAAAACAGGTAATACGCGCCGCCAACTGGGTATTGCGGTAATACACCGCATTAATCGGTTGGCGCACATCCAGCGTTTCCTGTTCCAGCAAGGGTATCAGTCGCCCCGCACGCTGATCGTCTCGCGTCATAAAATCCGCCAATTGCACTATCCCTTCCCCCCGTAACGCCAACTGACGCAGGGTTTCACCGCTGGAAGCCGAGATTGTCGGGGTAATGGCAAAATGCTGCGCCTGCTGATAGCGCAACGGCCACAGGTTGAGCGACTCCGGCTGGGTGAACCCGAGCAGGCAGTGCTCGCGCAGCGCTTCCACGCTGCCCGGCGTACCATAACGCGAGAGGTATTCCGGGCTGGCGAGAATACGCAAGCGGCTGGAGCCCAACAGACGTGCATGAATGGTCGAGTCCCGCAGCGCGCCAATGCGAATGGCAATGTCGGTGCGCTTTTCCAGCAGATCGATGATCAGGTTATCGGTATTCAGTTCCAGCTCAATCTGCGGATAGCTTTGCCGGAAGCCGGCCACCAGCGGCACGATCACGTGTTCCATAAACGGAGCGGCAGCGTTGACCCGCAGTTTCCCGGCAGGGATCAACCTGCGCAACGCCATTTGCTCTTCGGCATTTTCCACCGAATGGATAATCTCACGCGCGTGGCTGAGAAAATTCTGGCCTTCTTCGGTCAGCTCCAGTCGACGCGTGGTGCGGCGCATCAGGGTCGTATCGAGTTTTTTTTCCAACCGGCTGAGTGCGCGGCTGATGCCGGAGGTGGTCTGACCGAGCTGTTCGGCTGCGGCAGTGATGGAGCCGCTGTCAACGACGGTGGTAAAGGCCAGTAACTCTTCGAGGGTGATTTTCATGCATGCCGCCCAGAGTGGTCGGGTGCCGCACGCAGCGCCCCTGCGGAAAGAAGGCCCGGCAGAGAGGCCGGGCCTGACAGTCAGACAGAAAGCTCGGCCATATCGCCTTTGTCCTGCAGCCAGTTACGGCGGTCTTCTGAACGCTTCTTGGCCAGCAGCATGTCCATCATCGCCAGCGTCTGATCCACATCGTCGTCACTCACCGTCAATTGCACCAGACGGCGGGTATTCGGATCGAGCGTGGTTTCACGCAGCTGCAATGGGTTCATCTCGCCCAGCCCTTTAAAGCGCTGAACGTTAGGCTTGCCCTTTTTGCGCTTCAACTGCTCCAGCACGCCGGCTTTCTCTTCTTCGTCCAGCGCGTAGTACACCTCTTTGCCCAGATCGATACGGTACAGAGGCGGCATCGCCACATACACGTGGCCGCCCTTCACCAGCGAACGGAAGTGACGCACGAACAGCGCGCACAGCAGCGTGGCGATATGCAAACCGTCGGAGTCCGCATCCGCCAGGATACAGATTTTACCGTAACGCAGTTGGCTAAGATCTTCGCTGTCCGGGTCAATGCCGATCGCCACGGAAATGTCGTGCACTTCCTGCGAGGCCAGCACTTCGTCCGAAGACACTTCCCAGGTGTTGAGGATTTTGCCTTTCAGCGGCATGATCGCCTGATATTCGCGATCGCGCGCCTGCTTGGCTGAACCGCCCGCCGAGTCCCCTTCTACCAGGAACAGTTCGGTCATGTTCAGATCCTGCGACGTACAGTCGGCCAGTTTGCCCGGCAATGCCGGCCCGCTGGTCAGCTTCTTGCGCACCACTTTTTTGGCGGCACGCAAACGCCGCTGGGCGCTGGAAATCGCCAACTCGGCCAATTGTTCCGCCGCCTGAACGTTCTGGTTCAGCCACAGGCTGAAGGCGTCTTTCACCACGCCGGAAACGAAGGCCGCGCACTGGCGCGAAGACAAACGTTCTTTGGTCTGGCCGGCGAACTGCGGATCCTGCATCTTGACCGACAACACATAGGCGCAGCGGTCCCAGATATCTTCGGCGGACAGCTTAACGCCGCGCGGCAGAATATTGCGGAATTCGCAGAACTCACGCATCGCGTCCAGCAGGCCCTGACGCAGGCCGTTGACGTGGGTACCGCCCTGCATGGTCGGGATCAGGTTGACGTAGCTTTCGGTCAGTAGTTCACCGCCTTCCGGCAGCCACAGCAAGGCCCAGTCCACCGCTTCGGTATCACCGGAGAAGTTACCGACAAAGGCCGCTTCCGGCAGGGTGATCAAGCCGTTGACCGCTTCCATCAGGTAATCGGTCAGGCCGTCCTGATAGCACCAACGTTGCTCGGTATTGTTCAGCTTGTCGATGAAGTAAATTTCAACGCCGGGGCACAGCACCGCTTTGGCCTTCAGCAGGTGGCTGAGGCGCGATACCGAGAAACGCGGGCTGTCGAAGAACTGCTCGTCAGGCCAGAAGTGGATGCTGGTGCCGGTATTGCGCTTGCCGCAGCTGCCGGTCACCGCCAATTCCTGCACCTTGTCGCCGTTTTCGAAGGCAATGCTGTAGACGTTACCGTCACGCTTGACGTTGACTTCCACCCGTTTCGACAGGGCGTTAACCACCGAGATCCCCACGCCGTGCAGACCGCCGGAGAACTGGTAGTTTTTATTGGAGAATTTACCGCCGGCGTGCAGACGACACATGATCAACTCAACCGCAGGTACGCCTTCTTCAGGGTGGATATCCACCGGCATGCCGCGGCCGTCGTCGATCACTTCCAGTGACTGATCGGCGTGCAAAATCACGTCGATGCGCTTGGCGTGACCGGCCAAAGCTTCATCGACACTGTTATCTATCACCTCTTGGCCGAGGTGATTGGGGCGCGTCGTGTCGGTATACATGCCGGGACGACGGCGCACTGGTTCTAGACCGCTGAGTACTTCAATGGCATCAGCGTTATAGCTGGATTGAGTCATCGTTGATTATTTTTTCGTGGTTAAAGGAAGGTGCCGGAACCGTCTGCTCAGACAGCGTTGAGCCCTAAAAAATCCACAATCTGGGGGAAGTAGTGCTCGAAACCGACGAAAGCGTGGTTTCCACCCGATTCCACCGTCTGACGGCACGCAGTGTAATAGGCCACCGCTTGCCCATAATCGAGAATTTCATCGCCCGTTTGTTGCAGCAACCAGATTAAATCCGGTGACTCCAAGGGATCGATCTGCATCGTTTTCAGATCGTAAACGTGTCGTGACTCTAACACATATTGCTGGCCGGTGTAGGGGTTCTCGTTTTCGCCAAGGTAGTCAATCAGCAGCTCAAACGGCTTCACGGCAGGGTTAACCACTACCGCTGGCAGTGAAAAACACTGCGAAAGCCAGGTCGCGTAGTAGCCACCCAGCGAGGAACCAACCAGGCCCATCGTCTGCCCGGCACGCTCCATCACCAGATTCTCGATCATTTCGGCGGCTTCAGCCGGGAAAACCGGCAGCTGTGGCACCAACATTTCGATATGCGGATGATGCTCGGCCAGCCACGCCTTGAAGGACGTCGCTTTGGCCGAGTACGGCGAACTGTTAAAACCGTGCAGATAGAGCAGCGTAGAAGGCATCAGTACCCATCCGAATCCATGTCGGGGCGGAAGTCGTCGTTTTCCAATCGGAAAACCTGCGTCTCGATACGGCCGTCCGGCAGCAAGTCAAGATAGCGCCAGCCGGGCGAAACATCGTCGATGGTAAAATTGGTGCAGTGCGGTTTGAACTGCACGCAGGTAGAGGGCGACGCCAGCAGACGACGCCCCTGCCACTCCAGATCCAGCTCCTGGTGAATATGCCCGCACAGCAGCGTGTTCACTTTCGGGTAGCGCAGCAGCACCGCACCCAGCATGTGTGGGTTGCGCAGGCTGTGCTGATCGAGCCAGGTGCAGCCGGAAGGCAACGGATGATGGTGCAGCAGCATCAGGGTATAGCGCTCGGGATAGGCCTGCAGGCAGCGCTCCATCCATTCGAGCTGGTACTCGCTCAGTTCGCCGTGCGGCACGCCGAAAACCTGACTGTCCAGCAGCAACACCTGCCAGTGGTCGCCCACCAGCACCTGCTTTGACGGGGCGATACCAGCGGCGGCCAATGCGTCGACCATCGCCGGCTGAAAGTCATGGTTACCCGGCAACCAGACGCAAGGCGCCGGCAGACGGGCAATACCTTCGGCAAAATGCCGGTAGGCAGCCAATGAATGATCCTGGGCCAAATCACCGGTGGCGACGACCAAATCAAAATCACGCTGCTGCGCCAAAATGGCGTCCAACACCGCGTGATAGCTGCGATAGGTATTGATGCCGAGCAAAGTCTCATTTTCGCCGGCAAAAAGGTGGGTATCTGTTATTTGCAGAATCCTGACCCTGGCCCCACTTGCCACGGTCGGTTTAAACAGGCTTTCCAAATGGTGTCCTTTGTTATCTCAGTCTGTCTAACAAACCGGAACCGCCATCGCTCCATGCGCCAAACAGTAGCGCAACCAATCAGCAAGAAACTGGTTAATTTGATGCTTTTCGTCGCGTTGATGCAACTTTTTGTTGGGATAATCATAACGCGCTTTAAAGCGATAGATCTGCTGACTTGAACACACTTCCGCAACCATCGCGTCATGATACAGGCGCACCGTCATGGCAGGCAGGCTCCAGTAGCTGACCGCCGGGACGGTCTGCTCAATCTGCACCAGCGAGGTATAGCGTGTGGATTCAACAATAGTCAGACGATAACTGGCGCCACTCACCTGATAAGTCACCGTTTCGCCCACTTCATCGTTGCGCGGCAACAAGCGGCGCAGTTGCGCGAAGTTGGTTTCGCACAATCTCATCATTTCGGGGAAATCAGGGGTATAGCGCTGTTTCATTAGTTGGCCCACTCTTTTCTCAACGATTCATGGTGCAACGCCAGCCACTGCAATGCAATCACTGATGCCGCGTTATCAATCGCGCCCTCTTCAACCCAGCGGTAAGCCTGTTCGCGGCTGACCACATGGACACGGATATCTTCATGCTCTTCTTCCAGTCCATGGATACCTTCCGCCGTGGTGGCGTCCACCTCGCCGACCATGATCGACAAGCGCTCGCTGGTGCCGCCTGGGCTCGCCAGATAACTCAGCACCGGCTTGCAGCGCCCGACCGTCACGCCGGCTTCTTCCTGCGCTTCGCGGCGGCACACGTCTTCAACGCTTTCGCCGGTTTCGATCATACCCGCCACCATTTCCAGTAGCCAGGGCGAGCTACTGGTATCGACCGCAGCGATGCGCAGTTGTTCAATCAGCACCACTTCGTCACGCACCGGGTCATAAGGCAGCAGCACCGCCGCGTGCCCACGCTCGAAAATTTCGCGCTTAATCTCCGGGCTCATATCGCCGTTGAATAAACGGTGACGAAAGCGATATAAATTGAGTGAAAAAAAACCACGGTAAAGTGTCTCACGTGCAATAATTTCTACATCATTTTTATCGAGAGTAACGGGCGATGGCTGCGAGTGGCTCATAAGCGAATTCTCCTGCGTGAGTATGCCGATAAAATAAACAGTTTTGATGACAGAAACGGCGGGATAATCTTCCGCGGCTTTATGATAGATTGTGAGCCATGATATCAGGTGTGACGTACGCAGCCAGTTGAACTAAGGTAAACAGGCGGCCTGAAAGGTAAAAGTTACGCAAGATGGCACATTCCGCCACCTTATGCGTACAACAGACTCTGTTAGAATCGGCAACTATTTCGTCTATCGTCAGCGCTAACTACATAGCAATATTGCTGCACAACAAGGAATGCAAATGAAGAAACTGCTCCCCCTTCTTATCGGACTGAGCCTGGGCGGCTTCAGTGCAATGAGCCAGGCAGAGAACCTGCTGCAGGTCTACAAACAGGCCAGGGAAAGTAACCCGGATCTGCGCAAAACCGCCGCTGACCGTGACGCCGCATTCGAAAAAATCAATGAAGCGCGCAGCCCCTTACTGCCACAGTTGGGGTTAAGTGCGGGTTATACCCACACCAATGGCTACCGTGACAGTCGCGATCAGAACAGCGATGCCACCAGTGGTTCACTGGCGTTGACCCAAACCATCTTCGACATGTCGAAATGGCGCGCGCTGACGCTGCAGGAAAAAACTGCCGGCATCTCCGACGTGACGTTCCAGACTTCGTCGCAACAGCTGATCCTCGATACCGCCACCGCCTATTTCAACGTGCTGAGCGCCATCGATTCGCTGTCCTATACCCAAGCGCAGAAACAGGCGGTATATCGCACCCTGGATCAAACCACTCAGCGCTTTAACGTTGGTCTGGTAGCGATCACCGACGTGCAGAACGCCCGTTCCAACTACGATACGGTGCTGGCGGCGGAAGTCACTGCCCGTAACACGCTGGATAACGCGTTGGAAAAACTGCGCCAGGTCACCGGCACCTTCTACCCGGAACTGGCTTCGCTGAATACCGACCGTTTCAGCACCCAGCGCCCGGAAGCAGTGAATAATCTGCTGAAAGAGGCCGAAAGCCGCAACCTGAGCCTGTTATCCGCCCGTCTGAGCCAGGATCTGGCCCGCGAGCAGATCCGCTCTGCGCAAACCGGCTATATGCCAACGATTGACTTCAATGCGTCCACGGCAGTCAGTAACACCAAAAACAACGGCTCGCGTAATTCAACGCCAGACGCCGATATTGGTCAGAACAAAGTGGGCCTGAGCTTTAATATGCCGCTTTACAGCGGTGGCCAGACCAACTCGCAGGTGCAACAAGCACAGTACAACTTCGTCGGCGCCAGTGAGCAACTGGAAAGTGCACACCGTAATGTGGTGCAGACTGTTCGTTCCTCATTCAATAACGTGAACGCCTCGATCAGTAGCATCAACGCTTACAAACAGGCAGTGGTGTCGGCTCAGAGTTCACTGGATGCAATGGAAGCAGGTTATCAGGTCGGTACCCGCACCATCGTCGACGTGCTGGATGCCACCACCACGCTGTATAACGCCAAGCAACAGCTCTCCAGCGCGCGTTATACCTATCTGATCAACCAGTTGAACATCAAGTTCGCACTCGGTACCTTGAACGAGAACGACCTGATGCTGTTGAACGGTGCATTGGGCAAACCAATCTCTACCTCGCAAGACGTGGTAGCGCCACCGACCACGGCGCAAGACGCTTATGCCGACGGTTATCAGGATAATGCGCCTGCACAGCAAAGCGCAGCGCCGGCACCGGTTGCCGCTACCCGGACCTCTGCGCCGGTGAGCACAACCACTCCGCCTGTACGCAACAGCGGTAATCCATTCCGCAACTGATTCGCGCACAGCATTGAAAACGGGGTATGGCATCTGCCAGCCCCGTTTTTTTGTCTCGGCTTATAGATTTGGATCCTCAGCCCCAATAGCAGGAATTCACTTCTGGGCGTTTGGGCAGAAGAACTGGCTGAAAATCGAGAAAAAGCTCAAATAACCTGCATAAGTGCTTTCATGTATCCCATCGCATAGGCCATACCCGAGTGCCATGGCGCCTCACAGCTCATCTGCGGCGAATGATCGGGGATCAATACACCGTTAAATTTGCACTCTTTTAGCACTCGCAACACCTTCGGCATGTCTATGTCACCTTCATCGATAAAGGTTTCATGGTAGTACGGCACTTTGCCTTTCACATTGCGAAAGTGGATATAGGCAATGGCATCCTGCTGTGCGTACTGCTCCACCGCCTGGTAAACATCCCCCTCTGACATTTCGGCGATAGTGCCAAGGCAGAATTCCAGCGCATTCGCGTGGCTGGGTTGCAAATTCAGCAATTTTTGATACAAATGCGGTTGATTGACCAACCGCGGCTGACCGCGTACAAACTCGAGCGGTGGATCATCCGGATGCGCTGCCAGCCTGACGCCAGCCTCTTCCGCCACCGGGACAATCTGCGCCAGGAACCACTCAAGACGCTGCCAAAGCTGCTCTTTCGTCGTCACCTCTCTCAACCCTGTAGCGTTTTCATCCACCACCATATTCCACGCCATGCTGGCCGGTAGCGGGCTTTCTGTTTGCTCATTGGCTCCGTTTAGCCCAACGGTTTTTGCTCCGCCACGCGCTTTATTTTCCTCTATTCGACCGGCGATCCCGGCCAGGCTGAAGTTATAGCCAAAAACGGGAATACCGGCGGCACCCACATTGCGAATAATTTGTTTAACCGTTTCTATCTGCTGATTTTTTTTGGGGCCATCAAACAGAATGTCGTCCCAATGACAGGGATCGAAGTTTTCGATGGCAAAAAATGTCAGGCCGAATTTCTCCATCCGGGCACGAATATCGAGCAGATCTTCCGTGCTCCAGATCTCCGCCTGTGCCGTTCCCCACCCTTGAGTATCGCCCACGGGCTGATTCGAACGAGAAAAACGATCGTTTCGATGAAAGTAATCCACCATGTGCACCACGACATGCGTCGCACCACACTGGCGAGCAAAGGCAAAGTGCTCATCATCCAGCATATGCTTGTACAGACCGAAACCCAGTTTCATCACCTTATCTCCTGAAGAAAAAAAATTTTATTTATCACCGATTACGGATTCGTACCCTGCCCCTCAGGCAGAAGCTATCAACCTGTATGACAGGTTATGAGAAATAAAAATAACAGAAAAGCGGCAAATCACTGCGATGTGATCTTCATCGTCAATATGGCAACGGCAAACCGTCGAAAAGAAGAGGGGGTGATATCATCACGGCTATCGCTTTATCTCGTTTGGATGGGATCCGATGGAGAACACTTCACGCTGGCAACGCCTGATCGAAGGCGAACTGCCGCCGGCCCAGCGCCCTGCTCCGGCAATTTATGCTTCCTGGCTACGTTGTCGCAGCCTGATGCAGCCTGCGGTGTGGAAAGCCCCCCACTGCGCGCTGGGCGCGACTTTTACGTCAATCTGCCAGCGTAAGAACGATCTGCTGACGCTCGGCCAGGCAGCGTTGGAGGACGCCTGCGAATACATGGAACAGCGCCGCTGCCTGTTAGCTATCCTCGACGAAAGCGGCTGCATGCTGTGGCTGTGCGGCGATGTCCTGACTCGCGAACGTCTGCAGCTGTTGGGGTTTACCCCCGGCGCCTATTGGGCGGAAGGTGATATCGGCACCAATGCACCGTCGCTGGCGGCGTCGGAGGGGCATCCGATACAGGTACGCGGCAGCGAGCACGTGCGTCAGGCGCTGCACGACTGGTCATTCTGCGCCACCCCGGTCTATGACAACAGCGGCCGTCAACGCGGGTCAATTGCGCTGGGCTGTCTGCTGGCCGACTGCGCCGCCGGCGATCTGTCCCTGACGCTGGCACTGGCACGCGAAATCGGCAATTCGCTGAATGCCGACGGCCTCCTCGCCGAGTCCAACCGCCACCTGAACCAGCTTTACGGCCTGCTCGACGGCGTGGATGACGGCGTTATGGCCTGGGACCACCGCGGCTACCTGCAGTACATCAACCAGCGTGCCGCCACCCTGTTGAAACTGGATGAGCAGCAAAGCCAGGGCAAACCGCTGACACAGCTGCTGACGCTGCCCGCGTTGCTCAACCGAGCTATCGCCCAGCGTCAGGCGCTGCAGCACGTTGAAGTCACCTTTGAGAGCCAGCGGCAGTTTATCGCAACGCTATTGACCCTGAAGCCGATCTTCGACGGCGAGCGCTGCAGCTTTATCGCCCTGCTGCACCCGCTGGAAAGGCTGCGCCAGTATGTCAGCAGCCAATTGGGGCGCGTCAGCCACAGCTTTGAACAGATGCCGTCCGCCTCACTGGAGATGCGTCGCTTGATCCGCTATGGCCAACAGGCGGCGAAGGGGCAGCATCCCATTTTGCTGTGTGGCGAAGAAGGCGTCGGCAAGGAACAACTCAGCCAGGCGATCCACAATGCCAGCGATCGCGCCGCCGGGCCCTATATTGCCCTCAACTGTCAGCTATTGCCGGAGGCCCAGGGGCTGCGCGAGCTGCTGGGCAGCGACGCCAACGAAGAGGAAGCGGGCCAGCTCAGCAAGTTTGAACTGGCTAACGGCGGGACGCTGTACCTGGAGCAGATTGAGTATTTACCGATGGAAATGCAGTCGGCACTGTTACAGGTGCTGAAAACCGGCGTGGTAATGCGGCTCAACTCTAACCGAGTGATCCCCGTCGACGTGCGGGTGATCGCCAGCAGCGCCGCCGATCTGCCATTGCTGGTGCAGCAAAATCGCTTTCGCCGTCAGCTGTTTTACAGCCTGCAGGCGTTCGAGATCCAGATCCCGGCGTTACGCCAGCGCCTAAGCGATATTCCACTGTTGGTGAAGCATCATCTGCGTACGCTGGAACAGCATTTCCAGTGCCGCTTCCGGGTAGACGACGAGGTGATGACCCAACTTGGGCTCTATCTGTGGCCCGGCAACGATCTGGAGCTGAAAGGCGTGGTGGAGCGCACGGCGATGATGTGCCACGGCCACCACCTGCAACTGGCCGATCTGCCCGAGCACCTGCTCGGTCAACAACCCTTACTGGAAAGCGATCCGCAGCCAGGTATGCCGCTGTTAACATTGGCGGAAATGGAGCGCCAAGCGATCATTCGCGCGGCCAACGTCAGCCGCGGGCAGTTGAATGAAATGGCGCAGTTGCTGGGGATTGGCCGCACTACGCTGTGGCGGAAAATCAAACAGTATCAGATTGATATCCGCCAGTTTAAGCTGCGCGCCTGAGGCGGCCGTCAGTGGCTGAGCTGCAATACCCCGCGTGCCGCATCCAGCATCGCTTTTTGGCCGTTGCGGGTTTTGCTCATGCAGTCGTGCATGCCAATCACCATCGGGATCCCCATCGCCTTAGCGAGGATCGCGCTGTGCGACAGCGCATTGCCACCGTTCAGGCAGATGCCCAGCACCAGCCGGCGATCTAACATCACCACGTCAGACGGCATCAGTTCGTCCATCACCAGAATCGACGGTGTGGTCAGCGTGATTAACGGCAACGGCTGCTGCTGCAGATGGCTCAAGGTGCGGCGCAGCATGTCGCGCACATCCAGCTCACGCGCCCGCATATATTCGTCGTCCAGCGCGCGATACTCCTCGGCTATCGCTTCCATCTCCTGCTGCCAGGCCTGCTCGGCACTGCATTGCTGACGGGCAATGCGAGTATAGGCCGCCTGTTGCAGGTCCGGATCGTCCAGCAACATGCTGTGCGCGCCGAAAATCGCCGCCTGCGGCTTGCCAATCAACGAGCCGGTGCGCTCCGCCAGGCGGTTCAAATCGCTTAGCGTATGTTGCAGCGCTTCACGTAGACGCTGCTGTTCGTTGAGTACGTCATCGGCGCCAATCTGGCGTTCGGTGATCGCCGGGCAGAAGCTGTACGCCTGCCAAACCGGGCCGCTGGTGACGCTTTCCGCCACCGGGATACCGTGCAGCGAAGGTAAACTTTGCTCAGAGACGGTTTCACCAAAGTGCTGCTCCGCCAATGCGCTAAAGGCCGCCAGCGCCTGGTCGGCCTGCGCACCGTCGGCAATCAGCCGGATGGTGTCGCCATGGCGCACCTGCAACAATGCCAGCTGGTTAAGGCTGCGAGGATTGGCGCACTGCCCCTGCTTTTCCAGCACCAGTTCGGCATCGAACGGCGCCAGCGCTTCCGCCAGCCGGGCCGCCGGGCGGGCGTGCAGCCCATGTGGGTTCTGCACCGTCCAACTGACGCTTTTCCCCTGCGTCAGCGGTAATTCAACCTTTTTGACCACGGGCGCAGTACCCTCGCCCAGTTGCGCCTGCTTGGCCTGCAGCGCGCCCTGCGCCTCGGCCAACACCTGCTCCAACCCCGCGCCGGCATTTGCGGCAACCACGGCGGCCAGCGTCCCTTCAACCAACGGCGCCGAACACAGCCTGACTTTGGCGGCCAGCGCCGGATCCAGCAGATCGATGGCGGTTTCGGCGCTCAATAGCGCGCTGCCCAGGTCCATCAGCACCACAATGCCCGCGCCCTCAGCCACCGATTCTATCGCCTCCATCACCTTGATCGCATCGGTGCCTATCGGGTGCTCCGCATCATCGACACCCGCTGCCAGCGCCAGCTTGCAGCCGTCGCCACGCATCATCTGCAATGCCAGTTCCTCAACGCCGCGAGCCAACTGCGCGCTGTGTGAAACAACAACGATATTGATCATCTCGCCTCCTGCTATTGGCCGGCGACCTCTGCCAGCGTTTTCATCATCAGCATCACCGAAGTTGCGCCCGGGTCCTGATGACCGATGCTGCGCTCACCCAGATAGCTGGCTCGCCCTTTGCGCGCCTGCATGGTGATGGTGCTTTCGACCGCCTGTTCTGCCCGCTCACTGGCGCGCTGCAGGGCTTCCGCGACGCCAAGCTGCTGCTCAACCGACTGACCAAGGCTGTCCACCACCGCCCACCAGGCATCGCACATGGTTTTATCACCCGGTTCCGCCTTGCCGCGCATCACTACGCCGTCAACGCCTTCCTGCATCAGTTGATGCAGCTCTGCCAGATCCAGACTCTGTTTGGCATTCGCCGCCTGCGCCGCACGGATGAAGAAGGTGCCAAACAGCGGACCGCTGGCGCCGCCCACGCTGGACAGCAGCGTCATGCCGGTGTTTTTCAGGATAAAACCAATGTCTTTGTCCGCCACCGAAGGCAGTTTCTCCACCACCTTGTTGAAGCCGCGGTTCATATTAAGCCCGTGGTCGGCGTCGCCGATCTCGGTATCCAGCCGGGTCAAGAAATCGCGCTGCTGAGTAAACACTTCGCCGCAACGCATCAGCCAATCGACCACTTGTTGTTTGGTTAACGCCATAATTCCTCCTCAGCAACCCCAACGCAGCGCAGGCGTTTTCACCGGCGCATCCCACAGCGACAACAACTCGTCATCCACCTTCAGCAGCGTGATTGAAACCCCTTGCATGTCCAGCGACGTGCAGTAAGAACCGATCAGGCTGCGTTCGACGATCAAGCCTGCTTCTGCGCAACGTTCCGCCAGACGGTGATAGACGCCATACAGCTCGGACAGAGGCGTCGCACCCAGGTTATTCACCAATGCAATCACGCGATCGCCGCGCGTCAGCGGCTGCTTGGTTTGCGCTTCATCACGCCATTCCCCCTGCTGACGATCCCAAACGCGGAGGGTGCGCTGGTAATGGCCATGGTCTATCAGGGTATGGAACATGTCGTCCACCGCCGCATTGAGGGTGGTAAACGGACGCCGTGCAATGCCCGGCTCGCCGTGAATGCCGACGCCAAACTCCATCTCGTTTTCCGCCAGCACGAACGAGGGCTTGCCGGCGGCCGGTACGGTACAGGCTCCCAATGCGATGCCGATCGAATGCCCGTGATTGTTGATGCTGTGGCCCAGCGTCACCAGGCTATCCAGATCGTCGCCGCGCGCCGCTGCCGCACCGAGCAATTTTTCCATCAGCACGGTATTGGCCACCCCGCGACGTCCGGCGGTGAACAGGCTGTCTTTGACCGCCACGTCATCGTCCACCAGCACCGTCGCCACCTGGACGCCGCTGTCATGCAGCAGCTCGGTGGCGGTTTCAAAGTTCAGCACGTCGCCGGTATAGTTTTTTATTAGCAACAACACCCCGGCACCACCGTCGATCGCCTGGCCGCACTCGTACATTTTGTCCGGCGTTGGCGAGGTGAAAATTTCGCCCGGGCAGGCACCGTCGAGCATGCCTTCGCCGACAAAGCCGCAGTGCATCGGCTCATGGCCGCTGCCGCCGCCGGACAGGATCGCCACTTTGCCCGCGACCGGCGCGTCGGCGCGAGTGACGAACACCGGCTCCTGATGTACCAACAGCTCCGGGTGCGCCTCTGCCAGCCCCAGCAGTTGCTCTTCCAGTACCGATTCCACCTTATTAATCAGTTTCTTCACGGTTATTTCCTCGTTTGGCCCACGGGACGCAGCCTGCTGCGCCCCTGCGGCCATCAGCTTGAGTGTCGTTGCAGCCAGGCATTGCCCAGCCGATCTGCCGTCAGAATGGCCGCCTGAACGCTGGCCGGCGTGACCTTGAACGGCATGTTGTGGATAGTTTCGCCGGCAGCGCAGCTGGCTTCGGCAACCGCCATGATTTTCTCTGCCGCATCGCCGCTAACCCCCATTTGCGCCAGCGTGATCGGCAAACCGAGCTGCTGACAGAAATCCAGCACCGTTTCGATCTGCTCCATGCTGCTGTTTTGCAGCACCAGCTGCGACAGCGTGCCAAAAGCCACTTTCTCGCCGTGGTACAGATGATGGCACTCTTCGAGCACGGTAAAGCCGTTGTGGATGGCATGCGCTCCCGCCAATCCGCTGCTTTCAAAGCCGATGCCGCTCAGGTAGGTATTGGCCTCGATAATGCGTTCGACCGCCTCCGTCACCACTCCGGCCTCGACCGCCAGCTTGGCTTTGACGCCCTCCGCCAACAGCGTCTCATAACACAAGCGCGCCAGACTGAGGGCTGCCAGCGTCGATTTGCCGCCCGCCATACTGGTGGCCTGCGCATCGAAACACGCCTGCGCCTCAAAATAAGTCGACAGCGCATCGCCCATGCCTGCCACCAGCAGCCGCACCGGGGCCTTGGCGATAATTGCACTGTCCATCACCACCATGTCGGGATTGCGTGGGTAAATCAGGTATTCGGCAAATTCGCCCTGTTCGGTATAAATCACTGATAACGCGCTGGTCGGCGCATCGGTAGAGGCGATGGTCGGGATCAGCACCACCGGCAGATGCTGGTAATACGCAATCGCTTTGGCGGTATCCAGCGTTTTGCCGCCGCCGATGCCAATCACTCCGCGACAACCGTGAGCCTTGAGCTCCCGGCCGAGCCGGTCGATTTCCTTATGGCAGCATTCGCCGTTGAACACGCAGGCATGGTGCTTCACCCCGTGCTGCTGCAGGCTGCCCATCAGGGTATCGCCCGCCAGCTTCATCACGAAGTCGTCGGCAATCACGAAATAATGGTCAGCAAGGTTTTTGGCGTATTCGCCCACGGCGGCCAATGCGTTGGCGCCCTGAATGTACTTGCCTGGAGACTGGATGATTCTCAACATAACCGGATCCTTGTAGGGAAATTGGCGATGGTAACGTTCAGATATCAGGTGATGCTGCGTCGGTCTTGTGCCGCCGCGTTGTTATGGACTGACTATAGGGCTTGCCGCTTGCTTTGCGATCTCGGGATTTTTTGTTTCATTATGGAACATTACTTTCCCCTGTACGTTCCATAATGAAACCCTGACGCCGCTTTTTTAGTCAGTAAAGCGAGCTGGCGCACAGCCCAACGTATAGCTGCGTAAAGAGTGGATTCTGTGGGCGTTTCAGCTTTAATTTTGACCATCTTTCCCCTATTCTTACGGCCACTACTGGGAAAGGGCGAAAACAGCCCGACTGATGGGATTACTAACGATGAAACGGACAAAAAACATCAACCAAGAGACGTTCCGCAAATCCTGGCGCAACTACCGTGTTGCACCCGTGGCTTTGGCGATCAGCGCAGTCTTTATGCTGGCCGGCTGCGAGAAGAGCGATGAAACTGTCTCCATGTATCAGAATGCCGACGACTGTTCGCGCAACAACCCTTCCATGAGCGAGCAGTGCACCACCGCCTATAACAACGCCCTGAAAGAAGCCGAGAAAACGGCGCCGAAATACGCAACCCGCGAAGACTGCGTCGCCGAGTTCGGCGAAGCTCAATGTACTCAGGCACCTGCTCCGGCCCAGGCCGGCATGGCCGCAGAGTCGCAGAGCAGCGGCAGCTTCTGGATGCCGCTGATGGCCGGTTACATGATGGGCCGCATGATGGGCGGCTCCGGTTTTGCTCAGCAACCGCTGTTCACCTCGAAAAATGCAGCCAGCCCGGCAAACGGCAAGTTTGTTGACGCCAGTGGCAAGAGCTACGGCCCAGCCACAGCCGGCGGCCGCACCATGACTGTGCCGAAAACCGCGATGGCGCCAAAACCGGCAGTGACCAATACCGTCACCCGCGGTGGCTTCGGCGAATCCGTGGCCAAGCAAACCAGCATGCAGCGCAGCAGCGCAACGTCCAATTCCGGCTCACGCAGCATGGGCGGTTAATGCATGAAACGCGTTGCGATTACCGAGCGTCCGGACTGGCGCGAAAAAGCCACCGAATTTGGCTTCCGCTTCCACACCATGTACGGCGAACCCTACTGGTGTGAGGATGCCTATTACCAATTCACGCTGGCGCAGATTGAAGAAATTGAAAACGCCACCGCTGAATTGCACCAGATGTGCCTGCAGGTGGTAGAGAAAGTGGTCAGCAGCGATGCGCTGATGACCAAGTTCCGCATCCCGAAACACACCTGGGAATTCGTGCGCAGTTCATGGCGCACCAACCAGCCTTCGCTGTATTCGCGTCTCGATCTGGCCTACGACGGCGTTAACCCGCCGAAGCTGCTGGAGAACAACGCCGATACGCCAACTTCGCTGTATGAAGCAGCCTTTTTCCAATGGCTGTGGCTGGAAGATCAGATAAATGCAGGCAACCTTAGCCCGGAATCCGATCAGTACAACAGCCTGCAGGAAAAGCTGATCGAGCGTTTCGCCGATCTGAAAGCGCACCACGGTTTTGGCCTGCTGCATATGGCCTGTTGCCAGGACAGCGAAGAAGATCGCGGGACAGTGCAGTATCTGCAAGATTGCGCGCTGGAAGCCGGCGTGCCGACCGAATTCCTGTTTATGGAAGAGATTGGCCTGGGTGAAAAAGGCCAGTTTACCGACCTGCAGAACCAGGTCATCGGTAACCTGTTCAAGCTTTATCCGTGGGAGTTCATGCTGCGCGAGATGTTTTCCACCAAGCTGGAAGACGCCGGCGTACGCTGGCTGGAGCCGGCATGGAAAAGCATCATTTCCAACAAGGCACTGCTGCCGATGCTGTGGGAAATGTTCCCGGATCATCCAAATCTGTTGGCGGCCTACTTTGCAGAAGACGAGCACCCGCAGCTTGACCACTACGTCACCAAGCCGCTGTTCTCACGCGAAGGCGCCAATATCCAGATCGTGCAGAACGGCCAGCAAGTCGCGAGCGTCGATGGCCCTTACGGCGAAGAAGGCATGATCGTGCAGCAGTTCCACCCGCTGCCCCAGTTCGAAGGCAGCTATACGCTGATCGGCAGTTGGCTGGTGGACGATCAACCCTGCGGTATCGGCCTGCGCGAAGATCGTGAACTGATCACCCAGGATCTGTCGCGTTTCTATCCGCATATCATTCTCGGCTAACGGCTCAGTTCTTGGGTAAAAAGCGCGATCTTATCGCGCTTTTTTTATGCATTTCGCCTGGTGATTAATCGATTAACCTTCTATACTCGAAGCGTCTGTTCTCCTCGGGCGGAGCAACCAGATATGAAACTGACGTCCATGATCCCACCGCAGGTCAACCTGGCGGACGGATGCTTTACCGCACCTGATGTTCAACGCAAATCCACGACGCTGGGCAGCCTGTCGGGGATCTTTGCCGATGCCGTGGCCTGGCAAAGCTTACCGGCGGAGCTTGCCGTCTATCAGGTTGAAATGCTGCCTTCCGTGCAGCAGGAAGGCGAGCTGTTTGTCGGCACCACTCATCTGCAACCTGGCCGGGTGGGCGACGAATTCTTTATGACCCGTGGGCATTTTCACCAGCGGCCAGAACAGGCCGAGTTCTATTTTGGCCTACGGGGCCAAGGTTTGCTGCTGCTGCAACACCAGGACGGCGCTTGTACGCTGGAACAGGTTTCCCCCGGTAGCGTTCACCATATCCCCTCCTTTACCGCCCACCGTTTGATCAATACCGGCAATGACGTGCTTTCTGCGCTGGCGGTGTGGCCAACGGTCGCCGGCCACAACTACGATGCGTTGCAGCCTCAGGGTTTCAAGCTGCGGGTCTTTGCCGATGGCGATGGCTGGAAGGCGGAGGCGCAATATGAGTGACTCAATGCTGCGATTTGGGCTTGATGTCCGTATTAGCGACAGTCCGATGGGATTTGGCTATGGCAATGACGTGATTGGCCCTTTGCCGGAGATACGCACGCTGGAGCAAATCCGCCGTTCCCTGCGCGATCCTGACTGCCAGGGACCAGAGCAGGTTTATGCCATCGCGATGGACGTCGCGAAACAGCAACATTTGGCCGAATTGAAGAAACGCATGCTGTTGTTCGGTATTGTCACCTATGCCCAAGGGCAATTGGGCCAAGAGCCGATACGCAGCCAGGGACACGTACACCGTATCAGCGCGCACAGCGGTTGGTCACCACCGGAGCTGTATGAAATCTGGCAGGGAAAGGCGATCATTTACATGCAGGAACGGGTGGAATATGAACCGGGCCGCTGCTTCGCCGTCCACGCCGGACCCGGCGAGAAGGTGCTGGTGCCGCCGGGCTGGGCCCACGCCACGATTTCTGCCGATCCTCACCAGCCGCTGACCTTCGCGGCCTGGTGCGATCGTGAATATGGCTTTGAATACGATGCCGTGCGTGAATACAAAGGACTGGCGTGGTACCCGCTATTACAGGGCGACAATATAATCTGGCAACAGAACCCGCGTTATCAATCCGGCCGGCTGCACGCCATCGGCCCACGCCAATACCATGAATTCGGTCTGAGTGATGCCCCGCTCTACTCGCAGTTTGAAACCGATCCGGCGCGCTTCCAGTTCATTTCCAAACCGGGCAGCGTAGCGGAAAAATGGCAACGGTTTGAGCCCTAAAGACTACTGTCTAATTCAATAATAGGAAATTTCTACCCTATGAGTTTCAAGCTGCAGCCTAGGCGCCTGGCTGCAGCTTGAAAGGCGACGGGTATCAGGAGAACAAGCCGCAGGCCACCCCCGCCGCTGCCAGGGCCAACAGCCCCAACATCGCTTTCACCGGTGACAATCCCCGCTTGGCCATCAGATACCAGGTCATCAGCACCACGATCAGCGGCATCAGGTTAGGGAAAATGCCGTCCAGCATTTGCTGCAGGTGAATATTCACCCCGTCTTTGGTGATGAACTCCAGGCCGGTGCCCAGTTTGACGTAGCTCGCGGCTACGCCACCCATAACGAACACTCCCAGCAGGGAAAGCGCTTCTCGCAGGCGTGAGGACTTGCTGCTGACCAGCATTTCCACCGAGCCGGAGCCCATATGGTAGCCCTTCATAAACAGCCAGTAAGACCCGGGAATGACGATCAGGCTGAACGCCATAATGTAGAATAACGGGCCAATCACGCTGCCGCCGGCAGCCAGCGCCATACCGATGCTCAACAAAATGGGCAGCAACATGCCCGGCACCATGGAGTCGCCGATACCGGCCACCGGCCCCATCAGGCCGACCTTGAGCGTATTGATGGTTTCACCGTCGATCGGCTCACCGTTGGCACGCTTTTCCTCCAGCCCTATCACCATGCCGTTAACAATCGCGCCCAGCTGCGGCTCGGTGTTATAGAACGAAGTATGGCGGCGAATGGCCTCAATGCGCTGTTGTTTTTCCGGATACAGTTTTTTCAGCGCCGGCATCATGCTCAGGCAGAAACCGTAAGATTCCAGACGTTCAAAGCTCATCGACGACAGGTTGTACATCATCCAACTGCGCCAGCAACGACGCAGGTCCTGCTTATTCAATTTTGGTGTTGGCGTATCCATCAGAATTCATCCTCATCGTCAGCCTGAGGCGCGGCCTGTGCGGCAGCCGCCTGCGGCTCTGGCTTATAGTTGTAGTGAATCAATGCCAGCAGCGCGCCGACAATCACCAGCGCCACCATATTCAGCTTGAGGAAAACAATGCAGATGAACCCCACCAGGAAGTAAATCAGCATGCTGTAGCTTTTAATAATCTGCTTAAGAAGAATGGCGATACCGACCGCAGGCAGAATGCCGCCGACCACGTTCATGGTAGTCAGCACCAGCGTCGGCAAGCTGTCCATAAAGGCGTTGATATAGCGCGCCCCGAAAAAGACGGCGATAAACGTCGGTACAAAGCGCAGCAGGAAGTTGGTGACCTGCGGCCAGATGGCGCTGTTGAGGTAAATGCCCTGTTCGTCCCCGCGCTCCACCGCCAGATCCGCGCGGTGGTTCCAGTAGGAATTGAGTACCATCATGGCATTGAACAGCACGGTGCCCATGATGCCGATAGTCGCTGCCAAGGCGACGGCCACCTCGGGCCCCTTACCGGAAAGAATGCCCAGCGCAATCGCCGGGAATGCTACAAAATTGAGGTCGGCCGGCATCGATCCGCCCGGTGTAACCATGGCGATATAAACCGCCTGTACCGCCACACCAATGATGATGCCGGTCTGTACATCGCCGAGGATAGCCCCCACCAGCATGCCGGAGACCAGCGGACGGCTGAGAATATACCAGCCTCCGGTCAGTCCCAGCAGCCAGGGGCTGCTCAGCGCGCCGAGATAGCAAAGTATCCCGATAAGCGTCGCTTCAAACCACATAGTTCACTCCCGCCGTTCAGGCTTATTTGAGTTTCTTTTTTGCATCCAGCCAGCTGAAATGGCTGGCGTCCGGGACTAAACGGAATTCGATGGCATGGCCGTGTTCGGTCAGGAAATCAAAGGCTTCCGACTCTGTTACCGTCACGGATTGATTCGGGCCGATAGTCACCGTGTCTTTGCGGGCAGACATCGGGCCGACGTTGACTTTCTTGTTGCGATTGCTGAGGTCGATTCCTGCTTCCATCAGCCGTCGCAGCGTGACCGGCGATTTGCCAATCACGAAGTACTGCTTGTCGCTGGCGATCACCTTCGGCAGTTTTTCTATCGCCTGCTGTACGGTGAACAGCCATACCTTGGTGTCCTGCACTGCCCCTTTCATCACCGATGACAACAGCGGATCTGCCGCGACCTCATCATCAATCGCCACGATGCCGTCGCAGGGCAGCTCTTTCGCCCAGCGGGTCACCAGTTGACCGTGAATGACCCGGTCGTCGATACGTACGAATGAAATAGCCATACTCTCTCCTCAGAAATCGTCCATTTGCGCCGTCACCGCCGGACGGGCAAGCGCAATCGCCTCACCGCCCTGCGCCACCAGCTCCTGTGCCGCCAGTTGAACATCCTTTCCTTCCAGCAATTCGGCACTCATCAGCAACATCGGGAAATTCACGCCGGTCACTACCGCCATCGGCACTGGCGCATTGGGATCAAAGGCGTGACGGCAGGCCACGTTGTACGGCGTACCGCACAGCATGTCGCACAGTATCAACACACCGTCAGCCCCTGCGCTCACCCGACGCAGTTCGTCGGCAAAGTCCTGCTTAAAAGCCTCGATGCCGGCGCCTTCACTCAGACCGACATGACTGGTCCCCGGCAACTCGCCGTAAACCATGCGCGCGCTGCTCAGTAACGCCTCGGCCAGCGGCCCATGAGAAGTCACAATCACTTTCAACATAATGTTTATCCCCTTACCCAGGCTTTGATGGTGCCCAGGGTTTTACCCAGGCTGCGGCCATGTGGGCTGATGCGATACGCCCCGACCGCAGCCGGGACGATGAAGGTTTCCGCGTAATGCACCACAAAGGGAGCAAAATGGCCATCAGGGCTTTCAACCACGGCCTCTTCCCCTTCCACCAGGTTCAGCACGTTCACTCGCCCTTCGGTATGGTGTAATACCGGTTCACTGAACCAGTGACGGCGGGTTTCGATAAATTCGCGCTCGTGCAGGCCGGTTCGCTCTTCCTGCCAGCCTTGCCCTTCAGCAACCGGTTCAACGTGGTTAACCAGATGCTCCGTTGCCCAGTCGGTGTCGCATTGCCAGTTGATCACCTGCTCACCGTGCTGCAAATGCACCGGACGCGGCAGGCCATCTAATCCCACACGGCCCCAGTCCCACAGTTTGAAGGTGAAAATGTACGGCGTAGCGCTGATCTCCAGCACCATGGTACCCGCACCTGAGCAGTGCACCGTCCCTGCTGGGATCAGGAAGTGATCGTGTTTACGCGCCGGGAAGCGGTTCACAAAACGGCAATCGTCGAACGCCTTTTCACCCCTTTGGGCGGCCGCCAGATCGGCCATCATCGCCTGCGGATCGGTACCGTTTTTCATCCCCAGATACACTTCGGCGTCTTGCTCTGCCGCCAGAATGTAATAGCTTTCATCCTGGGTGTAATGCATGCCGAAATGCTGTTGGATGTATTCCGTCAGCGGGTGCACCTGGAAGCTGAGGTTTTGCCCGCCGACGGTATCCAGCAGGTCAAAACGGATCGGGAATTCGGCGCCGAAACGGGCGTGTACGCGCTCGCCCAGCAGGGGCCTCGGATATAACAGCACCAAATCCTGTGAGGGGATCTCGACCCGAACGTCACCAAAACGCATTAGCAGGCTGTTTTCCTCGGGCACGCAGTCAAAACACCACGCGTAGTTGGCTGCCGTCGGGTCGAGATCGAACTGTTGTTTCATCCATTGACCGCCCCAAATACCGGGGTCAAAAAAGGGCACGACGCGGAATGGACGTTGGGTGACCTGCTGCAATCCAGCGTGGAATGCCTCGCCACTCACGGCCTTGGGCTTACCTGCCTGGTTGGTGTCCAACACCAGGTCAGCACGCTGCAACAACGGGGTTTTATGGCGATCGAACACCCGCCATTCCACAAAAAAGGCCCGCTTGTAACGACGCAACACGTCTTCGTCCACATTGGTGACGCCCCAGTTGCCCAGTTCACCACGGCGAAAACGCTGCTGGATTTCCCAGCGAGCCATGTCGGCATACACCAGCACATCGCCCTCGGCGATCAACGCCGCGCCCGGTCCATAAATCACTACCAGGCCACTGTCGACGCTCGCAATTTGATCGCGCAGCTGCTGCACGCGCTCATCATCAAAAAATTCAGGTAGTTGATGGCATGACAGCACGCCAAAAACGCGGTCATCGGTTAAGTTGCGTTCAATCATCGCGTGAATATGCGATTCATCATATTTGGCCAATTCGGCGTTGATACTGCTGGCTGGCTTCAGCGGATGGATAAGATTCTCGCTCAGTTCTGCCAAATTCACCCCAGGGTAGCAATCCACCACCAACAGGGTTTTGCGTAACCCGAGGGCGGCAACCTTGCGGCTGACTGCCTCGACCACCGCCGGCCAACCTTGCCAGGCGGCATGATCAAAGCCCTGAACCGCCACTTCCGGGTGTTTGTCATAGCTTGTTGCGTTGCGCTGTTGCTCTGTCATATCCTTCTGCCTATGCACTGAATAGATAGAAAAAGATTAATCGATTAACCCCATAACAAACAGGCTGATTAACGAGATTAACCTCATATAACGGATAATAACCTGCTAAAAAGCTTATAAATCGCGATCGTCGTCACACTCTATTTAACGAAATCACACAGAAAAAGGTTAATCGATATACCTTGATGTAAAAGCCAGTATCGACAGGAGATGAAATGAGCACCATAACCTTGGCGGATGTCGCCGCATACGCAAAAGTCTCCACCGCTACGGTTTCGATGGTATTGCGCAACCGTGGCCGCATATCGGATGAAACACGCAAGCGTGTGCTGAGCGCCATCGATCATCTGGGCTACGTTTACAATCAGACCGCGGCAAACCTGCGCAATCGCAGCAGCAATCAGGTCGGCCTGCTGCTACATGACATCACCAATCCTTTTTACGCCGAGATGACCGCCGGGCTGAGCCAGGAAATGGAACGCCATCAACTGATGCTGTTTCTGGCCAACAGCGAAGAATCGGCCGACAGGCAACAAAAATTTGTCGACTCGCTGCTGCAAAACAGCGCCAGCGGCATGGTGCTGTGTGCCGCCCGACAAACGCCGAGCCTGTTTTTTGAAACGCTGAAACGCCGCAAGATCCCGGCCATCATGGTGGTCAGGCCGGTGGCTGATGCGCACTTTGACTTTGTCGGCACAGATAACTTCCTTGGCACACAGTTGGCAACCCAGCATCTGTTGGATCTTGGCCATCGCAATATCGCTTTCATCGGAGGATCCATCAACTCCACCACCCGCGCGCAGCGGTTGGGGGGTTACACCAGCAAGCTGCTGGAACGGGGGATTGTGGTCAAGGGCGAATGGATCGTCGACAGCGAGGCCAGCCAAAGCTCCGGCGCAAAAACCGCAGAGCAGTTGCTGATGGCCCATCCGGAAATCACGGCGGCGTTATGCTATCAGGACATTGTCGCGTTGGGCGTGATGCAGACATTACGCAAACTCGAGCGCCAGATTGGCCGTGATTTCGCGTTGATAGGATTTGATGATATTACCGAAGCGTCGCTGGTGCAGCCGGGTTTGACCACCGTATCGGTGGCCTCCCGCGAGATCGGCCGCAAGGCGGGGGAACTGCTGTATAGCCGCATTCAAGGCAATGATGAACCGCCCAAACGCATCATCCTGCCGCCTTCGCTGGTGATCCGCCAATCCTGCGGCTTTGCCGATCAATCTACGCCAGCCTGAGGCCGGCGTAGAGCCTTTAGCCAACCTGCACCGACAGCATACTCAGTGCGCTCATCTCGATGCCCTCCACCGGAAGGGTTATCGCCTCTTTGCCGTCCCAACTGCCCAGTACGTATAACAGCGGCAGGTAGTGTTCCGGCGTCGGGTTAGACAGCGCTGCGCCTTCGTGCTGCATAAAATTGACCAACGGGTGGTTATCCCCCTGATAATTCAGGTTATCACGCACAAACCGGTCAAACGAAGTGGCCCACGGATAAGGGGTGGCGTCCCCCTGCCATTTTACCATCCGCAGGTTATGCACCACGTTGCCGCTGGCGACGATCATCACCCCCTGGTCACGCAACACCGCCAGTTTACGGCCCAGTTCATAATGGTATTCCGCCGGTTTGGTGCCGTCGATGCTGAGCTGCACGATCGGAATATCCGCCTCGGGATACATTTTAATCAACACGCCCCAGGTGCCGTGGTCCAGGCCCCATTCGCTGTCGTCTGCCGTGACAGTAATCGGCGCCAACACTTGCTGGATCTGCGCCGCCAGCTCAGGGGATCCTGGCGCCGGATACCGGGTATCGAACAGCGCCTGCGGGAAACCGCCAAAGTCATGGATGGTTCTTGGTTTTTCCATCGCGGTCACCGCGGTGCCACGGGTGTACCAGTGAGCAGAAACGGCAATGATGGCCTTCGGGCGCGGCAGCGTTTCACCCAGATGACGCCAGGCCTGGGTATAGCGGTTTTCTTCCAGCGCGTTCATCGGGCTACCGTGGCCGAGAAAAAGTGCAGGCATACGAGAGCTGTTCATACAAGATCCTTGGTCAGTCGCAAACATGATGGGGACTAGACTACGCCGTTTGCCACGGCGACACAGCCGGATAACCGTGATGATGATCTTCAATAAATTTGAACGGTTAAAACGATAGAAACAATCAGCCAAATCCACTCGATTTATGCCTTTACTCTGTTAGTATCAGAAAATAAACGATAATTTCAGCATAAAAGGAGACAACCATGTCCGTACCGCTGCTCCTGACCTTGCTGGCCGGCGGCGCCACCTTTGTCGGCGCCCTGTTCGGCATTATTGGCCAGAAGCCTTCCAACCGAATGCTGGCTTTTGCTCTTGGATTTGCCGCTGGGATTATGCTGCTGATATCGCTGATGGAAATGCTGCCCGCGGCGCTGCACACCGTCGGCATGTCGCCGATGATGGGTTACGGCATGTTCATGCTTGGGCTGCTGGGGTATTTCGCGCTGGACCGCATGCTGCCGCACCAGCACCCGCAGGATCTGATGCAGCAACCGCTGAAACCGCACAACCTGAAGCGCACCGCGGTGCTGTTGACGCTGGGCATCAGCCTGCACAACTTCCCGGAAGGCATCGCTACCTTCGTCACCGCCAGCGCCGACCTGGAACTGGGCATGGGCATTGCGTTGGCCGTGGCTATCCACAATATTCCTGAAGGTCTGGCGGTGGCTGGCCCGGTGTATGCCGCAACCGGCTCCAAGACCAAAGCCCTGCTGTGGTCCGGTATTTCCGGCATGGCGGAGATTCTCGGCGGCGTATTGGCGTTCCTGCTGCTTGGCCCGATGATTTCGCCGGTGGTAATGGCGTCGATTATGGCGGCGGTTGCCGGCATCATGGTGGCGCTGTCGGTTGATGAACTGATGCCGTTGGCGAAAGAAATCGATCCGCACAATAACCCGAGCTACGGCGTGCTGTGTGGGATGGCGGTGATGGGATTCAGCCTGACGCTGTTGCAAAGCGGCGGCATAGGTTAACGGTTTTCAGCCACAAAAAAAGCCGCATTACGCGGCTTTTTTTGTGGCTGAAAGTCAGTTCGTTATCAGCTGGCTTTCTTTTCGTGAGCCTGGCGGTAAGCCACCAGATCTTCGATGGTCAATACGGTCATATCATGCTGTTTGGCAAACACGATCACTTCCGGCGCATGCGCCATGCTGCCATCGTCGTTAGTCAGTTCACACAGCACACCGGCAGGTTTGAAACCGGCCATAGAGACCAGATCGATAGTCGCTTCAGTGTGACCACGACGGCTCAGCACGCCACCTGGCTGCGCGCGCAGCGGGAAAACGTGCCCAGGACGATTCAGATCGCTTGGCTTGGCGTTATCGGCCACGGCCGCACGGATAGTGGTCAGGCGATCGGAAGCGGACACGCCGGTGGTCACGCCCTGCGCCGCTTCGATAGTCACGGTGAAGGCCGTCTGGAACTGGCTGGAGTTGTTGGTCACCATCATCGGCAGTTCGAGCTGCTGACGACGTTCTTCGGTGAGACACAGACACACAATACCGCTGCCGTGGCGAATGGTCAGTGCCATCTGCTCAACGGTCATGGTTTCTGCGGCGAAGATCATATCACCTTCGTTTTCACGATTTTCATCATCGAGCACCATTACACCGCGGCCATTGCGCAATGCTTCAATAGCTCGCTCTACGCGTTCTACCGGCGTGCCGAAATCTGAAAGTAGGGTCTGATTCATGGTAAAAAACCTCATTAAAAAATTATGGATTACCAGAACCAGGGCGATCTTGAGGAGTAGCTAGCAATAGCTAAAAAAATAACGCAAGCGGGCGCAAGCCCGGCAGATACCGTTACTCTCTCCCATCCGGACTATAACCGTCGGCCCCGGAATTACACCGGATCTGCTGACCTCTAACCAAACTGCAAGAGACTGGCTGAGCGCTCGCGGGCTTTCACCGTAGAAGGTGATTTACCGCCGGTGGGGACTTGCACCCCGCCCTGAGAATAAGCTTCTCGACTATAACGCTAATGATTAATCAGGGCAATTGGCAAAAGCACAATTCGGCCAATCACAGGGAATGCGGTTATTAGTTTATCCGGCGGGCAACTCGCATTACACTAGACGACAGCTATTAAACTCTGAAAGGGATACGCCATGATTGACCCGAAAAAAATTGAACAGATCGCACGCCAGGTGCATGAATCCATGCCTAAAGGCGTACGTGAATTCGGGGAAGACGTTGAGAAGAAAATCCGTCAGGTGCTGCAGTCGCAGCTTACCCGTCTGGATTTGGTCAACCGCGAAGAGTTCGACGTTCAGACACAGGTGCTGCTGCGCACCCGTGAAAAGCTGGCGTTGCTGGAACAGCGCATGAACGAGTTGGAAAGCAAGCTGAACGCAGCACCAGCCGCACAACAGCCAGACGCAGAATAGTTACCGCTAAGGGCGCGGCATCGCGCCCTTACTGCCGTTTTAGCGCCGTTTTCGGCCTGCGCGGCAACACCAGCCAAATCAACGCGAACATTCCCAGCGCATACAGGCTTTTCCAGCCGATAATGACCATCAGCAGCAAACACAGCCCCAGCCCTACCGCTGCCATTAACCGCGAACGTCCGTGCAAAATTCGACAGCCCGCCAGCATACACAGCAGGTAGATCAGCACAAAGATGCCATTGGCATACACCAACAGCATATCCAACGGCAGTTTCAGCGTATAAATCAGCAGGGTAAACAGCAGGCAACAGCCCACCACCGCGCTTAATGCATTGACCGGTGCCTGTCCGGCGGACAGTTTAGCCAACGCGCTGGCTGGCCGATCCTGCGCCTGCGACCACACCAGCCGGGCGAAGCTTTGGGTATAGATATTCACGCTGGCAAAGCAAGCCAGATAACCTATGACGCAGGCTACCCACAACGCATGTTGCCCAAACAGTTGCACCACGATACCCGGCAACGACGCGGCCGCCGCCTGATGTTCACCGTACGCGTGAAAGTGCAACACCGCCACGGTACAACCCCAGTACACCGCCCCGGCGACCAGCAGGCCAAACAGCAGGGCACGCGGGAAATCGCGCTCAGGGTTGCGGAACTCGGTTGCCAGATGCGCAAAGGCTTCCAAACCGACAAAGCACCAGAACATCACCGCCAACGCGTGAAACAAATTAGGGGGAGATATTTCGTCGAGTGCTGGCCAGGGGATTTGAGCAGGAGAGATGCCGCCACGCCACCAAATTGCGGCGACCAGCGCCACCACCAGCATGGCGATCAGCGTTTGAATATTGGCGCTGGAACCGGCGCTGCGCGTACCCAGCAGCCAAATCACCATCAGCGTGGCTATTTGCACCAGCAGCAGGCCATTGGCGTTCCAGCCGAACGCGGCCTGCCAAAAACCGGCGGCTATCTGTAATGCCGCAGGCAGGCCCACCGGGATCACCGACAAAAACAGCCAGCCGGTCACTTTTGCCATACGCGGGCCAAAAGCCAGACCGACAAAATGCGCGGCACCACCGGCGCTGGGGAAATGCCGGCCCAGAGCAGCAAAAGCGATGGCAATCGGGAACACCAGCGCAATCAATACCGGCCAGGCCCAAAGGCTATCGCCCTGCGCCACCTGGGCCGCCAGCGCAGGAACGGCGAACACCCCCGTTCCCAGCAATGAAGTGGACAATAGCCCAACGCCCTGCGCCAAACTCAATTCCTGCTTCAGTCCACTCACTGCCACCGCCGTTTTATCCGCCATAGTTCAAGTTGCATCCGCGTCGGCTGCTTTTACTCACCCGATTACCGCCTTGATACCACTCGAATTATTTAGGCTAAAAAGAGTCTGTTAGCCACGCCCGTCTTTGATTGCCTTGATAATATTGGTGGTCGACAGGCCGTCTTCAAAGTTCAGCACCTTGACGTCGCCGCCGTTGGCCCAAACCTCGGCGCTGCCGGCAATATCTTCAGGTTTGTAGTCGCCGCCTTTCACCAGCAGATCCGGCAGGATATCGGCGATCAGGCGTTGCGGCGTGTCTTCTTCGAATGCCACAACCCAGTCCACCGCTTCCAACGCACCCAATACGATCATGCGGTTTTCCAGCGCGTTGACCGGACGGGTCTCGCCTTTCAGGCGCTTGGTGGAAGCGTCGCTGTTGACTGCCACAATGAGGCGGTCGCCCAGTTTGCGGGCATTCGCCAGGTAGGAAACGTGACCGGCATGCAGAATGTCGAAGATACCGTTGGTCATCACCACTTTTTCACCGCGCTGACGTGCTTGCGCCACGGCGGTTTTCAACTGGGCTTCGGTCATGACGCCAAAGCCGGTTTCGGCACGGCCACGCACCGCATTTTCCAGCTCGATCGGGGAAACGGTAGAGGTCCCCAGTTTGCCCACCACCACGCCGGCAGCGGCATTGGCCAGGAAACAGGACTCTTCCAAGGTGTTACCGGCAGCCAACGCGGCGGCCAGCACGCCAATCACGGTATCGCCGGCGCCGGTAACGTCAAACACTTCCTGCGCCTGGGTTGGCAGGTGCAGTGGCGGAACACCCAATTGCAGCAACGTCATGCCGTGTTCGGAACGGGTGACCAGCAGCGCGGAGAGCTCAAAGTCCGCCACCAGCTTCATGCCGCGTTCGACCAGCTCGGCTTCGTCTTTGCAGTGCCCTACGACCGCTTCGAACTCAGACAGGTTTGGCGTCAGCAGCGTCGCGCCGCGATAGCGCTCAAAATCGGAACCCTTTGGATCGATCAGCACCGGCACCTTGGCGGCCCGCGCCAGTTGGATCATGCTCTGTACCTGGCTCAGCGCGCCTTTGGCGTAGTCAGACAACACCAGCGCACCAATTTGCGGCAGCGCCTGCTGGATGCGTTCCAGCATGGGTTGCGAATCGACGTTGGAGAACCCTTCTTCGAAGTCGAGACGGATCAGTTGCTGGTTGCGTGACAGCACGCGCAGCTTGGTGATGGTCGGATGCGTCGGTACCGAAACGAAATCACAGCGCACGTTCACTTCGTTCAGCTTGGCGCTCAGTGCACGCGCCGCGTCATCAATACCGGTCAAGCCCACCAGGCGTGAGTTGGCACCCAGCGAAGCGATATTCATCGCCACGTTTGCTGCACCGCCGGGACGCTCTTCAATGGTTTCAACCTTGACCACCGGCACCGGCGCTTCCGGTGAAATACGGCTGGTCGGCCCATACCAATAGCGATCCAACATGACGTCACCCACCACCAATACCCCGGCGCGGCGAAAATCAGGCAGTGTAACTTTCATCCGATAACTCCAAAAAAGTACAAAATTTTAGTGGCGCAGATATTACCACAGACGTCTGTAATAGCTGCAAAACGTATTGCGCAACCGGCCTGCCTAACCCAACCACTTCACCCAACTGGTGCGAACCTGTTCACGCTCGGCGGCAAATTGCCCCTTGGCGACCTTGCCGGAATGCTCCTGCAACGCCAGGTGGTGAATTTCATCGCGCATGGTGACGTAGGCCTGAGTGAGCGCCTGCGCCTCTCCTTCCGGCATGATGCCGTAATTGGCCATCAACTCGAAAATGCGTACGTTATCAGACCAACGCGTCAGACGGGGCTCGGTGCTTGCATAGCTTAAGACCAGATACTGGGCAATAAATTCGATATCGGTGATACCGCCCTCGTCGGCTTTGATATCAAAGAGTTCACGCTGCTTGTTACCGAGGTGATTGCGCATTTTCTCGCGCATCTCGCGTACCTCCAGCCGCAGAGTTTCGCCGTCGCGTGGTTTGCACAAGATCTCACGGCGGATCGCGTCAAACTGCTGATGCAGCGCCGGATCGCCATGGACGATACGCGCCCGCACCAGTGCCTGGTGCTCCCAGGTCCAGGCCTCGTTCTGCTGATAATCGGCAAAGGCTTCAACCGTGCTGACCAACATGCCTGCTGCGCCCGAAGGCCGCAGGCGAGCGTCCACCTCGTACAAAATGCCGGAGGAGGTGCGGGTACTGAACAGGTGCATGACGCGCTGCGCCAAACGCAGATAAAACTGACGGCCGTCGATGCAGCGATCGCCGTCGGTCATCACGTCCGGTGGACAATCCAGAATAAACACCAGATCAAGATCGGAACTGTAGCCCAGCTCCCAACCGCCCAGTTTTCCGTAGCCAATCACAGCAAAACCGCGCCCTTCCCGTTCCTGCAAATGGGTCGGTTGACCATAGCGAGCAACCATGTCGTTCCACGCTTGCTGCACCACCGCATCGATAATGGCCTCGGCCAGATAGGTGAGGTGATCGCTCACTTTCATCACCGGCAGCGCGCCGGAAATATCCCCAGCTGCGATGCGTAACTGCTGCGCCTGTTTGAATTGACGCAATGCCTCAAGTTTCTGCTCTTCGTCATCTTCCGGTACCCGCAACAGGTACTGGCGCAGTTCGCTGCGGTAAGCGTCCGGGGCCACCGGCTGATATAGCGTCGCCGGATCCAGCAGTTCGTCCAGCAACAACGGATAGCGCGACAGTTGGTTGGTGACCATCGGCGAAGCGGCGCACAGGCGAATCAGATGGCTGAGCGCCGCGTGGTATTCCACCAGCAGCTCAAGGTAGGTGGTACGCGTTACGATGCTCAACAGCAGTTGGGTCAACCGCAGCAGCGCCGTCGGCGCATCCTGACGCGGACACACTTCCGCCAGCAAACGCGGCATCAATTGATCAAGTACATCGCGACCGCGCGGGCCGATAGTGCGTTTGTCGACGTCGTGACGAAACTCGGCGATGGTACGCAACATCTGCCTGCGCGCTTCTTCATCCAGATGTGGCGTCAACGGCGCCAGCTCGTGTTCTTCCAGGGCATCCTGCCACAGGCTGTGGTAGTGCTGATAATCGGGATCTTCGCCCACATCGGGGCTATCGTCGCCAATCAGGTCGTCAAATACCGCTCTCACCGCCTGCATATGCTCGTCCAGCGCCGCGAGCAGCGTCGACCAGTCGTCAAACCCCATGCCCCAGGCCAAACGGGCCTGATCGAGCTCATCTTGTGGCAGCGTCTGCGTTTGTTGGTCGGCAATGGCCTGCAACAGGTTTTCCAGCCGGCGCAGGAACAAGTAGCTGGCGCTCATCGCCTGTACCTGCTGCGGCTCCAGCAACCCCAGTTCCCCCACCGCCTGCAGCGTGGGCAGCAGCGATCGCCCCTGCAGCGCCGGCTCTCGCCCGCCGCGGATCAATTGGAATACCTGAGTGATAAATTCAATTTCGCGGATGCCGCCGGCACCCAGCTTGATGTTGTCTTTCAGCCCACGCCGCCGCACTTCGCGGGCAATCATGCCTTTCATATTGCGCAGCGACTGGATCACGCTGAAATCGATATAGCGACGGAAAACGAACGGCCGCAGGGTTTTGCGCAACTCTTCACTGTAGGCGTCTTCCGAACCGCCCATCAGCCGCGCTTTCACCATCGCGTAACGTTCCCAGTCGCGCCCCTGCTCCTGGTAGTAGTCCTCCAGGGCGGCGAAGCTCATGACCAGCGGACCACTGTCGCCGAAGGGCCGCAGCCGCATATCGACACGATAAACAAAGCCGTCGATGGTTTGCTGATCCAGCGCCTTGATCAGCCGCTGCCCCAGACGGGTAAAGAACTGCGCGTTATCCAACTCGCGCCGTCCTCCCTGGGTCTGACCGTTTTCCGGGTAGGCAAAAATCAGGTCTATATCGGACGAGAAGTTCAGCTCGCCGCCGCCCAGTTTCCCCATGCCGAGGATCAGCAACGGCTGGGGTACGCCCTGGGCGTTGCACGGGGTGCCCCACTCACGGCAGCAGGTTTGATACAGCCAGTCGCGAGCGCTGACGATCAGCGTTTCCGCCAGCCCGCTCAGCTGCAACAGCGTCTCTTGCGTGCTGCACAGATTCTGCGCCTGCGCCCAGGCGATCCTCACCAGCGTCTCGCGGCGGAACAGACGTAACGCGCGCATCAGTTGCGCTTCGTCGCGCACATCTTCCAGCGTGTCTTGCAACCAGGCGGCGTAATGTTGCCACTCGTCCGCGACCGGTGGCTGTTTGCGCAACGTCTCCAGCCATTGCGGCTGACTGAGCAACATGTCGCAGACAAAATCGCTTGACGCCAAAACCCGCTGTTCCTGGCTGCTGAGCACGCAGTCCGCGCCCTGAGTTTCCTGAAAACGCTGCACGATGCTCTGTGCCTGAACCTGTAACCTGCTCGAGAGTGGCAACATAGTGAAGGATCCGTTCTGCGGCCTGCGCCTCGCAGGCCAGCTTTATTAGCGGAGCGCGCCGTTTAACCAGAATGGCGCATGCGATAAGGCCTGCTTGCGGCTGGATTCGTACCAGCCTTGACGACGTTCGGCCAGCGCCTGCTGCAGTTCGCGCCAGCTTTCGATATAAGGACCGGTTTCGTCGTCGGGATAAGCACCGGACAGCAGGATAAATGCCGACACCTGACGGGTCAGGCGCGGCAACTGTTCCTCGTATTCATCCTCGTTCAACGTGCGCGTGAAGGCCTCTTTCAACTCGGCCGCGCTGCGCCCCAGCATAATGTCGCTGAAACGTTTGAATGAACCGTCGAGCTTGGTTTGCGCCTTGGCGTCGATAAAGGGTTTCCAGGCACCGGTCACCAACCATGATGTGAGCGCTAACTTACATTGCAGGTATTCTGCGCTGTAACACAACACCTGCGGCTGAGTGCTCTTATCAATCAACAGCGGCTCCAGTGCAGTCAGGCGGGCGCGCAGATCGGCGCTGGCTTTGCGTGGTACCAGACCACCGAAGATCACCAGTGCCTGACGGATCAGCGCAATCGCCTCCATAACCGAGCGACGGGCCTGGGTATCACCGCGCAGCCACAGCTCTTCGTGATACTGCCAGTGGCTCAGGCCCAGTTCGAAGCTGGCAACCATACCCTGTTCTACGCTGGATTTGGCCGCAGGCTTCAATACCGCCAGCGGGCGGCGCTCACGCGGAGCATTGCCCTGCGCCAGATGATAGCCGCGCGCCGCTTTGCTCAGGTTGCCCTGACGCAGGCCGCCGTGCATCGCCAATTCGTTGGCGAGCGCCAGCAGATCGTCGGTATTACCCGTTTTAAGCTCCAGCTCAATCTCGCACAGCGCTTCACTCAGCTCACCGGCGCTGACCTCGCCCTGGTCAAGCCCAACCTCAATCTCGCTCTTACCGTAAGTGACCACCCACTTCTCTCGCACGAAGTCGGTGCGGAACAGGGGCTGCAACGCCTGCTGCAGCGCGTCGACATCACAGCCTTGCGGCCAGATATCCGCCGGGAACCGTTCCAACGCCAGCTCCGGCGTGGTGATAGCCACATTATATTCCGGGCGCTGATGCAAACCCGCCACCACCTTACCGGCGGTTTTGATGGTCATTTCATAACTGTCGTCGAAGCCGCGGATACGCAGCCCCATATCCTGACTGCGCAGGAAATTATCGGCGGTTTCGAAGTAGATATTGGTCAGTTTTTGCGGCGCGGAATGCTGATGAGGCCAGGCAGCCAACTGCTGCGGCAAAGCGGCAACCGCATCCGGGGTAGCAATAAATTTCAGTTCTATTTCAACGGTCATAAGTCTTTTACACCAATAAGTTACGCATTCGCGTCAGCCTTCACGGCGGCGGGCCTCGCCTGCCACGCTCTGCCCGATGACGCACAGTTGCCGTTATCTTACCGCGATTCCCTGCACCTTAACCCTGCTAACTGCAGAAAAAACCTGTTACGTTATAAAACACTGCGCAACTCACAGAATCTGCCACAGTAAGATAGTTCTCATTCCGGTTTTTGCGTTGCGTCGTCAGACTGAACGCTCTACTATCGTTCCCATAAATTCACACAGAAACGATGAACTAATGCAGAAATTACGCCTAATTTGCCTTGCCGTGCTGAGCTTCAGCATCACTTGGGGCGCCCATGCCGAAGATAAACGCTATATCTCCGATGAATTGAATACTTACGTCCATAGCGGCCCGGGTAATCAGTACCGTATCGTCGGTACCCTGAACGCCGGTGAAGAAGTCACCCTGTTGAGCGTAAATGACAGCACCAACTATGGCCAGATCCGCGATGCGAAAGGCCGCACGACCTGGATCCCGCTCAATCAGCTGAGCCAGACGCCAAGCCTGCGCACCCAAGTGCCGGCGCTGGAGCAACAGGTAAAAACCCTGACCGACAAGCTGGCCAACATCGACAACAGCTGGAACCAGCGCACGGCAGAAATGCAGCAGAAAGTGGCCGGCAGCGACAGCACCATCAGCGGTCTGCAGCAGGAAAACCAGGATCTGAAAAATCAGCTGGTGGTCGCACAGAAAAAGGTTAACGCGGTTAATCTGCAGCTCGACGACAAACAGCGCACCATTATCCTGCAGTGGTTCATGTACGGCGGTGGCGTAGCCGGCGTAGGCCTGCTGCTTGGCTTGTTGTTGCCACACCTGATCCCGCGGCGCAAAAGCAACAACCGCTGGATGAACTGATTTCAGTCTCCTTCTGTTTGAGATCGGGCGCCTGCGGGGCGCCCTTTTTATTGGCTGCGGCACCGCCCGGCTAATTGAGGTAATCTGGTCAGCAGAGCCTTAAGATAAATTCAGGAGTTAACAGTGAAGACTTACCTGGTCGGCGGCGCCGTCCGCGACAGCCTGCTTGAGATACCGGTATTCGACCGCGACTGGGTGGTGGTGGGCGCCGCGCCGTCAGAGCTGATCGCGCTGGGATATCAACAGGTCGGTAAAGACTTCCCGGTGTTTCTTAATCCCAAGACCCATGAAGAATATGCGCTGGCGCGCACCGAGCGGAAATCCGGCCAGGGCTATACCGGTTTTACCTGTTACGCCGCGCCGGACGTGACGTTGGAACAAGATCTGCAGCGCCGGGATCTGACCATCAACGCCATCGCCCGCAGCGCCGACGGGGAGTTAATCGATCCTTTCAACGGCGTGGCCGACCTGCAAGCGCGGGTGTTACGCCATGTATCTGAAGCTTTTGGTGAAGATCCGTTGCGCGTGCTGCGCGTGGCGCGCTTTGCCGCCCGCTTCGCTCATCTGGGTTTTACCGTCGCCCCGGAAACCGCGGAGTTGATGCGTCAGATGGCGAACAGCGGCGAACTGGCGGCGCTGACCCCGGAAAGGGTCTGGAAAGAAACCGAGAAGGCGCTGCAGAGCCAAAGCCCGCAGGTCTATTTCCAGGTGCTGCGCGACTGCGAGGCGCTCAGCGTACTGTTCCCGGAGATCGATGCTTTATTCGGCGTACCGGCCCCCGCTAAATGGCACCCGGAGATCGATACCGGCATTCACACGTTGATGACGCTGGCTATTGCCGCCCAACTCAGCCCCGAGGTCGACGTGCGCTTTTCGGCGCTGTGCCATGATTTGGGTAAAGGGCAGACACCAAAAGAGCTGTGGCCGCACCACCACGGCCACGGGCCTGCCGGTGTTGTGCTGGTAGAGGCCTTGTGTCAGCGGTTGCGTGTCCCCAACCCGGTACGCGACCTGGCCAAACTGGTGGCCGAGTATCACGACCTGATCCACACCGTTAACAAGCTGCGCCCGGAGACCCTGTTGAAACTGTTTGATGCGGTCGATGTCTGGCGCAAGCCTCAGCGGCTGGAGCAGATGATCCTCACCAGCGAAGCCGATGCTCGGGGCCGTACCGGATTTGAAAACAATCCCTACCCGCAGGGTGACTATCTGCGCCAGGCGTTTCAGGTGGCGAATGCCGTCTCGGTAAAAGAAGTGGTGGCCAGCGGCCTGCAAGGGCTGGCGATCCGCGATGAGCTCAAACGCCGTCGTCAACAGGCGTTGGCCGACTGGAAACAAACCCAGGATATTCTGAAAGACCAGGCATAAAAAAACCCCGCAGCGCGGGGTTTTTAATTGGCATGCCGCTTACATGAAGACCATGTAAACCACGGCGGCAACGATAAAACGATAGATGGCGAACGGCACAAACGAAATGCGTTTGATCAGCGACAGGAAGGTTTTTATTGCGATCAGCGCTACGACGAAAGCGGTAGCAAAACCGACGGCGAACATCGGTAAATCGCCCATCGTCAGGAAGTGCAGGCTCTTGTACAAGTCCAGCCCGCTGGCACCGATCATCATCGGCACCGCCAGAATGAAGGAGAACTCGGAGGCCGCATAACGGTTCACGCCCACCAGCATACCGCCGGCAATGGTCGAACCTGAACGGGAAAAGCCCGGCCACAGCGCCAGACACTGGAAGCAACCAATCATAAACGCCTGGCGGTAGGTGATGTCATCCAGCCCTTCAGCGCTCGGTTTTTTCGGCTTCAGCCATTCCGCCGCCAGCAACAGGAAACCACCGACCACCAACGCATACATCACGTTTTTCGGTGCGAACAGCGATTTGATGAAATCATGGAACAACAGCCCCAGCACTACTGCGGGGATCATCGCCAGCAAGATATGGCCCAGTTTCAACCGGCCCGCCGTTTTGCCTTCGTGCTCAACCGGCTTACCGCCGAAATGAATACCGATCAGCCCGAACAGACGGCGCCAGAACATCACCACCACCGCAAGAATCGACCCCAACTGAATGATCACTTCAAAGGTTTTGGCCTTATCGCCGGTAAAACCCAGCCACTCGCCAACGATGATCATGTGCCCGGTAGAAGATACCGGCAAAAATTCAGTTAACCCTTCAACCACCCCAAGAACAAACGCAATAAACAGTGAATGCATGTCCGCCATGTGCTTCGATCACCCCATAAATTTACGGCTATAAACATAAAAAAGCGGCAGTGCTCAATACATTGCCGCTAAAACAATTCTCAGGTTCAGACCAGGTTAACGGCCTTTAGTTGCACCTGTATGACAGAACATCACACCGGACGGGTACCACGCTCAATAATCACCCCAACCCGGCTGGCATGTGCAACAGCGCCCGGTTTGCTGACCTTAATACGGACCCAGGGGGAATTGAAGCGCTGGAGCAATATTTCAGATATTTCCTCTGCCACCCGCTCCACCAACGCAAAGCGATTTGGCTCCACGTGCTGGATGATGGCTTCACTGATATCGGCATAGCTCAGACAGTCGTTCACGTCGTCGCTGGCAGCTGCCTGGCGGTTATCCCAGCCCATTTCGATATCGAACACCAGCTTCTGGCGAATGTTTTGTTCCCAGTCATAAACGCCAATGGTGGTGATTACGGTAAGTTCTTCTATAAATACGATATCCATCACGTCATTCTCTGTTTTTGGCCTTGCCGGATACCACTTCCAGCGGAATATGCGTATTATCCCTTTATGTTGCGAGTAAAACGACCCTTATTAAACGGAACCGCGTTATGAGTGCTACCGCGCTTGGCATGATTATCTTCGCGTATCTGTGTGGCTCAATTTCCAGTGCGATCCTGGTTTGTCGGATCGCCAGGCTGCCCGATCCGCGTGAACATGGCTCAGGGAATCCAGGGGCTACCAACGTCCTGCGCATCGGTGGTCGCCTGGCGGCGGCAGCGGTGCTGGTTTTCGATATTCTCAAAGGAATGCTGCCGGTCTGGCTGGCATACAAGCTTAATGTCCCACCGCTGTACCTGGGGCTGACGGCAATTGCCGCCTGCGTTGGGCACATCTATCCAGTGTTCTTCCATTTCCGTGGCGGCAAGGGCGTGGCAACAGCATTTGGTGCCATAGCGCCGATAGGCTGGGATCTGACCGGTCTGATGACCGGTACCTGGTTGCTGACCGTGTTGCTCAGCGGTTACTCTTCGCTGGGCGCGATTGTCAGCGCGCTGATTGCCCCCTTCTACGTTTGGTGGTTCAAACCGCAGTTCACCTTCCCGGTAGCCATGCTGTCATGCCTGATCCTGATGCGGCATCACGACAACATTCAACGCCTTTGGCGTGGGCAGGAGGGAAAAATTTGGGGCAAATTCCGCAAGAAAAAGCCTGAAGCGGTTGAGCAGGAAACCAAAAAAGAAGAGTAATTCATAACGCCAGGGGCAGGTCAGCCTGCCCCGAATTAGCCCGGGTTCTGTTCCCCTCGTTGCCCGTTTTTTTGAGTTATCACTCTATCGTCGTGAATATATTGCGTTTTCCCGCCAGAGTAACGCCTCTGCAGTAATAATATCCCTCTTTCAAAATCGCATGAATTGCCAAATGGCCCCATCGCTAATGATTATCATTAGCGACAATTAAATATTGTCATTCCCTAAAGATGGATCATCAATAAAATGCCTATGAAGACTATTCGGCGCCTGATAATAAAACAGCCTAACCTTTTTATGCTGCTGGCAGGAATATGTACCAGTTCATTGGCTTATGCCGCAGGGGAAAACGAAAGTGTCATTACCGTTTACGGCGAGGGAAATACGGCAGAAGAAGCCATAGGATCCAATGGAACCTATGCCGCCAAACAAAGCGTTACGGCAACAAAAACCAGCACCCCATTAATCAAAACTCCTCAGTCTATTTCCGTTATTACGCAAGAAGAATTACAAACCAAACGCCCAGCCACCATTAAAAATGCGCTCAACTATACGCCGGGTGTAATGACAGGCAACAGCGGCAGTTCGAGCATATTTGATAGCGTCATGATCCGGGGATTCAATAACGTCAGCCAGAATATCTATTTGGACGGTTTGAAATTACAAGGGGATATGTATGCCGACAGCAAAGTGGATCCGTATTTTTTACAGCGGGTAGAAGTTTTGCGCGGTCCGGCCTCGGTGCTGTATGGCAAAAGTAACCCCGGTGGCGTTATTTCCAGCGTCAGCAAGCGTCCACAAAAGCAGCCATTGCATGAATTACAACTGCAGGCCGGCAACCATCACGAATGGAAAACCCAATTCGATTTCAGCGACGCTCTTGATGATGAAGAAGCATTGGCTTACCGCTTAACCGGTAATTATTACGAAGCGCACAGCCAGCAAAAGGGCGAGCGCGAAAAACGCTATGCCATTGCGCCTTCTTTGCTTTGGCAGCCGTCGGATAAAACCTCGCTGTTGTTTCAGCTGTCTTTGCAAAACGAACCACGCACCGGTTATTACGGCTGGCTGCCGAGCGAAGGAACTTTGACTTCCGGCGAATTCGGCAAATTGTCTCCTTCGTTTAACGAGGGCGAGCCCAGCTATAACCGTTTCGAACGCCAGCAGCGCACGGTGGGCTATCAGCTTGATCATGCCTTCAACGATACCTGGTCCTTCCATCAGGCCGTCCGCTATCAGCATACCAAGGTCAACTGGCGCAGCATCTATGGCAACGGCCTGTGCAACCCAATGACCTGCATGGGAGTGGCACCCCAGCAATACGGCACCACCTTGTCCCGCGCAACCATGGTCAGCGACGAGAGATTGAATGGGTTAACAACGGATACCCGGCTGGAAGGGAAATTGAACGCCGGCAGTTGGCGCCACACCCTGTTGATGGGGATCGACTATTCGCAGCTGCGCAACGATCTGCAAAACAAGATGGGCTCTGCCGCGCCGCTCAATCTGGTTAACCCGCAGTATGGCAACCATGATGTGCTTTATTTTGGCGACACCCATACGATTAACAAAAACCACCAGTTAGGCACTTATCTGCAGGATCAGGCCGAATGGCAGAACTGGGTATTCACGCTGGGCGGCCGCTTTGACCACAGCGTCGTAAAAACCCATGAAAGCAGTAATATGACGGGCGCGGAATCTTCATCCAGCATCACGGACAATGAATTCACCTGGCGTGGCGGCGTTAACTATGTTTTCAATAACGGCATCGCACCTTACGTGAGCTATAGCGAGTCATTTGAACCCAATAGCGGCAACAGTTTATCAGGCCAGGCTTTCAAACCTTCCCGAGGGAAGCAATATGAAGCAGGGATTAAATTCATCCCTGATAACGCACCGGTTTCTGCCTCTATCGCCGCATTCCAACTGACCAAAGACAATAATTTACGCCGTGATGCCCTTAACCCTTATTACAATGTGCAGGAAGGCAAAATCCGCTCTCGCGGGATTGAAATTGAAGGTAAGGCCGCACTCACCTATAACCTTAATTTAATCGCAAGCTATACCTATACTCATGCTGAGTTCCGCGATAACTCCGGTAATAATGGTCATACTCCAGCCATGGTGCCTAAACATATGGCTAATTTGTGGACCGATTACACCTTTAATCAAGGCTGGTTAAATGGGCTGAGCCTCGGCGGTGGCGCACGTTATGTGTCAAGCACCCCGGGTGACGATGGGAATAATTTCAAAGTCCCGAGCTATACGGTTTTTGATACCGCCATAAAATATCAACTGGATGATATCCCCGGACTGGAAAACGCAGAAATTGCTTTAAACGTAAATAATCTTTTTGATAAGCACTATGTTTCCTCTTGCTTTACCAACAATACCTGTTCATGGGGTGCGGAACGGCAAATCCTCACCACATTAACATTGCATTGGTAATAACAAATATTACAGTCCTATTCTTCCGAAATTATATTGAGCTACATGTCGTGCTTTAATTATGGCGTTTAATTTTCGCCACTCTATTTCTTGGCCAATCTTGGCCAAGAATCCTTATTTATATTCCTCAGGGGAGTTATTATGAGTAGTCATCAAACGGGGGCCGGTAAGCCTGGTCCGATCGGGCGACTGCTGCGGCCTATACGTGGGAGCCTTATTGTCGCCGGGGTACTGGCAGCTATCGGCACAATATTCACGCTGGTGCCGTTGGCGGGCATTGCCCATATTGCCGTCATTGTTTTGGGTCATCAGGAACAAACAGGAGCCGCTACTCCGTTGCTGGCGGCGGGTGGGATTGGCGACAGCGTCGTCGTCTGCCTGGTCAGCTTGTTTGTCGGCTTAATCATTGTCACCCTGGCCGAAGTGCTCGCACACCTGGCGGATAACCGCATTACCCATGGCCTGCGCATTACGGCGGCCCGGCGTCTGGCACAGGTGCCCTTGGGGTGGTTTAGCGACCGTGCCTCAGGCGAAGTGAAACAGGCGATGCAGGACGATATTGGCACCCTGCACGATCTCACCGCCCACTTTTTCACCACGCTGGGACGCACAATCGGCGCGATGCTGATCTCGGTTATCTACATGTTCGTCATGGACTGGCGGATGGCGATCGTCTCGATCATTCCTTTCTTCCTGTTCTTCTTCATTTTCGGCAGGGCTCAGAAAGCCGGAGCGCCCCATATGGGCGAATTTGTTAAGGGGTTAGGCCGTATCAATAATGCCGTAGCCGAATTCGTTAACGGCATCCCGGTGATCAAAACCTTCAGCGGCGGCGGCAAAGCGCACAGCAGCTACCGTAAAGCGATCGCCTCCTTTACCCAGATATTCACCCGTACCATGAGCCCGGTGATCAAGACCATCGCGCTGGCGAATGCCATCGTTGCTCCGGTGACCGTATTGGGGGTGGTGTTGGTTTTCGGTACCTTGTTTGTGGCACTGGGCTGGCTTGAACCGCTTAACGTCTTGCCGTTCGCCCTGGTCGCACCGGGTATTTCCGCCCCGCTGCTGCTAATGGGCTTTATTACCCACGGCCTGCGTAATGCCACAGGGGCAGCGGAACGCATACAATCGCTGCTGGACACGCCTATCCTCACACAGCCGGAAGTGCAGCCAATGCTGAAAGACGCGGAGATCCGTTTCGAACAAACCGGTTATTCCTACAATAGTGACAGTCACGTGCTGGCAGACATCAACCTCAGCCTGAAACCCGGCAGCGTAACCGCCATCGTCGGCCCATCAGGCGCGGGTAAATCCACCCTGGCGCGCTTGCTGTTGCGCTTCTTCGATCCGACGCAGGGGCGCATCACGCTTGGCGGCGTCGATCTGCGCGAAATGAGCTCGACCCAGCTTTATCAACACATTGGTTTCGTGTTGCAGGAAGTGAAGCTGATCCACGCCAGCCTGCGAGAAAACATTGCGTTGGGTCGCCCCAATGCCAGCATGCAAGAAATCGAAGCCGCCGCCAGGGCTGCCAATATTCACGATCATATCCTGAGCTTGCCACGGGGCTACGACTCGGTGGTCGGGGAGGAGGCAAAACTCTCCGGGGGTGAACAGCAGCGCGTAAGCATTGCGCGCGCCGTGCTGTTGAACCCACCGATTTTGGTACTGGATGAAGCCACCGCCGCCGCTGATGCGGAGAACGAATACCTGATTCAGGAAGCCCTTTCCAACTTTGCCAAAAATCGTACGTTACTGGTGATTGCCCATCGGTTAGACACCATCATGCACGCCGATCATATCGTTGTGCTTGAGGACGGCACGATCCGCGAACAAGGCAACCATGCCGAGTTGTTGGCCGGCCAAGGCCGCTATGCTCGCCTCTGGGCTGCGGGGGGTTACGAAAACATGACGAAACAGGCGGATCAACCATGTTAAAAACATTTATGCAGTTGCTCGGCAACGATGCTCCCATATTCCGTCGTTATATCGGCATGGCCGCGCTTTACGGTGTGTGTTGCGGCCTGACGGTCACCACCTTGGTGCCTATTGTCGGCTATCTGCTGCAAGGTGAAGTCTACACGGCTGCCGGTTGGCTGATAGCGCTTTTCGCCGGCGTACTTTTGAGCTGGCTGTTGCGCAGGCGCGTCGATTTCGCCGGCATGAACGTAGGTTCATCGCTGTTACTGACCGCCCGTCAACGCATTGGCGACCATGTGGCTACCTTGCCTATCGGCTGGTTCACTCCTGATAATACGGCGCGACTCAGTCATGTGGTTTCTCAGGGGATGATGGATGTGGCGCAACTCCCGGCGCACCTTTTTACACCGATCGTCAGCGGTGTCGTCACGCCGCTGGTGCTGGTGATAGCGCTCTGCACCCTGCAGTGGCAAATGGGGCTGCTGGCGCTGGCGGCCCTCCCCCTGATTGCCGGTATTTTCCTGCTCTCAGCGCGGCTCGGTACCCAGGCTGACGAAGCCTTCCATCAGGCATCCGCCCACACCAGCCAACGTATGGTGGAGTTTGCTCAGGCACAGTCCGTACTGCGTGCCTTCAATGGCGAAGGCGGCGGGACCCGTTTCCTCGAACAGGCCATCGATCGGCAGTATCAGTCAGGCAAGCGGCTTATTTATATCTCCACGGCCTCTGTGGTGCTCAACTCCTGGGTAGTGCAACTGGTGTTTGCCACCCTCTTGGTCACCGGAGCCACGCTGCTGAGCCATTATCAGGGGAACCTGCCGGCTATCGGTAGCGCCGTGGGGACGGTGATCGCCCTGATGCTGGTTAGCCGCTTTATCGACCCGTTGCTGGACGTTGCCAGTTATGGCGAAGCCCTGCGAAACGCCCGCGGCCAGTTAAATGCCGTCAGCGAAATTTTAGCCATTACCCCCTTGCCCGAACCTCAACAGGCGCAACGGCCACATGACGGCTCGCTGGAGCTGCGCGATGTTTCGTTCAGCTATTCGCCAGAACAGGCTGCCGTACTGCGCGGGGTCAGCTTTAAGGTTGAACCCGGCACCATGACCGCACTGGTTGGCGCATCCGGCTCGGGTAAAACCAGCCTGGTTCGTTTGATTGCGCGTTTCTTTGACGTCACCGGCGGGGCAGTGATGATTGGCGGAGCCGACGTACGCCAGATCCCTAACGAACAATTGACGGATCAGATCAGCCAGATTTTCCAAAATACCTACCTGTTCCAAGGCAGCATTGGCGAAAACATCCGTCTGGGTAAGCCGACGGCCAGCGATGAGGAAGTATTGATGGCCATCGAACAGGCCGGGGCGGCAGAAATCATCGAACGGCTGCCCCAGGGGCTGGATACCCCGGTAGGGGAAGGCGGCGCACGGCTTTCCGGCGGCGAGCGCCAGCGTATTTCTATCGCCCGCGCGCTGATTAAAGACGCCCCTGTTCTGCTGGTTGATGAAGCGACTGCGGCACTGGATCCCGAGAATCAAGCGATCATCGCCGACACCCTGGCACGGCTGCGCGGCAAGAAGACGTTGATTGTCATTGCGCACCAGCTGTCGACGGTAGCGATGGCCGATCAAATTCTGGTACTGCAAGACGGCGAAATTGCTGAACGCGGCACCCATGCCCAGCTTGAAGCCCTGGGGGGACGCTACGCGCATTTCCTGACTCAGCGGCACAGAACCAAAGGTTGGCGTATTGCCTGACTGAAAACTGAAAAGGCTCCCACGAGGGAGCCTTTTTTTTGGCTACGGCAAGAGCCGACCTAATCAGACGGCAGGCAGCTCAGCCAATGGCCAGCGCGGCCGTACCGAAACGCTCAGCTCCGGATTAGCGCCGCTTTTCAGCCGCACCATGCCTGCGTAAGCGATCATCGCACCGTTATCGGTGCAAAACTCCGGTCGGGCGTAAAACACTTCACCGCCGCGCTTATGCATCATTTCTGCCAGCTTGGTTCGCAGCGTACGGTTGGCGCTGACGCCACCGGCCATCACCAGGCGCTTAAAGCCGGTTTGTTCCAGCGCGCGCTTGCATTTGATCGCCAGCGTATCCACCACCGCATCTTCAAACGCCCGGGCTATGTCAGCACGCGTCTGATCGTCATTGCCGTTGGAGCGAATGGTATTGGCGGCAAAGGTCTTCAGCCCGGAGAAGCTGAAATCCAGCCCTGGCCGGTCGGTCATCGGGCGTGGGAAGGTGAAACGCCCCGCCGTGCCCTGTTGCGCCATCTTCGACAGCATCGGCCCGCCAGGGTAGTCCAGCCCAAGCAGCTTGGCGGTTTTGTCGAAAGCTTCACCGGCCGCATCGTCGACCGATTCGCCCAGCAGTTCATATTCGCCGATACCGGTCACGCTGATCAGCTGCGTATGCCCGCCAGACACCAGCAGCGCGACAAACGGAAACGCCGGCGGGTTATCTTCCAGCATCGGCGCCAGCAGGTGGCCTTCCATATGATGCACCGGCACCGCCGGCACATTCCAGGCAAACGCCAGTGCGCGGCCAATGGTGGCTCCGACCAGCAGCGCCCCCACCAGGCCCGGCCCGGCGGTGTAGGCAACGCCGTCGATATCCGCCGCGGTCAGGTTCGCTTCCTTCAATGCCGCCTGAATCAACGGCACGGTTTTGCGCACGTGATCGCGGGAGGCCAGCTCCGGCACCACGCCGCCGTAGTCGGCATGCAGTTTCACCTGGCTGTACAATTGGTTGGCTAATAAACCGGCCTGATCGTCATACACTGCAATTCCGGTTTCATCGCAGGAGGTTTCTATGCCCAGTACTCGCATTACATTTCCCATCATTCACGTGCGGCCGCCAGTTTAGCACAATCGGGCCTGTTTACCGCCAGCGTGGCGCACGCTTGTCACCATTATTGGGCTATGTTGATGATTACAGCCACAAATGCCGATTTGATTAAAAACGAGCATTTTTTTCTGATTAGTCTATAATCAGCGCCCGATGCAAAATTGCGCATGTTTTACCAGGGTGGCCGCAGGTTTCAATTTGCTGTGGTGCTTTACAAAGCAGCATCCGTTGAAGTAAAATTCCGCACCATTTTGAAATTGCTGGCGCTTGGCCAGCAGCAAACCGAATTTTATTGAGGTGAGAGGCACATGCCTGTAATTAAAGTACGTGAAAACGAGCCATTTGACGTTGCTCTGCGTCGTTTCAAACGCTCTTGCGAAAAAGCGGGCGTTCTGGCTGAAGTTCGTCGTCGTGAGTTCTATGAAAAACCGACTACCGAACGTAAGCGCGCTAAAGCTTCTGCTGTGAAACGTCACGCGAAGAAACTGGCTCGCGAAAACGCACGCCGCACTCGTCTGTATTAATTCTTCGGGGGCAACCCCGCCGCGTGAATTTCTGATTTTAAAAATCGCGCAGACCGAGTAGTTGCATACGAAGGCCGTGCTTTCCGAAAGGAATGCGCGGCTTGTTCTCGTTTATAGGCTAGTAAAGTAAGGGCTTATGGCTGGACGAATTCCGCGCGTATTTATCAATGACTTGCTGGCTCGCACCGACATCGTCGATCTGATCGATGCCCGGGTAAAGCTCAAGAAGCAGGGCAAGAACTATCACGCGTGCTGTCCGTTCCACCACGAAAAAACGCCTTCATTTACGGTTAATGGCGAAAAGCAGTTTTACCACTGTTTTGGTTGTGGTGCGCACGGTAACGCCGTCGACTTTCTGATGAATTACGACAGGCTCGAGTTTGTCGAAACCATCGAAGAGCTGGCCACCATGCACGGACTGGAAGTGCCTTACGAGGCGGGTTCCGGACCGACGCAAATCGAACGCCATCAGCGTCAAAGCCTGTATCAACTGATGGAACAGCTCAGCGCGTTCTATCAACAGTCACTGCATCAGTCCTCCGGCACGCCGGCGCGCAATTATCTTCAACAGCGCGGACTGAGTGACGACGTTATCCGTCATTTCGCCATCGGTTTTGCACCTGCCGGTTGGGATAACGCATTAAAGCGTTTTGGTCGTGACGCCGAGTCACGCCTGGCATTGAACGATGCAGGCATGCTGGTGACTAACGATCAAGGACGCTCGTACGATCGTTTCCGTGAGCGCGTAATGTTCCCTATCCGCGACAAACGCGGGCGAGTGATCGCCTTTGGCGGACGCGTATTGGGTGACGGCATGCCGAAATACCTGAACTCACCGGAAACCGAAGTTTTCCACAAGGGTCGTCAGCTGTACGGCCTGTATGAAGCGCAACAGAGCCACCCTACCCCGCAGCGATTGCTGGTAGTGGAAGGCTATATGGACGTGGTGGCGCTGGCGCAATACGGCATCGATTATGCCGTCGCCTCGCTTGGCACCTCGACAACGGCCGAACATATTCAGCTGCTGTTCCGCGCCACCGACAACGTTGTCTGTTGCTATGACGGTGACAGAGCCGGTCGCGAAGCGGCATGGCGTGCACTGGAAACCGCGTTGCCCTATCTCAATGACGGGCGTCAACTGCGGTTTATGTTTTTGCCCGACGGCGAAGACCCGGACACATTGGTACGCAAAGAAGGCAAAGAGGCCTTCGAACAGCGAATGGAGCAGGCGCAGCCGCTTTCCACTTTCCTGTTCGAAACCCTGATGCCGCAGGTAGACCTGAGCAGCCCGGACGGCCGCGCCAAGCTGAGCACGCTGGCACTGCCGCTGATTACTCAGGTGCCGGGCGAAACGTTGCGCTTGTACCTGCGCCAACAGCTCGGCAGCAAGCTGGGTTTGCTGGACGACAGCCAGTTGGACAAGCTGATGCCCAAGCAAGCCGAAAATGCGAATACTTATCAGGCGCCCCAGCTAAAACGCACAACCATGCGTATACTGATAGGGTTACTGGTACAAAATCCGCAACTGGCTACACTTATCCCTTCGCTTGAGGGATTGGAGCAGACCAAACAGGCGGGTTTGCCGCTGTTTGTCGAGCTGGTGCAGACCTGTCTGGCTCAGCCAGGGCTGACAACCGGCCAGCTGTTGGAGCAGTATCGCGACAACAAATTGAGCCAACAGCTTGAAACCTTGGCAACATGGAACCATATGATCGTTGAGGATATGGTTGAACAGACTTTTTTGGATACTTTAGCCAGCCTGTACGACTCGGTACTGGAACAGCGGCTGGAGACATTGATCGCACAGGCCAGAACCCATGGCCTCAGCCCGGAAGAACGTGAAGAAGTCCGTTCTTTGAATCAGGTGCTGGCGAAGAAAAACTGAATACCAAACGGCTTAAGTGCCGATAAATGCGAGGGCAGAGCCCTGCAATATGCCGCCACAGTGGGCCGCGGCAACAACAAAAACGCCCCAAATGCTATTGTTGGCGGTTTCGCCGACCGACACCAACCCAAATACTCTGAAGTGTGGATACCGTCTTATGGAGCAAAACCCGCAGTCACAGCTAAAGCTACTTGTCACCCGTGGTAAGGAGCAAGGCTATCTGACCTATGCTGAGGTCAATGACCATCTGCCGGAAGATATCGTCGACTCCGACCAGATCGAAGACATCATCCAGATGATTAACGACATGGGCATCCAGGTTCTGGAAGAAGCACCGGACGCCGACGACCTATTGCTTGCTGAAAACTCAAACAGCACGGACGAAGATGCGGAAGAAGCTGCCGCTCAGGTGTTGTCCAGCGTTGAGTCTGAAATCGGCCGTACCACCGACCCGGTGCGCATGTACATGCGCGAAATGGGGACCGTTGAACTGCTGACGCGCGAAGGCGAAATCGACATCGCCAAGCGCATTGAAGACGGCATCAACCAGGTGCAGTGCTCGGTTGCCGAGTACCCGGAAGCCATTACCTATTTGCTGGAACAGTACGATCGCGTCGAAGCGGGCGAAGCTCGCCTGTCCGATCTGATCACCGGCTTCGTCGATCCTAATGCGGAAGAGGACATCGCCCCTACCGCTACCCACGTGGGTTCTGAGCTGTCTACCGAAGAGCAGAACGACGACGACGAAGAAGAGGATGAAGACGAAGAAGAAGACGACAACAGCATCGATCCTGAGCTGGCCCGTCAGAAATTCGCCGACCTGCGCGATCAGTACGAAGCGACTCGTGTCGTCATCAAAAAGAACGGCCGCAGCCACGCCAGCGCAGCAGAAGAAATTCTGAAGCTGTCTGAAGTGTTCAAGCAGTTCCGCCTGGTGCCAAAACAGTTCGACTTCCTGGTCAACAGCATGCGTACCATGATGGACCGCGTTCGTACTCAAGAACGTATCATCATGAAGCTGTGCGTTGAACAGTGCAAAATGCCGAAGAAAAACTTCGTCACTCTGTTCGCCGGCAACGAAACCAGCACCACCTGGTTCGAAGCGGCGCTGGCAATGGCCAAGCCATGGTCAGAGAAGCTGAAAGACGTCGCCGAAGACGTGCAGCGCAGCCTGCAGAAACTGCGTCAGATCGAAGAAGAGACCGGCTTGACCATCGAGCAGGTGAAGGACATCAACCGCCGCATGTCTATCGGTGAAGCGAAAGCCCGCCGTGCGAAGAAAGAGATGGTTGAAGCGAACTTGCGTCTGGTTATTTCTATCGCCAAGAAATACACCAACCGCGGCCTGCAGTTCCTGGATCTGATCCAGGAAGGCAACATCGGTCTGATGAAAGCGGTAGACAAGTTTGAATACCGTCGTGGTTATAAGTTCTCGACTTACGCCACCTGGTGGATCCGTCAGGCTATCACCCGTTCTATCGCCGACCAGGCGCGTACCATCCGTATTCCGGTGCATATGATTGAGACCATCAACAAGCTCAACCGTATTTCGCGCCAGATGCTGCAAGAGATGGGCCGCGAACCGACGCCGGAAGAGCTGGCTGAACGCATGCTGATGCCGGAAGACAAAATCCGCAAAGTGCTGAAGATCGCCAAAGAGCCGATCTCCATGGAAACGCCGATCGGTGATGATGAAGATTCACATCTGGGCGATTTCATCGAGGATACCACCCTCGAGCTGCCGCTGGATTCTGCCACCTCGGAAAGCCTGCGCTCCGCAACGCACGACGTATTGGCCGGCCTGACTGCCCGTGAAGCGAAAGTGCTGCGTATGCGTTTCGGCATCGATATGAACACTGACCATACGCTGGAAGAAGTGGGCAAACAGTTCGACGTTACCCGTGAGCGTATTCGTCAGATCGAAGCCAAAGCACTGCGTAAACTGCGCCACCCAAGCCGTTCCGAAGTGCTGCGCAGCTTCCTGGACGACTAAGGTTCAGCTGTTGACAAAAAACCCCGGCTCGCCGGGGTTTTTTATTGCCTAAAACATGCTGTTGCCGCTGGCGGTTTTCTCCGGCACCGATTGGGTCACGTCCCAGTGCTCCACGATTTTGCCTGCGTCATCAAGCCGGAAAATATCGATAATCGCGGCCGTCTTGCCCTTTTCTCGTCCGCTGGTCTCTACGTGCAAAATCACATAGTTGCCGTCGACAAATGCCTGTTTGATTTCGCTGTGAGAATCGGGGTAACGCGCTTTGAGCAGCTCGACAAACTTGCGGAACCCTTCCACCCCATCCTGCGCATTGGGATTGTGCTGTTTGTACTCGCCACCCAGAAAGGGCCGTGCCGCGGCAAAATCCTTGTTATTTAGCCCCTGCAGATAAAACTCCAGCACGTTATTTTTGTTCTTCAGTTCCTGCGCGCTGTTGCCTGCATGGGCAACGCCGCTTGCCAACAGCAGAGCGACCAATCCCGCTTTAATCATCGCTTTCATCCTGCAACTCCCTCTCAGATTATTTCAATGCCAGAAACAGCTCGCGATAACTCTCTGTAAGCTGCTCCAGCGTGGCACGATTCAATCCGCTGGGGTTCGGCAATACCCAAACCTCAGTTTTGCCGATCGTCATCTCCTGACGGCCCCAAGCTACATTTTTTACCCCAAAGGCGCTGCTGAACGCCTGCTTGCCCAAAACAGCCAATGCGCGCGGCTGATAGCGCAAGATTTTTTCTTTTAACGCCTCGCCGCCGCTGAGCAATTCGTCACGCGTCACTTCGCTGGCGGCGACCGTTGGCCGTGCCACCAGCGCGGTGATGCCGCAGCCGGTATCCTGCAGCTGTTGCCACTGTTCGGGCGCCAGTTGACGTTCGGTAAAGCCGGCCTGATGCACCACCTTCCAGAAGCGGTTGCTGCCGTTGGCAAAAGGGTAGCCTTGGTGGGCGGAGGAGAGGCCGGGGTTGATGCCGCAAAACACCACCCGCAGGTTTGGCGCCAAGAGTTCCATAGGGGTCGGGAGTCCATTAAAGGGGATTTACAGCGGTTATCGCAAAATCCGCCAGTAATTACAACAGGCTAGAACTGCGCATAAAAGCAACATACGGATGGTTAACTGTAGACCTACGTCGAAGGATTGCCGTATAATCCCGCCGCTTGGCCCCTTAGCTCAGTTGGTTAGAGCACGCGACTCATAATCGCTTGGTCACTGGTTCAAGTCCAGTAGGGGCCACCAAATTTTAGCTGATATAACAGCACATTAAGCCACTTCATACGAAGTGGCTTTTTTGTTACTAGCGGCTAGTGTCGCAAAAGTGTCGCTCTATTTTTTTGAACACAACTCATACCCGACGACCCCCAGCACAATATAGCTACTTGGCCAATGTAAACATGCCAACAAAAAACCCGCATTTCGCGGGTTTGTCTGTCTATGCTGGTTACATCCACATAACCTGTTGCTGTCCTGATACATTAGTACCGATTGGGTGTGGTGGCACTGCCCTTACCTGCCCCGGTGTCATGATCGCACTGTCGTAGCTCTCCATTGTTTTAAACGTGTGGCCACAGTTGATATTCTGGCATTGGTGATAACGTTCTTTCGTGTGCTGACTCAGATAACGGCTGGTGCGGGCATGGGCCGCCATCTGACAAAGCGGGCAATGAAACATGATTAATTCCTTATCAATAGCTCTTGTCGCGATAATACGCGCTGTGATCAGGATTTAAATTAGCTTTAATCTAATTTACAAATTCACAAAGCGAAGTCATGCACCTCATAAGTCACATCAGAAAGCAAAACCTCAAACTCTAACGCCGTGGTAAAACCGCTATTGCTTAGATTGTGCGTGGCTTTGCTCACTATCCAGTCCTGTGCGTCAATCACCGCTTTAAACCCGCTAACCCTAACCGGCGTTTCCGGTGTGATGTTAGCCCGGCCCATGGCGAGCGACAGCGAGAACTCAGCCACACCGCGCTGGAGCTTTTCCCATTTGGCTTGTGCGGCCCGCATGGCGGCGGCCTTGTTTGCGTAGACCCTGGGGATCACAAACACGTTATCTTCGGCCCCTACCAGATATTCCCCTTTTTTTTCCTCTTCCGGTTTACCCGGTTTTTTATGGGTGGCCGGCTTGGCTTTGGGATGCTCCAAGGCCCGTAAATGTTGTTCTTTCGGCTTACGCTGCAATTTAACTTTCTGAGGCTTTGGCTGCCTGGTATTGAGCCAACTCGCCGTTACCCCGGTGTAAGCGTCCCGATCGGCAAGACTGAAACTGTGCCGATCGCCATCCTGCCGCGTGAGGGTAAACACCGGCAGTGGCTTGCCGTTCACTGTTGTACCGTTGCCCGGCCGCATAAACAGCAGACTGCCGTTCTTCACCACGGCCACCGCACCATTGAGCGAGGCTAAGCGGGTAAGAAAGGCCGCGTCGGTTTCCTGCGTCTGGTCGATGTGGCTCACTTTGATGGTGCCCAGACCGGCCGCCAGTGAGACTTTAAGCTGATTGCGTGCTGCCACTTTCTGCACGATATGGCTCAGCGTGGTGTCATGGTAGGACTCATCGCGGCGGGTATTGAGCGAACCACGAAAATCCGCACTCCGGGCACGAATGGTCAATGTGTCCGGTGACCCGTGATGCTCGACCTCATCCACGGTAAACAGCCCTTTCGGCGTCAGCGCTGCCCCCTTCCAGCCGAGCGACAACGCAAGCACCGCATTACGCTGCGGCATCACCATCAGGCCGTCGCTGTCGTCCAGCTCAATATCAAGCTGGTCAGCCTCAAAACCCCGGTTATCCGTCAGTGATAGAGAAATAAGCCGCTTACGAATGTTTTCCGTGATGTCTTTTTCCTGCAACGACAAAGAGAAGTCCGGGGCAATCAATGCCCCGGCAGGCATGGCAACGTTGGTGATCATGATAATAACCCGCCCATAGCTGCCCCTGCTTTGCCGTAAAGCTCTCCGGCCTGCTGGCGCAAATCGCCAAACATAACAGACAAAGACTCATCAACTCGCTTTAAATTCAGGGTAAATTCCGTGCGGCGTGGGCTGCCATCGGCAAAAAAATCCGAATGGCTTTCCGATATCGACTCAATCACAAACATGCCGTAAATCGTCCCGCTGCCCTCAATCAGCGGCCATGCCCGCCCCTGCTCCGCCATCAGTTGCAGCGTCAACAGCGACCACCTGCCGCCGGTAATTTCCGGCAGTAGCACGCCGGACAAGGTAATTTTTTCATCATCCAGCCCCAAGAACTGCGACGCCGGGCGCTGGCCCACGCGGGCATTGCTCGGCCAGCGATAATCCGCTGTGCGGTTCAGCGACTGATACGGCAGCGTTTGCAGCATGAAAACAAAGAATCCTAACGTCAGCATCATAATAATTTGCGCCTAATTGGTCATAGAACTGCGGGCACGTGCGCGTCGCTCACGTTCTTGGCGTGCCTGCGCTTCATTCAGTAGTTGCAACGTTTCTTCCCGGCTCATCCCTGCGGGGATCACCACGTCAAATTTGTTATGCGTCACACTGTTATCGGTATAGGCCGATGATGCCCCTCGCATTACCGGCGCATAGCGCTGGGGTGCCAATGGGGCAACAGGGGGCACACTGCCTGTGTTGACCTCGGTAGCAGGTAGCATCACCGGCGGTGCCAGGGCGATGACGGCAGGTGAGATATTCACCACAGGAGCAGGCAATATGTCCGGCCGACCCACGGGCGGAACTGCCTTAATCACCGGCGATGCGCCGGTATTTAATAGCCCGCCGCTGGGTGAATACCCCCGGCCACCGGCCCCCGTTGCGTAAGGGTTATTTTTTACCGCCTCTTTGTCTAACTCTGCGGTTTCATCCTTCATAAACCCGAGCTTTTTCGCTAACCAACCGACTTTCCCGCCTAGCTTGTCGAGCACCTGCATAGGCCAGTTCAGCGCGTTTCCGATAGCTTCCCCAAATTTTTTACCCACTTCGGCCGCATTCTGTAGCTCGGCCTGCGTCGATTTCACCGGCTCCAGCAGATCCATAAACCAGTTATAAACTGCCTTAATCTTCTCGCTAAACCAGTCAAACACGGGTTTCATCGGCTCAAAGGCGGCGGCAACCGGAGCCAGCGCCGCTTTGAACCCTTCGGCTACGCCACCGATAAAGGCGCTGATAGGCTCCCAATATTTGCGGATCAGCAAAGCACCGGCAGCCACTGCGGCAATCAGTGCTAACACGGGCCATGAAATGGCGGTAAATGCAGCAGCAATGCCCGCACCTACCGTGGTGAATACCGTCCCTAACAACCCAGCCCCGGCAATCAACATATTGACCCCGGCCATCACCGGCCATGCAATAAGGCCCAGCGCAGCAAGTCCGCCGATCAGTGCCGTTACGCCTGCGGTGACCTTTGTCAACGTACCGACCCACTCAGGGTTAGCTTTGACCCATACACCGACCTTTGTCAGCCATTCAGTGGCGGAGACGGTCAGCTTACGCAGCGCCGAGTTTTGGCCGTCGAACACCTCAATGCGTACATCTTCCCACGCGGAAAACAGATTCTTTAAATCGCCGTCGAGGTTGTTTACCTTCACTTTGGCGATGTGTTCTGTCGCCCCCTGGGAGTCTGTCACCGTCTGTTTTTTCGCGGACAACTTACCGTTACCGGCAGCTGCGATCAGCTTGATAGCGCCTTTCATCGCCTCTTCACCGAAAATCACTTTCAGGTATTCAGCCTGCTGCGCGGTGCCGAGCTTATTCTTTTTAAACGAGCCGTTGATTTTCTTTAGGATACCTTCGATCGGCAGCATGTTGCCTTTGCCGTCTTTGGTTTTTACCCCCAGTTCTGCCAGTGCATCCCCCGCTTGTCCAACCGGTGCTTGCAGGCGGGTAAACATGGCGCTAGCTGCCGTCCCGGCCATGCTGCCTTTTATGCCGTTATCGGCCAACACCCCCAGTAATGCCGTGGTGTCCTCAATGCTGGCCCCGGCGGCTTCCGCAATGGGGGCGACGTATTTCATCGCCTCGCCAAAATCCATCAGGTTGCTGTTGGAGCTGGTAAAGCCCTTGGTCATCACATCCGCAACGCGCTGGATCTCGTCTATCGGCATGTTAAACGCCGATTGCATGTTGGTGATGATGTCGGCCGCGTCGGCGATGTCCAGATCGGAAGCCAGCGCCAGATTTACCGTTGATTCGGTCGATTTCAGAATGGCATCACCGTTAAAGCCGGATTTCGCTAACACCGATTGTGTACGAGCGACGTCCGTCGGGGAAAATGCCGTGGTGGCCCCGATATCCCGCGCCTGTTGGCGGATCGCCGTCAGTTGCTTGTCATCTTTCGCCAGCCCTAACGTGGCCTGCGTGTCTGACATCTGCTTGTCGAACTGCACACCCGGCGCAATAAATGCGGCTTCTGCGACCAGTCCAGCGGTAGCTACACCCAATCCGGCGGCACTGGTATTGCGAACCGTGGCCGTTGCGGCTTTCCCTGCCTGATAGCGGGCGCTAACGCGGTTTACCTGCTGCTGTTTTTTGCTTAACCGTTCCAGTTCTGCCCGCTGGCGGTTGAGTGCGCCCGTGGCTTCACCGGCACTGGCTTTTAACCGGCGTTGCTCGGCGCTCAAGTTCTTGGTAGCGATACCGTCAGCATTGAGCGCGTCACGCTGGCGCTGCACGGACTGGCGCAGCCCATTGTATTTCGTTTGTAACTCAGTGGCGGCACGCTTGGAGGCTGCCAGTAATCGCGCTTGCTGCGCTGTGGGCTTTTCCGTCGCCTTGAATTGAACGGCCAGCGCGGCCGCTTCCGCTTTGGCCTTTTTCAGCGCCTGCCCGGTGACAGCGAGCTGCCCCTGTTGCTTACGAAAGCCATCAATCCGGGCGGCCTGTGCGTCCAGTGCTTTAAGGGTTTGCTGGGTGGTTTTGATATCACCGGCAAGCGTTTTGCTTGCCAGTTGGATACTCTTTAGCGGGCGGGTGGCCTGGTCTACGGCTTTCAGCAAGACCTGAAGCTGCAGGCTTTTACTCATCGTGATTCACTCCGCTGCGTTGCAGTGCTTTATGACGCCAGTTCAACAGCTCCGTGAGCGTCATTCCGGTCATTTCTGATGGCGGCCAGTGGAATATCACTGCGATATCCGCCATCAGGTCATCAACGCCCAGCCGGGCATCAATCGCTACTCCGCCGACTTCGGCGACAAAAAACCGACAACCTTCCCGGCCAGTGCCACCAGGTCCGGCAATTCAAGCCGGGCGCATTCTTCTTTGGTCAGGCTCGGGTACGTGACACGCGGCAGGATCACCAGCAGCGCATCAACATCCGCATTCGCTACCGCTGCCAGACCGACACCGCGTAATGCGCCCGCGGTGGGTTTGATTACCTGCACCTCGGCGATAGTGGTTTCACCGCGCTTAATCGGGGTGTCGAGGGTGATGACGTTTTCTTTTTCTTCGTTCATGGTGGTTATTCTCTCTTGGATCCGTGGAATGGCCAGCCCGACGGGCTGGCACAAAAATTACAGGCCGATGGCCTTACGATGTTCTGCCAGACGGTCAACGCCATTGACCTTTTCGACCATATTCACTGTGTCGACTTCGATCAGCTCTTTGCCGTCCACGGTCAGCTTGAAATAGGTGCATTCAGTGGCCACCTTGGTTTCAGTGTCCTCACCTTGCTTGTATTCGCCAAAATCGATTTCTTTGTGTTTGCCACGCAAGACCACTTCCACGGCGGACACCTCGCCGGTGTCATCACGTTGGAAGGAACCGGCAAAGCGCAGCGGCACGGCATCGACAGCCCCCCACTGCTTAAGCACCAGCTCATCAATACCGCCCATGCTCCATTCCAGCGCCAGCGCGTCATCATCCAGCCCAAAATCGACCGGGGCCGCGCCATTCATACCGCCGCCCCGGTATTTCTCCAGCTTGCGGGTGAGCTTCGGCAGCGTCAGCGAGGAAACGATCCCCATGTAGTTGAAGCCGTCGTTAAACAGGTTCAGGTATTTCAGTTTTTTTGGCAGAGCCATAACTCATCCTTTCCTTAGCGGTTCACGGACGCGGCGAACGTCGCCAGATAGCGGTCAGTGATACGCTGACGCAGGGTTAAATCTTCCAGCGGCGGGACTGGCGTGTAGTCGTAATCAATAAACAGCTTGCCCGCTTTCAGGGTTTCTTTATCGTTGGCGCTGGCGTCATACCAGCAATCACCGTCGATAATCAGCCCGGCGGATTTCAGTTCGCGGAATTTGGCTTTGATGCCATCAATCATGTCGCGGATAAGCGTCGGCGTGACTGGCCGGTCAATCGCCCACATGTGCGCTTCGGCCATGGTGTCAGCCAACACCTGCGCGGTGCGGGTGTAGTTTTCGAACTGGAACAGCGGATCGTCAGAACAGGTGCGCGAACCCCAGAATTTAAAGCCGTCTTTGCGGATCAGGGTGGTGACGCACGCTTGGTTTAACAGGTCGGCATCCGTACCCGGCGCTTGTAAGTCCCAGAACACGCTGGCGGTGATGCCGGTAACACCATTCACACCGACGTTAGACAGGGTTTTGTGCCAACCGGTTTCCGTGTCGATTTTGGCACGCAGTCCCAGCGCACGGGCGGTGGCATAGGCAATATCGCTTTTGTTGGTGGTGGTGTTCCAGCTCACAAAATCCGGCCAGACCAGCATCAGCTCGCGCTGGCTGAAATTGGCGCGGTACTTAATCGCATCCTGTACCGTTTTGCAGCCGTAGGCGCTGACATAACCAAATGCACGCAGTTTCTGGCAAATACCCGCCAGTGCCGTCGCCACTTCCAAATTGTCATGGCCCGGCACGCCGAGGATGCGCGGTTTCACACCCAACTCCGCCTGCGCAGACAACAGCGCTTTCATGCCGGTGTAACGGCCCTCCGCGTTAGCGCCGCCGATAATGTTTGAGGTGGTTTCCTTAACGTCTTTTCCTTCGGCTACGCGCACAACCACCGTGACCGGTTTTGACTGGTCAGCGATAGCCAGCAACGCCGCTGCCAACGTGCCTTTTTTACCGGCCTTGCCGGAGGCGGCCAGCACGTCGGTGATCAGCACCGGCGTGTTGAGCGGGAAAGTGGCCGCGTCGGCATCCTCCGCCGTGCACACCATGCCGACGATAGCCGTCGAAACAGTAGAAATAACGCGGGTGCCGTCGTTGATTTCGACAACACGCACGCCGTGATGATAGTCAGCCATGTATAGCTTGCTCCGTGGTGGGTTGGTGCAGGCATGATGCCGCCCGGCACGTCAGGCCGCACGCGGTGGGTGATGGAAGACAGGCCAGACAACAGGCGATACCTGCCGGAGCGATTTTGAGGAAATGACGATCGTTTTCGCCGATCAATAATGGCGCATTGATCTACGCAATCAATTGGACGGAATTTAGCCGGACGGGGTATGGTCAATGAACAAGACGCGGCAACATCAGGGAAAGCCGCAAAGCACAAAGCCCGCATATCATAATGATGCGGGCTTTTTTATTAGGCGTCGGGGACTGTCGGCCAGTCAATGTCCTGCGTATCCTCAGGCCGAATACGGTTGGCAAGCACCCGGCAGGTTTTCCATGCGACCAACTGCGCCTTCTCCTTCTCGGTCGCCATCCCTAATTCAACCGCATCTTGCAAAGGAGCAATTGCATTGCTGGCTTGTACTATCAGCAAACTTTTTTTCCGTGACGCTTCGCTCACCTGTTCCTGTTGGCTCAACGGTGGAGCGTCAATCCAGCACGGCAGGCCATCGCAATCCGCCGCCCGGATTTTTCCCGCAGGGGATTGCCCGCGGTATTTTTCCCAATGCTCTAAAGACACCGGTTTAACATCATCAGGCCAGTTGTTATTTGTTTCGTAGGCTTCCTGATCTTCCAACACATAGAAAATATTGGTTTTCGCACTGTATCCGTAATTCATCATTAAACCCCGACCGCCCACCAAAATGCGATGCGTTCATTTCCATTCATACCAGAGTCAAATCCTCCCGGCCCCACGTTTAGCGCTTCCATGTTTGCGGATGAGTCCCCCCAATGACCCGCCAGTGTTAATTGAACCCCGAAACAGTCCTGTGTAAACCCGCGTGGAAAATTAACGCGGTTTAGATAGCTATCGCCGCGATTGATAACGCCACCCTGATGGATATAGCCGGTTAATTCGTCCTTATACCACCAGGCATTTCTATTCCCTGAAATATGGCTGCGATTATTAAAGGAATTCCAGTCAACACGGCCATTAACCTGCTCAATCACCGCATCCCATAGCCATTTATTACCCCAGCGACTCCCCATAATATTGCCGTCAGCAGCATGAACAGCAGGCCCAACATTCAATGTTGGACTGGGGCCATTAATATACACATCACCGCCAGCGCGAAAATCAAACCAGCCATCACCAGCGGTGCCGTTACCCACATGAAACGAAAGTGCATGGTGCTTCCCAATGGTTTCATGATGATAAATTTCAGCTCTCAGATCGCCCGCACCACGCAATAACAGACCGTTGGTTTGGTGATGACGTTCGCCGCCGCCTTCATAGGATGTAACACCACCTTTAAAAATAAACCCCTGTCCGCTGACACCGAGGTTGTTCCCAACATTCAGATCGTTATTTGTGCTGACAATATGGCCAAAGTTAACATTCCCGTTTTTCACATCTACAGCAAATGGGCGCAGGCCGTTAAACGTCCCGTACTGGTTTTTTGCATTCGTCAGCATTAAATACATGCTGTTGCCATCATTACGCCAGAACGTCCCATAATCCCCGCTGACAATGCGATAATTATCAGCGGTAAGCGACTGAATCTCAGCCGTGGTTTTTACTGTGCCGGTTAGTTGCCCGCCGGACTTCATTAAATAACGTCCGTCTGCCTCTGATTTATTCCAGGCATTAACATCACCCGCCAACAGATTGACGTCGCCGGATAGTGGTTTACCGTTGACCTTGTACGATCGCAAGGCGTATTTCTGCGCGGCTTGCGTATCCGTTAACGCCCCTACATCGGCTGCCGTCGGTTTATTCTGCGTATGGTAGAGTTTTACAAAGTCTGAATATTTTTTGGCATCTGCCGAACGCAGCCAAAAATTATTCGTCGCCTTTTCTGATAATAATTGGATGCCTCGATGTTCAGTCACACTCAAATTGACTAACGTTGCATAAGGCTGCGCGGGATAACTGCTGGTATTTTTATCGTCAAACTCCAACGTTGATAAACTGATCCCCTGCTTCCAAAGCGCCGGGACGTCGGTCGCCGCTCGCAATGGTTGCGTTGGTAACACCGTTGCGCCATCAATGACCAGTGTCCCGGCCATCGTGTCACCAGTCCGTTTCACAAAACGCCCGTCAGCCTCGGTTTTATTCCACGCGTTAACATCAGCCGCAAGCAGATTGACATCACCGGACAACGGCTTGCCGTTAACCTTGATAGAGCGCTGGACAAACTTTTGTACCGCCTGCGCATCGGTCAACGCCCCCACGTCCGCCGCCGTTGGTTTGTAATCCGTGGTGTAAATCCGGGCCCATTTGATGCCGTTAGTGGAATTTGAGCCCCCCAGGAAACCCGCACCGCTGTTAGACACACCCACATAACCGGTAGACGGGCCGCCATCGCAAGGCAAAGAGATCACCCCATATACGCCGTTACCCGGCACATTCGCTGACGTATTGTTTACGCGGAAAATTTCACCTTGATTGCAATAAGCATCCTCACGATGGCGCGACCCCATCCCCAGCCCAAAAGCACCGACGGCCATCACTTGCCCGCCCTCAACACCGACGTTTTTCGTCGCAGCACTGCCTAACGCCAGATTGCCACGGGCAGCGGATTTGTCGGTCAGGTCTGACAGATTGGCACTCTTTTTGGCGCTGGCATCGTTAACGGCCTTAACGGCCTTCGGCGTGGCGGCTTTTGTTTCGTCTGCACTGGTTGTTGCGCTACTCAGTTGCACCAACCCTTTAGCGATGGTGCTGGCGTCCGGATGGTTACGGGTTTTCTCATGCTCTTTTATGGCGTCATTAACAAAATCTTTAGTAGCCAGTACGGTATCGCCCCCGGCAATCACGCTAATAGCGGCGGCGCTGCTGACAATCAGGATCATGCGCAACGTCTGCGTGCGACCGCTGCCCTCTTCCAGTTTCGGCTTGTAGCTTTCGGCCACATTACTGACCGCAATCAGCGTGCCGAAATCGTCATACAGCCCCATTTCACGCAGCCAGAACCCGCCGACGTTCGCCGGGATAATAAACTCCGCAACAATATGATTTTTTATCGCCTTATCAATGGTCAACCCGTTGAGGGTAGCGCGATATTTCTCATTGATGAGCCTGGTCTGTGCCGGGTTCGGTATGGGTAAGGTGCCGTTACCGTCACCGACGGCCATACGGGTGATTTTTAACTGGGTACCACCTGCCGACGCGGCGGCAATTTTGGCCGCCCCGGCGGTGGTAATAATCGCTTTATACTTGCTCATGACTTCCTCTTATCCGGGGTAAACGGTGATGACATCGCCGTCCACGACGGCCGCACCGACGTAAATCAGGCCGGGGATGTCCTGCAGAATATTGAGGCCTATCAGGTGGCGGCTCAGGGGTTTTGCATCGGCGATCAGCCGTTCCATTTCTAAATACATTTCTTCCGTGATGCCGGTTTCCAGCACGCCAATATCCAGCCGAAAGGTGCCGGGCGGATCTGCGCCTTCAGTGTGAAACCATTCAACAACGTTAATCAGGTAGCCGAGCGGCTCGACCACACGGCGCACGGCCCCAATGGTGCCTTTGTGACGATGGATGAAGAACGCCGCCGCGACGACACCGCGTTTTACATCCTCCGGCCATGCCTCATCCCATCGGTCAACGGAAAAAGCCCACGCCAGATAGGGCAGTAAATGCACCGGGCAGCGTGCCGGGTTCCACAGTTCGCGCAGCGGTACCGGTAAACGCTCCAGCTCGGCACAGGCCGTGGCGGCGGCCACTTCCAGTGGGGACGACCCGACCGGCAATAATCGGTTATTCATCAGCGCGCCCTGGGTTAATGTTAAAGCCGGTGCAATAGCCTGCCTGCGTCTTATCCAGCACGATATCGGCCGCCGGTTTGATGATGTCTACATGCTCGACACCCTCAACGGTCAACGCGGCGTTCATACTGGATCGGCGAATACTGCGCCCTAACCGGCGCACACCCTGCACGTAATCACGCAGCCTTTCATTAGCCGCCGTGAGGATCGGCGCAACCTCCGGGCCGGGATGGAGGTATAACGTGGCCTCGATGGCATAGCGGGTAATTTTGGCGGATTGCACCGTCACCCGATCAGCGACCGGGCGCACATCCTCATCATTCAGCGCCACGCTGACGACTTGCAACAGCTCAGGGCTGGCGGTGCCGTCGCCGTCGCGTGACAACACGGTCACGGTCACGCAGGCCGGGGATGGGCTGATGGCGGTCACATCGGCCACCCGACCATCGGCAGAACGTGCATGAAAACGGTAAGAACCGGCCGGACCGGCGGTGCTCATGCCTTCAAAGGCATCCTGCAGGCGTAACCGATAATCGTCGTCTGATTCCATTAGCGCCGGTGTCGGCGGGATAGTGGTTTTATCCTCCGGGATGATCACCAGACGCGGGGTGTTGAAGTTCTCGCCGAACTGGTCAAGGTCGGCCCCTGTGGAGTAAGCCAGCATCACCGCCTTGGCGGCATCGTTAATTCGCTGGCGTAAAATCACCTCACGATAGGCGTTCTCCTGCAGCAACTTCACGATCGGCTCTGACTCCAGCGCCAGAGTGCGGCTGATGGCCGCCCGTTCCGCCTCGGGATAAAGTGAAATCAGCGTGGCCTTGCGTTCTGCCAGCAAGGTTTCATAGTCCAACACCTCGACCACTGTCGGGGCGGGAAGCAGGCTTAAGTTAATCGTTGCCATGGTTCAGCTCACAGGAATAGACAGCGACAGCGCACCGGGGGTATCGGTGCGGGTGCCGGTGATGTCGATCACCATCTTGCCGTCGTAGGTGGTGTTAAAAGTGATGCCGGTCAGCTTTACGCGGGGTTCCCATGCCAGAATCGCGCTGTAACAGGCAGCCATAATTTGCAGACGCAGCGTGTCATTCTGCGGCTGGTCGAGCAGCTCCGACAGCAACGAACCATAAGCCCGGCGCATAGGGCGTGAACCTTGCGGCGTTACCAGAATGTCAGCCACGGACTGTCGAATATGGTCGATGTCCGTCAACGCACGCCCGGTGGCACGGTTCATGCCGAGGTATTTCGCGTTGTTCATGCCGGTTTGTCCGTGCTGCCACCGCCGGTCTGGACGCCGCCGTGAGTATGGGTATGCACCACGACGCCGTTAGACGTGATGCTGCCGCCGGTGTGTGTAATGTTGCCGGTCATCGTGCCGCCTTGTTTAACCTCCAGCGTGCCGGTGGTCAGCTTGTTGGTGCAGATCACCTCTGGGGTATCGAGGGTGATGTTTTTTGCGGCTTTAACCATCACCACCTTGGTGCTGGCGGTGATCGACTCGGACGCCTGCACGTCAGCAGTTTTAATACCGGTCACACTCAGCGCACCGTTGGCCGGTTCATACTCAAGCGCCGCGCCATCAGGGAAAGTAATATGCAGCGCATCCGCCGACGCCGACGGGGCCGGGAAGTCATCGGAAAAGATACCCGGCAGCACAAAGGCGGTATCCAGTTCACCACCTAACGCCAAGATCAGCACTTGTTCACCTTCGGACGGTGCCCACCACATGCGCGTACGGCCCGCTCTCAAGCTCACCCAGTTGATCCAATCGGTTCGATTGCCACCGGTATCAACACGGCAAAGGCCGCGATCAAGGTCGACGGTATTCACGGTGCCAATGCGGATCAGGTTGCGCAGCAGGCGCAGAATGTCGGATTGATTGTTCATGCGGAAAGGATGCCGCCCTGCGAGGGCGGCGGCAACGTGGGGCAGTTGGACGATCAGAGGCACAACAGAGGGCTAGCGGGCGAGGTGTTCTATAACTGCCGTTTCAATCATTTTGACGTCTGCCGTGCTGAATCCCAGCAGCGGACGCGCTTCATATTTCACATCAGCACTGTGCGGCGATGGCCGGTCACGCAGGCCATAATGGTGCACGTTAGCCATGCGTTTAACACGCCCGACAAACTCCACCACGGCATCGTCGCCGCTGCCCTTGGCTTTCATATAACGCGCTGTGCGCAGTTTTGAGAACATCGCCCGATCGCGCAGGCGCTTTGTATTGCGCAATGGCGTTTTACGCGGCGCATACGGCGTGCCGTCCGGTGCCTGCTGGTGCTTGATGTTTTGCTGTTGGCTGGCGCGCAAACGCCTGGACACGGCGACGGCCAACGACTTGCGGGACTGCGGCGACAGCGCGGTAATCAGCCCGGCCAGACGGGTGTCAAAGGCGCTAAGCTCGTTCATTCCACTCACTCACTAATTCACCGTGTACAAAAAGCTGCAGCGGGCGCGTGACGTTTTCCGGCAACGGGGGTTCAGGCAGGTGTTTAACATGCAATGCGCCGCCGTCTTGCTCGTTGACCACCACACGCTCGGTTAACTGCAACGACACGCTGAAATCATACGAACCGTCGTTATTAAAATCGGTGGCAAAGGTAAAGCCGGTGCGGCGTTTTTCTGCTGTGGCCATAATGTCCGGTTGGTTTTCCCGTAGCCACGCCTGTATCGGCACCACGATTAAATCCAGATCGCCGGTGTAATCCAGAAACAACAGATTCAGCGTGTAGCTGTACTCATGCGACAGTGAGGTGGCAAGCGTGGCGGCAATGCTTCCACCTTGTACCCTTACCTGCAGATTTTCGGGGTTGCGCTGCAACCATTGCAGACAGCTTGCCAGCTCAGCGCGGAGCTGTTGAGGTTTTAACATGGTGTTTCTCCTGACAGGTTTTGATGGCGTCGACCTGCACCGCACAGGCCGCCAAGGCGTTTTCAAGCTGGCGAATGTCAGCGCTCAGATCGCCGTTATTCTTCGGGTGGCTGGCCGGTATTTGGCACGGGTTCACCGTCGGACAGCCAATGTAGATAATCTGCGGTGCCGGTGAAGCCGGGGCGCTGGTGCAGCCTTGCAACATCAGCAGGCAAAGGAGTGTTGAACCAATCGCGTAAAATTTGGTTTTCATTGAGTAATCTCTGTATTTTTTGTTCGCGGATCAGCGCCAGCCGGTGCGCATTGTTGAGGTCATTCCGTAGGCTTTTCTCTTCCTGCTCCAATTGGCCGGCCGCTGCCTGCAACGTGGTGATCGCCGTGCGGGTGTTGGTCAGCGCCGTCGATATCCTGCCGTTTTCCAACTTGGCAACATCCAGCCGATCACCTAGGGCGATAACCTGCCATTTCAACCAACCGGCGACGGCCAGTGCTAACACCAGTAACAGCGCGGCGGTGCGATTCATTGGTCAACCCCTGTCAGGCAGTAGGCCATTTCTGACGCCCTGCGGCGCTCCAGCCCTCTGTTTTTAACCCCGTTGACATACACCCAGCGTGATAACTGCTCGCAGGCACTGCGCCAGTGTAGTTGTTTGATGAAACCGGCCAGCGTGGAGCCACACGCCGCCGTCACACCGACGTTGAAGGCAAAGGACACTACCACGTCATAAACCGGCTGCGGCATCGTGACAGGCATACAGCGCCCTATCGCACGTTCAACCCGGTACACATCGGAAACCAGATTGACGGCGGCCTGGCGTTCGCTGATAACCTTGCCCGGCACTACCCCGGCGGTGTGGCCGATGCCGCTCGTCCACACGTTCGCGCTGCACTGATAAGGGGAAAGCCGACAGCCTTCAAAATCGGCCAGCAACCGCAATCCCGGCTCTGATGTGTGCAGGGTGCTGTATTGTGGCAGTGAAGCTGCCAGTGCCAGTACGGCGGCCACGGTGCAACGTTTAGCGATTAAACTCATCGTATACTCTCCGGCTAACGCCCAATTTATTCAGCAACTGATAGCTTTTGCGACGGTAGTACCAGTTAACAAAAAAGGTACCGACACCGACAGCGGCCCCGACCATAAAGGCAATATCCTGCGGACTGTATCGACCCACCCAGGCGAGGAAGGCCGCCACGGCGTAAGCCACCCATGATGTGATTTTCTCCATGTTGTCAGTCCCATAAGTTGACGGTTTCACGCTGCGGCGCGGCGGTCACGTCCGGCAGCTCGACCGGCTGGCCGTGGGGCAATATCGCCCCCGCATCGGCCAGCCCAACATTCCGTGAGTAAACCTGTTCAACCACGCCTTGAGTACGCCCGTAGTAACGCCAGCAAATCGCGTCAACGGTGTCGCCCTGCAGGGCATAGATTTTCATTACAACAACCCGATGATGCAGTGGGCGCGGTCGGCCACATTGCTGATCGCGTTACGCGCCGAACGCCACAGCTCATCAATCGACGCCTCAATCACATCGGCCTTGCGGCCGCCGGTGGAGGTGGTGTCGAAGCTGCGGTATTGCTCCGAGAGCTTCGCCATGGTCATCGCACTGACGGCGTTGCGGTATTCACTCACCCGGATGCTTTCGCCGTCGAGCTGGTCGCCCGGCACATCCTCCAGTCGCTGATAGCCGTCGGCCATCTGGTCGCGGCGGTAAATGAACAGCTCGGCGTTGACTTCCGCCATCGCGCTTTTAATTGCCAGTCGTAGCCGTGGTGCGGTGATCGTGCCTTCGATGCGCATCACGTCGCGCACGTCTGCCGGGGTGATATCCGGAAAGAAAAAGACGTTTTTAATGATCGGCTCATCCTCCGGGCGCGGGGCTGGCGCGTCCGGACGGGGTTTTATAATGACGGTGCTCATATGACCTCAAAAATAGGGGGCGGTGGACGACGGCGTTGACAAGGTGAAACCTGTCGCGGCCATCGTGCCGCCCGGCGCGGGGCGCGTTCTGTTAGCGGCTGGCGGCAGTACGGATCGCCCGTTCCAGCCGTTCAATGTCCTTTTTCACGCCGCAGCCGTTATGCAACTGCAACGCACGCTTCAGGTGGTTTAATGCCAGTTCAGCCCTGCCCGTTTCGCGCAAGACGTACCCGGTGATCTTGTGCAGCTTGGCGCGCACCTGGTCGGGCATGTCTTCTGCGTCGGTGAGTTCCATGGTCTGCATGAGGTGGTCAATATTGACCGGCTCCCCGGCCTCATGGGCGCGGGTGGCAGACTCTGCGACGTCTTCTGCGATGAGGTACGGCGTGGAGCGCGCGAAATTGCCCGGCGGTGCCAGCTTGTGGCGCAACGCATAGCGGGCAATGTCCAGCGCGCCGGGGATGTCCCCGGCATCCAGTCGCCAGATCATGACCGTCATCAGAATGGCGTCCTGCGCGCCGTTACCTTCGGCCAGCACTCCGGCAACCCAGGGGGCATAGTCCGGCAGCAGTTGGCGCTTGAGTTCGGCCTTGCGCTCTTGTGAGCGTATCTGCTTGAGCTTTCGCTTATCTTCATAGAGTTTAAGCATCATCAGTTCGTAGCCATTGGCATGGCGCAGCGGGTCATTTTTCCGCTGCGCGGCCTCGACCGCTGACTGGCGCATTAGGTGACGTCGGGCAGGGCTGGTCATGGTTATTTACCGCCTTTCGCTTTGTCGTCGGCCGGTGCCTCAACCGAGTCTTTCACCTCAGCATCAGCGACAGGCTCCGCTGGCGCGGCAGCGACTTTGACAGCCTTGACAATGGCACCGGCCAGCTCGGCGATATCATCTTTTTTTGGCTCCGCAGCTAACAGCTCGATGTTTTCCACCAGACAGCCGCATGCGTAATCCTCAACCACATAATCCTCGTTGATGGATTCATAGTTTTCGATGCGATCACGCTTAGAGTTTTCCACCATATGGCGGCGGTGCGTGTCTTCCTGCCAATAAATCGACAAGTTATCCATGCTGGTGATCAACAGCGCATCCGCCGGGAAGTACGGCACGCGCACGGCTGGCAGGTTGCCGATACGCTTCTGACTGATAATCAGGTCAGCAGCCAGTGCTTCGGTGTTGGGCTGTTCCTGATTGACCAGAGGAAAATACTTGTCGGCCAGCAACTGGCGACCGCAGATCACCACCAGTTCCGGGTCTTCCTGATACCACGGCGCGATCAGGGTGTTGGTGGCATCCATCACCAGCGCATCGAGATTAGCGTAATCGCCACCGGCACCCACACGGACCTTTTCAGACACCACGCTGCCATCTTCGGCAACCACTTTATTCATCACTCGGCTCGGCGCATTCTCGCGGTATTTCTGCAACCAGCCCGGCGCAATATCCTGCAAAAGCGGGAACTTGACGCGGTTGGAGGTTTTCGCGCGGTGCGTGCCATTAAAGCCGATCATGATGCGGTCAAGGGATTGGCGTTTTACGATGGCATCGCGTAAGCGGGTCTGGAAGTCCTGATAACGCGCCCACAGGTCAAGGGTGTTGTAGCGGATGTGGAAATCATAGTTCACCTGCTGGCAGAAATAACCCTCCGCATCCAGCGTGGCAAAATCAGCGGTTTCGCGCTCATCGCCGCCAGCGGTGTCAGTGGTGCTGGCGATGGAGCCGCTAACATCCAGCCCGATTTTTTCCCCTTTCATATCCCGCACCGGCAAGATATTGATGCGGGTCAGGAACGTGGAGGAATCCTGTACGCGGGTCATAATGGTCTGCGTGACAGACGGCTCTACGCTGAATTTCTTATCCAGATCGCCGGTATCAACGCCGTTCAGCTCGGCAACGCGGGACATAAAAGCATTAAATTTAAAACGAGTTTGCTTGCGCATTTTTATTCCTGTTTTTATTCGGTTTTATCGGGTGTGACTGCCTTAGCAGTCGGTCATCACGTCCTGCGCACCGTTGCCGCCGGTGGCATCCGGGCGGGTCGGCTGGCTAAAACTTTCGGTGTTGGAAAGCTGCGCTTTCAGCTCACTGAAAGCACTGTGGCCGGTTTCTACCTGTTGCTTGAGTCCGGCGATCTCTTCATTGAGCGTGGTGGTAGTCTGGGTAAAACGCACTTCCGCTTCCTGCAACTGCTCGGCCACGGTCATCACGGCACCTTCCACCTCAGCAAATCGCACATCGTCGCCAGCCTGCTTGCGGGTAAACATCGCTTTAATGCGGGCAGAGAATGAGGATTCAGGGTCAGCAGCAGGCTCAAAATCAAAATGGACTTCCAGCGGTGCGGAAAACTCGACGTCATCGTGGCGGCGGCTGAATTCCAGCATGTCAGTGCCGAGGCTGGCCGGGTCATCGGTGACGGCCAACCCAATCAGGTAGGATTTGCCGGTCTTGGCAAAGTCGCGGCGGATCTCCATTGAGGTGTAAACCTTTTGGCCTGCGCCAACCATCGACACCAGATCGGCGGTCGGGGCCAGACTGGCATACAGCGCCCACTTGCCGTGTAACAGCGGTTCCCCCGGCTCATCGATTTTCTCGGCTTTCAGCTCAACGACACCGCCATAACGGCGGAAATAGCCATCGGGCAAAATGCCCTTGATGTGTTCCATGTTGATGCGAGCGCCGAACACCTTCGGGCTGTAGCTCGCAGCCATCTGCTGAATATCCGTCGCGCCGATCTCGCGGCCATCAACGGTGTCGCCTTCAACGCCGATGCGGAAAAACTTAGAAACTTTCTTTGCCATGTAAACGGCTCCAGTTGTGGTGGTTGGGTTCGGGGCCAGTTTCAGGGGAATGGCGTCACGTCTCAACGCGTTGCGGTTGGAAGATCTGAGGCACAACAAGGGCTTAATGCGAGTCGTTCGGCGCTTCCGTAGCCTTGGCAACATGAACACGACACCGACGACAACCATCATCAGCGATCCGCGCCGCCAGGCTGCCTTGCTCTACTGGCAGGGCTTCTCTGTGCGCCAAATTGCGGAAATGCTGAATGCCAAGGCACCGACCGTGCAGAGCTGGAAGCTGCGCGATAAATGGGACGCTATCGCGCCCATTTCCCGCGTGGAACAGAGCATGGAAGCGCGGTTAATTCAGCTCATCATGAAAACGCAAAAGGAGGGTATCGACTTTAAAGAAATTGACCTGCTCGGCCGCCAGATTGAACGGCTGGCGCGGGTTAACCGCTATTCAATGAGCGGCAACGAGGCGGATTTAAACCCGAACGTCGCCAACCGTAACAAAGGCGAACGCAAGCCCGTAGAGCGCAACCTGTTCAGTGAAGCTGCCATTGCCAAGCTTAACGATATTTTTCTGGGGGATTGCTTCGAATATCAGCGCGGCTGGCACCGTGCCGGGATGCAACACCGCATCCGCAATATCCTGAAATCGCGCCAGATTGGCGCAACCTTCTATTTTGCCCGTGAGGCATTAATGGATGCGCTGACCACCGGCCGCAATCAAATCTTCTTATCGGCCAGTAAGGCGCAGGCGCATGTCTTCCGCAACTACATCATTGATTTTGCCCGACGGGTTGATGTTGACCTGAAAGGCGATCCCATGGTGTTACCGAACGGGGCACGCCTGATATTCCTTGGCACCAACGTGCGCACCGCGCAGAGCTACACCGGCAATCTCTACTTGGATGAATATTTTTGGATCCCGAAATTCCAGGAGCTGCGCAAAGTCGCCAGCGGGATGTCACTGCACAAGAAATGGCGCACAACCTACTTTTCCACGCCATCCAGTCTGGCGCATTCGGCTTACCCGTTCTGGTCAGGTGAGCTGTTCAACAAAGGTCGCCGCAGTAAGAACGACCACATTCAGCTCGACCTCAGTCACAGCCATCTGGCAAAAGGTGTGCTGTGTGGGGATGGGCAGTGGCGGCAAATTGTCACGGTAGAAGATGCGCTGACCGGCGGCTGTAACCTGTTTGACCTTAATCAGCTGTCCCTTGAGTACGCGCCAAGTGAGTATCAAAACTTGCTGATGTGTGAATTCGTGGACGATACCGCGTCGGTGTTCCCGTTCGCGGAGCTGCAAAGCTGCATGGTCGACACACTGGAAGAATGGGAGGACGTCAACCCGTACGCCGTGCGGCCGTTTGGCTATCGCCCGGTGTGGATTGGTTACGATCCATCAGAAGCCAACGGCGGCGATAGCGCCGGGTGTGCAGTCATCGCCCCGCCTATGGTGGCCGGTGGCAAATTCCGCGTGCTTGAGCGCCACCAGTGGCAAGGCATGAACTTTGCCGATCAGGCCCAGAAAATCAAAGATCTCACCGAAAAATATTGCGTGGAGTACATCGGCATTGATGCAACCACCGTCGGGCAAGGGGTTTTCCAATTGGTGCGCGAATTCTTCCCGGCTGCAAGAGAAATCAAATACACCCCTGAAATCAAAACCGCCATGGTGCTGAAAGCCAAAGACACCATCGGGCGCGGCTGTCTGGAATACGACACCAGCCACACTGATATCACCGCCGCCTTTATGGCGATCCGCAAGACCATGACCGCCAGCGGCGCACGCTCCACCTATACCGCCAGCCGCAGCGAAGAAGCCAGCCACGCCGATGTCGCGTGGGCAATCATGCATGCCCTGTTAAACGAACCACTCACAGCAGGCAGCGGCCTGAGTAAACCTAACATTTTGGAGTTTTTCTGATGAGTAAGCGTAAAGGCCGTAAGGCATTAACTTCCCCGGCCCCTGCTGTGCAAGAGCAGGGCTTTGAAGCCTTCTCATTTGGTGAGCCGTCCGCCGTGCTGGATAAACGGGAAATCCTGGATTACATCGAATGTACCGGTAACGGCAGATGGTACGAGCCGCCGATCAGCTTCGACGGACTGGCACGCAGCGTGCGGGCCGCCGTTCACCACAGCTCGCCGATGTACGTAAAGCGCAACATTTTGGCGTCAACATTCATCCCACACCGGCTGTTAAGCCAACAGGAATTTAGCCGTTATGCGCTTGATTATCTAGTGTTCGGTAATGCTTATTTAGAACAGCGTAAAAATCAGATCGGCAAGCCGTTACACCTGAAATGTGCACCCGCTAAATACACACGCCGTGGTGTTGAACGTGACGTTTACTGGTTTGTGCAGGGCTGGAAAGAGGCACACCAGTTTGCGCCAGGCAGTGTGTTCCATCTGATTGAACCGGACATCAACCAAGAACTGTACGGCCTGCCGGAATACCTCAGCGCACTAAACTCCGCCTGGCTGAATGAGTCGGCGACATTGTTCCGCCTGAAATACTATAAAAACGGTGCTCACGCAGGCTATATCCTCTATGCAACCGACGCATCAATCAGCGCCAGCGATATGAACTCCTTAAAACGTGAACTCTCGCAGACTAAAGGCACCGGCAATTTTCGAAACGTGTTTATGTCAGCGCCAAACGGTAAACCGGACGGAATTAAAATTATCCCATTGAGTGAGGTCGCCACCAAAGACGACTTTTTCAACATCAAAAAAGCCAGCCGGGATGATCTGTTAAGCGCCCACAGGGTGCCGCCGCAGATGATGGGCATTATCCCTGATAACTCCGGCGGGTTCGGGGATGTGAAAAAAGCCGCGCAGGTATTTGTACGCAACGAGTTAACCCCGCTACAGGAACGCATGAAAGAAGTAAATGAGTGGGTAGGTGAAGATGTTATTCGGTTTATCTCTTATGATCTCCCCTCTGATTAATTTCCATCCACGTCATCGGGTTATTGATGACGTGGGTAAGTTTTATTATCAAAAAATATATTGTTCAACCTTACTCAATCATGATACCAGATATTAACTTTATTTCATCTACCCATGACTTCCAAAGAAAATCATTACTTTGAGGTTCCACCCAAAACATAGTATCTGATGGATGTCTGAATTTCGTATTCGAGTATCTCACCTTAGCTAAATTTAGAGTTGAAATAGTGTGCGGAGTTATGTGAGCATTGGCGTTTCTTACAGATTGCAGATCCTTTATTAAAACTGAACTTGCCACAGCAATCGATATATTTTGAGCATTTGGAGTATTAAGGGCCGTGAATATAGCACCTAACTTATCGACATCCCCCCATGTCAGTTCATTTTGAGGCTTTGCTGATTTTATTTGAGTAAGATTTTGGTTAGATGACAATACCTTAGCCACATAAAATAACTCACAGTCAGTTAAATTCGAATATTGTGGTATGGTTATATGTTGTCCGTGTATTGTTTCCCCACCTCGGATTGAACCAAAAAGCAAGTCCTTGCAAAAGGTACCCCAAGACTGCCACATAGCTGAGATAAGGCCCTCTTGAAAAGCAAATTTATCTATATTCTTTTTATTTTCAATAGATAAAAAATGCCTATCAAATGCACAATCAAGCCTACTAACCCGTTGGACCAACATATCGTGCACAGATTTAAAAGACACGGTCATGGTTTTCATAGCTCACATTAATACCCAGTGCCTCAAGAATTACACCAACTCTTATAGTTCTGTTTGGTGCCTTTGTTGTACTTGAACTAGTGGCCTTAACATATGTGCCATAAGGTCCTTCAAGTTCTTTTGATTCATGAGCCTGAGTTATAGCAACAAGTCTTTCTCTTGCAAGATTAATATCAACTGCAAAGCTACCTATAGGTGTAGCACCCAATTGTTCTTGGAGTTTCTCAATACCATACTTTGCAGCTATTAAAGCAGTCACTAAAGAGTGCAACGCATAACTTTTCATCATAAAACTTTTTCTTAACGGCTCTAATTCTGCAATAATAAAACCAAAAGCATCCATAATTTTAGCTGTATACTCTTGGCGTTTATCAAATGAGGAGTCATATTTTTTATATATGCCATTTAACTGAGTTGGGCTGAGGCTCATCATTCCATTTTCAATTGACAAGACCAACTCAGACAAAAACTCAGCATCTTTCATCCTTAGTATTTCACGATCGGTGAAAACTCCAAACTCTATAAAGAACTCACTAAGGTGATCTGATAACTCATTTATAAAGAATTTGAACTCACCGGTATACGCCGAATGTCTTTTCTCTGCCTCATTTAAGGGAAGAGTGTAAGCATTCATTCTTCTAAACATTTGCAGTATTTCAGGACGGCTTGCAGTTCTTATAACGTCAGCTGATACTGAATAAGTCATAAACTTTTCTTGCTGTTCAACTTCCAGATCTTTAAAGAAACACCCTGAAAATTTACTTTCCCCAATAATTCTGAATTTATTATTTATGAAATTCTGAATTGTTGTTATTCGTTGCTGCCCATCAACAATTTCTCTATTTGTTTTTTTATTTTCGCGATTATAATACTCATAAAGGTAAATTTTTGGGAATGGATAGCCTTCTAATATTGTATCTATGAAATAACTAGCAGGACCTGCAGGCCACAACCCAGCACCTCGTTGATACTTGTCGTTAACGATAAGCTCTCGCCGAGATAACATTCCAACTAGTTCAGAGATACTATAATTGTTATTTAAAATTTGCATACGTGTCCTTTCTTACTGCTTTTGTGGTTTGATAACATTTATTGCCGGCGCGCAATGCTATCCCCGCCTCGCCTGCCCGCTTCATGTGTCGCTTTTAATGCAGTTGCATGATCCAGCGCGATCCGCGCCAGCACTGATGCTACAGAGATATAAATCACGCTGGATCATCATGCAAATTCATGCAGTATAACCATGCATAACTTAGGAACGCCTTATTGCGGTCATTACTGACTCACGTTCAATGTTATCATTTCGTATAATGGTAGTTTTACGAACAGTGTCCTTTCCATGATAGCCGACATCAAAATTAACAAAATTTACCTCCTCCATTCGACAACCAAAACAATCGTGAAACGCCTTGATTAGTTGCACATCATCAAGATTTTGCGCTCTCGGTGATGGATTATTCCTTGGACTCGGTATCGTAGATGGTAACAAATACAAACATGGAGGAGGTAATTTAAACGGTCCGAACGTAACGGCTCTTTCGGGCTCACTTGAAATTTTTGGACATGGTCTTCCAACAGTACCGCACGCCCAATCCCATATTACCATCCCATCAATCCTTTGCTCTCGTGAAATGATCTCTGCACTAAGCCTGGTATGTATTCCCGACCAAACATTATGCTGAGGGTCTGCTCCGGGATTGGTGCAAACACTCCAGATAACAAATTCTTCGGCTTGAGGAGGACGGTCAAAAATATTGGTATTATTGCCGTCCAAGCATCCTTTAAGCTCAATAGCTGCCTTGCGTCCTGAGTTAAGAATGACCATGTAATCGTGGCGGTTTGACTCTCCTGCAGACTCCCAATCTGTAATGAAGCCATTATCCTGCATATAATTTAGTACATGCTTAACAAAATTCCTTTTATCCCGCATAGTTGCGGAGAACTGCCCTCTGATTCGCTCTATAGCCCCCCGAAAGAGGCCGCTATCATAAAACTCCGCTTCAGTTAACCCATGATCCCCTAATTTATGGGCTTCAACTTTCAAAGCCTCTGCATAGGATTCAATCAATTTTTTAAGCTGGAGATCCTTTTTACACGGAATAACACTCATAATTTCCTGCCAAAAACGAAACTATGCAATTTGCTTAAGCAGTTCCGCCGTATCCTCAGACACATATTCCATCACAGGGTCAAAAATATGAGAAGCTAAGTGGGATACAACCGGTACTACAACACCGTCACCCGTCAAATGATATGCCTCATTATAGTTTTTGGGCAAAATATAATCATCGGGTAACCCCATAAGCCTTGCAGTTTCTCTACTGGAGATCAACCTAGTTTTTACTGTTCCTTTTTCAACCACCATGATGACCTGTCTGCTGGAACCACCACCTGGCGTTCTCAAACAACCGGCTACATCATCAAAACGTACTTCCGCACGCTGGGCTTTTACACCAAAACTGTCGGTACGAGTTCTTTTATAAATAGTCCCAACAACCTTTTTTTGCTCTTTGATTGATAGATTTTTTGCTGCTTCAACCTTGGCTAAGTTAACGTCAGTCATCATATCCATGATCTGCTGCGTTTCCTGCGATGTATGCCAGTTGACACTATTTGGGATTTTCTCAATCAGATCAGCAAAAACTAACGTTCTTTCAGCAGGTTCAGGTAGGTTCCACCATACCCAATTAGATTTGAGATCATCATCAAGATTGCTATAGGCATTCAACAATGTTCGAGAATGCCAAGTCTTAGACGGCTTTTCTGAACGAATACTGTCAACAGCGATATCGCTTCTAATACCTATGATAAAAAGCCTTGGCCGTGACTGTGGCAGAAACAACGCAGCATCAACAACAAGAGCGCCATAATGGTAGCCAATATCATGGAATGCAGAACATATTGCTGCAAAATCCTCACCTTTGTGAGAAGTCAACATGCCGCAAACATTCTCTATGGCTATAATTTCTGGCGCTGAACCTGAAGCAATTTTTTGCTTAACGATGCTCCAAAACGGCCAGAAAGTACCCGAGCGCTCCCCTTTCAACCCTGCACCGGCACCAGCCAGAGAAAGATCCTGGCAAGGAAATGACGCCCAAATCAAATTTGCATTCTTAGAAAGCTGCTCTTGCGTAACAGTTTTCACATCGCCAACAAAAAGGTCTTCCCCTCCCCAGTTCTGTTGATAAACAGTACCCTTTTTGTGGTCAAAATCATTGGCAAACACACAAGTCCAGCTATTACCTAAGCCAGCTCTAGCCATACCTGAGCCTGCAAAAAATTCGTAAAAGGTTTTCATCAAGCAGCCTTAATTTCTTCCGGTGTCGGTGAATGTTCGCCATTGCATCTACTCAGCTTTTCGGCGATAGCCTCAGCAATCCATGTATTACGCGAAACACACCCAATCCTTTTGGCACACTCTTTATCGATAGACTCTAGCACTTCGCTAGGTAAACGGAGGCTAAATCTACCTCCTTGGAGTTCTTTAGATTTTTTTGTCATGACGTTCACCAAAGTGGCGCCACTTTGGCGCATTTTGACCATCATACATATGCATCACATCATATCAAGAGATTAATGCAGCCACCTATGGATTAAGAGACCGTAGCAAGTTGCCTGATCACTCCCGCTTTTTCGGGGGCAATGCTGGTTTTCATCTCCTCTGCCAGTTCTGAAATCCATATCAGTGCAATGTCTTTATCTTTTGCCTGGCTCTCATAACAAACCCCCAGACGGGCGATGAGTTCAATACGTTCTAAAAAAACCATTTCTTCCGCTGCTGGTAAATGCACCCTATTCCTCCGATGCCAAATTACTGTATGCATATACAGTATTACCCATAAGTTTTGCATCCGCAACTAATTATTAAAAGACTGACCAATCATTAACCGGTGCATACTGCATTGAAATATCACCAAATTTGACTTTAGCACCGCGCGTTAGTGCTTCCAGTTCCCAGCGCTGGGCGGCAATGTCATGCCGGGCCAAATCTGCCCGAATTCCGCCCAGCCGATCACGTTCTGCCGGGGTCAATCTTGCCGACGGTGCCACTTCTGGTACCTGATAAGGGTCAAAACTGCGCTGTGATTTCTTTATTTGCGGCGGAATAGCCCGTATACGGCTCATAACAGACCGTGTAACGGTCATATCATTCCAGTCAATCGGTGTTTCCGGCGGGTGCTCCAGCACCGCCACGCCCTCTACAGGCTCACTATCCTGCGTATTGGTAGCGCCTTTGCTATCGACCAACCCACAGTTATTGACAGGACTCCGAGGCGCACCAGAGGTGCTTTTTAAAGTCAAAGGCTCAACGGCAACGGCTTTAGCGACAATGCGCCATTGCGTTGTACGGGTTTCATAAACGCGATCGGCACCAATATGCGGGGCAAAAATACCCGCGATTTTCTGGACTTCTTCGTCATAGGCGTTAAGTTCGTCAGCAACCCGGCGGGCTACACGCACGGTCTGATCGTCGCGGGAAACATTGGTGCCGCCCTGGGCCAGAATGTAGGCGGCAAAATCACCGGCATCAGCGGCAGCACGTACCGCTTCCACGCTGTCGTCAAACTCGTCGGCCAGACTGATAGAACGAATTTTTCGGCATTCACGCCACGCGCCACGCGACGGCAAGCCGATAAAGTGGAATTGTGGGATTCGCCACGTTGACGCCCACGCGGTAACAGCGGCGGCCGTCTCGGTCAACAGTTCACCCGTTTCATGGTCGCGCTCACCGTCCAGCGCGTAACCATCAATGTTTTTCGCGATGTATTTGGCGATATAGCCCGCCGCGCCGCCTTTGTTCATGTGTTTACAGTCAAAACGGTTTTTAGCTGCGCCGCGCTCATCGCCATCTTCAGCCATGGCATAGCGGCGCATGATGTCGATCACCTGCTGGCGCTGCTCTTTGGAGGTAAACAGCATCATGTGCCAGTGCGGCGTCGCGTCGTGGTGTGGTTCAACAACGCGCACGCCGTACACCTTCAGGCCCGCATCTTTAAACGCCGTGCGGATCTTACTAAACAAGTTCACAAGGTAGCGCTGGCCATCTTTTGGCGTGTAGGCTTCGTCATCCCATTTATGATTAAAATGCACCTTCGAGGTGTTTTTTCCGACGGCGCGTGTCGGGTGATATTTGGATGGGGTGGTGATGGTGATAAACATCCCTTTATCGCCCCTTGTGGCGGCGGCCTGCTCGACACCGGCAATCATCGCCATTAGTTCCATGCGGCGGATTTCCGGGTTGGAGATACTCGCCATTACCTTGTCAATCAGGCTGAAGCGTTCGCCGGTTTCGACGTTCTCCAGCTCGCGGCTGTTGAGGTAATCAAAGTTGGACTGACGACGTGCTTTCACATCCCGGATCGCCTGCTTGCTGGCATAGGACGATGCCCCACGGTTCACATTGCCGACGGCAATCAGCAACGCCTCGCGCCAGCGCGTGCGCTGGGCTTTTAACTGGCGTTCCCACCATTCCGCATCTACCAACCGTGACAGACTGGCGATCGCTGACCGGGCATCAAGTTTGCCCTTGCGGTATTTGTTCCAGTGCATCGGGGTGATATTGAAGGCGCGAACCATCGGCGCGGTAAGACCATAAAAACAGGCTTGAGTACTATCTTCAAACAGCCCTGTATTGTCACCGCCGTTGCTTTTAATGAATTCTTCAACGCGGCTTTCATAGATAGACAACAGTTGACCGGCCACGCGATCCGCAAGGCGTTTCAGCTCTTTGTCATCCATGCCCGGCAAGCCAGCATAATTATCAACTTCCGCCATCCAGCGCGGTGAGGCTGCAAGGTTCATCTTATTCTTGGCGTTAACGGCTTCAATACGGAGCCAGATGCGGCGCTCAAATTGGAATACAAGCCATTTATTGGAATCATGCAGCCCTTTGGATTTCAGCAGATAGTCATGACGTGACAGGAAAATGGCGCTGATAAAGCGCGGCAGAGAATGGATCTGGCGTAAAACAGCTTGCCCCTGAGCATGTTCCTCACGGGTAAGCGGTCTTGCCGGCCCGGCGATTGCCGGGCGCGGTGCGTTCCAAGGGTAAGCGTAAGCAGGAGCTTCTTGGCTCATTGAACTTCTGCACCATTGGCGTGGATGCAGTTACCGCAGTAGCGTTCATTACATGAAGAACAGTGCTTATAGCCATTCGCCAGGAAAACCGCCCTGGCAAATCCCCTTGGCGTTGTGCTTCGGATGTTCTTTGTCCGCTTTGATTTACCGCCACATAATTTCCAACCGGGATTATATTTAAATTCCGGTTCGATGCGCTTCGTCTGTGGTTGAACAAAACCGCCACCGCACCAAATATTTGTTGTTTTGTTGTATCTGTCACGCCCAGGATAAACATCAGGGTAAACGGGGTGTAAATCCCACTCGGGCAAATAACCTGCAAAGTCACAGGGATTGAAAGCAAAGTCCGGCTTGCGGTACATGGTCGACAGAACACCCACGGGGTTCTCAAATGCCCAGGGTGCATCACTGAGCAAACCTACTATACGAACCAAATCAGCCAACTCAGCCGCTTCAAGTTGAAATAATGGATTCGCCTGTCTTTTAGTCTCGAAGTGCCTGGCTCCGGCAACGGTCAAGTCCGTACACTCGGGAAAACCAATCACTATTTCTACGCCATCCCCCACCAGGTCAGTGATTTTCCTTGCTTGCGCCAGTTTGTCAGCCGCACTAAACCACATGCCCACCTTGACATGATTACCCTCCCTGATAACGCCTGAGTCATGCTGGCCGTCAAAACACCAGCATTCATACCCTGCTTCAATCCATGGTTGAGCCATAAGGCCGGTAAAGTCATAAAGGAATATTGCCTTTTTCATTTTATTTCCTAATCGTAATTTTGGTTTTCTGGGCGGAGCATGAACTCTGAATCACTCAAATCGGCCGCAATAAAATGACCTGATGCCAAAAGCAGCAGGCCGAATAAAATAGAGAACTCGATCATGCAATCCCCGAGAAAATAAAATGGTGACCTTTCACCTCGCGAAGATGCTGGCAGCCCACGCAGGTATAAACGCCGGGAACAGCCACACGACGTGCGGCAGGGATCAGAGCGTCGCACTCTTCACACACAAACGCAGACGACCGCGCCGAGGACTGGCGGGCATTGGCGATCTGTGCTTCCAGCAATAGCGCCTGAGTCTCTTGCGAGTAGTCCATTGAATCAGCCATTAGTGCAGCTCCTGTGCCTGGTTCTCGATGGCCTCAGCTTCTTGGCAGAGCAGCTCCACAGCTTCGGGAGCCGTCAAGCCGTTCTTGGTAATGTGAGCAGCCAAACGCACCAGACGAGCAGCGGCGCGATCGGCCTGGTTCTTACGCTCATCAATACGAACATTTAGCAACACGGCATCTAATGGCTGTGCGTAAAATTCTTTAATATCTTTGGTCGTTTCAAGTTTCATAAATAACCTTTATTTCAGGCAAAGCGATGCCCGGCGGGTTAACGCCAGAATTACGCAATGCAGTTAATTAGTATTTAATTCACAATCATCATTACTGATAAATCGCGGCAAGGTTTTTGATAAATCTATAAGGTCATTAAACGCCCATATTAATTTCTGGCGTTCGGTATAACTCATTTCTTCAAATTTCATGCTTACATGTTTTTCTTTCAGTCCAGCATGAAAACAAACCGTTCTGCGGATATGTCCCGGTGATTTATCAAAAGCTTCTTGCGCCACGTTCTTTCTATGCGCGAACAGATCACGCTTAATCTGGGAAATGCGCTTAATGCCGATAGCTTTTTGGTCATCCGTTGCCAGTAACATATCAACCCCAATTAATGGCAGAGCAAACGGCGCAGCAGTTGCACCGGTTTTGCGGTAGACAGACCGCGCAGCAATGCAGCCTGATCGTGGCGTGGCCGCCAGCGTTTACCGCCCGGCAGTTCAATAAAGCCGTTTTCAAAATGGCGCGATGGGCTTTGCTGTTTCAGCAATGGAGCGATTGAGATAGGCACAGTGATCACCTCAACTTAAACCAGCAACTGCACTCAACCCGCCGAGCACGTCAACGGTGGAGGCTAGCGCCGGGGTGGATTGAATACGGTTTTGAACGGTCAGACCGATTAGCGACAAGTGGCGGATCGCCGTGTTGACGCTTTCAAGCAGCGCACTTCTGCGGACTGGGGTTTTGTGGTCGCCTTGAACAGCAGCGGCAGCAATATTGCCGACGGCAGCCGTTGCCTGTAGTGCATACGTCGGAATGTTCCCGGCGCTAACTTCATTGACTGGCACGGACGGCATGCAGTTAATCTGCGCCAATAGGGAATCAAGCAGGCTGGAATCTTCTGTAGCGTCGGTAATCGTTAGCAATTCCGCACAAGTGAGCTGATGAGGCTGGCCCGGACTCAACTTATTGCGCAACGTCTGGGCATTCATGCCGAGTTGCTTAGCGAGTGCTGTCACATTATGGCGCGTAGGGAACTGGCGGCAGGCTTCATCGAAATGCGAATGTTTAGAAACGGCGTAATCAAACATGCTTAGCTCTACTCTAATCGGTAAGATAGATTAACCCTGAAGAGAAACGTTACATTCATTCAAGGCCCACACGGTCAAAGCTGCCATGTTTACTTCAATCAGACCGTTCTTCTGCTTGCCCTTTGGTTTGATAGGCAATTTACCGTATTCAATCAGGTTCTTAGCTGTTTCTCTGTTGGTACCGGTACGGCGGCAATACTCATCCAACGGTATGTAGGGTTCAGGGATGATAATTGTAATGTTAGGTCTCATAAGGCAAACTCCGATTGTTAAACCGTGTACGGCAATACGCGGCAATATAGGGCAATACTCACCAAAAGCTATGATGCGAACTTTAAGTTCACTAAAAGCTAAATGCAAGGAAAAATTCACTCCATGATGCAGATAGACTTCACTAAAGGAGGTTCAGAAGTGCTCGACAGAGTTCTGGAAGCCTACGGATTCAAAATGAAAGTACAACTTGCCGATCATCTCGGCATAGCTTCAAGTAGCATGGCCATGCGTTACAAACGGGATATTTTTCCAGCAGATATAGTTGTTCGCTGCATGTTAGAAACAGGAGTGACACTCGAATGGATTACTACTGGCAAAGGTAAGAAATTTGAAAACGGCGAAACAAGCGCGCTGAACATAACTAGACAAAAGCTAGTTAACGGACAACTGCATGACTTCGGTTCTATTTTGTTTGATGCAGGAATGTTCTTGGACAACCACAACCAACCAACAATACCAATGTGCATAGTTGATGACCGAACTCAGTACATCATTGATAAGAATTTCAGTGAAGTAAATGACGGCTTATGGTTAGTAGAAATAGAAGGAAAAGTAGGCATACGCACACTCACACGCATACCGGTTAAGAAAGTGCGCGTTAGTGGTCATGGAGCCGCGTTTGATTGCGACATTGATGACATCACTGTGCTTGGGCGCATTGTGCTGACGGTGGAGTAAGTAATGCCAGTAAGGAAGTTGCCCGACGGGCGCTGGATAGCAGACTTCTACACCGTTGATCGCAGCAACGGTAATGAGGGTAAGCGCGTCCGGAAAAAATTCGCTACTAAGGGCGAAGCACTGGCGTTTGAAAATTACACTCTCGAGCAAATTGAGTCAGCCCCTTGGCTAGGGGAAGGAAAAGAAAAACGTCGGCTGACAGAATTGGTTGAATTATGGTTTAGCCGCCATGGCATCACCTTGAGTGATGGTGAAAAGCGTAGAAGTGCGATGCTATGGGCTGCCGAGTGCATGGGTTCCCCTCTCGCCACAGAATTTACTGCGCAACTCTTTACTGCCTATCGAGCTAAGCGTCTTGGCGGTCATTTTGCCAGGACGAAACGAATAGCAAAAGTTTCCCCCCGAACCATGAACCTTGAACTAGCCTATTTTCTTGCGGTGTTCAACGAACTTAGAAGATTAGGCGAATGGGTACAACCAAATCCGCTTGAAAATGTCCGCCAGTTTCGTATTGATGAAAGCGAAATGGCCTACCTTACAGACGAACAGATCGACTTGCTTTTGCATGAATGCCGCAACAGCTCAGCTAAGGATCTGGAAATGGTTGCCAAGCTCTGTTTGGTTACAGGAGCAAGATGGAGTGAAGCTGAAGGCCTGAAAAGATCTCAGGTTTCAGGAAATAAAATCACCTTTGTTAAAACCAAAGGGAAGAAAAACCGAACAATACCGATTGACCCTTTGCTCGCTGACGAACTACCTAAACGAAATGGCACCCTTTTTTCCTCATGCTATTACGCTTTCCGTTCCGCGATTAAACGTGCTGACATTGTGTTGCCAGATGGTCAGATGACCCACGTTTTGCGGCATACCTTTGCGAGCCACTTCATGATGAATGGAGGGAACATTCTCGTTTTACAAAGAATACTCGGTCATACCGACATTAAGATGACCATGCGATACGCCCATTTTGCACCCAATCATTTTGAAGATGCCATTAGGCTTAACCCTCTGACAAAATGTCGCAAAAGTGTCGCATGAAGTTAGGAGTATTGCCTTGCATTGCCCTCTATTGCCCGCACAACCTATTGTTATTTAACTAAGTCATTGTTTTTAGGTTGGCCTGAATGGTTCTCATAATCGCTTGGTCACTGGTTCAAGTCCAGTAGGGGCCACCAAATCTCGCTGTTTTCACAGCCAAAAAAGCCACCTTCCTAAAGGTGGCTTTTTTATTTCCATCCGCCCAAGTGATCAGCTTCCACCGCTCTTGCGTTGATGCGCTAGCTGTTCGGCACGCAGCAGGATTTCCTGCAAATCGTCCTCGTCGATATCAAACAGCTCGCCCTGCATCAGCGCCTCGTGCAGATCGGTGCGGGTGATAGACACCGCATCAATCGGCAGATTAGCCGTCTTCGCCTCGGTCGGCGCCAAAGGGTGCGGGTAGCGTCGCCCGGCCAGGTTATTGAAGACGATCGCCAGCAGCGCCAATAGCACCGAGTTCAGTAGCACCGGGTACAGCACAAAGCTATAGCCCAGTTGATGAATACCCGGGCCACCGAGAATGGCGGTCAGCGCCACCGCGCCACCGGGCGGGTGCAGGCAGCGCAGCTTAAACATCAAGCCAATCGCCAGTGCGGCCGCCACCCCGCAAGCCAGCCCCGGGTCGGCAATCAGCAAACTGGTGCTGACCCCCACTGCCGCCGCCGACATATTGCCGCCCACGATCGACCAGGGCTGCGCCAACGGGCTATTTGGCACGCCAAACAGCAATACGGCCGATGCGCCCATCGGGGCGATAAACCACAGGTTTACCTCGCCCAGAACAAAATGGCTGATCCAGCCGGCAATCATCAGCCCCAGCCCGGCCCCCACGCTGGAAAGCAAAATCTCTTTTTTGCCCACCGCCAATGGGTGCGGCCACAAACGTGCGCACCCTACTTTCACTCTTTCCAACAACGGCATTTTCATGTTACTTCGTGCTGCCAAATTCAACTTAATGGCAACAAATATATCACAACGCCAGGCGTCGCCGCTCGCCGCGCTTTTCACTACGAAAATAACTTTCGGCTAACAGATTGATCTTTAGCCACTCCTCGTCAATTATCAAAGTTCGCCTCCCTTTGCCTTGAGGAAAACCCAATGTCTCAGCCGATTGCCGAACTCTATACCGACGCCGAATTTTTCAGCCCTTATGCCATGTCGGCGTTTATCACCCTGACGGAAAAAGGTATTCCCTTCACCGTGAAGCCGGTCGATTTGTCGCAGGGGAAAAACCATGAGCCGGCCTACGCGGCCCTGTCATTGACACGCCGGGTGCCAACGCTGGTGGTCGGTGAATTTCAGCTTTCGGAGTCCTCGGCGATTGATGAGTACCTGGATGAGATCCATCCTGCCCATCCGGTGTACCCACGCGATGTAAAACACCGTGCCAAAGCCCGCGAAGTTCAGGCATGGCTGCGCAGCGATCTGCTACAGCTACGCGCCGAGCGGCCGACCGAGGCAGTGTTCATTAACGGCAAGTTTCCTCCACTGTCCAACGCCGCGCAGGGTGCCGCCAACAAGTTGATTGCCGCCGTCGAAAAGCTGCTGAGTCACGGCCAGGATAATCTGTTCAGGGAATGGTGCATTGCCGACACCGATTTGGCTTTGATGCTGAATCGGCTGGTGATACATGGCGATCCGGTACCGGAAAATATTCGCCACTACGCTCACAAACAGTGGCAACGTCCTTCCGTGCAGGCCTGGTTGGCGCTGCCAGAGAAAATGCGCGGGTGATAAAAAATCGGCGGCCACGACGCCGCCGTTCTCAACTGAGAAATAACATCACTTCTTGAGGGAAGGCAAATCACCATCCCGCGGGCAGATAGCCTAACAGCGACGCGATGGCATACACCGCACTGGCCAGATACAGCAACACGATGCTGATCTGCAACAGCGGGTGGGTTATCCAGTTGCACTGCCAACGCGGTGTCTGGTCGCCATGCTTGCGCGCCCCACGCAGGATCAGCATTGGCATAATCGACAAAATCACTCCGCTGAAAACCCCGGCGAAATAGAGCGCGTTCACGAATGACACCAACCCGCTGTAGGCCAGCGCGAACGGCGGCAGCACCACCAGCATCAGCACGCCGAAACGGCGCAGTGGCTGTTCGTCGTTGCCCAGCCTGAACTGGTCGAAAATATTGGTCAGGAAGCTGCCGCCAAGGCCCCAGTAAGAGGTCAGCATCGCGCACAGGGCAAAAATATTGGCGGAGAAGAAGGCCCACTGCCCTAACGCCTGGCCCCATGAAATGGTCGCCACGTCAGAAATGTTATTCAGCCCGCTGAGCGCAATCACCGACATCGGCACCGCCGCCAGCAGCACAAAGGTCACGGCCATTCCGACCATAATCGCCTTGGGCAGTTGTTCCGGCTTGTCCGAAAAGCCGCGCGCCATTTCCGGCACGATATACTGCGCAGAGAAACAGAACACCACCACGTTGAATACCGGCACCATAAAGCGCCAGTCACCGTCCAGCAGGTTGCGCATCTGGGTGGTGTCTTTGAGCAGCGTGGCCGCCACCAGCGCACTCAGCATGACCACCATGCCGATGCTGATAAACTTCTCCCCGCGGCCAATCGCCTTTAATCCCAGGTACAAAACCCCCGCAGCGGGTACGAAAAACAGCAGGCTGCCTATTGCCGGGGAAATGCCAAACAGGGACTGCAACAGTTTGCCGCTGCCGCTCATGTAGGCGGTCAACGCCCCAATGCTGTTAACGCAAACCGAAGCAAACATCAGCCAGGCACCGATACCGCCGACATAACGTTTCGCCAGTCCGCTCAATTGCAGATGGGCACGGGTACGCAGGGTAGATTCAGCAACGTACAGCATGGTGATAGTGGTCAGACTGCCCACCAGCACCAGCCAAAACAACAGCGGCAGAAAACCGGCCTTGCTGGAGGCGTAGGCGATGGACAACACGCCGGCGCCAATGTTGGTGCCGACAATCATCGCCACCCCTTCGAGGAAACTCAGTGATTTGGCGGGTGCAGGCGTTCGCACCCCGGCGGCAAGCGCCGGAGAAATAGAGATGTTTTCAGAAGACATGCAGCATCCTTTGGCTCCCGGCGGCGCTGGCCACCGGGGTTGGTTAATTTCCCAGGGGTTAACAGCTCACATCGATACACAGGTATTTCAGCTCCAGATATTCTTCAATCCCGTAACGCGATCCTTCACGCCCGAGTCCTGACTGCTTCACGCCGCCAAAAGGTGCCACTTCATTGGAAATCAGACCGGTATTGATGCCGACCATGCCGTATTCCAACGCCTCCGGCACTCGCCATTGACGCGAGGCGTTCTGCGTGAACAGATAGGCGGCCAACCCGAACTCGGTATCGTTGGCCATGGCGATAGCTTCCGCCTCGTCATGGAAACGGAACAGCGGTGCCACCGGGCCAAAGGTTTCCTCTTTGGCGAAGCGCATTTTCTGCGTCACGCCGGTCACCACCGTAGGCTGGAAGAAGGTACGACCCAGCTCGTGCGGCTGGCCGCCGATAGCGATTTGCGCGCCCTTGATCAATGCATCGTCGATGTGACTTTGCACTTTTTCCACCGCATCCTGGTCAATCAACGGGCCCTGAGTGGTGCCCGCCTGACTGCCGTCACCGACCTTCAGTTGCTCAACCGCCGCCACCAGCTTATCCACCAGCCGGTCATAGATGCCGTCCTGCACGTAGATACGGTTGGCGCAGACGCAAGTCTGGCCGCTATTGCGGAATTTGGAGGCCATAATACCCGCCACGGCCGCGTCCAGATTGGCGTCGTCGAAAACGATCACCGGCGCATTGCCACCCAGCTCCAGCGACAGCTTTTTGATGGTTGGCGCGCACTGCGCCATCAGAATGCGGCCGACCTCGGTCGAACCGGTAAAGCTCAACTTGCGTACCACCGGGCTGTCACACAATACTTTGCCCACCTGAGCGGCATCGCCGGTCACGATCTGCAGCACCCCCGCCGGAATGCCGGCGTCCTGCGCCAGCTTGCCCAACGCCAGCGCGGTCAGCGGCGTTTGTTCGGCCGGTTTAACGATGATTGCGCAACCTGCTGCCAGCGCCGGCGCCACCTTGCGGGTGATCATCGCCGCCGGGAAGTTCCACGGAGTGATCGCCGCACAAACGCCAATGGGCTGTTTTACCACCACCAGACGTTGTGAAGCCTGCGGCGCTTGCAGTACCGCGCCGTCCACTCGCTTGGCTTCTTCAGCAAACCAGGTGATAAACGAGGCGGCATAAGCCACTTCACCGCGCGCTTCCGCCAGCGATTTGCCCTGCTCCGCGGTCATCAACTGGGCCAGATCTTCCTGCGCCGCCAGCACCTTGTCGGCCCAGGTCAGCATCAGAGCGGAACGCTGTTTGGCGGTCAGTTGTTTCCAACCTTGCTGCGCAACCTGCGCAGCGTTAATCGCCTGTTGAGTTTCTTCACCGCTGACTAACGGAATACTGGCCAGCTCAACGCCGGTCGCCGGATTGATGACCGCTTCACGTTTACCGCTCAGCGCATCGCACCACTCGCCGTTAATCAGGCACTGGCTGCGCAGCAGCTCGGGGTTATTCAATTTCATACCGGTCACTCCTTATTGAGCCAGCGCGCGGGAAAGAATGCCCAGCGCCTTGGTGAACTGGTCTTCAGGAATGGTCAGTGGGTACAGGAAGCGGATCACATTGCCGTTAACACCGCAGCTCAGCAGAAGCAGGCCTTCTTCCAGCGCTTTCTGCTGCACCTGGCGGGTGATCTCAGCCGAGGGTTTGCCGGTTTTGGGATCGTTGAACTCCACCGCCACCATCGAACCCTGCGCACGAATATCCGCAATCGCCGGGCTGGTCTGACGGGCCTGCTGCAGCACCTCCACCAGATGCTGGCCCAGGCGTTGAGAACGTTGGCATAGCTGCTCTTCTTCAATCACATCCAGCACCGCCAGCGCTGCCGCCACCGCCAGCGGGTTACCGGCATAGGTGCCACCCAGCCCGCCCGGTGCCGGGGCATCCATCACCTCTGCACGACCGGCTACGGCCGACAACGGCATGCCGCCCGCCAGGCTTTTCGCCATGGTGATCAGATCGGGTTTGACGTTGTAATGATCCATGGCAAACAGCTTGCCGGTACGGGCAAAACCGGTTTGCACTTCGTCGGCAATCAGCAAAATGCCGTGTTCGTCGCACAAGGTGCGCAACGCCTGCATAAACTCGGCCGGTGCGACGTTGAAACCACCTTCACCTTGCACCGGCTCCAGCACGATGGCCGCAACCTGCTTGGGATCGATATCCGCTTTAAAGATACGCTCCAGGCTGTTCATCGCATCTTCGGTGGTCACGCCGTACAGCGCATTCGGATACTGGCCGTGGAACACCGAGCCCGGGAATGGCCCGAAGCCCAGTTTATAAGGCGCCACTTTGCCGGTCAGCGCCATGGTCATGTAGGTGCGGCCGTGGAAGCCGCCGCCGAAGGTGATCAGACCCGGACGGCCAGTGTGGGCGCGGGCAATTTTGACGGCGTTCTCTACCGCTTCCGCCCCCGTGGTGAAGAACGCGGTTTTACATGGTCCTTCGATCGGCGCACACTGGTTGATGCGTTCGGCCAGCGAAACGTAGCTTTCGTAAGGGACAATCTGGTAAGCGGTATGGGTGAAGGCCTTCAGCTGCTTCTCAATGGCAGCGATCACCTTCGGGTGACGGTGTCCGGTATTCAACACGGCGATACCGGAGGCAAAATCGATAACTTCATTCCCTTCGACATCCCACAGCGTGGCGTTCTCGGCGCGTTCGGCGTAAAAGCCGCACATCACGCCGACCCCACGTGGGGTGGCATCCTGACGACGTTGATTCAATTCTGCGTTTTTCATGTTGTTCTCTCCAGTCGGTAGTCGGTGCCAGCTAAACGGTTTGTTCACATTCGTGAAACAATGACGTTTATTTACACAGGATGTGGCCCTATAATCGAGAGCCAGTTACGATTAATTGAGGGATCCAATTGCGCTCACTGAGTGGTGACCTGTTGTTGCAACGTCTTGGCGAACAGCCGGATGATAAGCTGCATAAGCGGCTTTATAATGCGATCCGCACCAGCATTTTGGACGGTAGCCTGCCGCCCTCCAGCCGCCTGCCCGCCTCACGGGATTTAGCCCAGGAGCTCAGCCTTTCTCGTAACACTGTATTAACCGTTTATGAACAACTCTTGGCGGAAGGATATGTCTTGGCGCGCGCCGGAAGCGGTACATTCGTCGCCGAAACCGTCCCGGACAGCTGTTTATCCACCGTCAGCGCGCCAGCAGGCAGTGACGGGGAACAGCGACGGATTGAACTGTCAGCGCGCGGTGCCACTCTGCTGCACCACGCCAGCGCCAGCCCCAAACAGTGGGGCGCCTTTATCCCCGGCGTGCCTGACGTCAATGCTTTCCCACACCAGTTATTCAGCAAGATCCAGGCGCGTATCAGCCGTCGTCCGGCCCCGCAGAAGTTGACCTACAGCAACCAGGGCGGCAGTCCGGAGCTGCAGCATGCGCTGGTGGACTATCTGCGCGTAGCGCGCTCGGTACGCTGTTCGCCAGAGCAAATTCTGATTACCGAAGGCATCCATCAGGCGATAGATCTGGTGACGCGCCTGCTGTGTAATCCGGGCGATGACGCATGGATTGAAGAACCGGGCTATTGGGGGATCCGCAATATCCTGCGGATGAACGACGTGAATATCTGCCCGTTGGCGGTGGATGAAGCCGGTATGGTGCCACCGGAACAGCCTACCGAGGCGCCGCGGCTGATTTTCGTCACGCCGTCGCACCAGTACCCACTGGGATCGGTGATGAGCCTGGCGCGTCGGCAACGGTTATTGGCCTTGGCGCGCAACGCCGGCAGCTGGATTGTTGAAGATGACTACGACAGCGAGTTTCGCTTTTCCGGTCAGCCGATCCCGGCGTTGCAGGGATTGGAAGCCGACGCGCCGGTGATCTATATCGGCACCTTCAGCAAAACGCTGTATCCGGCGCTGCGACTGGGTTATGTGGTGTTGCCGAAACCGCTGATGGCGGCGCTGAAAACTGCCCACGCGGAACTGTATCGAGGCGGCCATTTGCTGATCCAGACCGCGCTGGCACAGTTTATTCAGGAAGGCCACTACAGCGCACATATCCGCCGCATGCGCCTGCTGTATGCCCGGCGGCGCGCCTTCCTAACCGGTCTTATCGAGCAGCATCTGGGTAAGCAGGCCCTGAGTGAATTCAATAACAATGCCGGGCTGCACCTGATCCTCAACCTGCCGGACCAGGCGGACGATGTGGCAATTGCCGCCGCAGCCAATACGCGTGGCGTACTGGTACGGCCGCTGTCGCGGTACTACATGTTGCCCAACCATCGCCGCGGCCTGCTGATGGGCTTTGCCTGCGTACCAGAAGAGCAGATGGCCGCCGCTTTTACCCTGCTGTTGGAGTGCATCCCCCCTGAAAACAGAAGGCGGCCCTAAGGCACTAATGAGCCTCATAAGCTCTGTAGGTGCCATTCCCCCGCCTGCCACTGCAAACGATGGGTCAATTTCAGCGACTGCAGGAAGTTTTCATCATGAGAAACCACCAGCATCGCGCCGGGGAAGCTGGCCAGCGAAGCCTCGATTGCCAGTGACGACGCCAGATCCAAATGGTTAGTGGGCTCATCCAGCAACAACAACTGCGCCGGCTCTCGACGCCACAGCATGCAGGCCAGCGCCGCCTTCAGTCGTTCGCCGCCGCTCAGCACCGCCATCGGCAGCAGCACGCGTTCGGCGTTTAGCTGCAACTGCGCCAATTGACTGCGTACCGTACCCTCATTGAGCGGTGAGTCCTGCAGCCCCAGATGTTCAACCACAGACAGCGAAAGATCGAGCTGTGAAAGGGTTTGATCGAGATAAGCCGTCGACAGTGGGCAGTGACAACTCCCCGCTTTGGCCGCCAACTGCCCCAGGATCACCTTCAGCAACGTGGATTTTCCGCAGCCGTTCGGGCCGGTCAGCGCCACGCGCATCGGGCCATCAATGCGAAAATTCAGCGGCGGCATGGTGATAAAAGGCAGTTCCAACTGTTCGAGTACCAGCACCTGTTTGCCCGCTACCACGGCGCTGCCCGGCAGGGTGAGCATCACCGGGCAGTCGTCTTCCACCCGCTGATAGGCATCGCGCACGGCAGCATCGAGGGCATCCTTCTGGTCCTGATGCTGCTTGCGCAGCGTGCCGAGGCTTTCTTTGGCCGCCGCTTTGTAGGCCACACGCTCAAAAGACGCGATATTGAGCGTATCGACGGTTTTCAGCGTTTGCGCAGAGCGCCGTTGGCTGATGTCGTGTTCTTTCTGCTGCCGGGCCCGGGTGCGCCGCCGTTCCTGGCGCGCGTGTTCCAGCCCGGCTCGTGCGGCCTGCTGCTCCAAATCACGCTGGCGGCGATAGTCGTCGTAGTTGCCGCCGTAGCTGTGCAGTGCGCCCGGCGTCAGTTCGACAATGCGCTGCATACGCGCCAACAGCTGCCGATCGTGGCTGGCCACCAGCAAGCCCCCACGCCACTGTTCCACCTGTTGATACAGCCAGTCGCGGCCCCGGCCGTCGAGGTGGTTGGTCGGTTCGTCGAGCAACAAAAAATCCGCGTTGCTCAGTATCGCCCCACACAGCGCGGCACGCATTCGTTCACCGCCGCTCAAATCGCTCACGGGGCGTTGCGCATCGAACGCCGGTAACCCGGCGGCGACAAAGGCAGCCTGCAGACGATCGCGCAGATCCCACTGACCTTCCAAAAGATCGAGATCGTCCGCCAGCGGTTGCCCCTGCTCAAGGCGGGCCAATGCGGCAAATATCTCACCGTAGCCCAGCAGTTGGGCCAGCGTAGTCTGTGGGGAGAGCTCCGGCTGTTGCGCGACGTAAGCCAGCGATGCATGGGATTCAACATGCCCGCCACCGGGATGATCCAGTCCGGCGATCAAACGCAGCAAGCGCGTTTTGCCGACGCCATTGCTCCCAACCAGGCCACAGCGTTGCTGATCGAAAGTCAAATCCAAGGGACCGAACAGCGTTTCGCCGTCAGCGAACTGGCAGATCAGGTGATGTAAAACAAAATGAGGGGATTGCGCAAAATGAGCCATAAGCACTCCTGAATGAAATCAAAACATCCCCACAAGGCACCGGTGTGCGCAACGTGGGACAAGATATCAGCAGGCGTGTGTGTTCATTTTCGGTGATGGCTCCGTAGAGAGAGGAAATTTATGACGAACGAATGCTAACCCATTTGTTGTTCACCATGCAAACAGAGGCACAGATTCATGACATCTATCACATTCAGCGCAACGCAGATTCCCAACGACAGAGACAACGGCTAGATTTATCTCATCCGACCACTTGAGGTCGCACATAATAATAACTACAGATCATACCCAATAGCTTTCACGCGGCAGCGAGGCAGCAAGTTCGCGAGTCCCCAGGAGCTTACTCAGGTAAGTGACTGGGGTGAGCGAATGCAGCCAACAACGCTGCAGCTTGAAAGATGAAGGGGATGAATGATGGAGACTGCAATGAGCAATTACCCACACCTGCTGGCGCCGCTGGATCTCGGCTTCACCACCCTGAAAAATCGGGTGCTGATGGGATCGATGCACACCGGCCTGGAAGAACTGCCGAATGGCCCCGAGCGCATGGCCGCTTTCTATGCCGAGCGCGCTGCAGCCGGCGTGGCGTTGATCGTCACCGGCGGCATCGCCCCCAATGAAAAAGGTGTGGTCTATCGCGGCGGCTCAACCCTGAGCCACCCGGAGCAGGTCGACCATCACCGCATCGTCACCGACGCCGTCCACAAGGCCGGCGGTAAAATTGCGCTGCAGATCCTGCATGCCGGTCGCTACAGCTACCAGCCGCAGCCGGTAGCCCCCTCCGCGCTACAGGCGCCGATCAATCCCTTTACCCCTACCGCACTGAGCGAAGCGGACATTCTGCAAACTATCGCAGACTTCGCGCAGTGCGCGGCTTTAGCTCAACAGGCAGGTTATGACGGCGTCGAAGTGATGGGTTCCGAAGGCTATCTGATCAACCAGTTCCTGGTCGCACGCACCAACCAGCGTGATGATCAATGGGGCGGCAGCTTCAGCAACCGCATGCGTTTTGCCGTGGAGATCGTCCGGGCGGTACGCCAGGCGGTCGGCCACGAATTTATCCTGATTTACCGCCTTTCGATGCTCGATCTGGTTGAAGACGGCTCCAGTTGGCAGGAAATCGAACAGTTGGCGCTGGCCGTTGAGCAGGCCGGGGCCACTATTATCAACACCGGCATTGGCTGGCATGAGGCGCGTATCCCCACCATCGCCACCATGGTGCCGCGAGCAGGATTCAGTTGGGTGACCCGCAAGCTAATGGGTAAGGTACGCATTCCGCTGATCACGACCAACCGCATCAACGACCCGGCGGTAGCCGAGCAGGTCTTGGCCGACGGCTGCGCCGACATGGTATCAATGGCGCGTCCGTTCCTGGCCGACGCCGCTTTTGTGCAGAAAGCCGCCGAAGGGCGTGCCGATGAAATCAATACCTGCATTGGTTGTAACCAGGCTTGCCTCGACCAGATTTTTGAAGGCAAACTCACCTCCTGCCTGGTGAACCCTCGAGCCTGTCGCGAAACCGAGATGCCGCTGGTGGCAACGGAGAAGCCGAAAAAGCTGGCGGTGATCGGAGCCGGGCCGGCCGGATTGGCCTTTGCCACCACCGCAGCCAGCCGCGGCCACCGGGTGACGCTGTTCGATGCCGCCGATCAGATTGGCGGCCAGTTCAATATCGCCAAGCAGATCCCCGGCAAAGAGGAGTTTCATGAAACGCTGCGTTATTTCCGTCGCCAATTGACGCTGCAAGAGGTCGATGTGAAGCTCGGCACCTGGGTGACGGCGGCCGATCTGGCGGAGTTCGACGAAGTGATCCTTGCCTGCGGTATTGTGCCGCGTACCCCGGCAATCCCCGGCATCGACAACGCCAAAGTGTTGACCTATCTGGATGTGCTACGCGATAAAAAGCCGGTCGGCCAGCGCGTGGCGATTATCGGTGCCGGCGGCATCGGCTTCGATACCGCCGAATACCTCAGCCAACACGGGGTGTCGAGCAGTCTGGATCCGGCGGAATTTAACCGTGAATGGGGTATCGATGACCAGCTTAGCCAACGCGGCGGGCTGGCGGTGCAGGGGCCAGTGGTTGCCCGCCCTGCTCGGCAGATCTACCTGCTGCAACGCAAAACCAGCAAAGTGGGCGAAGGCCTGGGGAAAACCACCGGTTGGATCCACCGCACCAGCCTGGCGATGCGCGGTGTAAAAATGCTCAACAGCGTGAACTACCAACGCATTGATGATGAAGGCCTGCATATTTCACGCGCCGAACAGGAAAGCTGCCTACCGGTGGATACGGTGATTATCTGCGCCGGACAGGAACCCAGACGCGAACTGCAGCAACCGCTGCTGGAGATGGGAAAAACCGTGCATTTGATTGGGGGTGCGGACGTCGCCGCCGAGCTGGATGCCCGCCGCGCTATCGATCAGGGCACGCGGCTGGCAATGGCACTTTAATTCGCTAATCATGGAGGGGCGCATTCACCGCGCCCCTCGGCAAATCAGTAACGTGCGCCGGATTTCACCGCTCTGAGGATCACAAATTTCTTGTTGGATGCCACAACGGTGCAGTTGCCAAACAGGCGCTTCAGCTTATGGTGGTAATCCAGATGACGGTTGCCGACGATGCGCAACTCGCCACCGACCTGCAGGCAACGCTTGGCGTCGCAGAACATCTGCCAAGCGGTGTGATCGGTGATCGCATGCTGTTGGTGGAACGGTGGGTTGCACAGTACCGCCTGCACGCTTTCACGCTCAATCCCCGCCAGTGAGTTGTTCACCTCAAACTGACAACGATCCAGATCCTGCGGCAGGTTGTGCTCTACGTTCAACTCGCTGGATGCCACCGCCATATAAGACTCATCGACAAAAGTCACCTGAGCCTGCGGATTCTGCGCCAGTGCCGTCAGGCCAATCACGCCATTACCGCAGCCGAGATCGACAATATGCCCTTCCAGATCCTTCGGCAGATGTTCCAGGAACAGGCGCGCGCCGATGTCCAGATTGCTGCGCGAGAACACGTTGGCATGGTTGTGGATAAGCCAATCCGTGCCGTCCAGCGTCCAGTTGGTGGTTTCCGGGGCCACCGGCGGCACAATATCCGTCACTTCGCAGTGGATCAGACGCGCTTTCTTCCATGCCAGGCTGGTGCGCGTTGGGCCAAGCACCTTTTCAAACAGCTGCATGGTCGAGGTGTGAACGTCACGCGCCTTGGCTCCGGCGATAATGACCGTATCCGGTGCCACCACGTTGCGCAACGAGCGCAGTTGCTGTTCCAGCAGTGCCAGCGCTTTAGGAATGCGGATCAGCACCACTGCCGGTGAAGCAGGCAGTTCGGCCAGGCTGTCCAGCAGCGTCACCTGCTCCGGATCCAGTTCATTGAGCTTCAGGTTATGGCGCGTTGCCAACTGACTCATGTAGGAATCGCTGATGCTGTAAGGCTGATGAGCGTGCAGTGCGCAGGCCAGCGTGCCGAAGTTGTCGTTGAAAATCAGCACCGGGCGATCGCCAATGTTTATATTTTCAAGCTGTTGCAGCAGATATTCGTCCGCCGCTTCCCACGCCTGCAATTGGGTGGATTCTTCCTGTTGGGGATAACGTTCCAGCTCAAGTTGCTGTGTTCCCAGATCGAGTTGGCTCATTGCCCCTCCTGACTGATAAAATTTGGGCTGTTTATCCCCTAAAAACGCCCGGCAGTAAAATGTTTTTTCGGATAAATTGCCCTTTGCGGGCTTTGCACGAAAAAACATCATACAATGACCCGCTCAATTGAGGCCAAAACGGGAAGATGATGTCCGAACTGACCTACCTGCAGGGCTACCCTGAACATCTGCAAAGCCAGGTGCAGCAGTTGATCGACCAACGACGCCTGGGGGATGTGCTGTTGCAGCGCTATCCGCAAGTGCATGACTGCACTACCGACAAGTCGCTTTATCAGTTTACCGTCGATCTGAAAAACCAGTATTTGCGCAACGCTCAACCGCTGAGCAAGGTGGCTTACGACGGTAAAATTCAGGTGATGAAACACGCGCTGGGCATGCACACCGCCATTTCCCGCGTGCAGGGTGGCAAACTGAAGGCCAAGGCGGAAATCCGCGTGGCGACGGTCTTCAAGCTGGCGCCTGAGCCGTTTTTGCGCATGATCGTGGTACATGAGTTGGCGCATCTGAAAGAGAAAGACCACAACAAGGCCTTCTACAGCCTGTGCTGCCATATGGAACCCAATTACCATCAGTTGGAGTTCGACACCCGGCTGTATCTGACCCACCTCTCCGTGTTTGGCGATCTGTATGCATAGCGAGATTCGCCTTCTGTAAATGCCGTGATAATCTGATTCTTTCTACCCTGTGCGACGTGTGAAGCGCATAGGGTACAGCGCCTGGGAACCGGAGATATCTATGATTCGCTTTGCCGTTGTGGGCACCAACTGGATTACGGAACGCTTTATCGACGCCGCGCACGAAAGCGGCAAGCTGAAATTGACTGCCGTCTATTCGCGCAGGCTGGAAAAAGCGCAGGAATTTGGCGCCAACTACCACGTCAGCCTGTTTTTCGATTCCCTTGAAGCATTGGCCCAATCTGATGCCATCGATGCGGTTTACATCGCCAGCCCCAACGCCCTTCACTGCCAACAATCGCTGCTGTTCCTCAGCCATAAAAAGCATGTGATTTGCGAAAAGCCGCTGGTGTCCAACCTGCGTGAAGCCGAAAAGCTGGTGGCCTGCGCGCGTGAAAATCAGGTGGTGCTGTTCGAAGCTTTCAAAAGCGCTCATCTGCCGAATTTCCTGGCCCTGCAACAGGCGTTGCCGCAAATCGGCAGGTTGCGCAAAGCCTTCCTCAACTACTGCCAATACTCGTCACGCTACCCGCGCTATCTGGCCGGCGAGAATCCGAACACCTTCAATCCGCAGTTTTCCAACGGCTCAATCATGGACATTGGTTATTACTGCCTGGCCAGCGCCGTAGCCCTGTTCGGCGAACCGAAATCGGTGATTGCCAGCGCGGCGCTGCTGGATACCGGTGTGGATGCCCACGGTACCGCTTGCCTCAACTACGGCGATTTCGACGTCACCCTCTCCCACTCCAAAGTCAGCAACTCGGACATTCCCAGTGAGATACAGGGCGAAGAAGGAACGCTGGTGATTGAGAAAATTTCTGAGTGTCAGGGCGTGGTGCTGACCCCACGCGGCGGCCATCGTCAGGATCTGACCCGTCCTCAGCACATCAATACCATGCTGTATGAGGCACAGGTGTTCGCCGATCTGGTGGAAAAACGGCAGGTGGAACACCCGGGGCTGGAGAATTCACTGATTATCGCCCGCCTGCTGACCGAAATTCGCCGCCAGACCGGCGTGGTCTTCCCTGCCGACGGAGAGTGACATGAAACCCTTATTACTGATGCAAACCGGCGATGCCCCAGAGGTTATCCGCCGGGAAAAGGCCAACTTCGACGGCATGTTCTTGCAACAGGGGAACATTGATGCCGATCGCGTGCAGATCGTGCACCTTCCCGCAGGCGAGCAGCCGCTGCCGCCGCAAAATTATGCCGGCGTGGTGATCACCGGTTCACCGGCGATGGTGACCGAACGGCTGCCGTGGAGCGAGCAAGCCGCCGAGTGGCTGCGCCAGGCGATGCAGATCCAGCTGCCGATCTTCGGTGCCTGCTACGGGCACCAGCTGTTGGCCTATGCGCTTGGCGGTGAAGTCGGTTATCACCCGCAGGGTATGGAAGTCGGCACATTGGACGTCGAATTGCTGCCCGCCGCCGCCAACGACCGGCGAATGGCGATGTTACCGCCGCGCTTCAAAGCCAATCTGATCCACTCGCAGAGCGTGTTGACGCCCCCCGCCAGCGCAGTGCCGCTGGCCCGGTCGCAACAGGATGCCTATCAGATCCTCAGTTATGGCGATCGCGTGCTGACGACCCAGTTCCATCCGGAATTTAACGGCGCGGTGATGCATCAGTATCTGAGCTGGCTCGGTGAACTGTATCCTGAGCAGCAGGCAGCGTATCAGCTTAAGCAACAGCAGGTTAGCGATACGCCGTTCAGTCGGCTGCTGCTGCAGGGATTTGTCGTCAGCCTCGGCGCGCAAAAAGCCCTGGCCGGGTAACTTAATAAACGTTGACCGCTGACATATTTTGCATTACTTTCTGCCGTGCAAAGGGGAGTAACTTCATTGCCGGTCAATCGTCATTACGATGCGCAAGCATCCGGTTACCGGGCAACATGATGTAACGGGCACGATCAGTGCACCTTCATCAACGTTGTAAGTGAGACCTTGCCGGAAGGCGAGGTTTGCTTGCAGCGTTCATAAGAGCGGCTAGCGTCTTCCGACGTTGGCCGTTTTTGTTTTTGAAGGATACCTCTGATGATGAATACCGTTGGCACACCTTGGTTATGGGGCAGCTTTGCCGCCATCATAGTTGTGATGCTCGCAATCGACTTACTGCTGCAAGGCCGCAAAGGCGCACACACCATGACGCTCAAGCAGGCCGCCAGTTGGTCGCTGGTGTGGGTCAGCCTCTCTTTGCTGTTCAACCTGGGCTTCTGGTACTACCTGAACCAAACCGCCGGGCGCGCCGTCGCCGACACCCAGGCGTTGGCCTTCCTCACCGGTTATCTGATCGAAAAAGCGTTGGCGGTCGATAACGTCTTCGTCTGGCTGATGCTGTTCAGCTACTTTGCCGTTCCGGCCAACCTGCAGCGTCGGGTGCTGATCTTTGGCGTACTGGGCGCGATCGTGCTGCGTACTATCATGATTTTCGCCGGCAGCTGGCTGGTGACCCAGTTCCAGTGGTTGCTGTATCTGTTCGGTGCGTTTCTGCTGTTTACCGGTATCAAGATGGCGCTGGCAAAAGAAGATGACTCGGCGATTGGTGACAAGCCGCTGGTGAAATGGCTGCGCAGCCACCTGCGTATGACCGACAACCTGGAAGGTGAACGTTTCTTCGTGCGCCGCAACGGCCTGCTGTTCGCTACGCCGCTGGTGCTGGTGCTAATCCTGGTGGAACTGAGTGACGTGATCTTTGCGGTCGATAGCATCCCGGCGATTTTCGCCGTGACCACGGATCCGTTTATCGTTCTGACCTCTAACCTGTTCGCCATCATGGGCCTGCGCGCCATGTACTTCTTGCTGGCTAACGTGGCTGAGCGTTTCTCGATGCTGAAATACGGCCTGTCGATTATCCTGATGTTTATCGGCGTCAAGATGTTGATTATCGACTTCTTCCATATCCCGATCGGCGTTTCGCTCGGCGTGGTGGCCGGTATCCTGACGTTAACGTTGGTGATCAACGCCTGGGTTAACCGTCGTAACGACCGTCTGGCCAATCATAAAGCACCATAATCTGTTAGTCGGGGCGGCTTGCCGCCCCGCGATTGTTTGGCAATTCCCCCCAAACGCCAAATGTTATTGCGATCACACAAATGTAATCAGTATGTTATAAAGAGTTGATCCGCGCTCAGAATTTCACCCTCTCCCCTTTCCAATACCCAGGCTTTACTGAATACTGATTCGGCAAACACACTTGGTTACAGATCCCTATAAAGTTGTCCGGTGGCGTTCCCACCGAGGTGACAAAGTCTGTACGCAACATCATCGGGAAAAAGCATTATGCAAAACTTACTACACAGGATCGTACAGGGCAGCCTGGTTAAACAAATCATGATCGGCCTGGTGGCCGGGATTATCGTGGCGTTAATCTCACCGGCAGCAGCTTCTGCTGTGGGCCTGCTTGGCGCCCTGTTCGTCGGGGCACTAAAAGCGGTAGCGCCGGTATTGGTGCTGGTGTTGGTCATGGCCTCAATCGCCAACCACAAGCACGGGCAAAAAACCAATATCCGCCCGATCCTGTTCCTCTACCTGCTGGGGACCTTCGCCGCGGCGCTGGTGGCGGTAGTGGTCAGCTTTATGTTCCCGTCCAACCTGGCGCTGGTGACCGGCAATGCGGATATCAACCCGCCGGGCGGCATTATTGAAGTGCTGAAAGGCCTGCTGATGAGCGTGGTCGCCAACCCGTTCCATGCGCTGATTAACGCCAACTATATCGGCATTCTGGCCTGGGCCGTGGGTTTGGGGCTGGCGCTGCGCCACGCCTCTGAAACCACCAAATCGCTGATTAACGATATGTCGCATGCGGTCACCCTGGTGGTACGCGCGGTGATCCGCTGCGCTCCACTCGGTATTTTCGGTCTGGTGGCCTCGACGCTGGCGGATACCGGTTTCGGTGCGCTTTGGGGCTATGCGCAACTGCTGGTGGTGCTGATCGGCTGTATGCTGTTGGTGGCGCTGGTGCTGAACCCGCTGATCGTTTACTGGAAAATCCGTCGCAACCCTTATCCGCTGGTGTTTGCCTGCCTGCGCGAAAGCGGCGTGACCGCCTTCTTCACCCGCAGCTCAGCCGCCAACATCCCGGTGAATATGGAGCTGTGCAAAAAGCTGAATCTGAACGAAGACACCTATTCGGTTTCCATCCCGCTGGGTGCCACCATCAACATGGCTGGCGCCGCCATCACCATTACCGTGCTGACGCTGGCGGCGGTGCATACTCTGGGGATCCCGGTTGATGTGCCCACGGCGTTGCTGCTCAGCGTCGTCGCGGCTATCTGTGCCTGCGGCGCTTCCGGCGTGGCAGGTGGTTCACTGCTGCTGATCCCATTAGCGTGCAACATGTTCGGCATTCCGAACGACGTGGCAATGCAGGTGGTGGCCGTCGGCTTTATCATCGGCGTACTGCAAGACTCCGCCGAAACCGCGCTGAACTCCTCGACCGACGTGCTGTTCACCGCAGCTGCCTGTCAGGCGGAAGATCAGCGTTTAGCGGATGAAGACCCGCTGAAAGTGCGTTAATCCCCAAAATGTTCCAGAAGGCGCTCGTGATCGGGCGCCTTTTTTACGACTGTCGCCTTACAATGTCACTCCGCTCTTAAAAATCGCCAACTCACGGAAATCATTGGTTTCGTTGCGTGCTGGCTGACCATTGGCAATCGCCACGATCAGATCGACAAACTGCTCCAGCAGACTTTCCATCGGGGTGCCGTGGATCAGCCGGCCGGCATCGAAGTCGATCCAGTGCGGCTTCTTCGCCGCCAGTTCGCTGTTGGTCGCCAGCTTCACCGTCGGTACGAAACCGCCATAGGGCGTACCGCGCCCGGTGCTGAACAACACCATATGGCAACCGGCACCGGCCAGCGCGCTGGTCGCTACCGCGTCATTGCCTGGCGCACTCAGCAGGTTTAAACCGGGTTGCCGCAGCCGTTCGCCATATTTGAGCACGTCCACCACCTGGCTGTGCCCGGCTTTCTGCGTGCAGCCGAGCGATTTCTCCTCCAGCGTGGTGATCCCACCGGCTTTGTTGCCCGGCGAAGGGTTTTCATAAATCGGCTGGTTATGGGCAATAAAATACTGTTTGAAATCGTTGACCATGCTGACGGTCTTGTCGAACGTCGCACGATCGCGGCAGCGGCTCATCAGGATCCGTTCGGCGCCAAACATCTCCGGCACTTCAGTCAGTACCGTCGTGCCGCCGTTGGCAATCAGATAGTCGGAAAAACGCCCCAACAGCGGATTGGCGGTGATGCCGGACAGCCCGTCAGACCCGCCGCACTCCAGCCCGAATTTCAATTCACTCAGCTTGCCCGGTTGACGGCGATCATCGCGCATCACCTGGTACAGCGCATGTAGCTGTTCCAACCCAGCCTCTACCTCATCGTCCTGTTGCTGACAGACCATAAAGCGCACCCGCTGATCATCAACCGCACCCAGGGTACTGCGGAAAACATCCACCTGATTATTCTCGCACCCCAGGCCAATCACCAACACCGCGCCAGCATTGGGATGGCGCACCATGTTTTGCAGCATGGTGCGGGTGTTCTCATGATCTTGCCCCAGTTGGGAGCAGCCAAACGGATGACTGAACAGGTGCACGCCGTCGATCCTCTGCGCATCCTGGGTTTCCTTGAGGAAACGCTGCTGGATCTGTCGGGCAATGCCGTTGACACAGCCAACGGTCGGTATGATCCACAGCTCGTTGCGGATCCCTACTTCCCCACTGCTACGGCGATAAAGCTGCACTTCCCGATCCGCAGCCTGCGGCGGTAATACGGGAAATTGCGGCTGGTACTGATAGCTGTCCAGGTCACTCAGGTTGGTTTTGGCATTTTGCGAGTGAATATGTACACCGGAAGCAATCGTCTCCAGTGCATGGCCGATCGGCAGGCCATATTTGATGATTGCCTCACCAGCGGTAATCGGCCGTAGCGCAAACTTATGCCCGCGCGCTACCGGCTGCGCAAGCCGAATTGCCGTGCCGTCCAGCATCAACGTTTCATCGGCCGCCAGATCGCGCAGTGCCACCGCGACATTATCCAGCGAATGAATTTTTACCATGCTTTGCATAAACCCACCTCGGGCAGCGGCTACGCCAGTTCAATGGCGAAATAGTTCTTGGCATTGTCGAAGCAGATGTTTTTCACCATCTCGCCCAGCAGCGCGATATCTGCCGGTACCTCGCCGTCTGCCACCCAACGTCCCATCATCTGGCAAAGGATGCGGCGGAAGTATTCATGGCGGGTATAAGACAGGAAGCTACGACTGTCGGTCAGCATACCGACAAAGCGGCTCAACAAGCCGAGCTGCGCCAATTGCGTCATCTGACGTTGCATACCGTCTTTCTGATCGTTGAACCACCAGCCGGAACCGAACTGCATCTTGCCCGGCATACCCTCTCCCTGGAAGTTACCGACCATGGTGGCGATCACTTCATTGTCACGCGGGTTGAGGCAGTACAGGATGGTCTTCGGCAGGCCCCCCTGACGCGCCTGGGCATCCAGCAGGCGTGAAAGTGGCTCCGCCAGCGGTCGGTCATTTATCGAATCAAAGCCGATATCAGGGCCGACGCTGGCCAGCATGCGGCTGTTATTATTGCGCAGCGCGCCGATGTGATATTGCTGTACCCATTCACGGCGTTGATATTCTGCCGCCAGGAACAGCAGCACCGCACTTTTGAATTGGGCACTCTGCTCTGGCGCAGGTAGCTTGCCGCTCAGGCGCGCCGTTAAAATCGCATCCAGTGCAGCTTCATCCGCCTCACCATAAACCACCACGTCCAACGCATGGTCAGCCACCTTGCAGCCATGGGCGGCAAAATGATCCATGCGCTTTTTCAACGCGTCACACAGCGCGCTGAATCGACCGATATGAATATCGGCTGCCGCTTCCAGCTTTTGCAGATAGTCATTGAAGCCCGGCGCATCGATATTAAACGCCTTGTCCGGTCGCCAACTTGGCAACACCTTGATATCGAAACTGCTGTCGGCGGCAATGGCTTTATGGTGGCGCAGATCGTCGACAGGATCGTCAGTGGTGCCGACCATCTTCACATTCATCTGCTGCATGATGCCGCGTGCCCTGAAATCGTCCTGCGCCAACAGGGCATTGCCGCGCTGCCAGATATCGTCCGCCGTCATCGGGGAAAGCAGCGTGTCGGTGATACCGAACGGACGACGCAGCTCCAGGTGGGTCCAGTGATAAAGTGGGTTACCCAGGGTATGCGGTACGGTGGCAGCCCAGGCATCGAATTTTTCACGATCGCCGGCATCGCCGGTACACAGCCGTTCTGCCACCCCGTTGGTGCGCATCGCCCGCCATTTGTAGTGGTCACCCTTAAGCCAGATTTCGTATAAATTTTTAAAACGGGTGTTCTCGGCGATCTGTTCCGGCGGCAGATGACAGTGATAGTCAAAGATCGGTTGCTCCGCCGCATAGTCATGATACAAACGCCGGGCGAATTCGCTGCCCAGCAAGAAATCTTCGTTTAAAAACGTCGCCATAGCTGGCTCCTCACCTTGCTTGCCGTTCGACACAGTGTTCAATGCGACAAAGTTATCACACCAATTTTATTGGGCGTCCAGCAAAATATCGCCTTCAGCCAGGCTGCCATGACCCAGAAAAGGCCGTTTACCGGCATTTTTACGGCCAGATAGCGCCTAAACAGCCCAATCATGCGGCAAACAGTATTGCCGAATTGAAAAATGGCTTTTGTGATATCACTCAACTTTTAAATCTGTATGACAAGTTATTGTCTCGCCACCCAGTCGTGCTTGCGGCGGGAATACGCCGGTGATGAACAGGCCGGTGCAAATCAACGATAAAGGGATAACCCCTTAAAACGCTGACGCCGACAGGGCGCCGCCAATTCAAGACTGGGAGATATTTCGGATGCGTAAAATTAAAGGGTTACGCTGGTACATGATCGGACTGGTGACGATCGGCACCGTGCTGGGTTACCTGACGCGTAACGCCATCGCCGTCGCGGCGCCCACGCTGGAAGACACCTTACACATCACCACGCAGCAGTATTCTTACATCGTCGCGGCCTATTCTGCCTGCTACACCCTGATGCAACCAGTGGCGGGATATGTGCTGGACGTCTTGGGTACCAAGGTCGGATACGCCATGTTCGCCATCCTGTGGGCGCTGTTTTGCATGGGCACGGCTCTGGCCAACAGTTGGGGCGGGCTGGCATTGGCGCGCGGGGCCGTGGGCATGGCGGAGGCGGCAATGATCCCCGCCGGGCTGAAGGCCAGCAGTGAGTGGTTCCCGGCCAAAGAACGTTCCATCGCCGTGGGTTACTTCAACGTCGGCTCGTCGATAGGCGGCATGCTGGCGCCGCCGCTGGTGGTCTGGGCAATCGTCGCGCACAGTTGGGAAATGGCGTTCATCATCACCGGCGTGCTGAGCCTGATCTGGGCTGTCTGCTGGCTGATTTTCTATAAGCACCCGAAAGACCAGAAGAAGCTCAGCGACGAAGAGCGCGAGTACATTCTGGGTGGGCAGGAAGCACAGCACCAAACCGGCAACGCCAAGAAAATGTCCGCCTGGCAGATTGTTCGCAACCGCCAGTTCTGGGGCATCGCGCTGCCGCGCTTTCTGGCAGAGCCGGCATGGGGCACCTTCAATGCCTGGATCCCGTTATTCATGTTCAAAGCCTACGGCTTCAACCTGAAAGAGATCGCCATGTTCGCCTGGATGCCGATGCTGTTCGCCGATCTGGGCTGTATCGTCGGCGGTTACCTGCCACCGTTTTTCCAGAAACACTTTAAAGTGAACCTGATTGTTTCACGTAAGCTGGTGGTTACCCTGGGTGCCGTGCTGATGATTGGCCCTGGCATGATAGGCCTGTTTACCAGCCCCTATGCGGCTATCGCACTGCTGTGCGTCGGTGGCTTTGCCCATCAGGCGCTGTCTGGTGCACTGATTACCCTGTCTTCTGACGTCTTCGGTCGCAACGAGGTGGCCACCGCCAACGGCCTGACCGGCATGGCGGCCTGGACCGCCAGCACCCTGTTTGCCCTGGTGGTCGGCGCCCTGGCGGACACACTGGGCTTCAGCCCACTGTTTGCCGCACTGTCGGTATTCGATATTCTCGGCGCCATCGTTATCTGGACCGTCCTGCAAAATCGCCCCGCTACGCAATCCGAAGAGGCTGTATTGGACCCCTCCCCCGCGCGCCATTAACCCCGCAGCCCGGCCATCGCGCCGGGCGCTCCCCGGAGCCTACTGGCAGCTCTGCCGGATAAGTGGTATAACAAATCCATGGCCATGCGCCCCTCCCTATCCAAAGAGCATTCACTATGGAATTCACTGAAACCAGACGCCTGTATCAGCAACTGGCCGCCGAGCTTAAACAGCGTATCGAAAGCGGCCGATACCCGGTGGGCGATAAGCTGCCGGCCGAGCGCTACATTGCCGAAGAGATGAACGTCAGCCGTACCGTGGTGCGCGAAGCGATCATCATGCTGGAAGTGGAAGGCTACGTCGACGTACGCAAAGGCTCCGGGATCCACGTGATGTCCAACCAGCAAAAGCATCTGGTGGTGCCGGGCGACAGCATTGAATTTGCCACCGCCGGGCCGTTCGAGCTGCTGCAGGCACGCCAACTGATTGAGAGCAACATCGCCGAATTCGCCGCGACCCAGGTTACCAAGCAGGACATCGTCCAACTGATGGAGATCCAGGAACAGGCGCGCAAGGAAGATCGCTTCCGCGACTCGCAGTGGGATCTGAAATTCCACGTGCAGGTGGCGCTGGCCACTCAGAACACCGCCATGGCCACCATCGTGGAAAAAATGTGGGTTCAGCGGGTGAATAACCCTTATTGGATCAAGCTGCATGAGCATATCGACGATCGCTCCATCGCCAGCTGGTGCGACGACCACGATCAGATCCTCAAGGCATTGATACGTAAAGATCCTTACGCCGCCAAGCTAGCCATGTGGCAACACCTGGAAAACACCAAGCAGATGCTGTTCAACGCCACCAGCGACGATTTTGAATATAATGCCGACCGCTACCTGTTCGCCGATAACCCGGTGGTGCATCTGGATGGCGTAGCCGCCGAAAATAAATAGCCCAGGCGGTCAAAAATCGTCGGGTTATGTCAGGTATTGTAAAATCCGCTGAATCGATGCCTGAACGGCGATTTGCCGTGTAGTATTTCACCGCTGGCAACGTAGATTTCCCTGTTGCCAATCGTGCTATTTTGGTAAAGTTGAGCCACTTTTTTACCCTCTGCTACGGGGCGGGACGCGAATACATGCGCTGGTTGTTTGCCATGCTTATTGCTCTTTTTTGCTGGACCGGTTCGGTCTCCGGCCAAAAGCTATGCGCGGCTCCTTCCAAAGCAACCCCTACGTCGCTGAGCAGTTTACCCTCGCTCTCCGATCCGCTGCTTTCCCCTTACGACCAGGTTTATCGGTCACCGGCAGAGCTGCAGCGAAAAAAGCCGGGTAAATTGCCGTTGTTATTGCCGCGGTTGCATTCCTTCTCCGGCTCGCTGTCGACCTGCGCCCAATTACCGCCGGTCTATACCCTGGCCGCAGAGCTGGGCCACCGCACCAAACTCCCGCGTCAGAACTCACCTGCGCTCAACCGGCTTGCCCAGGTCAACTGGACGCTGCACACCCCGCAGCAGCAAAACAGGCTAGGCGGCTGGAAAGAAAGTAATATGCTTTACCGTGGCACGCTGACTTACCACTCATGACCGGTGTCGCACCGACTAGAATCTACTAAAAAGCAACGCCGTTTCATCATTATCAGCAGCCAGCATCGCCCACGCGCTTTCGGCCCACACTCGATCAGCCGCTGAGATAAAAATAAACAATGACGTTTTAGGAACACCGGATGGACATCATTAAAGAACTGTTACATGCCTTATGGCAGCAGGATTTTGAGACGCTGGCGAACCCTTCGCTGGTCTGGACCCTCTACGTGCTGCTGTTTATGATCCTGTTTTTGGAAAACGGTCTGCTGCCGGCAGCCTTTCTGCCAGGGGATAGCCTGTTGATCCTGGTCGGCGTCCTGATCGCCAAAGGCACCATGAATTTCCCGCTCACCATCCTGATCCTGACCGTCGCCGCCAGCCTGGGGTGCTGGGTCAGCTACATACAGGGCAAGTGGCTCGGCAATACCCGAACGGTACAGGGCTGGCTGTCGCATCTGCCGGCTCACTATCATCAACGGGCTCACCAGTTGTTCCACCGCCACGGGCTTTCCGCCCTGCTGGTCGGTCGTTTCCTGGCGTTTGTCCGCACCCTGCTGCCGACCATTGCCGGCCTGTCTGGCCTGAGCAATGCCCGCTTCCAGTTCTTTAACTGGATGAGCGGCCTGCTGTGGGTCGTGATCCTCACCTCGCTGGGCTTTGCGCTGGGCAAAACCCCGGTCTTCCGCAAGTATGAAGATCAACTGATGTTCTGCCTGATGCTGTTGCCGTTGGTGCTGCTGGTCGTCGGGCTGGTCGGCTCGCTGATCGTCTTGTGGCGCAAGAAACGCGCCGATAGCCAGGACCAGGGGAAAGGGGCGTGATGATCAAGCGCCCGCGCTGGCAGTACGTGTTGCTGATTGCGCTCGCCTTGCTGGCACTCGCCACGCTGTTGGTGCCCTGCATGGTGCGAACCGAGAGCGAGCTACGCATTCGCGCAGGGCAGCAAGGCCTTTCGCTGCCTGACGGTTTTTATGTCTATCAGCGGCTGGATCAACGCGGTATTCGCATCAAGAGCATTACCCCGGAAGGCGACGGCCTGGTGATCCGCCTGGACTCGCCGGAACAGCAGTTGCTGGCGCGCGAGGCCTTGCAAACCATTCTGCCGCCGGGGTACATCATTGCCCTGAGCGAATCCCCAGTGCCCACTCACTGGGTGCGCGAATTTGCGCGCTCCCCCCTTAATCTGGGATAATACCCTTTCATATGAAGGGGTTTCCTTTCATATCACCGCCCTGTTCAATTAATCATCACTCAACACTGAACCGTGGCGGATTCTTTGGGGTCTTCACGATTTATGGCTATGCTCAAGGTTAGCGTCAGTCAGCTACGTAAGACTCCTGTCGCACTGCCTCTGTCGGCAGTCAGGAAAGCGGATACGTGACAACGCATCCCAATAACAAGGAATTGATAGCATGAAATTACGCCAATCTATGTTACTGGCTCTCCCATTCTTCGTCTTCCCGGCCCTGTCATTTGCGGCTGAGGGCGGCTGTGCCGCCAAAGCACAAGAGATTCAAAAACAGATCGATTACGCCACCCAGCACGGCAATACTCACCGCGTTGCCGGGTTGCAAAAGGCGCTGAGCGAAGTGCAGACAAATTGCACCGAAGCTGGCCTGCAGGCCGATCGCCAGAAAAAAATCGATGAGAAACAAAGCAAGGTAGCCGAACGTCAGCAGGAGCTGAAAGAAGCCCAGCAGACCGGCAATCTGGACAAAGTGGCCAAGAAACAGAAAAAGCTGGCTGAAGCTCAAGCCGAGCTTAAGCAAGCCCAAGCGGAATAATTTTTTTACACTAGCGGATTTATCGCTGAGAGCCGCACCAAGCGGGATTTTTACCGTATTTGAAATGGATGCTTAGTGATATCAACTACTCATCCCCCCTTTGCTCCGGCGAAAAAATCCGCTATGTTAAAAGTCTGTCTCAGTTAACGTTAAGGAATTATCACATGGCACATGATTCAAATGCAGAAAACTTACGCGCTGAACTTAAATCCTTAGCCGATACGCTGGAAGAGGTGTTGAACTCTTCCACCGATAAGCCAAAAGCCGAACTGGAAAAGCTGCGCTCCAAAGCTGAAGGCGCGCTGAAGGATACCCGTGCTCGCCTGAGCGATGCCGGGGACAAACTGGCTTCTCAAACCAAACAGATCGCCGGCCAGGCGGACGAATATGTTCGTGATAATCCGTGGACCGGTATCGGTATCGGCGCCGCTGTCGGTGTGGTACTGGGCGTTCTGTTAGCGCGCCGCTAATTATGGCTGAACAACAACCGCAAGTTCGTGCACAGGGCCCCGCCAAGGGGGTCCTGGACGTCGGCCAGCGCATCATCACTATTTTGGTCGGTATGGTGGAAACCCGTGTCCGTCTGGCAGTGGTCGAGTTGGAAGAGGAGAAAGCCAACCTCATTCAGTTGCTGATCATGGCCGGCATGACGCTGTTGTTCACCGCATTTGGCCTGATGAGCCTGTTAATCCTGATTTTCTGGGCCATCGATCCTATCTACCGCCTGATGGCGTTAGGGGCCACTACCGGGGTGCTGCTGTTCCTGGCCGTGTTCGGTGCCATTTGGACACTGGTCAAGGCTCGACGCTCCACGTTGTTGGGCGCCACGCGCAAACAGTTGGAGATCGACCGTTCCGAGCTGGAGGACGAAAAATGAATCGTCGCCGCTATCTGGAATGGAGAAAAGAGAAGCTCATCCGCAAGATCCAGCAGCAAAGGCTGGATCTTGCGGAAAACAAAACCCTGTGGTTGGAAAAGACCGAGCGTATCGACCGCGGCTGGCAAACGGTTTTCGGCTTGCGTAAATACCTGGTGGTCGGCTCCAGCGTGATGGCCATCTACGGTATACGCCATCCAAGCAAGCTGATTCGCTGGTCTCGTCGTGCTTTTGGTGTCTTTGGCACTATCCGTTTGATCCAGAAAACCTTTTCCAACAAATAACCTTTCGCAGTTCCTTCAATTCTTCCGTTGTTAAGCCCGCCTTTTCGCAGAAAATTCCCGTTTCTGTCGGTGAAGGCTGGGCAACATTCTGATTCCCCTCTCTTTGTTAGCAGGCTAAAGATTCAGTTTTTTTGAAAAAATACGACAGTTTTACTTGCTAACAAAGCGTAGGCTTCCCGATTAACATTCACTCCATCGACACGAGACGGGCCGCACGGGGCTAAATACCCGGCATACCGCCCACCGACATGAAAACGCCAAGACTGGCAAACAAAAATCACTTTGGAGTAAATGATGAAAAAATTAGAAGATACAGGTTTGCTGGTTGCGCGTATTTTGATGACAATCCTGTTTATCGTGGCTGGCTACGGCAAAATGGGCGATGCCTATGCCGGAACCCAACAGTACATGCAATCGATGGGCGTGCCTGGCTTCTTGCTGCCTCTGACCATCCTGCTGGAATTTGGCGGCGGTCTGGCGATCATGTTCGGTTTCCTGACTCGTACCGTAGCGCTGTTCACCGCCGGTTTTACTGTGCTGACCGCGTTATTGTTCCATACTAACTTTGCGGAAGGCGTAAACCAGCTGATGTTCATGAAGAACCTGGCCATCGCCGGCGGCTTCCTGGTACTGGCTGTTGCTGGCCCGGGCGGTTTCAGTATCGACCGCTTGCTGAACAAGAAGTGGTAAGTTTTTAATAGTGACACGGGGCCCGGTAAGCGGGCCCTTCTGCTTTTTCACTCGGACACGAAGGAGATTCCCATGGGACAACTCGTCGATGGCGTTTGGCAAGACATCTGGTATGACACCTCATCTACCGGAGGCCGTTTCAAACGCTCAACCTCTCAGTTCCGCAACTGGGTGACCGCCGACGGCCAGCCGGGCGAACACGGCGTCGGAGGTTTTAAAGCGGAGAAAGATCGTTATCACCTGTACGTTTCACTTGCCTGCCCTTGGGCGCACCGCACTCTGCTGATGCGTAAATTGAAAGGGCTGGAGCAGATCATTCCTGTTTCGGTGGTACATCCGCTGATGCTGGAAAACGGCTGGACCTTCGGCACCGATTTCCCTGAAGCGACCGGCGATGATCTCTATCACTCAGATTTCCTCTATCAGCTTTACCTGCGCGCCGACCCGCACTACACCGGTCGTGTGACTGTTCCGGTGCTATGGGACAAGCAGCAGCAAACCATCGTCAGCAATGAATCTGCCGATATCATTCGCATGTTCAACAGCGCGTTCGATGGCGTTGGCGCACGCGCTGGCGATTATTATCCTGCAGAGCTACGCGGGGAAATTGATGAGCTGAACGGCTGGATTTACGACCTGGTGAACAACGGGGTGTATAAGGCCGGCTTTGCCACCAGCCAGGAGGCCTATGACGAAGCAGTACACGGGGTATTCGACGCCCTGGCACGGCTGGAGCAAATTCTGGGACAACAGCGTTATCTGACGGGCGATCGCCTGACTGAGGCTGACCTGCGCCTGTGGACCACGTTGATACGCTTCGATCCGGTGTATGTTACCCACTTTAAGTGCGACAAACACCGCATCAGCGATTACCTCAACCTGTACGGCTTCCTGCGTGATATCTACCAGATGCCAGGCATTGCCGAAACGGTCAGTTTGCCGCACATCCGCAATCACTATTATCGCAGCCACGCCACCATCAATCCGCACGGCATCATTTCGATTGGTCCGGCGCAGGATCTCGACGAACCACACGGTCGCGACACGCGTTTCGGTTAACGGCAAGCTCCCCTTTGCCTGCGGCAAGGGGGAGCGCTTACTGACGCTCCAACTGGGTGAACAGCCTTGGGATCTCGCGCAGGAACCAGGCTTTTGCCTCGCCCATGCTGTCGCGCCGCCAGGCCATGATAATGTCAACTTCACGGCTGTATTCCGGCCCCACCACCCGCAAGCGCCCTTCTTCGATATCTTTCTCGACCATCGGGTAAGGCATGGTCGCCACGCCCAGACCGGCCAACAGAGCCAGACGTTTATCTTCAATGGTGCTCACCGTCAGACGCTGCTGCTTATCCAGCAATTGTACGGTCAATACCGGACGCTCCCTGGCGGTATCCGCTACCGCAATACCACGGTATTTCACCCGCGTGGCCTCAGCCAGCGGCTCTGGCTCCAGATGGATCGGATGGTCCGGCGCGGCCACATACATGCTCGTCACTTTGTACAGTTTGCGCGTGTTGATTTCAGACGAGGCGCGAAAATGCATGTCCGGGGCGATAACGATATCGGCGCGCCCCTGCTCCAGCCGCTCCCAGGCTCCAGCCAGCACCTCAGTGAAGATAGACACCTGGGTATTGGCTTTGAGCGCCAGCTTATCAACCAGCGGAAACAGCTTGCTTGGCGGCGACAAGGCCTCGCTGACGATAGTCAGATGGGTTTCCCAGCCGCGCGCCAGGGCCTCGGCGTCGGTGGTCAACTTATCCGCCGCCTCCAGCAGCACCCGTCCACGATCCAGCAGCATGCGGCCGACGTTGGTGAATTTGGTGCGGTGGCCGGAGCGGTCGAACAGCACCACGTCCAATTCTTCTTCCAATTTTTGCATGGTGTAGCTGAGCGCCGAAGGCACGCGCCCCAGCTCATCGGCTGCCGCAGCAAAGCTGCCACGTCGGTCGATCGCATCCATAACCCTTAACGCTTCAAGCGTTAACGCCCGATCTCTGGCCATCGAATCTCTCTGTCAGGAAATTTGAATATGCCGACCAGATTAACTGGCTAACAATCCGGCGTCCAGATGCTTACCATCTAGATAATGAATTTAGAGAGCCAATTGCCATGATTACATGCAGAACAGCAAAACAATGCGGGCAAGCTGACTTTGGTTGGCTGCAGGCTCGCTACACCTTTTCTTTTGGACATTACTTCGATCCCAAGCTGATGGGTTACGCCTCGCTGCGGGTGCTCAATCAGGAAGTCCTGGCGCCGGGCGCAGCCTTGCAGCCGCGTACTTATCCGAGCGTGGACATTCTGAATTTGATCCTGCAAGGCCAGGCCGAATACCGCGACAGCGACGGTAACACGATGAGCGCCAAGGCCGGTGAGGCTTTGCTGCTGGCCACCCAGCCAGGGATGAGTTACAGCGAACAAAACGCCAGCAGCGATACGCCGCTAACCCGTCTGCAACTGTGGTTGGATGCCTGTCCAGACACCAATAACGAACGTGTGCAGCGCCTGACGCTGCCAGCGAAGGGTGTGACGCTACTGGCGTCGCCGGACGGCGCTCAGGGTAGCCTGCAACTGCGCCAACAGGTGTGGATCCATCACCTGGATTTACAGGAAGGCGAGCAGCAGACGCTGGCATTGAATGGGCCCCGTGCTTACTTGCAGTCGATCCACGGTACCATTGAAGCCCAGGGCAACCATCAGGACAGCCAGAACCTGACGTGCGGTGACGGCGCATTTATCCATGATGAAAACCGCCTGACGATACGCGCCGCCACGCCGCTGCGTGCGCTGCTGATCGACTTGCCGGTGTGAGTCACATCCTGAAAGGAAAAAACCCCGCGTAACTTGCGTCACGCGGGGTTTTCTTTATAGAGGGAGCTGACCGGTAAGCCGGGTTCTGTCGTGGACAGTCATTCCTCTAGGCCAGCAATCGCTCACTGGCTCAAGCAGCCTACCCGGGTTCAGTACGGGCCGTACCATGTGAACCCCTATTTGGCCTTGCTCCGGGTGGAGTTTACCGTGCCACGAACTGTTGCCAGTCGCGCGGTGCGCTCTTACCGCACCCTTTCACCCTTACCTGATCCCGCTTGCGCGGGCCATCGGCGGTTTGCTCTCTGTTGCACTAGTCGTAGGCTTGCGCCTCCCAGGCGTTACCTGGCACCCTGCCCTATGGAGCCCGGACTTTCCTCCCCTCCACCTGTCTCCCCCGAAAGGGACGGCAGTGAAGCGGCGACTGTCTGGTCAACTCCGGCGCGGATAGTAGCGTTGCGCTCACGGCAGGTCAACCGCTTTACTGTTCTTGTTGCTCCAATGCGTGTTTATACAACGCATTTTTCTTCACGCCGTGGATCTCCGCCGCCAGCGCCGCCGCCTTTTTCAACGGCAATTCTTTTTGCAACAGCGCCAGCGTCCGCAACGCCTCCAGCGGCAGTGCATCTTCCTGTACTTTGTGGCCTTCAACGATCAGCACCATCTCACCGCGACGACGCACTTCATCTTCCTGCACCCAGGCCAGCAATTCGCCGACCGGCGCACCGGTAATGGATTCCCAGGTCTTGGTCAGTTCGCGCGCCAGCACCACGTAACGGTGCGGCCCCCACACGGTCACCATGTCCTGCAAACTTTCCAGCAGACGGTGGGTTGATTCGTAGAAAATCAGCGTGCGCGGTTCCTCTGCCAGCGCCATCAGCGTATCCTTACGCGCCTTGGTTTTCGCCGGCAGGAACCCTTCGTAACAGAAGCGGTCTGAAGCCAGACCGGCAGCACACAGCGCGGTGGTTGCCGCACAGGCGCCCGGCAAGGGTACGACGCGGATACCGGCTTCACGGCAGCGGCGTACCAGGTGATAGCCAGGATCGTTAATCAAAGGCGTACCTGCGTCGGAAACCAGCGCAATGCTCTGGCCTTCCTGCAATTTCGCCAGCAGTTGATCGGCCTTTTGTTGTTCGTTATGGTCATGCAGCGCAAACAACCGCGCGCTAATCGCAAAGTGTTGCAACAGCAACCCGGTGTGGCGCGTGTCCTCCGCCGCAATCAGATCAACGCTTTTCAGTACCTCTAACGCACGGTGGGTAATGTCCCCTAAATTGCCGATTGGGGTGGGCACCACATACAGCGTTGATGCAGAAATGACTGATTGTTGGTGTTGATTCATTGTTTCATCCGGATTGCCGATTTAATATTAAGCATCTTGAAAAAAACATCACTGGATACAGTATGCTTTCCTCAACATTCGTTCGTACCAAAGCAGGGCGTTCAAAGCCTGTCCGACTTACCGCAGTTATCGCGGCAGCCCTTTTCCTTGCAGGTTGCCCGAGTCAGGCCCCGCAGACGCCGCCCGCTAATATACAGGACGAAGCGAGCGCCAGTTCCGATTACTATCTGCAGCAGCTACAGCAAAGCAGCAATGATAACAAGGCTGACTGGCAATTACTTGCTATTCGCGCGTTACTGCGCGAAGGGAAACTGCCGCAGGCCAGTGAACAACTGAACCAGCTGCCGAAAAACCTCAGCAGCGTTCAACTGGTGGAGCGCCAGTTACTGAGCGCCGAGCTGCAGGTGGCGAACAAAAGCTACGTCGCTGCCCGCACCACCCTGAGCCATCTGGATACCGGCTCGTTGTCGGCCAACCAACTGGTACGCTTCTACCAGGCGCAGATCGCTGCCAATCAGGGTAAACCTTCCCTGCCGCTGATCCGCGCTTACATCGCACAAGAACCGCTGGTGACCGGCAAAGCGCACCAAACCAATCTGGACCAGACCTGGCTGTCCCTGCTGCAGCTGACACCGCAGGACATGAACAGTCTGGTGATCAACGCCAATGAGAATGTACTGCAGGGCTGGTTGGATCTGCTGCGCGTTTATCAGGACAACAAACAGGATCCCGATCTGCTGAAGGCCGGTATTAAAGATTGGCAGAATCGCTACCCGCAGAATCCGGCGGCGAAAACCCTGCCCACTCAGTTGAACCAGGTACTGAACTTTACCCAGGCTTCCACTTCAAAAATCGCACTGCTGCTGCCGTTGAACGGCCAGGCAAAAGTGTTCGCCGACGCGATCCAAAAAGGGTTTGAAGCGGCGAAAAACGGGGTGACGCCTTCCGCTCCGGTGCAACAACAACAGCAGCAACAGCCTACCAGCGAGCCGGTACAGGCTCCTGCCTCGACGGATCCCAATGCCAACGGCGCAGTAAGCACCTCGGCGCCGTCAGCAGATGCTGCCCCGGTCACTGCCGCTCAGCCTTCTGCTCCGTCTACCGCGCCAATTACGCCGCCGCAGGCCGCTAACGCGCAAATTAAGGTGTATGATACCTCCAGTCAGCCACTGGCCGCGCTGCTGACGCAGGCCCAGCAGGATGGTGCCACCCTGGTGGTCGGCCCACTGCTGAAAGAAAATGTCGATCAACTGGCCGGCAGCACCACCACCCTGAACGTCTTGGCGCTCAACCAGCCGGAAACGCCGAAGGACAATCCGAACATTTGTTACTTCGCGCTTTCACCGGAAGATGAAGCCCGCGATGCTGCCCGCCACATTTGGGAACAGCAGAAACGGCAACCGCTGTTGCTGATCCCGCGCGGTGCCTTCGGCGATCGCGTTGCCAAAGCCTTTAATCAGGAGTGGCAAAAACTGGGCGGCCAAACGGTGCTGCAGCAAAATATCGGCTCCGCCGGTGAACTGCGCCAAATGGTGAACAGCGGCGGCATTCGCATGTCGGGTACGCCAATCTCCACCGCGCCGGCACCGCAGGCCGTTACCATTGCCGGGCTGACCATCCCTGCGCCACCGAGCGATACGCCAGCAGCCAGCGGCGGCAGCGTAGATTCGGTCTATATCGTCGCGACCCAGTCCCAACTGACGTTGATCAAACCGATGATCGACATGGCCACCAACTCGCGCAGCAAGCCGGCGATGTACGCCAGTTCACGCAGCTACCAGGCCGGTGCCGGTCCGGACTTCCGTCTGGAAATGGAAGGCCTGCAGTTCAGCGATATCCCGTTGCTGGCCGGTGCCAACCCGCAGCTGTTGCAGCAGGCAAGCAGCCAGTTCCGCAACGACTACTCGCTGGTGCGTCTGTACGCCATGGGGATGGATGCCTGGACATTGTCCAACCACTTTGCTGAAATGCGCCAGTTGCCCGGCTTCCAGGTCTCCGGCACCACTGGCATGCTGACCGCCTCACCGGGTTGCGTCATCAACAGAAAACTGCCTTGGCTGCAATACCGCCAGGGCATGGTCGTTCCGGTCTCTTGAGTCAACGCGCCACAGGGGCGGGCTATGAATTACAGGCCCGCCACTATCTGGAACGCGCCGGGCTCACTTTCTTCGCCGCCAATGTTACGCTGCGCGGCGGTGAGCTCGACCTGATCATGCGCGATGGCCAAACCTGGGTGTTCGTTGAAGTACGCTACCGACGCAGCGATGCGTTTGGCGGTGCAGCCGCCAGCGTTACCTATCGCAAGCAACAGCGGTTGCTGCATGCCGCCGCCGTTTGGCTGGCGGGGCGCGGAGCCAGTTTTGACACATCGTCTTGCCGTTTTGATGTTTTGGCCATTACCGGTAGCCAGTTAGAATGGATACCCAACGCCTTCAATGCGGATTAAACGTGGTTTACCGGTGCAGACCGGCCCTTTGACTTAGTGGATTAATACAACGTGCTGGATAGAATTAAAGCCTGTTTTACCGAAAGCATCCAAACCCAGATTGCGGCGGCGGAAGCTTTGCCCGACGCCATCTCGCGTGCAGCAATGACGCTGGTTCAATCCTTACTTAACGGTAATAAAATTCTGTGCTGCGGTAACGGCACCTCGGCAGCCAATGCGCAGCATTTCGCCGCCAGCATGATCAACCGCTTTGAAACCGAGCGCCCAAGCCTGCCGGCCATTGCCCTGAATGCCGATAACGTGGTGCTGACCGCGATCACCAACGATCGCCTGCACGATGAAGTCTATGCCAAACAGGTTCGTGCGCTCGGACACGCCGGCGACGTACTGCTGGCAATTTCCACCCGCGGCAATAGCCGTGATATTGTGAAAGCGGTCGAAGCCGCCGTGACGCGTGACATGACGATTGTCGCACTTACCGGTTACGACGGTGGGGAACTGGCCGGCTTGCTCGGTCAGCAGGATGTCGAGATCCGCATCCCTTCCCACCGCAGTGCACGCATTCAGGAAATGCATATGCTGACTGTAAATTGCCTATGCGACCTGATAGACAATACGTTGTTTCCCCACCAGGACGATTAAGGAACTGAGATGAAGCTAAAAGCCACATTTGCAGTGCTGTCCAGCGCCCTGCTGTTACAAGGTTGTATTGCAGGCGTTGTCGTTGGCAGCGCCGCCGTCGCCACTAAAACGGCCACCGACCCACGCAGCGTGGGGACTCAGGTAGACGATGGGACGCTGGAAGCCCGGGTTGAAAATGCCCTGAGCAAAGATCAGCAGCTGAAAAAAGAGGCTCGGGTGGTCGCAACGGCCTACCAGGGTAAAGTCCTGCTGACTGGCCAATCGCCAAGCACCGATCTGGCGGCTCGCGCCAAGCAAATCGCCATGGGCGTTGAAGGCACCACCGAAGTGTATAACGAGATCCGTCAGGGAACGCCGGTTAGCCTGAGCACCGCCTCCTCCGATACCTGGATCACCACCAAGGTCCGTTCACAGTTACTCACCAGCGATACGGTGAAGTCATCCAACGTGAAAGTAACCACTGAAAATGGCGAAGTGTTCTTGCTGGGCCTGGTCACCCAACAGGAAGGCCAGTCTGCGGCGCAGATCGCCAGCCAGGTGAGCGGCGTGAAACACGTCACCACCGCCTTCACCTTCGTTAAATGATCCTTCAGGCAAGGGGCCTTCCCCTTGCCGCTTTTCTGCACGCTCCCCGCTGTTGTACCCTGGTTTAATGAGTCGCGTTTAAAGTCATCTCTCACTTCATTACGGATAAAATTCAAATGGACAGAATTTTAATCGGTTTTCTCACTGCCGTTTCTTTATTCACCGCCGGAGTTTCCGCCGCCAATCCGCCACAGGAAGCGCCCCGCGCCGAGCACGCCCTAGCCCCGATGGCCGATCAAACCGTTGCTACCGAAGGCGCGATCACGGTCAACCAGGTAAAAATCAATTATCAGGCGCAAACCGGGGTGCTGGAATTGAGTAAAGACGACCCGGAAGATCCCGTGACCGGCATGTTCTATGTCGCGTATTTCAAAAAGAATGAGAATAAGAACGAGAACAGGCCGATTACCTTTATCTACAACGGCGGGCCGGGCTCCGCCTCGCTTTGGCTGCATATGGGGGCACTCGGGCCTAAACGGGTTATCGCTACTCAGCCAGAGAAAACACAGCTGGCGCCTTACCAACTAACCGATAACCAATACAGCTTGCTCAACGTCAGCGATCTGGTATTTATCGATGCCCCGGGAACGGGTTACAGCCGCTTTTCCAGCAGTGCCGCCAGCCAACCGGAGAGAGCGCAGCAAAAATCACAGAGTGCCAGCAACGTTTATGGCGTCAACGGCGATGCTCAGGCTTTTTCTCAGTTTATCGTTCAGTTTCTAACGCATTACCAACGCTGGAACTCACCTAAATATTTATTGGGTGAAAGCTACGGCACTACCCGCTCGGTGGTATTGGCCGAGACGCTAAAAAATCAGAATATCGATCTTAACGGCATTATTCTGATGTCGCAGTTTCTGAACTATGACAACAATGTCGACGATCCCAATCAAAACCCCGGCGTCGATCAGCCTTACTACCTGGCACTCCCCACCTACGCGGCCAGCGCGTGGTACCACCAGCGGCTGCCGGGCAAACACCAGAACCTGCAAACCTTGTTAGACCAGGCCGAGAAGTTTGCACTGGGGACTTATGCCCAGGCATTGCTGCAAGGTGCCAATCTGCCTGAAAAAGATCGCCAAACGCTCGCCGAGCAACTTTACCAATTTACCGGTATTTCGGCCGATTATTGGCTCAAGGCCAATCTGCGCCTGAGTGGGCCGGTTTTCGCCAAACAACTGTTGAGCGGCCAGGACGAGACCATTGGCAGAATCGATACCCGCTATCGTGGGCCATCGCTGGATAATATCGCCGAAACGTCCAATTACGATCCCAACATCAGTGCAATTACCTCCGCCTACGTCGCGCAATTCCACGATTATCTTGGCAAGACGCTGCATTTTAGCGCCGACCAAAACTATCGCGCATTTTCCGATGAGGTCTATGACTGGAACATGTCCAGCAACAGCCGCGACAGATCGTTTAACGTGTTGCCGAGCCTGTCGCGGGTGATGAAAATGAATCCGGCAATGAGAGTGATGGTGATAGGCGGGGTTTACGATCTGGCCACGCCTTATTTCGTCGCCAAATATGAGATGAGCCATCTGCCCGTGTCGTCCAAACTACGCGACAATATCCGTTTCTATTGGTATGACACCGGGCATATGCCGTACGTGGATGAACCGTCGCTCAAAAAGATGCATGCAGACCTGAGTGCGTTTATCAGTCAAAAACCCTGATACAAAATTCACTGCTAAAGAGACGGCTCCCCTGCCTGACGGTAGGGGAGCATCAGGTTAATCGAGCTTATTCTCTTTCAGGAAACCTTCCCCACCCAACTGGCGCATCTGGCGCATGATCCACTGCTGTCGCTGTATGACATAGCCGGAAGGCGCATTGGCCTTGAAGCGATGTGGGTTGGGCAACACCGCCGCCAGCAGTGCGGCCTCCGATGCAGTCAGACGCTTGGCCGGTTTATTGAAGTAGCGCCGTGACGCTTCCTCTACGCCGAACACGCCGTCACCGAACTCCACGATATTCAGGTATACCGTCAGGATCCGACGCTTGGTCCACACCAGTTCGATGCCGGAGGTCAAACCGGCCTCTAACCCTTTGCGCAACCAACTGCGGCCGTCCCACAGGAACAGGTTCTTCGCGGTTTGCTGCGACAACGTAGAAGCGCCACGAATGCGCGTGGGCCGACGTTCATTGTGGCTGAACGCCTTTTCTATCGCCGCCACGTCAAAACCCCAGTGATCCGGGAACTTCTGATCTTCCGCCGCCATCACCGCCAATGCCATCTGCGGGGAAATCTCGTCCATCGACACCCAGTCGGAGTGCGCCACATAGCCAAAATCGCCCCTCAGCCAGGCACCGATCTGCCGCTCGACCATCACCGCAGAAAAAGGCACCGGTAAAAAAGCAAATACCAGGATACCCAGCAGCCAGGCACCAACCACTGCGATCAATCCGCGTTTCAGCCAAAACCATGGCCGGGATAGCATCGATTTGCCCACAGATTTTCTCATTCAGCCAAATCCAGCACCCGTGAAACCAGCTTATCAATCCCGCGGGCGGCCTCACCGATCGATTTCGCCAACATATAGGCTGGCGTGGTCACCACTTTGTTATCAATATCCACCACGATATCGTCAACCGGGCAAATGACCGGCTCACCGCCCATGGCATCAATCACTTCACCGAGGTCAGGATCGTTGCCAATGGTCAGCCGCACTTGTTGATCCAGCAACTTTGGCAGCAGCGCCGGCGCGATGCACATAAAACCAATTGGTTTATTTGCCTTATGCATTTGTTGCGTTAGCTTCGCTAAATCTTTATCAATCCAGCATTCCGCCCCTTCGCTGGCAAAACTGCTGAGGTTCTTCGCAGCGCCAAACCCACCGGGGACAATCAGGGCGTCCAGTTGGTCGGCATCGGCCTGTGAAAGCGGCTGAATCTTGCCTCTGGCAATGCGTGCAGACTCCAGCAAAACATTGCGCGCCTCTGGCATTTCATCGCCAGATAAGTGATTAATAACATGAAGTTGAGGTTTATCAGGCGCAAAGCACACCGCCAGTGCGCCTGCCCGGTCCAACGCCAGCAGCGTCAGGACGGCCTCATGGATCTCCGTACCGTCATAAACCCCGCAGCCACTCAGCACTACACCCACGTTTTTCATCACCCTTCCTCCTGTTGATACTGTCAACTGGTTAGTGCTCGGAGTAGTCAAACACTAATCTACATCACACATTTTAATGAATCTTCTAACAAGAGCGCTTACATTTGCTATGTTGTTGGCTGTATGATGTTTAGGAATTCTCTGCAACCTGCTCGACCAGAACACTAAATCCAATACGCAGGTTCACAATTTCCCTGGTGTTGGCGCAATATTCGCGCACCCCGGCCTAGGTCGGGGTCATTTTTTTTCAGCTTCCGCTACCCACGCCCGCAGTACCTGCACGTCGTTACGCCATTCCTGCTTCAGCTCATCCACCCAGTCCTGCACGTTATCCCACCACGCTGGCAACGTCGGGGTTTGAATTTGCTGTGCCAGCTGTTGCAGATGGCGCAGACCCACCGAACCCGCTGCACCTTTAATTTTGTGCCCTTCTTCCGTGATGCCTTTCTGATCACGCGCGGTCATATTGGAATCCAACACCGCCAGATAGCCCGGCATCATTTGCTCAAACATCTCCAGGCTCTGATGGATCAACTGCGGCCCCACCAGGTCCATGTACTGTTCCAGCATGGTGGTATCCAGTAAAGACTCATTAATCTGCATCGTCTTTTGCTCCATTTTCTTTGTGGTGTGAGAGGGTTGATGATCCCAGTAATGTTTAATCACCTTGGTCAGCGCCGGCACCGACAGCGGCTTGCTCAGCACGTCGTCCATCCCCGCGTCGAGATACTCTTTTTTGTCTTTCAGCACGTTGGCAGTCAATGCAACCAGCGGCGGCAGCGCCTGCCCGGCATAGCGCTCTCGCAGCACCCGGGCGATATCCAGCCCGGTCATGTCCGGCAACTGGATATCCAGCAACACCAAATCGAACTCGTCCGGATCAAACATCGCCAGCGCATCCTTGCCGTTCATCGCCACTTCGACGCTGTTGCCCAACTTCTCCAGCACCGAACGCGCCACAATCACGTTCAGCTCGATATCTTCGACCAGCAGGATATGCAGCGCCGGTAATGGCAGGGCCTCTTCCGCCTGCGTTTCACTTTCCGCTTCCTTCACCGCCGGCGCCTGGATGGTCAAAGTGAAGCAAGAACCGTGCCCTTGCACGCTGTTGACAGTGATATCGCCGCCCATGCTCTGCGCCAGGCGCTTGGAAACCGCCAGCCCAATGCCGGTGCCGGTCGCCGGACGGCCGCCGTGCTGGTCCTTGACCTGATAATACATGGCGAAGATTTTGTCCTGCTCATCCTTCGGAATCCCCATGCCGGAGTCTTCCACCTCAAACACCAACCGATCCTGCTCTTCGCGGCGTACGCGGACCACGATTTGCCCCTGCGGCGTGAACTTCACCGCATTGCCGATCAGGTTCCATAGGATCTGACGCAGGCGGGTACCGTCGGTGATGATTTGCTGCGGCAGCGGTTGCTGCGGCTCCATCACAAACTGCAGGCCTTTCGGCTGAGCCAACAGGCCGGAGAGGTTTTCCAGGTCCGCCAGGAAGCCGGTGAAATCTACCGGTTGATTGTCGAGCTGCACTTTGCGCCGCTCAAGCTTGTCCATCTCGATAATGTCGTTGAAGATATTGCCCAGGGTAATGGCGCTGACATGGATGGTTTTGAGGTATTTCAACTGTTCGTCGTTTAACTCGGTATCGAGCAGAATGCGGCTCAGCCCGACAATGCCGTTAAGCGGCGTACGAAGCTCGTGGCTGATCGTGGAGATGAAGGTGGTCTTGTCCCTGCTGGCATTCTCCAGCGCGTCCTGATAGCGCTTACGCTCGGTTATATCGCGGCCGAAGCCCATCAGCCCATGCCGTTTGCCAACGCGATCGTAAAACGGCACTTTGCGCAGCTCAAAACAGGCCTTGCGCCCGTCCGGATAGACCAGCCACTGTTCGTAGGTCAGCGAAACGTTGTGGCGGAACACTTTCTCATCGGTTTCTATCACCTTTTCGGCGATTTCCTGGCCGTAAACGTCATACGGCGTCAGGCCAATCAGCTGTTTTTCACTTTTGCCGGTCAGCAGCTCCATCGCCCGGTTACAGCCGGAGAATTCTTTGTCTTCGTTACGGTAATACACCAGATCCGGTGAAGCATCGAGGAAAGAACGCAACAGCGCCGACTGCTGGCCCAGTTCGATTTGCGCCAGTTCGCGCTGTTCCATCTCTTCCGTCAGCTTGTCCATCACCTGCTGGCGCTCTTCTTCCGCCTTGATACGATCGGCAATTTCCTGATTCAGCTGGCTGATGTTGTCCTTAAGCTGCTGGTTCAGCTCCAGATCGCGGTGGCGCATCTCTTCCAGCTTATCCACCAGCCGCGCCAGGCGCTGGCGTGATTCTTCAAGCTGTTCGACCACCACCGACAGAAAGTAGACTGCCCAGGGCGTAATCAACAGGCCGAAGAAGATTGAGCGCACCACGTCGATGCTTTCCACTTCGCCGCGCAGCAGCATGGTCACCGCCATCTGCACCACCATCGCCAGCACCACCAGCGCCGATGCCAGCAGCAGCGAAAAGCGTACCAGCCCCAGTTTTACCATTAAATCAACGTAGTACTGGGCTAACACCCGGATTTGCTTCATAGCCGCTCCCATCAGACAGAATCGTCTAAATCATACCGTAAAACACCGAGGAGATAAGGAAGCAAACGTCGAAGTGTGGGAAAGATTGCAAATCAAAACAGCGATCAAGGGCGATATTGCTGCTTTTCATCCAATCGGCTGCCCTGCCCGCCATGGCGTTGCAAATAGCCGCCGACCGCCTGCATGCCGTTCCAGCGGTTTTCGCACCATAACGGTGCCAACAGCGTCGGCCGACGCGCGCTGGCGGAAATACGGTGATATACCACCTCCTTCGGCGTGTGGCGGATCATCTCTCCGGCGCTGGCGGCGTATGCCTCAAGCGACAGTTCAGGCAACCGACGCGCCTGCCAGGCACGCGCCAGCGTGCTGCCGGTCACGATGTGCAGCGGATGCAGCTTGATGCCATCCACGCCGCTGTCCACCACCCGTTGTAACGTGGTCAGATGTTCGGCGGCGCTTTCCCCCGGCAGCCCAACAATCAGATGGCTGCACACCTTCAGCCCGCGTTCGCGCGCCAGCCGGGCGGTGTGCTGATAACAGGAGAAATTGTGGCCGCGGTTAATGCGCTTTAGCGTTTTATCGTGCGCCGTCTGCAACCCGAGTTCCAGCCACACTTCGTAGCCTTTTTCGCGGTAACTCGCCAGCAGATCCAGGGCGGCAGGTGGCACGCAGTCCGGCCGGGTTCCAACACAAATGCCGACCATATCCGCCTGTCCCAGCGCTTGGCGGTACATCTCCGCCAGCAGATTCACTTCTGCATAAGTACTGGTATAGGCCTGAAAATAGGCCAGGTAGCGTTTTGCGCGATTCACCCTGCCGGCCTGCAGCGCCAACTGTTCGGCGATGCTTTGATGCTGCATCTGTTCATCGGCAAAAGAAGCGACATTGCAGAAGGTACAGCCACCACGCCCCAACGTGCCGTCGCGATTCGGGCAACTGAACCCGCCGTGCAGGGTGAGTTTATGGATCTTTTCGCCGTATCGCCGCTGAAGGTCGGCACCAAACATATTGACTAATTGCGGCAACTGCATAATCTTGGAGGTCTCTGTGCTCAAAGCCCGTGATGCTAATAAAAAACGGCTTTTCCCGCGATGACAGAGATCAACGCTTTCTCCGCAAGGCTTCACCAAGCATAACTATTCATTATAAATGCAAATAAAATCATCTTGGCCGAGATGAATTTTTCTTATTTCCACGCAACCGTTAACGCCAGTATGACAAAGCGATGAAAAATAGTTGTAAAAAACAAAAAAGAATAAGTTATTAGAATAAAACTCTGACATTCCCACCCGCACTAGCATGGTGCAGAGATTCAGGCGTTGCACTATAGTGAGACAGCTCACATTTCTTCGGGGGACGACACTCCTCCATGCAAGCTTAAAAAACGCCAAAAAACAATTAATATCAAATAATTAAATACAGTTATTTCATTAAAAAACCCCCTTAGGCCTATATTTGACCTGCGTATTCTTTCTCGCTAAGTTGGAAGTCCGCTGGAAGCTTTCTGGACGGGCAAACGTCTCGTCATATTTATGCAGTAATTTAAGACTCCCTCTTAAAACAAGTCATTTACCACTTGTGAGCACCATCACGAGAGGCCATTGACGGAGGGCGGAAAAGCAGATCGGCGATATTCAGCTTGCTGATTGGACTTCTGCCTGACGTTGAGAAGCCCGCTCGTGAGTCGGTTGTGAGAGTCACGCAGAGCCTGGGGAGGTTCACTGATATGTTGTACGATAAATCCCAAGAGCGGGACAACTGTGGTTTCGGCCTGATCGCCCACATAGAAGGCGAACCTAGCCATAAGGTCGTGCGTACCGCGATTCACGCACTGGCCCGCATGCAGCACCGTGGCGCAATCCTTGCTGACGGCAAGACTGGCGACGGTTGCGGCCTGTTATTACAAAAGCCCGACCGCTTTTTCCGCATGGTGGCGGAAGAGCGCAGCTGGCGCTTAGCCAAGAACTACGCCGTTGGCATGATGTTCCTCAGCCAGAACGAAGAGGAAGCCCGTGCCAGCCGCCGCATTGTAGAAGAAGAGCTGCAGAACGAAACGCTGTCGGTTGTTGGCTGGCGTGAAGTGCCGACCAACCCGGACGTTTTGGGTGAAATTGCCCTCTCCTCCCTGCCGCGTATTGAACAGATTTTCGTTAACGCCCCGGCCGGTTGGCGCCCACGCGATATGGAACGCCGCCTGTTTATCGCGCGCCGCCGTATCGAGAAGCGCGTCCAGGACGACAGCTTCTATGTATGCAGCTTCTCGAATCTGGTGACGATCTATAAAGGCCTGTGCATGCCTGCGGATCTGCCCCGTTTCTATCTTGATTTGGCGGACCTGCGTCTGGAATCGGCCATCTGCCTGTTCCATCAGCGTTTTTCCACCAACACCGTGCCACGCTGGCCGCTGGCGCAGCCGTTCCGCTACCTGGCGCACAACGGCGAAATCAACACCATCACCGGCAACCGCCAATGGGCGCGCGCCCGTACTTATAAATTCCAGACGCCGCTGATCCCGGATCTGCAAACGGCAGCGCCTTTCGTTAACGAAACCGGTTCCGACTCCAGCTCGCTGGATAACATGCTGGAGCTGTTGCTGGCAGGCGGTATGGACCTGATCCGCGCCATGCGCCTGCTGGTTCCGCCAGCCTGGCAGAATAACCCGGATATGGACACCGATCTGCGTGCCTTCTTCGACTTCAACTCGATGCACATGGAGCCGTGGGACGGCCCTGCCGGTATCGTGATGTCCGACGGCCGCTACGCCGCCTGTAACCTGGACCGTAATGGTCTGCGTCCGGCACGCTACGTCATCACCAAAGACAAGCTGATTACCTGTGCCTCTGAAGTCGGCATCTGGGATTACCAGCCGGATGAAGTGGTCGAGAAAGGCCGCGTGGGCCCTGGCGAGCTGATGGTGATCGATACCCGTAGCGGCAAGATCCTGCACTCTGCCGAAACCGACGACGATCTGAAAAGCCGCCACCCGTATAAAGAGTGGATGGGAAAGAACGTCAAGCGGCTGGTGCCGTTCGAAGACCTGCCGGCCGATCAGGTCGGCAGTCGCGAGCTTGACGATTCGCAGCTCGAGACTTACCAGAAACAGTTCGGCTACAGCAGCGAAGAACTGGATCAGGTGATCCGCGTACTGGGCGAGATTGGCCAGGAAGCTACCGGCTCAATGGGTGACGATACCCCGTTTGCCGTGCTGTCCAGCCGCCCACGCATCATCTATGACTATTTCCGTCAGCAGTTCGCGCAGGTGACCAACCCGCCTATCGATCCGCTGCGCGAAGCGCACGTCATGTCGCTGGCCACCAGCATCGGCCGCGAAATGAACGTGTTTTGCGAGGCCGAAGGCCAGGCGCACCGTTTAAGCTTTAAATCGCCGATCCTGCTGTACTCCGATTTCAAACAGCTCACTACGCTGGAAGGCGAATACTATCGGGCCGACACGCTCGATCTGACCTTTGATCCGGCGGAGCAGGATCTGGAGCAGACCATCCGTTCGCTGTGCGACGAAGCGGAACGTAAAGTCCGCGACGGCGCCGTGCTGCTGGTGCTGTCAGACCGAGCCATCACCCCCCAACGCCTGCCGGTGCCTGCACCAATGGCCGTTGGTGCGATCCAGACCCGTCTGGTCGAGAAAAGCCTGCGCTGCGACGCCAACATCATTGTTGAAACCGCCAGTGCCCGTGACCCGCACCATTTTGCCGTGCTGTTAGGCTTTGGCGCGACGGCGGTCTACCCCTACCTGGCATACGAAACGCTGGCCAAATTGGTAGATACCCAGGCAATCGACAAGAAATACCGTGAAGTGATGCTGAACTACCGTAACGGCATCAATAAAGGCTTGTACAAGATCATGTCCAAAATGGGCATCTCTACTATCGCCTCTTACCGCTGCGCTAAACTGTTCGAAGCCGTCGGCCTGCACCGCGATCTGTCCGATTTGTGTTTCCAGGGCGTGGTCAGCCGCATCGGCGGCGCCAGCTTCAGCGACATCCAACAGGATCTGCAGAACCTGTCCAAGCGTGCGTGGTTGAAACGTAAACCGCTGGAACAGGGCGGCCTGCTGAAGTTTGTCCACGACGGCGAGTACCATGCGTACAACCCTGACGTGGTAAGCACGTTGCAAACGGCAGTGCACAGCGGCAAATACAGCGACTATCAGGCTTACGCCAAGCTGGTGAACGAGCGCCCGGTGGCCATGCTGCGCGACCTGTTGGCCATCACGCCGAAGGGCACGCCAATTCCGGTTGATCAGGTTGAACCTGCTGAATCGCTGTTCAAACGTTTCGATACCGCAGCGATGTCCATCGGTGCCCTGAGCCCGGAAGCGCACGAGTCGTTGGCGATCGCCATGAACAGCCTCGGCGGTTTCTCCAACTCCGGCGAAGGGGGTGAAGATCCGGCCCGTTACGGCACCAACAAAGTGTCGCGCATCAAGCAGGTGGCATCCGGCCGTTTCGGCGTGACGCCGGCTTACCTGGTGAATGCCGATGTGATCCAAATTAAAGTGGCGCAAGGAGCCAAGCCGGGTGAAGGCGGCCAGTTGCCGGGGGATAAGGTTACCCCTTATATCGCCAAGCTGCGTTATTCGGTACCGGGCGTGACGCTGATCTCGCCACCACCGCACCACGACATCTACTCGATTGAAGATCTGGCACAGCTGATTTTCGACCTGAAACAGGTCAACCCGAAGGCCATGATCTCGGTGAAGCTGGTTTCCGAACCGGGCGTGGGCACCATCGCGACCGGCGTGGCGAAAGCCTATGCCGATCTGATCACCATCGCCGGCTACGACGGCGGTACCGGCGCCAGCCCGCTGTCTTCAGTGAAATACGCCGGCTGTCCGTGGGAATTGGGCCTGGTGGAAACCCAGCAAGCGTTGGTGGCCAACGGCCTGCGCCATAAAATTCGCCTGCAGGTGGATGGCGGCCTGAAAACCGGCGTGGATATCGTGAAAGCGGCAATTTTGGGTGCGGAAAGCTTCGGCTTCGGCACCGGTCCAATGGTGGCGCTGGGTTGTAAGTACTTGCGTATCTGCCACCTGAACAACTGCGCTACCGGCGTGGCAACTCAGGATGAAAAACTGCGCCGCGATCATTACCACGGCCTGCCGGAACGCGTGACCAACTACTTCCAGTTTATCGCGCGCGAAACCCGCGAGATCATGGCGCAGTTAGGGGTTAGCCAACTGGTAGATCTGATTGGTCGTACCGATTTCCTGACCGAACTGGACGGTATCTCCGCCAAGCAGAACAAGCTGGATCTGTCGCCGTTGCTGAAAACCGCCACGCCGCATCCAGGCAAGGCGCTGCATTGCACCGAAAGCAGCAACCCGCCGTTCGACCAAGGGTTGATGAACAAGGATCTGCTGGCACAGGCGGAACCGCATATTGAAGCGAAAAGCAGCAAAGCCTTCTACTTCGATATCCGCAACACCGACCGTTCAGTGGGCGCTACCCTGTCCGGAGCCATCGCTACCGTGCACGGTGACCAGGGCATGGCGGCCGATCCGATCAAGGCCTACTTCTCCGGTACCGCTGGCCAGAGCTTCGGCGTATGGAATGCGGGCGGCGTAGAACTGACCCTGACCGGCGACGCCAACGACTACGTTGGCAAAGGCATGGCAGGCGGCCGTATCGCCGTGCGTCCACCGATTGGCTCCGCGTTCCGCAGTCATGAAGCCAGCATTATCGGCAACACCTGCCTGTACGGCGCTACCGGCGGCAAGCTGTTCGCTGCGGGCCGTGCGGGTGAACGCTTCGCCGTACGTAACTCCGGTGCCATCACCGTGGTAGAAGGCATCGGCGACAACGGTTGTGAATACATGACCGGCGGCATCGTCTGCGTGCTGGGCAAAACCGGCATCAACTTTGGTGCGGGCATGACCGGCGGCTTCGCCTACGTGCTGGATGAAGACGGCGAGTTCCGTAAACGTGTGAACCCAGAACTGGTGGAAGTGTTGGATGTCGACCAACTGGCAATTCATGAAGAGCACCTGCGCGGATTGATTACCGAGCACGTGCAGGCGACCGGTTCTTCGCGTGCGGAAGAGATCCTGGCCAACTGGCCGGAATGGGCACCGAAGTTTGCTCTGGTCAAGCCGAAGTCCAGTGATGTCAAAGCATTGTTGGGTCACCGTAGTCGTTCCGCAGCCGAGCTGCGGGTTCAGGCGCAGTAAGAGGTCATTAAATGAGTCAGAATGTTTATCAATTTATCGACCTGCAGCGCGTTGATCCGCCAAAGAAACCGCTGAAGATCCGTAAAATTGAGTTTGTAGAGATTTACGAGCCGTTTTCGGAAACTCAGGCGAAAGCGCAGGCGGACCGCTGCCTGTCGTGCGGTAACCCTTATTGCGAATGGAAATGCCCGGTTCACAACTACATCCCGAACTGGCTGAAGCTGGCGAATGAAGGCCGCATCATGGAGGCGGCGGATCTGGCGCACCAGACCAACAGCCTGCCGGAAGTCTGCGGCCGCGTTTGCCCACAGGATCGCCTGTGTGAAGGCTCTTGTACTCTCAACGATGAGTTCGGTGCGGTGACCATCGGTAACATCGAGCGCTATATCAGCGACAAAGCGATCGAAATGGGCTGGAAGCCGGACATGTCCCATGTACTGCCTACCGGCAAACGGGTGGCGGTGATCGGTGCCGGTCCTGCCGGTCTGGCCTGTGCCGATGTGCTGACCCGCAACGGCGTGAAAGCGGTGGTTTACGATCGTCATCCCGAGATCGGTGGCCTGCTGACCTTCGGTATTCCGGCCTTCAAGCTGGAAAAAGAAGTGATGGTGAAGCGCCGTGGCATCTTCAGTGAGATGGGCATTGAATTCCAACTCAACACTGAAGTGGGCAAAGACATCGCCATGGAAACGCTGCTGAGTGAGTTTGACGCGGTGTTCCTCGGCGTCGGTACTTATCAGTCGATGCGTGGTGGTCTGGAGAATGAAGACGCGCCGGGAGTCTATGACGCATTGCCGTTCCTGATCGCCAACACCAAACAGCTGATGGGTTATCAAGCCGAGCAGCATGAACCGTATGTCAGCATGGAAGGCAAGCGCGTGGTGGTACTGGGCGGCGGTGATACCGCGATGGACTGCGTACGCACCTCTATCCGTCAGGGCGCCACCGAGGTTATCTGCGCCTACCGTCGTGATGAAGCCAACATGCCAGGCTCCAAGCGTGAAGTGAAAAACGCGCGTGAGGAAGGGGTTGATTTCAAATTCAACCTGCAGCCGCTGAGCATCGAACTGAACAGCGCCGGCCGCGTCGCCGGTGTGAAAATGGTTCGTACCCAGCTGGGCGCGCCAGACGCCAATGGTCGTCAGGTTGCAGAACAGGTGCCAGGCTCCGAGCACGTTATCGATGCCGATGCCGTGGTCATGGCGTTTGGTTTCCGTCCGCACCAGATGGACTGGCTGGCTGCCCACGACGTCGAGCTCGACAAGCAAGGTCGTATCGTGGCACCGGAAAGCACCGATAACGCCTTCCAGACCAGCAACCCGAAAATCTTCGCCGGTGGCGATGCGGTACGCGGTTCTGACCTGGTGGTGACGGCGATTGCCGAAGGGCGTAAAGCCGCCGATGGCATCATGAGCTATCTGGAAGTGTAATTTTTCGCTGATTTCCCCCCAAGGGCCCGCAGCCAAAACTGCCGGGCCTTTGTTTTTCACCTCAGCCCACACGCTTTGTAACACCCCCTTTTGCCCAACGCGCTATAGTATTGAGTTAGCATCACTCAGGGGCGCTGCTGCGTCTGATATCTTGATAAGGATAGCTAACCATGAAATTCTCCTTTGCCTTACTGACTGGCGCACTGCTGGTTGTCAGCTTCAATTCACTGGCCATGTCGCTCGACTCTCAGGAAGTGGGTTATAACATTGAGGCACGCGGTGCGGCGTCGGTGGTCGCACAACTGGCTAAAGCAGGCCAGCTTGCCGCGGTAGAAAAAAACATCAAACTGGGCGACGATAACTGGATCGCGCTGGCCCCTAAACTGGCCAATGGGGGTAACGCCTCATTTACCGCCGGCGTGAAGTCAGCCCTGTCTTCCGCGTTGGTCTATAACCCCGCGGCGGTGCTGCATGCCCTCGACAAAGGCAATAACTTACCGATCAACGATATCTGTACCGCGCCGCCGGAAGTGCAAGGTGATACCGCTATCACCACGTTCAAGCAGCGCGCCACCCATGCACTCACCACCGTCCGTATCGGCGATCTCAGTGCACCGCGTGACGCCTGTATCGCCTCATTGAAAAGCTAAGCCAAGCTGGATCGCAGCCAATAAAAAAGGTCGCCGAAGCGACCTTTGGTGTTCACTACCGCGAGGTTATTTCACCACGCGCAGTGCCGGGCGGCCACCACGTGGCGGCGGAGGCGGTTCATCGTCCGAATCGTTATCTTCACTCAGATCCGGCCGATCGCCATCAATCACCGACATCAGGCTTTCCGATGGGATCGTCTCATTGTCCAGGCCTTCAAACGCGCCTTCCGCTTCATAAGCGGCTTCCGGTTCGAACATGGTGCCTGCACCGTTCTCACGCGCATAGATCGCCAGCACGGCTGCCATTGGCACAGAAACCTGACGCGGCACACCGCCGAAACGTGCGTTGAAATGCACTTCGTCGTTGCCCAGTTCCAGATTGCCCACCGCACGCGGCGCAATGTTCAGAACAATCTGTCCATCGCGGGCGAATTCCATCGGCACTTGCACATCAGGACGCGTCACATCTACCACCAGATGCGGTGTTAGCTGATTGTCCAGCAACCAGTCATAGAACGCCCGCAGCAAGTACGGACGGCGTGGTGTCATCTGAGACATATCCATGACGCTTAGCCCCGAGTCTGCAGGCGCATTTCGCGCTCGGCTTCGGTCAGGGAGGCCAGGAAGGCATCGCGTTCGAACACGCGGGTCATGTAGCCTTTCAGCTCTTTGGAGCCAGCACCGCTCAGCTCAATGCCTAACTGCGGCAAACGCCACAGCAGCGGCGCCAGGTAGCAATCCACCAGGCTGAACTCTTCGCTCATGAAATACGGCGTCTGACCAAAGATAGGGGCAATCGCCAGCAACTCTTCGCGCAGTTGACGGCGAGCTGATTCAGCTTCCTGGCCGTTGCTCTGCTCGATTTTGTACATCAGCGAATACCAGTTTTTCTCGATACGCAGCATCATCAGGCGGCTCTCGCCGCGCGCGACCGGATAAACCGGCATCAACGGCGGGTGCGGGAAGCGCTCATCAAGGTATTCCATGATGATACGGGATTCATACAGGGTCAGTTCGCGATCGACCAGCGTAGGCACCGTCTGGTACGGGTTGAGGTCAATCAGATCCTGCGGCAGGTTATCCAACTCAACCTGCTCAATCTCGACGCTGACACCTTTCTCCGCCAGTACGATACGTACTTGATGGCTAAAAATGTCGGTCGGGCCAGAGAACAGCGTCATTACCGAACGTTTGTTGGCAGCGACAGCCATGAAAACCTCCAAGTTATCTAGAAAATACTGCGAATAGCCCACTGACAGGCTGCTATCCTGAATGATCTTGACCGCAGGCCAGCAACTCGCAGCTAAACCTTAGGTCATAAAAACCGGCCTCGGAGGTAAACTGATAACTGCTGCATGGCGAACAGGCGCAAAAGTGGATGATAGTTTACCAGATTTTGCTTGTTTTGTGGGGGCTGTGCGGCGAATTCGTATTGAATTGTCTGATATACCAAAGATTTTAGTAGCAGTAACGTGATTTTCAGGCATAAAAAAACCCGGTGAAGCACCGGGTTTTTTGCGTAAATTCCACTGCCGAAGCAGTAAAAAATTAACGCTTGGAGAACTGCGGACGGCGACGTGCTTTACGCAGACCGACTTTCTTACGTTCAACCTGACGGGCGTCACGAGTGACGAAGCCAGCTTTACGCAATTCTGCACGCAGAGTCTCGTCGTACTCCATCAGTGCACGGGTGATACCGTGACGGATAGCACCAGCTTGACCAGAGATACCACCACCTTTAACGGTGATGTACAGGTCAAATTTACCAACCATGTCAGTCAGTTCCAGCGGTTGACGAACTACCATGCGGGCAGTTTCGCGACCGAAGTACTGTTCCAGGCTGCGCTGGTTAATTACGATGTTACCACTGCCCGGCTTGATGAAAACGCGAGCGGCGGAGCTTTTGCGGCGACCAGTGCCGTAGTATTGATTTTCAGCCATTGCCTATAATCCCGATTAGATGTCAAGAACTTGCGGTTGCTGTGCCGCATGAGTGTGCTCGTTGCCCGCGTAAACTTTCAGTTTACGGAACATTGCACGACCCAACGGACCCTTTGGCAGCATGCCTTTAACCGCGATTTCAATCACGCGCTCAGGACGGCGGGCAATCATCTCTTCAAAGGTCGCTTGCTTGATACCACCGATGTGGCCGGTGTGGTGGTAATACACCTTGTCTGTACGCTTGTTGCCGGTTACAGCAACTTTTTCTGCGTTCAGAACGATGATGTAGTCACCGGTATCAACGTGCGGGGTGTATTCCGCTTTATGCTTGCCGCGCAGACGACGAGCCAGTTCAGTAGCGAGACGGCCTAAAGTTTTACCATCTGCATCAACAACGTACCAGTCGCGTTGAACGCTCTCTGGTTTAGCTGTAAAAGTTTTCATTAGAAAGCTTACCCAATAATTAGTTACACGTTGGTGAACACCCAAACGCTCGAAAACAGTTGAGGCTCACACGACCATACAAGTCCAGCAAACCTACCCCTTCGAATAGCCATTGCCGGCACTATAAAGTTTTTGGGAAAAAAAACTTTGTTGTAACGTGGGGTCGCAAGATTATAGAGAAGTCGCTCACAAAGATCGAACGCTTTTTGAATGGAAACGCAATTAATCGCCAGCAGCGGAAAATCGGGGACACCGGCGGTGGCGCCCCCGGGCAATCAAGGCAGATGCGGCAACTTCAGATACTCTTCACTCTGCATCTCCTGCAGACGTGACAGGCAACGCTGGTACTCGAACTTCAACCGCTCGCCCTGGTAAATCTCGAACATCGAGGCTTCGGCAGCGATCACCAACTTGACGTGGCGCTCGTAAAATTCATCCACCAACGCCAGGAAGCGGCGTGCGGTATTTTCCTTCAACGGCCCCATCACGCGCACATTATACAGGATAACGCTGTGGTAGAGGCGCGATAAGGCGATGTAATCGAGCTGGCTGCGTGCTTCCTCGCACAAGGTATGAAAATCAACGGCCAGCACGCCGTCTACCGCGTGGATAACCTGCAGCGGCCGGTGATTGATCTGCAATACCGGTGCCGCCTCGCCTTTCTTGCCGGCCAGTTTCACGAACATCTGATCCATGGTCTGCCGGGTTTGTTCATCCAGCGGCGTCAGATACAGGTGCGCCTGAGTCAGGGTGCGCAGACGATAATCAATGCCGGCGTCAACGTTCATCACATCGCAATACTCGTTAATCAGGTCGATCGCCGGCAGGAAGCGCGCGCGCTGCAGACCGTTGCGATACAGATCGTCCGGCGGAATATTGGAGGTGGCGACCAGCGTGATGCCACGGGCAAACAGCGCCTGCAACAGCGTCGCCAGCAGCATGGCGTCGGTGATATCGGAAACAAAGAACTCGTCGAAACACAGCACGTCGGTTTGCGCCTTGAAACCATCAGCGATGATTTCCAGCGGATTTTCCTGCCCCTGCAATTCGGTCAGCTCTTCGTGCACCCGCAGCATGAAGCGGTGGAAATGCAGCCGTAGCTTGCGGTCACCCGGCAGGCTGTGGAAAAACATATCCATCAGCCAGGTTTTGCCACGCCCGACCCCGCCCCACATATATAAGCCCTGCACCGGCCGCTGTTTTGCCGTTTCGCTGCTTTTGCCCAGCAAACGGCTCAGCTTGCCGCGCAGACCGCCGGCAGGTGCACTGACGGCCGGTATTTGCTGCAAGGCCTGATAGATATGATCCAGTTGAGTGACGGCCTGGCGTTGAACCTCATCGGCCTGGTATTCCCCCGCAGCAAGCAGCCGCTGGTAGCGTGATAACGGTGATTGTGCCTGCATCTGTTCGATGTTCCCTAAGAACGCTTAGAAATTATTTAGCCCATTTTCGCGACATATTACGGCTGGTTAGCCCTCATATCGCCACAAATGCCCACTCTGAGCGGCGCTGAAAACCCTGTAAAAATCAGGTCAAAGCTCATCAGGATTCCACTCGGACAAGGTTAACGGTTATAGTGGATATTATTAAGTGAAAAATCCCTGCGGAACAACGAAGTCAAAATAGGAGTCATCATGACCTGGGAGTATGCGCTGATTGGTTTGGTGGTCGGTATCGTCATTGGTGCGGTAGCGATGCGTTTTGGTAACCGTAAATTACGTCAACAACAAGTTTTGCAGAACGAGTTGGATAAGAGCAAAACCGAGCTGGAAGAGTATCGTCAGGAGTTGGTCGGTCATTTTGCCCGCAGCGCCGAGCTGCTGGACAACATGGCACGCGATTATCGCCAGCTGTATCAGCATATGGCGAAAAGCTCCAACAACCTGCTGCCGGATCTGCCGATGCAGGAAAATCCGTTCCGCTATCGCCTGACCGAAGCCGAAGCGGATAACGACCAGGCGCCGGTAGAAATGCCGCGCGACTACTCCGAAGGCGCATCAGGCCTGCTGCGTGGCGAACGTCCACGTCGCGACTAAACGCCGTTCTTCGCCCGTGGGCCAGTCCCACGGGTTTTTGATCCTCCTCATACTTCTTCCCCCACGCTGAGCTATCCTTAACGCAGACGTTTGAGTGAACTTTTCACGCAAATTCACGGTCTTACCCTTCACTATGGTATTGCTGCTGCTTTATCATCACTATTCCACCGGCAGGTATTGAGAGAGCTATTATCAATGAAGAAAAAGTCGTTAATTCTTAGTGCATTGGCAATGAGTATTGGCCTCACACTGACCTCCGTACCGGCTGCCACCGCCGCGATGCCCGTCGCCGTTCAAGGGCAACCGCTGCCAAGCCTGGCGCCGATGCTGGAGAAGGTCTTGCCCGCAGTGGTCAGCGTGCATGTTGAAGGAACCCAGGTACAACGCCAGCAAGTTCCGGAGGAGTTCAGACGCTTCTTTGGCCCTGGCGGCCCTGGGCAACAGCAAAGCTCACGCCCGTTTGAAGGCTTGGGTTCCGGCGTCATCATCGACGCCGCCAAGGGCTATGTGCTGACCAACAACCACGTGATCAACAACGCCGATAAAATCAGCGTACAGTTGAACGATGGCCGTGAAGTGGACGCCAAGCTGGTAGGCCGTGACGAACAGTCCGATATCGCCCTGCTGCAGCTCAACGACGTGAAAAACCTGACCGCTATAAAAATGGCGGACTCCGATAAACTGCGGGTCGGCGATTTCGCCGTGGCCGTCGGCAACCCGTTTGGCCTTGGCCAAACTGCCACTTCCGGCATTATTTCCGCGTTGGGCCGCAGCGGGCTGAACCTGGAAGGGTTGGAAAACTTTATTCAGACCGATGCATCCATCAACCGCGGTAACTCCGGTGGCGCGCTGGTTAACCTTAACGGTGAGCTGATCGGTATCAACACCGCCATTTTGGCGCCAAGCGGTGGCAACGTCGGTATCGGTTTTGCCATTCCGAGCAACATGGCGCAGAACCTCAGCCAGCAGTTGATCGAGTTTGGCGAAGTGAAACGCGGGCTACTGGGCATTAAAGGCAGTGAAATGACCGCCGATATGGCCAAGGCCTTTAATACCGACGCGCAACGCGGCGCGTTCGTCAGCGAAGTGCTGCCGAAATCCGCCGCTGCCAAGGCGGGCATCAAGGCCGGCGATATCCTGGTTTCGGTGGACGGCAAGCCTGTCAGCAGTTTCGCCGAGCTGCGCGCCAAGGTCGGCACCACTGCGCCGGGCAAAACCATCAAGGTCGGTCTGCTGCGCGACGGCAAACCGCAGGAAGTTTCCGTTACGCTGGATAACAGCGAAAGCGCCTCAACCAATGCCGAAACGCTCTCCCCAGCTCTGCAGGGGGTTTCACTCAGCAACGGGGCGATCCCAAGCGGTGAAAAAGGCGTGAAGATCGATAAAGTGGATAAAGGCTCTGCGGCGGCACAAATCGGGCTGCAGAAAGACGATGTGATCATCGGCGTCAACCGCCAGCGAATTGAGAACATCACGGCGTTGCGCAAGGTGCTTGAAGCCAAACCACCGGTCATGGCGCTGAACATCGTGCGTGGCAGCGAAACCATTTATCTGCTGTTGCGCTGATCGTATATTTGTTTAAAAACCGGGCGCGGTGACATACTGCGCTCGGTATTCTCATGTTATCCTCCCGGTATCTTTCATCTTACGTACTAAAACTCCATGTTTGCTAAGCTCTTGCGTTCCGTCGTTATTGGTCTAATCGTTGCCGGCCTGCTGCTGGTTGCTTTACCCGTGCTACGTTCTTCCAATGCTTTGTTCGCAGAAAAACATGATAGTACCCTTGATGAAACACCCGTCAGTTACAATAAGGCGGTACGACGTGCCGCGCCTGCCGTAGTCAATATCTACAACCGCAATATGAACGGCACCGCCAACGTGCTGTTGCTGGGGTCAGGCGTGATCATGAATGAACGTGGCTATATCCTGACCAATCGACACGTGATCAAGGATGCGCAACAAATTACCGTGGTCGTCCAGGACGGCCGCCGCTATGAGGCGCTGCTGGTCGGCTCTGACAGCCTGACCGATCTGGCAGTCCTGAAAATAGATCAGGGCAACCTGCCGGTGATCCCAATTAATACCGCACGCACCGCGCACGTCGGTGACGTCGTGCTGGCGATTGGCAACCCTTACAACCTAGGCCAGACCGTGACTCAGGGGATCCTCAGCGCCACCGGCCGTATCAGTATGAGCACCACCGGACGTCAGACCTTCCTGCAGACCGATGCCTCGATTAACCGCGGCAACTCCGGCGGTGCTTTGGTCAACTCCCTCGGCGAATTAATCGGTATCAATACCCTGACCTACGACAAAATCACCGACGGTGAAACGCCGGAAGGCCTGGGTTTCGCCATTCCCATCGAGCTGGCCACCAAGATTATGGACAAACTGATCCGCGACGGTCGCGTCATTCGGGGTTATTTCGGCATTCAGGGCAAAGAGATTATTCCGTTGCGCTCGTCCAATTCCGGCATCGATCGCCTGCAGGGCATTATCGTGACTGAAATTACTCAGGGCGGGCCGGCAGGCAACGCCGGTTTCCATATTAACGACGTGATCATTAACGTGGACAACAAGCCTGCGGTATCGGTGCTGGAAACCATGGACCAGGTAGCAGAAATCCGACCGGGTACAGAAATTCCAGTGGTGGTCCTGCGCGAAGGCAAACGCATCACGCTGAAGATGACGGTGGGCGAATTCCCGGAAGATAACAATTAAAAAGGCCCGGCAATGCCGAGCCCTCAATACTGCATTGACTACGCCGGCGCCAGGCCCCGGCGTCAAACAAATTACTCGCCTTTCACACGCTCGATATTAGCACCCAGCGCGCGCAGCTTGTCTTCGATACGCTCATAACCGCGGTCGATGTGATAGATACGATCGACGACGGTCACGCCATCGGCGATGCAACCGGCCAATACCAGGCTGGCAGAAGCACGCAGATCGGTCGCCATCACCTGAGCCCCTGACAGTTGCTCAACGCCGTGGCAAATCACGGTGTTGCTCTCGATCTCAGCGTGTGCACCCATACGGATCAGCTCAGGCACATGCATGAAGCGGTTTTCAAAGATGGTTTCGGTGATCACACCGGTGCCTTCCGCAACCAGGTTCAGCAGGCTGAACTGAGCCTGCATATCGGTCGGGAACCCCGGGTGTGGCGCAGTACGCACGGTCACCGCTTTAGGGCGTTTGCCATGCATATCCAGACTGATCCAGTCTTCACCCACTTCGATATCCGCACCGGCTTCGCGCAGCTTGGCCAACACGGCATCCAGCGTATCAGGACGGGTATCACGGCACATCACCTTGCCACCGGAAACGGCTGCAGCGATCAGGAAGGTACCGGTCTCGATGCGATCCGGCAGAACGCGATAAACACCGCCACCCAGACGATCAACCCCTTCGATAGTGATGCGGTCACTGCCGGCACCGGTGATTTTTGCGCCGAGCGTGTTGAGGAAGTTGGCCGTATCGACAATTTCCGGTTCACGCGCAGCATTCTCAATCACGGTGGTACCGGTCGCCAGGGTGGCAGCACTCATGATGGTCACGGTAGCGCCAACGCTGACCTTGTCCATAACGATGTGTGCGCCCTTCAGGCGGCCATCGACGGAAGCTTTAACATAGCCTTCTTCCAGTTTGATCTCTGCACCGAGCTGTTCCAGACCGGTAATATGCAGATCGACCGGACGCGCACCGATGGCGCAGCCGCCCGGCAGGGAAACCTGACCACGGCCGAAACGGGCAACCAACGGCCCCAACGCCCAGATAGAGGCGCGCATGGTTTTCACCAGATCGTAGGGTGCACAGAATTCGTTCACGCCGCTGGCGTCAACGAATACGGAACCGTTGCGTTCAATCTTGGTGCCTAATTGGCTGAGTAGCTTAATGGTGGTGTCGATGTCCTTCAGCTTCGGGACATTCTGCAACTCGACCGGCTCTTCCGCTAACAATGCGGCGAACAGGATCGGCAGGGCGGCGTTTTTAGCCCCGGAAATAGCCACTTCACCGCTGAGGCGGGTCCGGCCCTGCACACGAAATTTATCCATTTGACTACTCTCTGTTATCTAAACTGACGCTGCCCGCCCCGCTGGGCAAACAGCCTTAAAATCCGTTGAGTTTGCGATCTCGCTGCCACTCTTCAGGGGTGTACGCCTTAATCGACAAGGCGTGAATACGGTTGTCCGCAATGTATTCCATCAACGGCGCATAGACCGCCTGTTGTTTCTTGACGCGGCTCATGGCGGCAAACAGCTCACCGACCACGATCACCTGAAAATGGCTGCCGTCGCCGGTAACATGTGCTTCTTCCAGTGCCAATGCGCGCATCAGCACATCTTTAATCTCGCTATTTTCCATAGTATCCAGTTCTGTATCAAAAGGATCATAATCAGCCTGATATCTTAGTGGAATACGACGTTTTCTTAAACTAAAGAAAAAGCCCCTGTACAACAGGGGCTTTCTGGGGAGAAAACGTCTTCATCCAGTCGAAAATCGGGCTAACCAGCGGTATCGACAGGCATTATTGCTTGCAGATTGTACAGTGCGATCAGCGTTTTCAAGCGATCGCCGGCGCCAGAAATTTTTAATTCAACGCCATGCTGGCGTTGCTGTTCGCGCAGATGCACCAGCAGTGCCAACCCGGACGAGTCCACCCGCTGCAGTTGCGTAACGTCGATAGCGGTTTTATCCGCCAGCAACGTTTCCCGCTGTTCCCACAGCGGCAACAGGGTTTCCCGATCCAACGCACCGCGCAGGATCAGGGTCTGTTGCTGCGATTCAAAGCTGAGTGCAGCTGACATCAGTTTTTCTGATCCAGAGTAATCGGCTGAGCCGCCGCCGCCTGCAGCTGCTTGGTCAGGCCGTCGATCCCCTGGGTACGCAGCGTAGAAGCCCACTCGTTCTGCTTGGTGGTGATCATGCTGACGCCTTCGGCGATCATGTCATAAGCCTGCCAGTGGCCGGTTTTGGTGTTTTTGCGCCACTGGAAGTCCAGACGCACCGGCGGACGACCGCCGTTGTCGATGATGGTCACGCGGATCGCCACAATGCTGGCGTCGCCCAGCGGCTTCTCTGGCTCAATCTGATAAGTCTGGCCGTGGTACATCGCCAGCGCCTGGCCGTAAGCCTGTTCCAGGTAGGCCTGGAATGCGGTGAAGTAGGCTTCACGCTGCGCCGGCGTCGCTTCTTTGTAAAAACGGCCCAGCACCAGCGCACCGGCGTATTTGACCTGCACAAACGGCATCAGCTCCTGATGCACCACGGAACGCAGGTAGTTAGGGTCCTGCTTGATCTTCGGCTGTTCGGTTTTCAGACGGGTGAAGGTCTTCTCAGCCGCGTCTTGCATCAGGCTGTAAGGATTGGTCTGATCGACCGCATTCGCCAGCGGTGCGACCACCAGCAGGGCAACCATAAGTAAACGTTTAAACATGCAGGTTTCCTCTCTTAATGAATAGGGGCAGCGGCTTGTGGAGCTGCACCGGCAGCCGGCTGAGCAGCCGCGTCTCCCGTTTTGGCAGCATCATCCTGACCGCCGCTCTTATACAGGAACTGGCCGATCAGATCTTCCAGAACCATGGCTGATTTGGTGTCCTGAATCGTGCCGCCATCTTTCAAGATGGCCGTGCCCATATCCGGATCTTCAAAACCGACGTTCAGCGCCAGATATTGCTCCCCCAACAGGCCGGAGGTACGGATCGCCAGTGAGCTGGTGTCCGGGATCTGGTCGTATTTTTCCTGGATATCCAGGGCTACGCGCGGCGTATAGGTTTTAGGATCGAGCGTAATATCAGCCACTCGACCAATCATCACACCGCCGATTTTCACCGGGGAACGCGCTTTCAAACCACCGATATTATCGAAGGTCGCGTAGATGCGGTATGTTGGCTCGTTACCGATCGACTTAATGTTCGCCACTTGCAGGCACAAAAACACGATGGCGCACAGCGCAATCAGCATAAATGCCCCAACCCAGATTTCACTCTTCTTCGTTTGCATCGAATCAATTCCCAAACATCAGTGCTGTCAGCACGAAATCCAATCCCAACACCGCCAGTGACGAATGTACCACGGTACGGGTCGTTGCCCGGCTTATCCCTTCAGAGGTGGGTACGGCATCATACCCGTTGAAGATGGCAATCCAGGTCACGGTGATGGCAAATACCACGCTCTTGATCAGGCAGTTGAGCAAGTCTTTTTTCCACTCAACGGCGCCCTGCATGGCCGACCAGAAGAAGCCACTGTCAATGCCCTTCCAGTCTACGCCCACCACCGAGCCGCCCCAGATACCGATAGCGACAAAAATCATCGTCAGCAAGGGCATGCTGATCAAACCGGCCCAGAAGCGCGGCGCAACGATACGCCGCAGCGGATCGACGGCCATCATTTCCAGGCTGGAAATTTGTTCCGTTGCCTTCATCAGGCCAATTTCGGCCGTCAATGCCGAGCCGGCACGCCCGGCAAACAGCAACGCGGTGACCACCGGGCCCAGCTCACGCAGCAGCGATAACGCCACCATCATGCCCAGGCTGGCTTCTGCGCTGTAAGTGGTGAGTACCAGATAACCCTGGAGCCCCAGCACCATACCGATAAACAACCCGGAAACCACGATGATCAGCAGCGACTGCACGCCCACGCTGTGCAACTGCTTGAGCAACAGTGGCCACTGCCTGCGCGGCTCAGGCCGCCCGACCAGCGCGTTGAACAGCATCAACCCAGCACGCCCAAAGCTGGCGCTGGTGTTGATGCCACGGCGTCCTAACGACGCTAACGCCTGAAATAACATCAGCTTATTTACTCCCTAAACCTAACAGCTCGGCCTGATAATCACCGGCCGGATAACGGAAGGGTACCGGCCCATCGGCAATACCATCCAGGAACTGGCGCACGCGTGCATCAGGATTGTTCTGTAATTGCTGCGCCGTGCCTTCGGCTATCACCCGATGATCGGCCACAATGTAAGCGTAGTCGGCGATGCTCAGCACTTCCGGCACGTCGTGCGAAACCACGATGCAGGTAATGCCCAGTGCATGATTCAGCTCATCGATCAGCTTCACCAGCACGCCCATGGTGATGGGATCCTGGCCGACGAAAGGTTCGTCGAACATGATCATCTCCGGATCGAGCGCAATCGCTCGCGCCAGTGCGGCACGGCGCGCCATACCGCCGGACAATTCATTGGGCATCAGATCGGCTGCGCCACGCAGTCCAACCGCTTCCAGCTTCATCATCACCGTGCTGCGCAGAATGGGCTCCGGCAAACGGCTATGTTCGCGCAGCGGGTACGCCACGTTTTCGAACACCGTCAGATCGGTGAACAGCGCACCAGACTGAAACAGCATGCTCATTTTCTTGCGCGCTTCATACAGTTGATGGCGAGACAACGCGGGAATGTTATCGCCATCAAACCAGATTTCACCGCTGTCCGGTGCCAGTTGACCGCCAATCAAACGCAGCAGCGTCGTTTTGCCAATGCCGGACGGCCCCATGATCGCCGTGACCTTGCCACGGGGAACCGTCAGGTTGATATCTTCGAATATCAGTCGATCGCCGCGCGTGAACGTCATGTCGCGAACTTCGACCAGATTCTCTGCCTTCTGGTGCATGTTAATTGATCCTTCACGGGTCATTTTTGCCAAATCTACCCACGATGTTAAAGCAACGGGCGCAATGCGTCTCATCTTTACAAAAACTTACCGCCATTTCGCTACCAATGGTGCCATAGGTTTTACTTTTACCCGCCACCCGGTCAAAATTGGCGCCATAACGAAAAAAAACGAAAGTGTTCATATATTAGCCGGGAAAACCCGTTGCTGCGGTTTTAACCTGCGCAACGGAGGGCAAAGCAAGATAGCCGAATTACGGCTTTTAACCAACGAACCGGGATGATACCCAACAAAGGACCCTGCATGTTTCTCGCGATAGCTTTATTAATCGTTGGTTTATTTTTACTGGTATATGGTGCAGACCGCTTAGTTTACGGTGCTGCGGTAATTTCCCGTTCACTCGGCGTGCCACCGCTGATTATCGGTATGACCATCGTCGGCATAGGCACTTCACTGCCGGAGCTGTTCGTGTCGACCACTGCGGCACTGAACGGGCAAATAGATATGGCCGTGGGGAACGTACTAGGTTCCAACATCACGAATATTTTACTGATCCTCGGCGTTGCCGCGCTGATACACCCGCTGGCGGCGCGATCCGAAGTTTTGCGGCGCGAACTGCCGCTGATGTTGGCGGTCACAGTATTGTGCGGTTTCGTGCTGATGGACGGCACGCTGAGCCGGCTGGATGGCGTGCTGCTGTTGGCTGCCGCCGCGGTATTTATTCTGTTGATGTTGAAAATTGCCCGGTTGGCGCAGCGCGAAGGCAGCGACAGCCTGACCGTGGAGCAAATCGCCGAACTGCCGCAGGACAGCAGCAACACCGTCGCGATACTGTGGCTGGTGCTGGCATTTATCATTCTGCCGCTGTCTTCCAAAATGGTGGTCGATAACGCCACGGTCATCGCGCACTATTTCGGTATGAGTGAGTTGGTGGTCGGCCTGACCGTCATCGCCATCGGCACCAGCCTGCCGGAGTTGGCGACGTCCATCGCCGGGGCACTCAAGGGCGAAGATGATATGGCAATTGGCAATATCATCGGCTCCAACATTTTCAACACGGTGATCGTGCTGGGCGTGCCCGCCCTGCTGTCTCCGGGGACCGTCGATGGCGCCGCCTTCCATCGCGATTACTGGGTCATGCTGGCGGTCAGCATTGTGCTCAGCGCCCTGTGCATCGGGCGCAAACATCGCATCGGCCATCTGGCCGGCGCTCTGTTATTATGTGGTTTTATTGCGTACCTTGCGGTGCTGTTTTTTAACCCTTTCAATTCATTTAGCTATAGCCTCTAGCTTTCAAGTTGCAGCCAGACGGCAAACTCTCTCATCCCCAGGTGCTTACTCAGGTAAGTCACCGGGATGAGTGGTAACGGCGCTGTAACTTGAGAGATGACGGGTATGACCGATGGGAATGAGCATGTCGAACATTCAGTTGCAACCGGGCTTTGATTTTCAGCAGGCAGGCAAAGAAGTGCTGCAGATTGAGCGTGACGGGCTGGCCCAGCTCGATCAATACATCAATGCAGACTTTACCCGCGCCTGCGAGTTGATCGCCGAATGCAGCGGCAAAGTGGTGGTGATGGGCATGGGTAAATCCGGGCACATCGGCTGCAAGATTGCCGCCACCTTCGCCAGCACCGGAACGCCGTCGTTCTTTGTTCACCCGGCCGAGGCCAGCCATGGCGATCTCGGCATGGTCACCGCACAGGATATTGTGCTCGCCATTTCCAATTCGGGTGAGTCCAACGAAATACAGGCGCTGATCCCGGTCTTGAAGCGTCAACGCATCCCGCTGATCTGCATGACCAGCAACCCGGAAAGTTCGATGGGCAAAGCGGCGGATATTCACCTGTGCATCAAGGTGCCACAGGAAGCTTGCCCACTCGGCCTGGCGCCGACCACCAGCACCACCGCTACGCTGGTGATGGGGGATGCGTTGGCCGTCGCACTGTTAAAAGCTCGCGGTTTCACGCCGGAAGATTTTGCGTTATCGCACCCCGGGGGCGCACTGGGTCGCCGCCTGTTGCTGCGCGTCTGCGACATCATGCACAGCGGCGATGAAATTCCTCACGTCAGCGCCGATGCATCGCTGCGCGACGCGCTACTGGAAATTACCCGCAAAAATCTGGGCATGACGGTTATCTGCGATGATTTGATGAAAATCGCCGGTATCTTCACCGACGGTGACCTGCGCCGGATTTTCGATATGGGCATCAATCTCAACGAAGCGCGGATCGTCGATGTCATGACGCTCGGCGGCGTGCGGGTACGCCCGAACCTGCTGGCGGTCGACGCGCTGAACCTTATGCAGCAGCGCCATATCACCGCGTTGCTGGTTGCCGATGGCGACCAATTGCTGGGTGTGGTACATATGCATGACATGCTGCGCGCCGGCGTCGTTTAACTATGGAAGAGAACTCAATGAGTCTGGTTGAAACCTGCTACGGGCCTGTAGAGCAAGATGTCATGGCGCGTGCCGGCAAAATCCGCCTGCTGATTTGTGATGTCGATGGCGTGCTGTCAGACGGCCTGATTTTCATGGGCAACAATGGCGAAGAATTAAAAGCGTTCAACGTACGCGACGGTTACGGCATCCGCTGCCTGAAAACCTCGGATATCGAAGTGGCGATCATTACCGGTCGCTCCGCCAAGCTATTGGAAGACCGGGCTAAAACGCTCGGCATCACGCACCTTTATCAGGGGCAATCCGATAAGCTTTTGGCCTTCCGCGAACTGTTGGATACACTGTCGCTGACGGCGGATCAGGTCGCCTATATCGGCGATGACCTGATCGACTGGCCGGTGATGGCGCAGGTTGGCCTGGCGGTCGCGGTGGCAGATGCGCACCCGCTGCTGACGCCACGGGCCCATTATGTTACCCGCATTGCCGGCGGCCGCGGTGCGGTACGTGAGCTGTGCGACATTATTCTTTTGGCTCAAAACAAGCTGGAAGACGCCAAAGGGCTATCGATATGAGTAAAACCAAACTTTGGATCACCGTGCTGCTGGCGGTGATCGCACTGGCGCTGATTGGCTGGAACATGACGGATTTCAGTGATGATACTGCTCCGGGACCGGTGAACAGCCAGGACCCGACTTATCAGAGCCAGCATACGGTCACCATAGTGTACAATCCGACCGGCAAGCTGAGTTACAAGCTGGTGGCGGAAGACGTGAAGTACTATACCGCCGATGAATTAAGCTGGTTCACCCAGCCGGTGATGACGCTGTTTGATGAAAACGCGGTGGCCACCTGGTCAGTTCGCGCCGACCGCGCCAAACTGACTAAAGACCGGATGCTGTATCTTTACGGCCACGTCGAGGTGAACAGCCTGACCACCACGTCGCAGCTGGAAAAAATTAAAACAGACAATGCTCAGGTGAACCTGGTGACCCAGGATGTGTCTTCGGATGACGAAGTGACGCTCTACGGGACGAACTTCACCTCTAACGGCATGAAAATGCGTGGGAACCTGCGGGCCAAGACCGCTGAGCTGATTGATAAGGTTAAGACCAACTATGAAATTCAAAACCAACAAACCAAGCCGTAATCTGTTAATCGGCAGCTTGATTTTGGCCGCCAGCGCCCCCGCATGGGCGCTGAAGTCCGACTCCAATCAGCCGGTGAGCATCGACTCGCTGAAACAGTCTCTGGACATGCAGAGCAACGTCAGCACCTTTACTGATAACGTGGTGATCAAGCAAGGCACCATCGATATCAAAGCAGACAAAGTCGTGGTCACCCGCCCAGGCGGCGATCAGAACAAAACCTATATTGAAGCTTTCGGCAACCCGGTAACCTTCTATCAGATGCAAGACAGCGGCAAGCCGGTGAAAGGCCACGCTCAGAAGGTACGTTACGATGTGGCGTCTCAGTTGGTGACCCTGACCGGGAACGCCTACCTGGAACAGCTCGACAGCAACGTCAAGGGCGATCGCATCACCTACCTGGTGCAACAGCAGCAAATGCAGGCGTTTAGCGATAAAGGCAAGCGCGTGACTACGGTTCTGGTACCGTCGCAGTTGCAAGACAAAAACGGGCAAAACAAGAGTAACTAATCACTTATGGCTACACTCATCGCAGAAAACCTGGCGAAAGCCTACAAGGGCCGCAAAGTCGTTGAAGACGTCAGCCTGAAAGTGAAATCCGGCGAGATCGTCGGCCTGCTGGGGCCAAACGGCGCCGGCAAGACCACCACGTTCTACATGGTGGTCGGTATCGTTCAGCGTGACGCCGGACGTATCGTGATTGACGAAGAAGACATCAGCCTGCTGCCGCTGCACGCCCGTGCGCGTCGTGGCATCGGCTATCTGCCGCAGGAAGCCTCGATCTTCCGCCGCCTGAGCGTTTACGACAACCTGATGGCGGTGCTGGAGATCCGTGACGATCTCAGCAGCGAACAGCGGGCGGACCGTGCGGTGGAGCTGATGGAAGAGTTCCATATCTCCCATCTGCGCGACAACCTGGGCCAGGCGCTGTCCGGTGGCGAACGTCGCCGCGTGGAGATCGCCCGTGCGCTGGCGGCTAACCCGAAATTCATCCTGCTGGATGAACCTTTCGCCGGGGTTGACCCGATTTCCGTTATCGACATTAAAAAAATTATCGAGCACTTGCGTGACAGCGGCCTGGGCGTGCTGATCACCGACCATAACGTGCGCGAAACGCTGGACGTGTGTGAACGCGCCTATATCGTCAGCCAGGGCAAACTGATTGCTCACGGCACGCCGGATGCTATTCTGGCCGATGAGCAGGTAAAACGCGTTTATCTGGGCGAAGAATTCCGCCTCTGAGTACCGGCGCGTCCTGATGGGCGACTGTTAACGGAAGTAGACTGAAGAATATGAAGCAAGGTTTGCAACTCAGGTTTAGCCAACAACTGGCAATGACCCCCCAGCTCCAGCAGGCCATACGCCTGCTGCAGTTGTCCACGCTTGAGCTCCAGCAGGAGATACAGCTGGCGTTAGAGAGCAATCCACTGCTTGAACAGACCGATCTGCACGAAGAAATCGACGCGAAAGAGACGACCGAAACCGAAGGTTTGGATACCCGGGAGGCGCTGGAACAAAAGGACATGCCCGAAGAGCTGCCGCTGGACGCCACCTGGGACGAGATCTATACCGCCGGAACTCCGTCAGGAACTCGCACCGATTACAGTGACGACGAACTGCCGGTGTATCAGGGTGAAACCACCCAAACCCTGCAGGATTACCTGATGTGGCAGGTGGATCTGACGCCGTTTTCCGATACCGATGCTGCCATTGCCACCTCGATCGTCGACGCCGTCGATGACACCGGCTATCTCACCGTGCCGCTGGAAGACATTCTGGAGAGCATGGGTGACGAGAATGTGACAATGGACGAAGTCGAGGCGGTATTGAAACGCGTACAGCGGTTTGATCCGGTTGGCGTAGCGGCGCGCGACCTGCGCGATTGCCTGCTGGTTCAGCTATCCCAATACGCCCAAGACACGCCTTACCTGGCGGAAGCGCGCCTGATCATCAGCGAACATCTGGACTTGCTGGCTAACCACGACTTTCGCAGCCTGATGCGAACAACGCGCTCAAAAGAAGATACACTGAAAGAAGCGATGTTGCTGATCCAGTCACTCGATCCGCGTCCAGGCCAGTCGATCAACACCGGCGAATCTGAGTACGTGATCCCGGACGTGCTGGTACGCAAAGTGCAGGATGTGTGGACGGTCGAGCTCAACAGCGACAGCATCCCAAGGCTGAAGATCAATCAGCAGTATGCTGCGCTGGGCAATAGCGCGCGTAACGACAGCGACGGTCAGTACATCCGCAGCAATTTGCAGGAAGCGAAATGGCTGATCAAGAGCCTGGAAAGCCGCAACGACACCCTGCTGAAAGTTTCGCGCTGCATCGTCGAGCAGCAGCAGGCGTTCTTTGAGCAAGGCGCGGAATTTATGAAGCCCATGGTGCTGGCGGATATCGCTCAGGCCGTGGAGATGCATGAATCGACAATCTCACGCGTGACCACGCAGAAGTTTTTGCACAGTCCGCGCGGCATTTTCGAATTGAAATATTTCTTCTCAAGCCACGTGAATACCGACAGCGGGGGCGAAGCTTCCTCTACGGCGATCCGGGCGGTGGTGAAGAAATTGATTGCGGCGGAAAACCCCGCCAAACCGCTCAGCGACAGCAAGCTGGCTACCCTGCTCTCCGATCAGGGGATCATCGTGGCGCGGCGTACCGTCGCCAAGTACCGAGAGTCTTTGTCCATCCCGCCGTCCAACCAGCGTAAACAGTTGGTTTGACCTCTATTGAGAAGGAAGACACTATGCAGCTCAACATTACCGGACACCACATCGAAATCACCGAACCTTTGCGTGAGTTCGTGAACACCAAGTTCGCCAAACTCGAACAGTATTTTGACCGCATAAATCAGGTGTATGTCGTGCTTAGTGTGGAAAAAGTGCAGCAGATTGCGGAAGCGACGGTGCACGTGAATGGAGGCGAGTTGCACGCCACCTCGGAAGACGAGAACATGTATGCGGCAATTGATACCCTGATCGACAAACTGGCGCGTCAATTGAACAAACATAAAGACAAACTGAAACAACACTGACATTCTGGGCCGTTTCCGTCAGCGGGTACGGCTCAAACGTAGCCTCGGCCATCGGCGCGTTACCTGTTTGGGTACGCGCCGATAAGCCATCAGGGTTAAACAAGGCGAAAAATCACCTCACAAGCCTGCTTGCTGGTGTGGTTTTAAGTGAAGATGAGATGAACAACGAAACAATGCAGTTAAGCTCGGTATTAAATATCGAGTGCACCAGAAGCTCCGTACATTGCACCAGCAAGAAACGGGCTTTGGAAATTATCAGCGAACTGGCCGCCAAACAGCTCAATCTGCCACCCCAGGTGGTATTTGACGCGGTTCTCACCCGCGAGCGCATGGGCAGCACCGGTATCGGCAACGGTATCGCCATCCCCCATGGCAAACTGGAAGAGGACACACTGCGGGCCGTTGGCGTGTTTATTCGTCTCGACCAACCTATCGCCTTCGACGCCATTGATAACCAGCCGGTCGATCTGCTGTTCGCCCTGCTGGTGCCGGCCGACCAATGTAAAACCCATCTGCATACCCTGTCTCTGGTCGCCAAGCGTCTGGCCGACAAAACAGTATGCCGCCGCCTGCGCGCGGCGCAAAGTGACGAAGAGCTTTACCAAATCATCACCGAGTAACGCCCGGCTGGCGTGACTTCCAGCCCGGATAACGATACTGTTTAGCCATGATGGATTCCGGTTCAGATCGGAATAATAAAGTTTCTAACGGTGGCGATAAACGCCACTGAGATGCCAGGGGGAGTTGCCACATGGTGCTGATGATTGTCAGCGGCCGTTCCGGTTCAGGGAAATCCGTCGCCTTGCGGGCGCTGGAAGACATGGGTTTTTACTGCGTTGATAACCTGCCCGTGGTACTGCTGCCGCAGCTTGCCAATACGCTGGCGGAACGCAACAGCTCCGCGGCGGTAAGCATCGACGTGCGTAACATGCCGGAATCGCCGGAAGTGTTTGAATATGCGATGACCCAACTGCCGGACAGCTTTTCGCCGCAGTTGCTGTTCCTCGACGCCGATCGCAACACGCTGATTCGTCGTTACAGTGATACTCGCCGTTTGCACCCGCTGTCCAGCAAAAACCTGTCGCTGGAAAGCGCTATCGATGAAGAAAGCGATCTGCTGGAACCACTGCGTTCACGAGCCGATCTGATCATCGACACCTCGGAAATGTCGGTGCATGAACTGGCCGAAATGCTGCGTACCCGTTTACTGGGCAAACGCGAGCGCGAACTGACCATGGTGTTTGAATCCTTCGGCTTTAAGCACGGTATCCCGATCGACGCCGATTACGTGTTCGACGTACGTTTCCTGCCGAACCCACACTGGGATCCTAAACTTCGCCCGATGACCGGCCTGGATAAACCCGTCGCCTCATTCCTCGATCGTCACACTGAGGTGCACAACTTTATCTACCAGACCCGCAGCTATCTGGAACAGTGGTTGCCAATGCTGGAAACCAACAACCGCAGCTATCTGACGGTGGCCATTGGCTGTACCGGCGGTAAACACCGTTCAGTCTACGTAGCGGAACAGTTGGCCGATTACTTCCGCTCACGCGGCAAGAACGTACAGTCACGCCACCGCACGCTGGAAAAACGCAAACAATGACGGTCAAGCAAACGGTTGAAATCAAAAACAAACTGGGCATGCACGCCCGCCCGGCGATGAAGCTGTTCGAGTTGGTGCAGAGTTTTGATGCCGAAGTGATGCTGCGTAACGACAGCGGCACCGAGGCCGAGGCCAGCAGCGTGATTGCGCTGCTGATGCTGGACTCCGCGCAAGGGCGCCATATCGAGGTGGAAGCCACCGGGCCGGATGAGGTTAAAGCGCTGGCCGCGGTGATTGAACTGATTAATTCCGGTTTTGACGAAGACTAGCTTCCCCGCAGCGAAGAAGCCAATATCAAGAACGCGCCCATCAAGGCGCGTTCAGCATTTGTGAGACATCCCCAATTCCCGATGCATGCTAAATAGAAACACCTTGCCTCTCCGCAAACCCGATCCCAACGATTGTAATAAGCATAATTACATGATTTTATTATTTAATAATAAATCTATAGTGGTTTCTCAACGGCAAAATACTAAACCCTACCGACAAGTTACGCCGCCGCTCGCCGCAGAGACAAAAAGGAAGTTTACAATTTGTGAACTAGCGATTCAGCCGCTACAATGATGACAGGGCATGGATGAGGGAGAGATGCATATAATTTCAAGGGAACCGTTCAACGAGGCCGCAATCCGCTACCCCAACGAAGCAGCCTCTCTCAACACAATCTACAAAACGCTGCGCCGGGGGACATTTCATACGCCGGAAGATTTAAAATCCCTTTTCCCCAGCCTGGACAGAATGAAGTACAAAGCAAAATGGTGGGTCATTGATGTCGGAGGAAATCATCTCAGGATCTTATTCTTTGCCAGTTTTGATACCCAGAAAATATTTGTTAAACAGATAGTGACTCATGCAGAGTACGACAGATTACTGCAGCAGTACCGGAGGAACCCAAAATGATCGCCGATGCGCTTAAGGCCACCCATGAGCTGTTACGCGCCATACCCTTGTTAGGTGGCAGCACCTCGCCACAGGATTACCGTGATGCTCTAGCGTTAGTGGAACACCTGCTTGAAACCGACGAGCGCCACCCGCTGATTGACGTTCTGGCAGCCAAGATCGTCGAGTATGAAGATAACAGCCCTGATTTTGCAGAGTTCAATCAGCGTATCGCACAGCTACCACAAGGTGTAGCCGCGCTGAGCGTGCTGATGGAGCAATATGGCCTCAGTCAAAGCGACTTCGAAAAGGAGATCGGCAAAAAGTCACTGGTGAGCCAAATTCTAAGCGGAAAGCGATCGCTGACCATCCCCCATATCATGGCGCTGGCAAAACGTTTCAACCTGCCGCCGGCCTTGTTCTTGCCTGAAGCCCGTTAGAGAGGGCCCTCCAGTCCTAGATCCGGCTCAAACAGTCCAGCGCCACCGCCTTGAAGCTATCGAAGTTGTTGCTGCCCAACAGGCGGCTCATTGACCGCTCGCGCACAAAGGTGACAAACAGCTCATAAATAGCCATCGCTTCTTCGTAATCGCTTTTGCTGATCGCCAACAGGAAGATCACGTGGGCGATTTCGCCCTCTCCCCAGACCACACCCTGCGGCGCCAGCAACGTCACCACCACGGTTTTTTTCGCCAACAGGCCCAGCGAGTGCGGCAGTGCGATCCCCTCGCCCAGCAGCGTGGAAACTATCGCCTCGCGCTCTACGACCGACGGATAAAAGTCATCACCCACGTAGCCTTCGCGCTCAAGCTGGCTGCACACTTTCTGGAACAATTGCGCCTGAGTCAGCGGCTCGTTCACCACCATAAAATGGTCGGCGTCGAAAAACTTCTCCAGCATATAGGGCTTGGTGCGATCCACCAGCACCAGCTTACCCAACTGTTCTAGCTGGTATTCGGTCGGGAACGGTGACATCACCACCACCGGTTTGTTCTTTTCACTGACCCGCGCGTTGGAAATGACAAAGTCTTCGTCGATATGATTGAGCACCTCGTAATCGCGTAGCGAAACGATGCGCGTCATCACCAACTGCGGGTATTTGCGTGCGATTTGCGCCTGGATCATCCGGACCGTCGAGTTGCCGGTATCGCAGACCAACATCACCTGCGGATGGCGCTCATAACCGATGTTGTAATGCCGCTCCAGGCCAACGCCAATGTGCAGCACCAAATAGCCGATCTCGTTTTCACTCAGGGTATAAGGCGTGTATTTTCCCCAGCTCGATACGGCCGCCAGCGTCACGTCGTAGGCCATCGGGTAGTGCTGCTTGATGTTCGCCAACAGCGGGTTGGGGATATTAATCTGGTATTTCACCCGGGTGATCATGGTTTTGATGTGGGTGAGCAGATCGGCCCGCAGCTGCTTGTCCCCTTGCAGGTTGTAGTTATAGTGCGAATTGATATACGACAGGATGTAATCCACCAGCGCTTCTTCATCGTCGGCGTTGATCTCGGTCGGCTGCACCTCCTGCACACGACGCGCGGCGATGTTGACCCGTAGATAAGCCTCCTCCGCCATCGAGACCTCTTTGCCGCTGGCTTTGCGTAACTCCCCGGCTAGCCAGGTAGAAGCCTTACGCACAGCGTCATCACCGTCCTCAACGTCAAAATCCGGCAACGGATAGCCGTCGGTAATGCGCCGCAATGCCACCGCACAGTAGAAAATCAGGTACTGTTCACCTTCGTCGGTCAGACGAATAGCATATTGAGACAACAGCGGATGCAGCAGCCCGGCAAAGGTCGCCACCTGCGGTTGCTGCAGGATCTCATTGTTAAGCAATGGGTTTTCGGCGTCGGCCAAATGCAGTTGGAATAACAAGTCGGTCAGGCAGGCGCGGATCGCCATCTCCGAGCCGAACAGCTTCATGCCATAGCGCGGCTTGGTCTCGATGGTCAACTGATAGTGCGCCAGGCGCTCCCTCACCTCAGCCATGTCGTTTTGCAGCGTGCCGCGGCTGACAAACCATTCGTCGGCTAAATCTTCCAGCTTCAGAGAAAAGGCTGAGGTCAAAAAACGAACCAGCAGATAGTGTACCCGCTCCTGTGCGCTGCGTGGCGTGGCGTGTTTTTTACGCTCCTGATGCTGCAGGGCGCTGAACAACCTGGCGTCATCCACCTGCAGGCGATAGCCCGCACCGCGGCTATGCACAAAGTGCGCACCATATTTTTCCAAAATATCGTTAAGCGCGGTAATATCAGCCCGCACGGTTCGGGTGGACACGGCAAAACGCTTCGCCAACTCGTCCTGCGGCAAGGTTTCAGACTGCAAAGCATCGAACAGATAGGCCAAACGCGGGTAGGGAAATCGCACCATTCTCTTTCCGTCAATTAGAGTGCCCGCCAGGTGGATCCGGCGGGCAACAAGTTACTTGGCTAGCGGCAAGAACACCATTTGCGAGGGACTGCCGACCGGCGTATAGCCTTCAACAAAGCTGAGTTTGCCACTGGCCTTATCCACGCTGAAACGGGTGACGTTATCGCTGCGTTGATTCATCGCATACAGATAGCGCCCGTCCGGACTCAGCGTTAACGAGCGCGGATAATCCCCGCGCGTCCAGGTTTCCGCCACCGAATGCAGCTCGCCGCCACTGCCAACGCTGAACTGCGCGATGCTGTTATGCAGCCGATTGGCCACGTACAGATTTTTGCCATCCTCGCTCAGCACCAGGCCGGCGGCGAAGTTGGTGCCCTTATAATCGGCTGGCAGCGAAGAGATCACGTGCAACTGTTTCAGAGTACCTTTTTGGTTATCAAAACGGTAGCTGGTCAGCGTGGAAGCCTCTTCGTTCACCAGCAGCAAGGTTTTCCCGTCCGGATGAAACACGAAATGACGCGGCCCGGCGCCGGCGGAAGATGCCGCGATCCACGGCGGATCGTTCGGCGTTAACTGGCCGCTGGCATCGTCAAAGCGCCATTGATAAATACGATCCAGCCCCAGATCGGTGGAGAACACAAACTTGCCGCTCGGATCGCTGGCGATCATATGCGCATGCGGGCCGTTGTGATCGCTGATGGCAAAGCTGCCCTCCACCGCCGCCTCCGGCTTGCCGGCTCCTGCCGGTCCTTGCTGTTGCTGCACCGAACTGGCCGTGCCCAGCTTGCCGTCGCTTTCAACCGGGAAAGCCGCTACGGTGCCGCTGACATAGTTTGCCACCAACAGATGACGACCGTTTGGCGTCAGGAAGAGATAAACCGGCCCCGCCCCCTGCGCATCAACCTGATTGAGCTGGGTCAGGCTGCCGTCCGTCGGATTGATACGGTAAGCAATAATGCCGCCATGCTGAGTCCCGTTAAACTCCGCCACTTCGCTGGCGACATACAGCGTCTGGCCTTTGGCATCCACGGTAAGCTGTGCTGGGTTCGGCTGGCTGCTGGCCAGGGTTCTGGCGCTCAGTGCGCCGCTGACCGGATCGACCTGCACCCGGTAAACGCCTTCGCCGTTAGGGTTGTAAGTACCGATATAAGCAAAATGAGATGACGTAGATTTCATTGCATCCTCAGCATGAAGCGCCGGGCTAGCCATCGCCAGCAGCGCCAGAGTGACTGCAGTTCGCAGGGTGGAAGATGTTTGCCAGTTTCGCATAGTTATCCTGATGGTATACCCGTCATCTTTCAAGCCACAGCGTAGTTAGCTGCAACTTGAAAGCCAGAGGGGAAAGATAGCGGCGCGGTGTGCCCGCGCCTGGGGATACAGAGCCTGCGCCTCCCTGCCTTACGTCATCCGATAATGTGCTTTAACCCACCAGCTTTTTGGTGGTCGCCAGCAGGGCTTTCACGTCCTGTGGGCGGGTGTTACCGGTGCTGGAGTCGATGATTGAGCTATAGATGTGCGGGATCACGCGCTTCACGCCGGCAGCCAATGCGATCTCGACGATCGGCTCGAAGTTTTCCAGATCGATACCGCCGGTCGGTTCCAGCATAAAGTCATGCTCGGCACAGGCTTTGGCGACATACTCGTATTCCTCTCTGCATGCCAGTCCGCCCATCGGGAAATATTTGATTGAGCTACCGCCCATGTCTTTCAACAAGGCGATGGCGGTTTCCACCGGCACAATGCCGTCCGGCGCGGCAGCGCTCAGCGGCCCCGTCGAAATTTTTACCCAGCCAACGCGGCCGGTTGGCGACACCAGACCGTTCACCACGCTGTCATTCTGCCCCAGCAGCGCACGGCTAGCGCCCACGCCGGTAAACACCTGATTGACGTGCTGCGGCTGTACCCGCTGGGAAATCAGGCTGACCATCGCCGATTGTTTAGGATCGCCTGCGCCCAAGCCTACCGACAGCGCATTTTCTATCAGACGCGCATAACGCTGCATGTCCGCAACTGCACTGTCGACGTCCGGGTAGTTCTTGGAAAGCACCCCTACCAGCACATGCCCTTCTGCCGCCGCATAAATCTCCTGCGCGTTGTCTTTCGAACCGGCCAACACGTTGAGGCACACGCGATCGCGATAGTAGTTAGGTTGCAGCTTCATGCTTGTTTCTCCGTGAACAGATTTTTAATACAGGTGAAAACGGTCATCAGCTGTTGCTGATCAACGCTGCGCACGTCCACTTCAATCTTGCCTTCGTTAGCTTTATAGCCACGGAAGTAGATAGCGATCTCGCCGGTTTTCAGCGCCTGCACAATGTCGTAGGTCGACCATCCCAGCACCGCTTCGTCGAACGTGATTTCTGCCCGTGCGATATCACGCCCGGCGCTGTCCCAAACGGTTTTGGCACTGATACCGGTCAGGGTATTCAGACTGTCGATAAACGGCGTCATTCTTTCCACCATCTGCTGCCCGGTGGTTTTCTCCAGCCGCAGGTAGCTTTCGATCGCCTGCGTCAGGCCGAGGATACCCTCTTTGCCGACCTTCATCGCCCGGCCGATACCGCCGGTTTGCAGCTTCACCCATTCGACGTACTGTTTCTTGCCAATCACCAGACCGCTGGTCGGGCCTTCGATGGCCTTGGCGCCGCTGTAAACCACCAGGTCGGCTCCCATCTGGTAGTAGCACAGCAGATCTTCTTCCGCCGCGGCATCGACGATCAGCGGCAGGTTATGTTTGCGCGCCACCACCACCGCCTGCTCAACGGAAAGAATGCTTTTCTGCACGCAGTGGTGTGACTTGATATAGAGGATCGCCGCCGTTTGCGGCGTAATGCAGGCCTCGAGCTGCTCGGCGGAACACTCGTTGGCGTAACCGGCTTCAACCACCTTACCGCCACCCAGCGCCACCATGGTATCGACCGGCGCACCAAAGTTGACGTTATGACCGCGCGGCAACACGATTTCGCGCGGAACGGTAATAGGTGCAGAGTGCAGGTTCACCAACAGGTTGGCGTTGTCTTTGACGATCAGCGCCGCCACTGACTGGGCAATGCCCGCCGAGGCGCAGGAAACCACCACCGCGCTTTCGACATTCAGCAAATTGGCGATGTAAGCGCCGGTTTTGTCGACCAGATCCTTGATTTCGAAGTAGTGGTTCATGCCGTAATCCACGGCATCAATGACGTCCTGGCGCGGCGTAGACACGCCGAGTGCAGTCATGCGACCTGAAGTGTTGATGACCTGTTTTAAATTATATTTTTCATAAATCGAAGACATGAGCGGCTTTCCCTTCATCGGTTAATAGGATTTCCCCGGCCACCACGGCGGCCAGCGGAACCAGCAATTGTTGCCCCTCGGCCGACTGCCCTTCTGAATCGGCGAACACCTGTGGCCCCTGACGGAGCTCGAACAGCGTGAAATCGGCATCGCAGCCCGGTTCTAGTCGCCCCTTATGGGACAGGTGCAGCGCCGAGGCGGCATTTTCCGTAACGCAGGCAATCACCTGCGGCAGCGATAGCCCAACGCTGAAGAATTTGGACATCACCGTCGCCAGGCTGTGTACCGGCCCGGCCATCCGGTTGCGGCAGTAGATATCGGAGCTGATGGTATGCGGCAAAATGCCGAGCGCTATCGCCTGGCGCGCCACCTCGAAGCTGAAGCTGGCGGTGCCGTGGCCAACATCCAGCAGGACGCCGCGCTTTAGCGCGCGCTGGATAGACTCACGCAGCGTGCCCGCCGGCGTCAGAATGCGATTCGGTTTGCCGTTGTAGCAGTGAGTGATAATGTCGCCACGGGTTAGCAGATCGGCTATTTCATCCAGATCCGGCGGGTTATTGCCGATATGAACCATCAACGGCAACAGGTTATTTTCTTGCTGGATCTCTTTGGCCAGCACCAGCGGCCGGATGCCGTTCTGGCCAACGACGCTGCTGCTCATGCGCGCCTTGATGCCGATGACAAAACCGGCATGTTTGTCGATCGCCCGGCTGACTTTCTGTTTGTCGATGTCTGCCAAATCAGCCAGTTCGTTCTGACGCAGCAGGCCGATGCGCGAAATGTTCAGGAAGGCGAAAACGTTGGTTTTGCTGCTGCGCGTCAGCGTATAAAACGCATCCACGTCGTCGGTGCCGGTGCTGCCGGCATCCACCACCGTGGTGACGCCACAGGCCGTCCCGACCAAGTCCGGTTGGTCATGGTAAATCGGCGAAGAGGGGTAGCAGTGCACGTGGGAGTCGATCCAGCCGGCGCTCAGGCGGCAGTTACCCGCCAGATCCAGTCTTCGATGGGCGTGGACGTCGTCGGCCAATTGACCCACTTCGGCAATCTTGCCGTCTTTGACCGCCAGATCCACCAGCCGATCATCCGCCAGTCTGGCGCCTGTGATTACTAAGTCATACATACCGCATTACTCCTTTTACAGCCTGGGGACGGCACCCGGTACCGCCCCCAGCAATCACGTTCGTGATTAGGCGATAGCTACCGGGAAAATGGCCCCTAACAGCATCGCACCGAGGATCGCCCCACCGGTGATCGGCTTATTCCAGATATAGAACAGCAAGGCGCCAAGCAGCGAGCCGATACCGATCGGAATGGAAGCGGTCATCGCCGACAAGATGATCAACGGCCCCAGGAAACGCCCCGAGGAGTTACCGGCGCCCATCATCACGTCCGCCCCGTAGGTGGAGTTGCTCTGATTGATGGTAAATTTACGCGCCAAAATGATCAGGTAGCCAATCGCCAGGCCAATCACCAGGCCGGTCACCAGCGAGGCGGCAAAGTTAGCGACCGGGAAAATGATCCCCGCCCCCAGCAGCAGCGCCGGAACCCCCAGCCCCACGCCGGTCTGGATCGCACCGCCGATGTCCAGGATCCCCACCAGCGAACCTTCAATGATGCGCGCAAACAGGAAGCTGGCCCCGAAGGCCGCTACGGCACCGTAAACGCCAGTGTCCATTCCCGCACGCAGCATGGAAACAAAGGCCACTTCGTTAAACGCGCCGATGCCGTACAGGTAGTACATATGCGTTCCGGCGAACACGCCGGAGGAAAGCAGACCGACAAAAATCGGGAATGACCAGTCGGCATACCAGAAGCCTTTTTGGGTTTGTTCTTCCATTATCCAGCTCCTTATTTACCGCTCAGGGTGTTGTGAATGGCGTCCAACCAACCCGGCACGCCAAGGCTGAAGGACTCGAGGACTTTCATGTCGAAGCCGCGGAAGAACCCGCTCAGCACGAACAGCAGCACGATCACCGCCATCATGATCTTGGTGATTTTGTTCCAGCCGCTCTCTTCCACGCCTTTACCGATCAGGATGCCCAGCACCAGCCCCGGTACGGCGTTGCCCATAATCAGCTGCGCCAGGCCGCCGAAGATGGTGCCCCAGAAGCCGGAACGGCGTCCGGCGTCGATCGCCGCCAGCCAGAAGATCACCGGCATCACGGTATTCACCAGCAGGTTTGCTGCCGGCACCAGCACCTTGATCGCCGTCACCTGCAATGCGGCAGGCACGGCGGAAGCGGTGGTATTCAGGAATGCCACAACCAGCATGCCGATGATGCCGCAGGCGATAGCCATTTTTTTCGGATCGTGCAGCGTTTGCGCCAGGTTGCGGTTTTTGACCATCAACGCAGCCGCGCCCCAGTGTGGAATAATGCGGTGGTCAACGTCCTGCGTGAAGGCCCCTGCTGCCACGGAAGACGCCCAGGCGTTGAAGAAGAAGCCCAGACCGAATGAGAAGTGGGAAGCCGGGTCACCCTCGCAGGAGTTCAACTCGCCCAAGGTGCGGAAAGCTCCCATGCCCTGTGTCGTCGGAGCATGGAACATACGTGCGGCGCCGGCCCCTACGCCAACCCCCACCAGTCCGCCGATAATAAGCGACTTAAATAAGATGATTAAAAACATCAGTATACCCTTTGATTTATGCTAACGTTTTTATTTCGCGACGAAGACAACTTTTTCTGTATTGATCATTGTCACGTTCACGGTTATTTCCAGAGCCACGAAGTAGCTTTTTCTTTCGCGCGGCAGAAAGAAAAACAGAAACTTTTCTTTTGTTATTTTCTCTTCTGCTTTTAATACGCTGACATCCTGCGGTTCAATACGCAGCAGAATATTACCGGTGGATTTTAATACCGCGCCCTGCACATTGGCCAAGGCGGAAGCAAAAGCTTTCGCTTTGCTATCGCCCTTACCCTCCACCTTTACCGACGTTGTATATTGTTCTTTCATTACGGGTTGCCGTGTTTTTTGACGTAGGCTTCAACCAGTCTTTGACCCAGCTCTTCTTTATCCATAAAACCAAAACCCAATACGGTGCAGCCTTCGTTTATTGCCGTCACGCCCTCATCAATGGAACGCATGCCGTATTTGGCTTTGTAGCCATATTTAGTCTGGGCGGTAATGGCCCCGGCGCCGCCGCTGCCGCAGAAAGAAATCCCCAGTTGCGCGCCTTCCGCTTTCATCACGTCACCCAGCTTCATGTCGGCCGCCACACCGGGGATCACGATGGCTTTTCCGCCTGCGTTTTCAATACCCTGACCCACTTTCTGACCTTTACCCAAACGATCGCCAATCACTACGGTAATCTGACCCATGGTATTTTCTCCTGATTAATTTAATTCGGTAAAAGCTATTGGTTATTATCTTTTGCCACTTCAAAATGGACGGAAAGCAAATAAGCCTCTTCAATCGGCAGAGTGGTAAATTGGTCGACTACCCGCTCCGCCATTTGCATGGATTCCGCCGAGATCTCGTCAAACAGTGATTTATCGACTTCCGGTAATGGCTCGCCGGTTATTGAGCGCAACACCATGGCGCGAATATGCGACTCCAGCATCTGTTGCTGCACCGCATTGGTATAAATATCTTCGGCGTTTAGCATGGCGGTAATATCAGCCAGCACCCGTTCGGTTATCGCCCCGGCCGTGCTGACGTCAGGTTGTTCACTATTTTCTCTCGCAGCAGATCCATCATTCACTTTTCAGTACCCCTAGATCCAAACATGATTCCGTAAGTCGCACAGCACATCACCTGAATAAGCCGCCTTCTCTGATGCCTTTACCCTAACCCCGGAGCGATATTCTGTGTACTCTGTTTTTTTCCAGTTGAAAGTGGAAATTCAATGACCGTCAGGGATCCATTTCGCAAAATAAGCATCTGCCAGATAATTCAATTAGATTACAAAAAGATATCGCCACAAAAGGTTTCCAGTTGAGCCAAGGGAGGTGAAAAGCTTCGTGATCGGGATCTCTTTCTTTTCCCGGCTTAACCGCCTACTATCGGTAAGACAATTCGACATCAACAACACCCCCGTACCTCTGGCGCGGGGGTTTTGCTTTTGTGCTGTTTTTCCGAATTTATGGGCGCGTTACCCGACGCCTTTTGATTTGACTGGAGAGTGGAATGACCAAGCCAACCATTACTATTAATGAGCTGGATGCGGAACGCCTGGATGCGCTATTGGAACAACCGGCCTTTGCCAACACCGATGTCGCGGCTGCGCTGAACATCGAGCTGGATCGCGCCGAAATTCTGCCGCCGTCCCAGATCCCGGCCAACGTAGTGACCATGAACAGCCGCGTACGTTTCCGCGATCTGCACACGGCAGAAGAACACGTGCGTACGCTGGTTTACCCGGCTTCGCTGAAGGATAGCCACGAACAGCTGTCGGTGATGGCGCCGCTGGGCGCAGCGCTGCTGGGCATGCACATCGGCAACCAGATTACCTGGCAGTTGCCGAACGGTGAAGAAGCGCGTATCGAAGTGCTGGAACTGTTGTACCAGCCGGAAGCGGCGGGTGAATACCACCGCTAAGCGGTTTTCAGGGCGGTGACCAGCCGCCCTTTCTGTCTCTTACACACCGATGGCGATCAAAACCAGGATCAGCAACAGCACGTAAATTCTGGCATGCAGCCGATCATTGACCTTCGGCAGCCACTTCCTGGCAACCACCGTCCCCACGACACCGCTCGTCACCAACTGCCCGAGCAGGGCCAGATTGACGTAACCCAGATAGTGCGGCCCTGTCATTTCCCTCCATCCCAAACCGACGTACATCAATGCCCCCACGACGGCGACAGGGATCGACAACGCATTGGCCGAACTGACGCAATGCCGCATCTCGAACCCATGGCGACGCAACAGAGGCACCGTCATCACGCTCCCCCCTACGCCGAGCAGGGTCGCGATGACACCAATCAGCGGGCCGCCGATCAACAGAGTCGATGGTGAAAGTGCAGCGCGTACCGGCTTAACCAAAAACCCCGGCCTGAACAGACAATCCGCAATCGTCACCAGGATGTAAATCACAAACAACAAGCGCACCGTGCCGTCCGCCAACAGGCTGGATGCAAAAGCCCCCAGCACCGCCCCCATCCCGATATAAAAAATGAGCGGAACCAGAGTTTCACGCAGCAGGTTGCCACTGCGCCACTGGGCAAAAGTGGCGTAACCTGCCGTGAAAATCATCACCGCCGTCGAGGTGGCCACTGCGATATGCATCACCTGACCGGGCTGTTCCCCCGAGGCGATCACCAGATGGTAAACCAGTGGCACCACCACAAAACCACCGCCAAAACCGAACACGATGGTCGTCATACCGGTAACAAAGCCGGTCAACAGCACGAAAATAATATCCACCATAGCCGCAGGCGCTCCTGAGTAAAGATGTCGAGCGGCAGCATAAAACACCGGCTTTTGGCTTGCTTCATATCAAAGGCCAACTATCATTGCGTTTCGGCCAACTGTTCAGCGAAAAGCTTTATGCGCAATCGACATATTGACGATCTCGACTCGGTGCAAAGGCCCGTAATTGCTATTGGCACCGACTACCCAAGGGGTTACCTGCTGCCTATGCACCAGCATCGGCGCGCTCAATTGCTTTACGGCGCCACCGGGGTAATGCACGTGTTCACCCGTCAGGGGAACTGGATTGTGCCGCCTCAGCATGCGGTGTGGCTGCCCCCACAGATGGCGCATGAAGTAAGAATGGTCGGCGTCACGACCCGCAGCCTGTACATTGAACCGGCCGCGTTGCTGATTGATCCACCACAGGATTGCCAGGTGGTCAGCGTAACGCCGCTGATGCGCCAACTGTTGATGGCCGCCGTCGATATGCCACTGGATTACGATGAGCAAGGCCGGGATGGCGCGCTGGTTAGCCTGCTGCTGCATGAGCTGGCCAATCTACCGCCTCTGCCACTGCATATCCCCCTGCCGGCGGACCGGCGGCTGAGTGAACTCTGCCAGCAATTCCTGCAACACCCTGACGCGCACGATTCACCTCAGGCATGGGCTTCGCGGCTGTATATGAGCATCCGCAGTTTCAGCCGCCTGTTTCGCGCTCAGACAGGAATGTCCTTCTCACAATGGCGTCAGCGTGCCTGCGTGGTGTTGGCGCTGGCCCAATTGGCCGAAGGCAGCAGCGTGACGCAGGTGGCTCTGGAATTGGGGTATGAAAGCAGCGCGGCGTTTGCCACCATGTTTCGCCGCGTGCTGGGGCAGGCGCCGTCCTGCTATCTGGCTTCAGAACGGCGCGAAAGGGGTTAGCGGAACTTCTTGTGGTTAGCGTCGCGGGTTTGTTTGAAGCCCTGCGCGACCTGCTTGGCTTCGGCCAGCTTGCCCTGGTTGGCCAGCGCCAGCGATTGGTCGATCTGACCGATCAGCGTGTCCAGCCCGTGGTGGAAATCTTTTATCTCCGGGCTATCGGCCGCTTTGTCCTCCAGCTTGGGCGGGGTGCTTTGCTTTGCATCCACTGCGGCGGCGCGCATGTTCTGCAAACTTTGCTTCAAGGTATCCGTGGAGTCAGTGCTCAGCACCGTTTTGTAATTGCCTGCGATGGTATCCATATCGTCGGCCAGATCGGCCGCGACCGCCAGTGAACTGGCGCCCAGCAGCGCCAGCGCCATCAGCGCTTTCAGTTTGTTCGACATGCTTGCTCACCTTCCAGTTATTGTTTTAGTGGTCCCCTTTTAGGGCCGTGCGCCGCCATTGACCACGCCATGACGCAGCACAGCCTAAACATAGGCAAGGGAGCAGAAAACCGAAACCGGAGATTTGTAAGCAAGGTTAAAACAGAGGAAGGGGAAACGGCTGGCAACCGGAGCGGCCAGCCGTGGCGAACATTATTGACCGGCGATTTTCATGTCCGGCAGTAAAACGGAGCCGCACTGAATATTGCTGCGGGTTTCGATGTCGCTGCCCACGCTGACAATATTGCGCAGCATATCCTTGAGGTTGCCGGCGATGGTGATCTCGCTGACCGGATACTGGATCTCGCCGTTTTCCACCCAGAAACCGGCGGCGCCACGCGAATAGTCACCGGTAATACCGCTAACGCCCTGGCCCATCAGTTCGGTCACCACCAGGCCCGTGCCCAGTTGCTTCAGCATGCCGGCAAAGTCATTACCCTGCCCGGCAATGCGCCAGTTGTGAATACCGCCTGCGTGTCCGGTGCTGTGCATACCGAGCTTGCGGGCCGCATAGCTGGTCAGCAGCCAGGTTTGCAGTACGCCATCTTTAACGATGTCGCGCCGTTGGGTGCGTACACCTTCGCTGTCGAACGGCGTGGAAGCCAGGCCTTTCAGCAGGTGCGGGTGTTCTTCAATGGTCAGCCAGTCCGGCAAGATCTGCTTGCCCAAAGAATCCAGCAGGAAGGTGGATTTACGGTAAACGCTGCTGCCGCTGATGGCGCCAACCAAATGCCCGAACAGGCCGGTCGCCACTTCGGAAGCGAACAGCACCGGGGCGGTCATGGTAGACAGCTTGCGCGGTGCCAGACGCGACAGCGTGCGGCGGGCACATTCCTGACCCACCCATTCAGGGCTTTCCAGATCGCCCATTGCACGGCCGATGGTATAGGCGTAGTCGCGCTCCATATCGCCATCCTGCTCGGCAATCACGCAGCTCGACAGCGAGTGCCGGCTGGAACAGTAGCTTTGCAGCATGCCATGACTGTTGCCGAACACCTTGATGCCGTAGTGGCTGTTAAAACTGCCGCCTTCGGTATTGGTGATGCGCTTGTCAGCCGCCAGCGAAGCCTGCTCTGCGCGAGCAGCCAATTCAATACCGCGTTCGGCGTCCAGTTCTGCCGGGTGGAACAGATCCAAGTCCGGTGCATCAAACGCCAACAGGTCCTTTTCCGCCGGGCCGGCGTTCGGATCTACCGAGGTGTAACGGGCAATATCCAGCGCCGCCTGCACGGTGCGGGCAATGGCATCCGGGCTGAGATCGGTGGAAGAAGCGCTGCCTTTGCGTTGCTGGTGATAGACGGTAATGCCCAACGCGCCATCGCTGTTGAACTCAACGTTCTCCACTTCGCCAAAGCGAGTGCTGACGCTGATACCGGTAGATTTGGTCACGGCAACTTCTGCCGCATCAGAACCGGCGCGCGCCAGTTCCAAAGCCTGTGAAACGGCCTGTTCCAGCGCCTTGCGCTGTTCTGCAACTTGAGTGACTACTTTCATCAATCTGCCATACTTAATCAGAAAATCGTTGAGAAAAGTGCCGTGGCGGCGTGGTTGCGCGCGGAGTCACGCGCAAAAATCATGTGATTTATACTTTTGAGTCTAACAGGAACCGCGTGGAATTTCGCATAAAGCCGGCAACCTGTTAGGATTAGCCTCTTTTTAACGGAGCCTACCATGAACAAACAGCCTGAAGACTGGCTCGACGATGTCCCGGAGAACACGGACGAGGACGATGACGAGATTATCTGGGTCAGTAAAAGTGAAATTAAACGTGATGCCGAAGCCCTGAAAGACCTGGGGACCGAACTGGTCGAACTGGGTAAAAACGCGCTGGAACGCATCCCGCTGGACGAAGATTTGCGCGCCGCAGTTGAGCTGGCGCAGAAGATCAAGAAAGAAGGCCGCCGCCGTCAGTTGCAGCTGATTGGCAAAATGCTGCGCGCCCGCGATGTAGAGCCGATCCAAACCGCGCTCGACAAGCTGAAGAACCGCCATAACCAACAGGTTTCGCTGTTCCACAAGCTGGAAGCGCTGCGTGACCGTCTGGTGGAAGAAGGTGATGACGCGATCCCGTCGATTCTGGCGCTGTATCCGGAAGCCGACCGCCAGCAGCTGCGCTCACTGGTGCGTAACGCACAGAAAGAGAAAGCCGCTAACAAGCCGCCGAAAGCTTACCGTCAAATTTTCCAATACCTGCGCGATCTGGCCGAAACCGCCGAATAATCGCCGCCGTCACCACGGGATGAACCCGATTCATCCCCGGTGATGTGCAGGTTCACCGCTGCTTTCACGGATATTGAAACGCAGGCTGCCTTCCAGTTCTTCTTCCGCCTCTTCAAACAACAGGATAATCGCACCAAAGCGACGTTTGCTGCGGGCGTTGAGATGGGTAAACTCAATCTCGACCGGCAGGCCGATATCCGCCGTCACCACGTCCCACAGTGCGTCAAGATTGGCACCAAAAGCCTCATCCAGTGCAAACTTATGCGCAAAATCGCGGTAAAACGCCGGCAGATCGCTAATCTGATTAAAATCGAACTCTACTTTTGCCATCAAGCTCACTCCACCCGAATGAAGTTTTTATAATGGTCACGCGTGACAAAAATCAGGCCATCACTGGAATACAGCAGGCGATCGGCACCACGCCGGCCGCATTGGTAATTGATATCCGCCTCGCGCCATACCCGGCTGCGGGCCGCAGGCAGCTGTCCTTCACGGTTTGAGAAACGGTCGCCACCAATTGCCTTGCCCGGCAGCACCGAACACAGGTTGCCGTTACGTGCATCCCATCCCTGCTCGCGCGCCTGTTTTTTGGTGATGTAATAGTCCGGCAGCCGCTGATGCTGCTGCAGGTAGCTCACCACCCTTTTCTGCTGCGTCAGTTGGTCAATACTCTGGCCTTCGGCCACCGCCGGTACGTTGGTAATCGCCCGATCGTTACCACGCAGTGCGCTAAAACCGGCTATCACAATGGCGATAACTACCGCCACGAGGATCCGCTTATTCATTGCTGTCCCTGAATTATGGCCGACAAGGGTGCACCGGCACCCATGCTAGTTGGATTTATAGATGAAGAGGATGAAGCAGAGATGACTGGTATGTAACGTTTTCACTTCAGGGAAACCACGCCCCACAACCTGCAACACCCATTCAAGCTAATCATGCCATTGTGCAGCGCGTCTGGCACTCAGTGCAACTCTGAAACAGGCCTCTATCAGGCAAGTATAGCCCCGGCAGGGGCGTTTGGCGTATCAGTCGATCAACGCGTGGCGGTAGCGATGCAGCATGCCGGCCAGGCGTTTTACCGGATCGGTAACGCTGAGCGGTGCGTGATAATCCACCAGCTTTTGCTGATAGTCATTCATTTCGTCCAGCAGCCGATCGTAATAGTAAGCGCGCTTCACGTCGTTCTTGGCCGAAACCACATGATCGGCAGTGTTGCGAATCTGCTTGTGGAACGCCGAAAGTTCCTCGCTAACCGGGATCTCCGCCCGCTGCATGCGCTGATGAGCAATGATCAGATTCAGCGCCAGCCGGTATTTGGCAATGTCGTTCGGGAACATCATCAGCAGTTGGTTAAGCTGCTGATACAGCGCCGGCAGATGGTTTTGCCGACGGCGCGACGCCTTGGTGGTCAGTGCCGATACTGCGCTGCTGACAAACTGGTTCAGCAGCGTGCGGCCGGTGCGTTCACGTGAATTATCGCGGATCAGCAACAGCACCATCAACCCCACGCAGCTACCGAGGAACTGGCCAAGCGCACCGTCGAGAAACTGAGTGACGTTGAATTCCATCGGGTTACTCAACACCAAAATGTTGATGGTCCCCGCCAGCAAGCCGAGCGAACCCAGCCGCCTTTTCTGCACTTCGATACCGATGAAAAACGCCAGCAGCCCGAGGCTGAGGCACAGCAGCAAAATGCTTTGCTGGGTCGCCGGCAGGATCACCATAAAGAACAGCGAACCGACCGGGATTGCCGCCAGCATGCCCAGCACAAAATCCATTGCGACCATACGTGGCGCGGGGGTACGCATCGCCAGCGAGGTGATCACCGCAATGATCACCATAAAACCGCTGCCGGAGGTCCAACCGGTCCACAGCCACAACAGGCTGCCGAAGGTCGTCGCCACAAAGGTACGCAGACCGTTGATCATCGCGTGATGGCCTTCCGCCGACGTCGGTTTGATCACCACCTCACTGCTCAGCACACTTTCTTCCACCGCACTGATGCTGCTGTTGGTGTGTACGCCTTTAGCCAATAACAGATAACGCGTGGCCGCCCCGACCCAACTGCTGATGGTCAGCAAGGTTTCGTCGGTGCGGTTGGTGGTCAGCACCTGGCGCAACAGCTTCATGCGCTTGTGAATTTCCTGCGGGGTATCCGCCGGCACCATCAGCAGTTCGCGAATATTCTCTTTCACCGCATCCGGATGATTCAGCAGGATTAAATACGTCTCGCAGGCCTGGGTAATCAGCGTCAGCGACAGCGTATGCAACGCCTGAACACGACGGTTCACCTTTTGCCAGCGTGAAGACTCCATCATCAGGTTGCTGCGCATGCCGTTCAGCGCAGTGGTGCTTTTCACCAGGTTGCTCCAGGCGCGGTCAATGTCTTCTTTCTCGGCATCGCTGATGCACATCTGCATCAAGCGGTACTGATCCACCAACAGTTGATCCACCGCGCGATCGATATCCTGCTTGATCGATCGCGGCGAGAACAACAGATCCGCCAGCACTGCGCTGACGATCCCCAGCACGATCTCGCTGCAGCGCTCAATGGCGAACTGCGGCGCTTCCAGCAGGTGGGATTCGCTGGTGGCGACCGTCACGATAATGATCAGCGCGGTATAACCGGCCAACCCCCAGGCGTAAGAATTCTCGACTTTAATCAGCGAGGACAACCAGGTACAAAAACCGGCCCAGATACAGCACAACAACAGCATCACAACGGGCGCACGCGCCGTAGTGACGATAATCGCCAGACCGACGAAACACCCGATAAAGGTACCGATGATACGCAGCCAGCCGCGGTGGCGGATAGCGCCGGAGAAGGGTTCGCCACCGGCGGCAAAGGCCGGGCCGGCGGCCACGATGGCGGCGGTCATCGCCGACCAACGTGGCGTTTCCAGATTGAGGTGGAAGCCGACAAACAGGGCAAACACAATGGCAAAGCTGAGCTTGAAGGCAAATCTCAGCCTGATAAAGGTTGGGTTATTCATTAACCGAACTCACGCAGCCGATGCATCAAACGCACAAAAGGCGAGCCGCTGTCGGTAGCGCGATCGTTCTTGCCGGTGATCACCACGGTAGCCGTGGTACCTGCCGGGTACGGATGCAATTGGTCTTTGTCATCCAGCAGAATTTTCACCGGCACGCGCTGTGCCAGGCGCACCCACTCCAGGTTGCTGTCGATCGACGCCAGCCCTTTGCTGTTCACGGTGCTGCTGCTGTTATTGACGGCGGCAGCCACGCTGTCGACGGTGCCATGCATGATACGGTTACTGCCCAACGGGGTAATTTCCGCACGATCGCCTTTGTTCAGACCATGCAGCTTGGTTTCTTCCAGATAGGCCAAAATATAGAAACTGTTTTTCTTCACCAGCGCCACAGCGACTGAACCGCGGGTAATGTACTCACCGGCATGCACGTTCAGGTTTGTGATCCAGCCATCGGCCGGTGCGCGCACCGTGGTACGTTCCAGGTCCAGCTTCGCCAGTTCACGCGTCGCTACAGCCTTCGCCAACTGATGTTCTACGGTTTGCAGAACGTTATTCGCCTGGTCTATTTCTTCCTGCGACATCGCCTGCACGCCCAAGCGAACACGACGGCCCGCCTCCCTTCTTTTTTCCGCTGCCAAGGTCTGGTAGTAGGCCACGTCGGCGTTAGCTTCCGCCAGAGCCTGCTGGTAGCGCGGCTGGTCGATCACCAACAGTACCTGCCCTTTCTTGACCAACTGGTTATCCACCAGCGGCACGTCGGTCAGCAGCCCGGTAACGTCCGGCGCTATCGCCACCACGTCGGCAGTAAACTTGGCATCACGCGTCCAGGGGGACTCGGTGTAAAACACCCAGGCTTTGAATACGGCGACGATCCCCAGCAGGACCAGAATCAGAGTGATCGCGATTCGGGTTATTTTTATTGAAAAATTTTTCACAGCGACCTCAAACGAAAAGACATGAAATCAGATAGAACAAACAGCAGTACAGCGCGGTATTGAACAGCGCTGGATGCCAGACAAAATCGTAGATCCCGGTAGGCTGCAGCAGGCGGCGCAGCAAGAAAAACAGCGCCAGAGAGACCAGCAATTCAAAAAATACCGGGGGGAACGACAGTCCGAAAATGACCATAACCGGAAGCAAACTCATCAATTTTTCCTTATTACTCACTGCACCGGGCGTAACCCTTTATACCCGTCATCTTTCAAGTTGCAGCGCTGTTATCTGCACTCGCTCACCCCAGTTACTTACTAAAGTAAGCGCCTGGGGTGAGCGAGCTGGTCGCCTAGCTGCAACTTGAAAGCTATAGGGTATATTTCATTCACATTCTCTTTACATTTTAGCCGACACGCACCACAAATTCCGCCCCAGACAGGTTGTCCAGGCCACGAACCTGAAAAAAAGGTAAACTCTGGAACGTACATCCGCGATAGGGAATGCGAGGATACCGGAGGGATCGGCCACGACGTCGGCGCCGATCGCACTCGCGCGTTGATAAGGTCTTTCCACCCGACCCCGTTATATTAGCGTGCTTACTATCAACTCATCAACAATCTGTGATATAAATCACTTTTAAGCCAGAGTGAATAATGGAACGATTAAAACGGATGTCGGTATTCGCCAAAGTGGTTGAATGCGGGTCATTTACTGCGGCGGCGCGCCAACTCGATATGAGCGTTTCGTCTATCAGCCAGACCGTCTCCAAACTGGAGAATGAGCTGCAGGTTAAACTGCTTAACCGCAGCACCCGCAGCATTGGCCTGACGGAAGCCGGAAAAATCTATTACCAGGGTTGTCGTCGCATGTTGTTGGAAGTGAGCGAGGTGCACGAACAGCTGTACGCGTTTAACAATACGCCGACCGGCACGCTCCGCATTGGCAGCTCGTCCACCATGGCGCAAAACGTGCTGGCGACCATGACTGCCGATATGTTGAAGGAATATCCTGGCCTGACGGTGAACCTGGTGACCGGTATTCCGGCGCCGGACCTGATTGCTGACGGGCTGGACGTGGTGATCCGTACCGGTGCGCTTCAGGACTCCAGCCTGTTTTCCAAACGTCTGGGATCCATGCCGATGGTGGTCTGCGCCGCCAAAAGCTATCTCAGCCAGCACGGTACGCCGCAGAAGCCCAGCGACATGGTCAACTTTTCCTGGCTGGAATACAGCGTGCGGCCGGATAGCGAATTCGAACTCATCGCCCCTGAAGGCATCTGCACGCGTATTGCGCCGCAGGGACGTTTTATCACCAATGATTCACAGACCATGATCCGCTGGCTGAAAGCCGGGGCCGGTATCGCCTATGCGCCGCTGATGTGGGTGATCGAAGAGATCAAACGTGGTGAGATCGAGATCCTGTTTAAAAGCTATCATGCGGATCCTCGCCCGGTGTACGCGGTGTACACCGAGAAAGATAAGCTGCCGCTCAAGGTGCAGGTGTGCATCAACTACCTGAGCGATTACTTCAAGCGCGTGGCGGAAGTTTATCAGGAGTATCGCTGAGCAAAATACGGCGTGCCAACGCGCCAAGCAACAGCAAGGCCAGCATGCCCAGCCCCCAAACCAGCCAGACAAGATACCCAGCCCAGGTGATCAACTGCGGGAAATAACTCGCCAGCCAATCCCCCAGTTGCTGCAACAACGGTAACCAGCTTTCCAACAGCGCCTGCGGCACCAGGCTAAGCAACCCCGCCAACGGGGGCGCCAGCTCCGCAGAACCCCTTTGTGCCAGCCCCGTCAACGACGGCAGCCAGGCCAACACGCCGGAAGCTCCCCAGGCCAGCAGCGTCCATAACGTCATGGCCGCCAACAGGACGACCAGACTCCATCCTGATTTGGTCATGGTTGCCCTCCGCTGACCGCCGTACCACACTGCTGGCAGAAACGGCTCCCCGGCGGCAGCGGCGCCGAACACCCGCGGCAGGACGCTGACTCCGTTTCGAAAGGTTGGCCGCAGCGGTGGCAGTAACGGGCACCGGGCCGGTTAGGCGCCTGACATTGCAGGCACTGCGGGCCCTGATCGCCATGCTGGTTATAACGGTTACCATGGTGCCCGCCCCCGTGCCGCGAACGTGAGTGGCCACCACCAAAGCCACCTTGTCCCAAAAGCTTTTTCAACATGCTCATCGCTCTTCACCTCTCTGCTGTACGCCAGGACTCAATGTAAACCCTGGAGTAAACTCCAGGGTAAAGCGCTGCGAGAAGGATTTACGTTTAATTACATCCTAAGATCAGCAACGCTTTGATGTGGCTAGCAAAAAGCATCATCTGTCATTACCTGGCCTGCTGCCGGTGCGCTATGCTGCGGAGACCTCTCCCTGCATCAGGAATAAAAATGAAAAAAATCATACTGGACTGCGATCCGGGGCATGACGATGCTATCGCCATGCTGCTGGCCTGGGGCAATCCGCAGATCGAGCTGCTGGCCGTCACCACTGTGGTGGGCAACCAAACGCTGGATAAGGTGACCCGCAACGCGCTGGCTGTTGCACGTATCGCCAATATCACCGGCGTGCCCTTCGCCGCCGGCTGCCCACGGCCGCTGGTGCGGCAAATCGAGGTTGCGCCCGATATTCACGGCGAGTCAGGCCTGGACGGCCCGGTTTTACCTGAGCCAACGCTGACGCTGGAAACGCGACACGCGGTAGATTTGATTATCGACACCATCATGGCCCATCCGCCAGGCAGCGTGACGCTGGTCCCCACCGGCGGCCTGACCAATATCGCCATGGCAGTTCGTAAAGAACCACGGATTGCCGAACGGGTGAAGGAAGTGGTGCTGATGGGGGGTGGCTACCACGTGGGGAACTGGAGCGCGGTAGCGGAATTCAATATCAAGATTGATCCGGAAGCCGCGCACATCGTTTTTAATGAGAAATGGCCGCTGACCATGGTCGGGCTGGATCTGACCCATCAGGCGCTCGCCACCCCAGAGGTGTGTGCACGCATTGCCGCCATCCAAACCGGACCAGCCAGGTTTGTCGGCGAATTGCTCGAGTTCTTTGGCAAAATGTACCAGCAGGCGCAGGGGTTCAGTGCACCGCCGGTGCACGATCCCTGTGCGGTGGCCTACGTTATTGCCCCCGATGTGATGACGGTACGAAAAGTCCCGGTAGATATCGAACTCACCGGCACCCTGACACTGGGCATGACGGTAGCCGATTTCCGCACAGCACCACCGCCCGACTGCCATACGCAGGTAGCAGTAACGCTGGATCAGGATAAATTCTGGGGTTTGGTGGTGGATGCTCTAGAGAGGATTGGGGACGTGAAGATTTAATGAACGGTTAACAAGACGGGCATTACCGATGCCGAACAACTGGAGCTCACCGCCGTACCCGGTGTTATTCGGTTGCAGTGGCGGGAGGACGAAGTTTTTAGGGTATAGATGTAAAAATCCCGGCCAGTTGGCCGGGAATTCTTAAAACTCGGAATGGTAAATAATATTATAACTATCTCCAAGCTCTTCCTGAAGAAGAAGAGCCAGTTTATAACCATCATCAATAAATTGTTTCTCTTCCTTTTCATTTTTGAAACCAGACGATACCGGATCATCCATATTAAGTATGGCATCATACCGTTCAGCCCATCTTCTGAGACTGCGTTTTAACTCCGATGATATCGGCAGCTCTTCAGGAGATATATCACCCATGTCTTCCGGAGTTGTCCCCCATAATGGGTGACAATGATAATCAGCCATCAATTTTATAGTCTTCACTTGACTGAACCTCGCAAGTTAGCACCTACAATAAATCCGTTATTACCTACAGTAACGGCTATATTGTACTTCTTACCATTTATCATAGTTTCATATATTGGCCGACCAGTACCAGTCCCTTGATAACCAACTATTTTACCATCAGTGACGGCCTTCATTACCACATCAGGAATACGCGCCTCTGATACACCTATTTGTGAAAATTGATCGCCATGTTCTTTGACAATATGTTGTAGTCCTGCTTTAGAATTACCCTTTTCAAGGAAAATAATTTTTCCACTACTATCTTTTCCTGCTCCAACAACATTTTCAGGTGTAAATTTAATACCTTGAGTCGTCATTTCTTTAAATAAAGATTTTGTCACAACGGTATTTTTAGCTATCGAAACAAGATCTTTACCTAACATCCCCAAAGATGCTACCGCTGCTTGATTTTCCGGGTCAGATGCGAATGCTGCAAACTTCGTCCAGCCAGGGCTGTTTACATCAATATTCGCCAGATCTTGAGAGTTCCACTGCTGAACATAGGCTTTCGCTTCCTCGCTGGTCATTGCATCTACACCCGGCAATTTCCCCACCCAGCCCGGACGATCTGCCATCTCCAACCCTCCTTGAACCAGCTCTTTATCAATCACCTGGGCCTCTAGAGGATTGTCATTCAGCTTGCTGTCCAAAGCGGCACTCTGCTCATCACTCAGTTTTTTATATTTATCAACGACAGTCGAACAATCTCCACCGATGGCTTTACACGCTTGCATTTCTTTATCGAATGCAAGGGATTGTGTAGCGCTCAGCGCATTATTCTCTACCGCATTCTTACCGGCCTGCGAAGCCGCTACTGCTCCTGCCGTACTGTCTGAAGCTATCCCCCCTGCCAGTCCTGCGGCCAACTGGCTCAAAGCACTGACCTCCTGCTTCTCACCTTCTGTCAGACTGTTTATGTCACGGCCCGGGAACCTTATCTCTGTTATCACCCGCGCGGCCAGCTCGCCACCGCCCGCACCCACCGCACCGGCTACCTCAGACTGGTTGTTCAGTTGCGCAGTTATCGCCCCCAATAACGCATACGCCATTGCGTTCGCTGCCACGTTATTTTCACCGACCCGCGCCTTGATTTCTCTCGCCAGATACGGTGCCGCTCCGCTCGCCAAAGCGCCGGCCAAATTGTTCCCCGCCAACGCCTGCAGCGCGCCCGTTACCGCCTGCGCGGCCCGTTGCATATCGCTGCCGGTGCCGTATTTCTGCATCTCGGCCTGATATTCCGGCGTTTTACGCAACGCTGTCGCATCCAGCCCCGGATGCTTGTCCTTTGCCTTCTGCAAGCCATTGATATCACCCTGGGTGCGGACAATATCCATGGTCTGCCCGGCGATTTCGCCGATCAGCTGCGCCAGCTTCAGCCGGTTCTGCTCTTTCTCCTTGTCGAAGATCGGCCCGATACTGCCATTGGCGTTATCCGTATCCCGGCTCAACGCATTCACATCTTGCTGCTGGTTGGCCCGATCGCGAATAACCACGCTACCGCCCAACACCGCAGCCTTGGTCGTGCCTTCTGCATGCCTTTTAGAACGGCAATCTGATCATCGACATAACTGGCTCACCGAGTACGGCATCACCAACCCGAAACCTCTGAAGATCACCGCCGTACCCGGTGTGATCCGGTTACGACACAGGGAAGAGGAGGTTTTGAGGGCTTAGGAAGCAAAGATCCCGGCCAGTTCAAGTTGGCCGGGATTCATTTGATAGATCATCGTTTATTTAGAAACGTTATTTATCAAGTTTTATACCTAAGCGAATCACTTCTGTTGGAAATAAGGGCTGTAATATTATTTCATTGTTAAAAATAAACAATTTTGGTGATAACGCTGTCACATCATAAATATTTTCAGCAATCAAGCTTAAACTTGTCCTAAAAACAGGAATACTAGCATCATCCACAAAAACGAATACTGCATCATTTTTTATATAATTTGCATTCAATAGTTCATTAATGCCCTCATAATCTGAGTACTCTATCTCCGACCAAGATACATTACCACTTACAAAAGGATATTTATTTAAAATATCAATAACATCCTTCTGATCCTGACCGTCAACTATACTAAAATCAGCACTAAGTGCTTCTTTACACTCTTCAAATAAAGTCATTTGCTCTACCTGTTTAGCTGTTTTAATATTGTTTCAAAAGATTTCTCATTACCATCAAATGGTATGACCTGCTTTATTGCCTTACCCGGCCATTTACCTTGAGAATAATCCCAAATATTAATATGAGTACCTTTTTCAGGATCATAATCAACACGCCAACCTACTTTTCCATCTTTAGATTGACGACCAATAACCTTTCCATTCCCGGCGCTTATTTCTAGCCGTCCAATAACAGGCTTAGAATCCGCTCCTAGATTACCAACAAGATTTAATGCTTTATTTCGAGCACTTCCCCAGTTTTTCTCTGGTGTGAGAGTTTGTTCAATTTTATTTCCCGGTTGTGTCCCAGGCTTAACCTTACCAATCACACCAAGCGCCGCCAGGGCCTTACCACCAACCGCAGCACCCAGCCCTATCGCTTCTACCGCTTCCTTACCGTTCAGCGCCACCTTCACATAGTCCGGCATCGCCTGGTAAATCGCTCTGGCGCTATCTTCATTCTCTGCCAGCACGAACCGGTCAAGCTGCGCCAGGTCGTCACTGCTCAGATTAGAGAATACTGGCAGACGTTTCAGGCTGTTGGCAATATCCGAACCTGCACCGGCCTCTGACAACGCTCCGTTTGCACAGAACGGATTACCGGAACAACCTTCCGCTACCGCTTCTTCTCTGTTTTTCTTGCTGACCTCAGCATATTTCTCGTAAATATCCTGTTTGTCAGCACCGGTTTTATCAGCGGCCTCAAGCTCTTTGTGCAGATTCAGCACGTCTTTAGCGCTTAAGAAGTTATTCTCTACCGCATTCTTACCGGCCTGCAAAGCCGCTACCGCCCCTGCCGTACTGTCTGAAGCTATCCCCCCTGCCAGTCCTGCGGCCAGTTGGCTCAAAGCACTCACCTCCTGCTTCTCACCTTCTGACAGACTGTTTATGTCACGGCCCGGGAACCTTATCTCTGTTATCACCCGCGCAGCCAGCTCGCCACCGCCCGCACCCACCGCACCGGCTACCGCAGACTGGTTGTTCAGTTGCGCAGTTATCGCCCCCAATAACGCATGCGCCATTGCGTTCGCTGCCACGTTATTTTCACCGACCCGCGCCTTGATTTCTTTCGCCAGATACGGTGCCGCTCCGCTCGCCAAGGCTCCAGCCAGATTGTTCCCCGCCAACGCCTGCAGCGCGCCCGTTACCGCCTGCGCGGCCCGTTGCATATCGCTGCCGGTGCCGTATTTCTGCATCTCGGCCTGATATTCCGGCGTTTTACGCAACGCTGTCGCATCCAGCCCCGGATGCTTGTCCTTTGCCTTCTGCAAGCCATTGATATCACCCTGGGTGCGGACAATATCCATCGTTTGCCCGGCGATTTCGCCGATCAGCTGCGCCTGCTTCAGCCGGTTCTG